>JADMIO011628002.1_pt1 | contig 15220 bp, 11 predicted proteins | sample 8958161 | NCBI WGS metagenome assembly JADMIO01 (sample SAMN16585339, study PRJNA669376) | soil metagenome | isolation source: Crop rotation soil | place: USA: Cullars Rotation, Alabama | collected 2011 | reverse complement strand
CGGCATGAACCGAAAATGTCGCCGGTCAGACATGATGAATGTACGCGAACCAGTACCGGCTCGTTAGGCTTCCATGATCCTTTTACCAACGCTAAATGCAACTCTGAAGTGGGAGTCTCTTCATAGGCCACGAGACGGAAATCGCCATGAATCGTCGGCAAGTTTACTTCGATATGCTTTTTGATCTGGGATTCAGTTTTCATCCGGTAGGCGATCAGGTCCTTGATCGTCACCAGTTTCAATCCGAACCGGTCGGCGACTTTTCTCAGATCTTCAAGCCTTGCCATGGAGCCATCTTCATTCATGATCTCGACAAGCACACCGGCGGGGCGAAAACCCGAAAGCCTTGCAAAGTCGATAGCAGCCTCCGTATGTCCAGTCCTTCTTAAAACACCTTCCTTCTTCGCCTTCAGGGGGAAAATATGACCGGGACGTCCAAGCTCTTCAGGCTTGGTTTCCGGATCGGCCAGCGCCGTGATCGTCTTAAACCGGTCGTGCGCTGAAATTCCCGTGGTACATCCGTGCCCTATCAAGTCTACAGAAACTGTAAACGGCGTTTCATACACTGCCGTATTTGTGCCAACCATTAAATCCAGCTTCAGCTCCTCACAGCGATCCTCCACCAGCGGTGCGCAGATCAGTCCGCGACCATGGGTGGCCATAAAGTTCACGATCTCGGGAGTGACACATTCGGCAGCACAGATAAAATCACCCTCGTTCTCACGATCCTCGTCGTCGACGACAATAATGACTTTGCCGTTGCGGATGTCTTCGAGAGCAGACTCTATCGTATCTATTTTTATGGGATTCATTGTCTAGTTCAAATAGGGCTTCAGTCTAACGTTTACAATTTCAGCTTGGTTCAATTTATGCAGTACGGAGCCTCGGTAGCTGGTATCAATACTGACCCGCAACTATGCTCAACTCTTCCGCAAGTAGTCCGTCGGCTTTTTTTAGGGCTATTTGTTTTTCCAAAATCTCGTCTTCTTCATCGGGAGACTGAGCGAGCTTGAGCTTTTCCCGATTTACCTCAATCAAAACCTGCACAAGCCGGTATTTCAGTCGCCGCACGTTTGTTACCGCCATTCGTTCCAGATTGTCTTCCTCACGCGGAACAAAAATCTTGTACTTGTCCTGCCAGTGTGGACTCAACGAATACTTCTCCACCATCAGGCCAGCCACGACAGACTTTACTTCAGCGTCGCCGTCATGCAGCAGCTGAGTGGTATCGATCTGTGAACCTTGCTCGGCGGCATCAATGAATTTGTTGAATATCTTCTTATATACCGGATTGATGAACTGAACGTCATCGAGCTCATTGACAAGGAACAACCCAAGAACCTGATCCGTCAATTTTCTGTCAGCATACTTCAACAAAAGCCTGATGGTCTCGCGCTCCTGCAGCTTTACGACACTCTCAAGATCGATTCTTACTTCCTGGTCTATTACCTCTTCAGTAAGCTCATGAATTGCTTCCTCACCTTCACGCGCCCGCAGCTTGTCCTGTTCACGTTTTCTGCGTTCGCTGATCAGCACCTTGTTGAGCTCTGCCAACAAAACCGTCTCGCTGATCTTTAACAGACTACTCGTCTCCTGGATGTATACGGATCGTTTGACAGCATCAGGGATCAATGCAATGCTTGTAACAATCTCCTTGATCGATTCGGCCTTACGGATCGGATCGCCGGCGGCTTCCTTCGCATACAGGCCCGCCTTAAAGGATACAAAATCCTGCGTGTGCTGTTTAAGGAATGCCTGAAATGCCGCGGTACCAACTTTTCGGGAGTAACTGTCAGGGTCTTCTCCGTCAGGGAATAAAACAACCCTCACGTTCAGTCCGCCCTGAAGAATCATATCGATACCGCGCAAAGCAGCCTTGATTCCTGCGGCATCTCCATCGAAAAGAACGGTTATGTTCTCAGTGAAACGACGAATGAGTTTGATCTGTCCGTCAGTAAGTGCTGTCCCTGAGGACGCCACCACGTTCTGAACATCGCATTGATGCATTGAGATCACATCGGTATAACCTTCGACCAGGTAACAGTTGTCGTGTTGTCTGGCAACATTCTTTGCCATGTGAAGGCCGTACAGAATATCACTCTTATGGTAAATGTCTGTTTCAGGAGAGTTGATGTACTTGGGCTGATTCTTGTCCTTACCCATCATCCTCGCGCCGAAGGCCACCACTTTGCCAGAGAGATTATGGATGGGAAAAATCACTCTCCCTCTGAAGCGATCATAAGTCGACCCGTCTTCCTTCTTAACTACCAAGCCCGTCTTTTCGAGCAGCTCTTTGCTGTAGCCTTTTTGAATGGCGTCCTTACTAAAATTCTCCCAGCCTTCAAGCGCATAGCCCAACTCAAACTTCTGGATGTCCCGGTCGTTAAAGCCACGCTCCCTGAAATAACTTAAACCAATACTTTGGCCCTCATCTGAGTGGAGTAGCTTGTCATGATAATAATCTCTGGCATAGTTCATCAGGACATACAGACCTTCGCGCTCGCTTTGCGCGGCCTGTTGCTCTTCGGACGCTCTTGTTTCCTTTATTTCAACACTATACTTCTTTGCCAGATAGCGGATCGCCTCAACATAGGTCAAGCCTTCATGCTCCATCACAAACGTGACTGCATCACCGCCTTTGCCGCTGCTGAAATCCTTGAATATTCCTTTGGATGGGACGACGAAAAAAGACGGAGTCTTCTCGCTCGTGAACGGACTCAAAGCCTTGTAGTTTGCTCCCGATTTCTTCAGAGACACAAAATCGCTGATCACATCGACGATGTCGATCCTGGACTTGACGTCATCTATGGTTTCGCGGGAAATCAAGGGAATTTGGAGGTAAATCCGACGAATCGGAGTTCAAACTATTTTGAATCAAAGATAGTTATTTCGGGGGCGATTTGGGGCCTCCGCGTAGCCTCACGCAGAGACGCAAAGGGCTTTGTTAAAATCCTAACCAGTTCTTTGCGTCTTAGCGTCTTTGCGTGAAGCATATCCCGAAAATCGGTTAGCGAAATGTCTAACTTGCGCCGCTTTATGATCACTTTGAATTCAAACGACGTTTTGCGCGCACTGGGCACCGTGCTCGACCCCGACATAAAAAAAGACCTCGTGTCCCTCGGCATGATTCGCGACGTCGTGGTCGCCGACGACACAATTTCATTCACTGTCGTACTGACAACCCCAGCCTGTCCACTCAAGGAGAAAATTAAGCAAGACTGTGAGCAGGCCGTGCGTAAAGTAGCGCCCGAAGGAGTCAGGATTGCCATTAATATGACCTCCTCTGTTACGTCGCTGAGAAACAATGCGCCGATGTTGCCTGGTGTAAGGAACATCATCGCAGTAGCGTCGGGAAAAGGCGGGGTAGGAAAGTCTACTGTCACGGCCAACCTCGCGGTTGCGTTGGCGAAGGCTGGTGCACGCGTCGGCTTGATTGACGCCGACATTTATGGCCCCTCCATACCGGTAATGTTCAATTGCGAGAACGAGCAGCCGGCCGTAAAAGTGGTGAATGGAAAAAATATCATTCTCCCGCTGGAACAATACGGAGTAAAACTCTTGTCCATTGGATTCCTGGCGCCGGCCGACAGTCCCATCGTGTGGCGTGGACCTATGGCCAGCTCTGCTCTTAAACAATTCATGAGCGAAGCTGACTGGGGCGAGCTGGATTACATGCTAATCGATCTTCCTCCAGGCACCAGCGACATCCACCTGACCCTGGTACAAACTGTCCCCGTTACCGGGGCAATCATTGTGACCACTCCACAAAAAGTTGCACTAGCTGATGCTACAAAGGGACTCGGTATGTTCCGTCAGCCGCAAATTAACGTACCCGTGTTGGGTATCGTTGAGAACATGGCCTGGTTTACACCGGAGGAATTGCCGGATCATAAGTATTACATCTTCGGAAAAGATGGTGGGAAGAAACTTGCTGAGAAATTTGGTGTGCCCTTGTTAGGGCAAGTACCGCTGGTACAGGGTATTCGTGAAAGCGCCGATGCTGGAATGCCGGCGGTGCTGAAGGGAGGTCCGGCAGGTGAAGCATTTGAACATGTTGCCGTCGAAGCGGCACGCCAAATTGCCATACGAAATGCTAACTTTGTTCCCTCCCAAAAGGTTGAGATTGCATGAACACGACGAAGAGCAGAAAGGAAGAGTTGGCACAACGTGTTGAGTCGTCGCTCGACAGCATCAGACCTTACCTTGAGGCCGATGGTGGGAACGTACGTATCCTTGAAATTACCCGAGAGAATATCCTTCGGCTTGAATTCATTGGCAACTGCGGCAGCTGCGCTATGTCGACTATGACGTTCAAGGCGGGTGTCGAGGATGCAATCAAACGCGCGGTGCCAGAGCTGAAGGGAATCGAGGTTGTAAATCTTGTTCAGCTTTGAGCTGGACGGTCGGCTACCCACACATTATTAACAAGCAGCATCCAATACTTTATTATCTGATGCGTTAAGCTTTAAGAATGGGATTCTGGCGCTGGTTTCTTTTTCTCATCTCAGGGACCCTCCTCTTACCCACCGCCGCACGTGCTCAGGAAAAATGCGCGTTCGATCACATTTACAAGAAGCAGCAGGAAGCATCACCTGGTAGCGAAAAGTCTTTTGAAAGCTGGATGGCGTCAAAGATCCGGCAGCGCGCGGGTCTGCGCACTCAGGCTACTTACAATATTCCCGTCGTTGTTCACATTGTCCACAATGGAGAACCTGTAGGCACTGGTTCGAATCTTTCCGTAGAACAAGTTCAGTCGCAGATCGATGTGATTAACAAGGACTACAAGCGACTCAACGCGGATCAAACCAACACTCCACCCGAATTTGCGGCCGTTGCCGGAAGCATCGATGTGAATTTTGTTCTAGCCAAACAAGATCCCGAAGGCTTGCCAACAAATGGCATTGTCAGAGTGAAGGGAACGAAGACCACTTGGACAGTCGGTGCTGCGATCGACAACGGACCTGAATACAAGGCGTTGAGCTATTGGCCAGCCGAAGATTATCTCAACATCTGGGTAACCACACTCTCAGGTGATTACCTCGGCATTGCGCAATTCCCTCAAACCAGCCTGCCTGGAACAGTGGCTCCCTATGACCGTCTTACCGATGGTGTGACTATTGACTATCGCGTTTTCGGAAGTATTGACGGCGGTGCGTTCAATCTCGATGCGAAGTACAACAAAGGAAGGACCGCAACACATGAAATAGGTCACTTCTTCAGCATGCTCCACATCTTCGGCGAAGGTGGCGGGTGCGGTGCAACTGACTACGTTGGCGATACGCCATCTCAAGCTGGACAAACGCTGAATTGTCCAACGCATCCGTCCATATCGTGCTCCCATCCCAAAATGTTTCAAAACTATATGGACTATACCGACGATGTGTGTATGAATTTATTTACCGCGGGTCAGATCGCGCGAATGACAACCGTACTACAAAACAGTCCACGCCGCGCCAGCCTTAACACATCCCATGGCCTGCTGGATCCAACTGTGCTTGCACTGGATTTGGAAGCACGGCGTGTGCTGGTGCCACTGGCAAAGACCTGCGGTCAACAACTTGTTCCTACCGTCGAACTGCGAAACCGCGGAACAACAACCGTAACTTCCGCACAGATTCAATTGCTGATTGATGGCAATGTTATCGAGACAAAAACTTTTTCGCTCAACCTGCCTCAGCTTGCGCTTACATCCGTATCGTTTACCGCGGTAAATCTGCCTGAGCCCAGCATTTCAAATGTTTCGTTTCAGATCACACAAGTCAATGGGGGGACCGACAATAAAACGGACAATAACGCAGTTTCCCTTGCCGCTTCGGTAATGACAAAAACAATAGTGCCCTTTACTGAAGCCTTCAATACTATTCCGTCTACTTGGCAGATCACCAATTTTGACAATGGTGCGACATGGACAAACGTGGTCGCACCGAAATCGGCGTCGGACAACCGCGCGATGTTCTTGGAATTCTATAACTATCCGAACGCCGGAAGCAAGGACAAATTGATTTCCAATTACATCGCCATCCCGAACTCAGGAGCACCAGTACTGAAGTTCGACCGCGCATATGCTCAATCTGCAAACAGCAACGATGCGCTTCGTGTACTCGTGTCAGTAGGTTGCAGTAGCGACATATCGACCGCTACCCAGATCTTCAGCAAGAGCGGAACAAGCCTGGCAACCACGGGCCAGACATCTTCATATTTCATGCCCACAAACGATAGTCAATGGGCTACAGAAACCATTTCGCTTGCGGCTTACCGGGGCCAGAATATTCAACTGATCTTCGAATCGACTAATGATTTTGGAAACAATCTATATCTGGACAATTTGTCGATAAGCGCAGGCGATTTCAATGACATAGCAATAACTTCTCTTGTGCAGCCAGGACCCGTATTCTGTCAGGAAAAATTACAACCGATCCTTCAGATACAGAATCTGGGCAGCGCCATTGTGAATCGCATCACAGTTAACATCATGCGTGGCACCACAACGTTAGCAAATCAGACATTTACCGGGCTTTCGCTTGAAACCGGCGCCAGCAAAAACCTCACGCTCGCATCTGTAAACTTCACTGAAGGCCTCAATACCATCACTTTCAGCATTACGAATCCAGATGCGCCAACTGAGGAGTCACCACAAAACAATACCGTCGTGTACAATTTGATTCAGAATAATGATTCATTCACAAACCCTTTACGAATCAACCTTGACAATGGAATAGCCATGTCAGTCGTGAGCCAAAACGATAATGCTGAATGGCAAACGACTGCAACAAATTTCGACAACTCTTTGATGTATCCCGGCTACACCAACGTCACGATCGGGGCCGAGGCATGGGCGGTAACTCCAACGATCGACTTCAGCAAGAACAACGAGGCGAGCATGTTCTTTGATACCAGCTATGGCAAGAGAACCGCGGCCGACGAGAGATTGCGCGTACTTGTTACGGAAGACTGCGGCCTGCATTACGATTCAGTGATATTTGATATGAATGGATCATCTCTTTCGAATAAACAATCAGACACTGCGCCATGGGTTCCATCTGTTGAAACAGATTGGACAAAACACTACGTGAGTCTCAGCTATCTCGCGGGAAAAGATCAGATCCGTTTTGCATTTGTCGCAAGCAACGGTCACGGAAACAATCTTTACCTCGACAATATGGAGTGGTTTGTTGAAGACGATCCATCACCGCCACACATAACCGATTTCTATTCTGTCTACTCTTCAGAATTTGATCCTTACGATTTCTTTATCACCTTCAACCTCCCAGAAAAATTGACGGCACGACTCGCCGTGTACAACACAATAGGTCAGGTACTGGTTGACAACCTCCTGCCAGAAACACTCAACCAGACTTACACAGTAAATCTCACGGGTCAGAGCACGGGTGTTTACCTTGTGCGACTCCAGGCCGGCGATCAGGTGTCCACCACGAAGCTTTTCGTCGGGAGATAGCTCACCTTTGGTTAAGCTGAAACAGGTGTTGAACCGCTGCCATGCTCGTTAACCCGGTTGAAATAAGATCAAACACTGATATATTTGAAGGTTGAAATCCTTCATCTATCACAACCCGGAGGAGCTTTCATGGAGCGAAAAAAAGTTGCAATTCTTTACGGTGGAAGGTCAGTAGAGCACGGCGTCTCGGTAAACTCAGCCAGAAACATTTTCGAATACATCGACCGGAAACGGTTTGAACCGGTACCCGTCGGCATCTCTGAAACGGGAGCCTGGTACCTCACCTCTTCCGTGTCCCGCGAGATCGAATCAGGTAAGCCGGTCTCACTCATGCTCGACGCGGGTAACCCAAGATGGCACGCCGATGGCGCCGCCCACAAATTTGACATCCTCTTTCCCGTGCTGCATGGCACCGACGGCGAAGATGGAAGCGTGCAGGGAATGATTCAGGCCGTAGACCTGCCCTTCGTTGGAACGGGTGTTCTTGGGTCCTCTGTCTCAATGAACAAGCTGACAGCAAAGCGACTGCTTACTCAGGCGGGGCTACCCGTTGCCGATTATCTCGCCTATACAAATGAACAACGCAGGACCATCAATTTTGACGAGGTTGTCGCGAAACTCGGACTTCCGTTTATGGTGAAGGCAACCTCGCTTGGCTCTTCGGTCGGCGTTTCAAAAGTGAAAGGCACGCAGGACTTTGAGCAGGCTATTAACGACGCATTTGCTTATGGCGACGACCTTCTCATTGAACGCTATATTAAAGGTCGTGAGATTGAGTGCGCAATCCTGGGTAACGATCCCCCGCAAGCAAGCTTGCCTGGGGAAATTGTAATCAGTAGCAAGTATGAGTTCTATACCTTCGACGCAAAATATGTCGATAGTGAAGCAGTGAAAATCGAAGTCCCCGCGAAATTGAATTCAGATATTATAGAGCAGGTCCGAAAACTTTCAGTTCGTGCCTTCCAGGTCCTCCATTGCCAGGATTTTGCACGGGTGGATCTATTCCTCAAGGATGAAAGGGAGATCTTTATCAACGAAATCAACACCATTCCGGGCTTCACAAATTCCAGCATGTACCCAATGATGTGGAAAGAGCGCGGCGTTTCCTTTACAGAACTCATTACCAGGCTTATCGACATTGCGTTCGCCCGCTACGAGAAGTCCAAGAGAATTGAACGCGGCTATCAATCGACGCTAAAGTACTGAGCGAATGCAGTTCCTTCGCTTTCTCAGGTCTGGGACGTTAGGTGCGATGTTCGCAAACATCGGGATTGCTATCGGCATCGTGCTCTTAACAGGCGTTGTCTATTTCTACATCTATCTTCCCGGTACCACAAATCATGGCGAGTCGATTACTGTTCCTGACCTCACCGGGATGAAGCTGGAAGAGCTTTCTGATTTTCTGAGTCAACATGAGCTGCGCTACGAGATCGACGACTCAACGTACTCTGAAGAATATCCGCCGCTCACTGTTCTGAGGCAATACCCACGGGCAGGCGCGGCGGTGAAGGAGAACCGGGTAATCTATGTGTCGGTGAATCAGACCTTGCCTCCAACCGTTCCCGTGCCGGCGCTATTAGAGGGCTCGCGAATCAACGCAGAGGTAGTACTAAAAAGCAATCAGCTGAAGAGAGGAAAGATCTATCTGCAGTCCAGTCCTTTTCTTAACATGGTGATTGAAATGCGGTATCAAGGGAAAAAACTAGAACCTGGCACACGTCTGCCAAAAGGGTCTGTGATCGACCTGGTTGTTGGTGATGGAAACGGCCCGTCGGACATGGTTTTGGGCAACCTGATTGGCGATAGCTACGAGCACGCTCTTTTCAAGCTGGAAGGATGGAACCTGCACCTCGGACGCGTAGAGATTCCTGAGGAAGTGGATACTACGGGAGTCATGCCCTACGTTTTCAAGCAATATCCGCCCTCAGGCGATTCGGTGAGGGTTGGGGATCCTATAGACCTCTGGATCGCGCCAAAAAACTATGTTCCTCCAGTTGAGGAGGAAACTAACAACGATTGACCATGCGGCTCCTGTTTACAGTGATCGGTATCGTGGTCATCCAGGCAGCCGAGGCACAGCTCAAGCTTGTGCCGATACCCCGAAACACTCCTCCTGAAACATTCCGCCCTGCAGCCCGGACAAAGAGCACGTTGCCCCTTCCCTTTTGGGATGACTTCTCGAATGACAAAGCATCGACTCCATCATCGGATATCTGGTTCGCAGGCCGTTCTACCACGATCAATTCCGGTTTAGGAATCAATCCACCATCTATCAATGTTGCCTCGTTTGACGGTATTGATTCTCTGGGCAAACCCTATAGCGTGAACAATGTCCTGGCGAAAGGCTACGCGGATAAATTGGAATCTCAACCTATCGACCTGTCACAGGTGGCTGCGGCCGAAAGGCCCACTCTATTCCTTAGCTTCTATTACCAACTGAAGGGGCGCGGCGAGCTCCCGGATGCAGGCGACAAGCTCGTGCTTGAGCTAAAGAACTCTTCAAAAGTCTGGGAACAGGTTTGGACTGTTGAGAACGATGGTACTCTGCCTATAGATGCATTCACGCAAGTGGTTATACCTGTCATCGAAGACAAATACTTTCATTCAGCCTTCCAGTTTCGTTTCAAGAATTTTGCCAGGCTCTCAGGCCCATACGACACGTGGCACGTGGACTATGTCTATCTCAATAAAGGAAGAACGGCTGCCGATACCAGTTACCCTGATCGATCCCTTGTCTCTCCCCTTACCTCTATATTCAAGACTTATCGATCACTTCCTAAAGATCACTTTTTCTTCAACAAAGATTCGGCAATGACCAAGGCGACGATGATTGTTCATAACCTCCGTTCAGACAACAACCAGCCGCTCAATTATTTCTCCTACGCGCAAGTCGACAAGTTCAAAGGATCATCGGTTTCGCATGGCGCTCCGGCACTGATGGACAGCGCGACCTTCATCGGGTCAGTAAATTCTCTTGAATACAAAAAGGCCGAAGTCGAAGCGAAGGGTCTTTCGTCAATGCTCGATCAGACAGCCGACTCGCTGCATATCGCATTGAAAGTCGGCTTGTCAACCAAGGATAATCTTCCTCCCGCACAGAATGGAGATTACGACGCGAAATTTGCTCCCATCGATTTTCGTGACAACGACACGACCCGGGCCGACTACTGGATCTCCAGCTATTACGCATACGACGATGGTACAGCGGAATATGGTGCAGCTCTAAATCAACCGGGAGCGCAAATGGCGTACGAGTTCTCTCTCGTTGGGGCACCAAGTGGTTTCATCAACGCAGTTCAGTTGTATTTCCCTCGCTTTGGAGATGAATCTTCACAGGTAATCGAGCTCCGCATCTGGAACGACCTCAACGAAAGCGAAACTTCCGTGGCCTATAAGGAAGTTGTAACACTGCAGCGTGGTGAGGGCAACAACTTCTGGATCAAGAAGCTTACCAAGAGTGTAAAAGTTGGAAAGCACTTTTATATTGGATGGAAACAATCCTCTCCAGCGGTCATTGCTGTCGGCTTTGACAAGAACACAAACTCAGGAGAGAAAATGTTCTTCAACATCACCGGACGCTGGGAACAGAACACCCTGCTTGAAGGAAGTCTTATGATACGGCCCATATTTGGCAAAGGCACCGATGTACCGGACCAAGGGCCCGTCGACGGAATCGAGGAAGAAGCCGAGGTAGGCATGCTGCCCTATCCAAATCCAACGAATGGATTGTTTGTTGTTCCCGGTCGGGTATCCGATATCATGATCCGCGACATGTCGGGAAGGCCGGTAGCTTTTACTTCAAATGAAACGATCACAGAAACAACCGTGAGTCTGAATGATCCGCGACCCGGGCTCTACATACTTCAGTATTTGAGAGAAGGCTTCCCAAGAGCCGCCAAACTCATGGTACGTTAAGCTGAAGGGGATCCGGAGTAAGGCAAATAATAAAGATCACCAGGGCAAGCCAACCAAGCAGCTTTCTGCCTGCGCTCAGGGGCTCTTCAATTTCGGTAGGGGGATGAGGAACCGACACAAAGCGTCCGAGGATGAAGGCGAACAGCAACCAACCCGAATAACCCTGTACCCCCGGAAAGGCCATCACCGTAAAGTACTGCGTTGCAAAGATTATCACGGCTAGCATCATCGTATTCCTCCAATCCAATCTCAGGCCTCCGAGACACAAATACAGGAAGCCTATAAACAAAAGAACAGATACGGGATGCCAGAGCGTTGCTCCAAAAACATTAAGTTCCTCTCCGGGAACCAGGGCCCCGAGTGAAGCATAAAAAAGAAAAAGGCAGAATATGACGGAAGCGATCACGCGATGCTTTCTGAATCCCACAAGTCCATATAGTACATGACCGCCGTCGAGTTGCCCGATTGGCAGAAGGTTCAGACTTGTAAAGACAAGCGACAGAAAACCCGCAAAGAGAAGCGGGTAATGGATTAGCTCGTGACTATTCGGTACACGGGCAGGGTCCGCAAGAAACTTTTCAAAAAAAGTAAACAGGAGATTTTTGCCAACCGTGATGTCGATCACTCCCTCCTGCCTTAGTACCTCCGGCGTATAAACGTGCTCCGCATAATTCAGACCGAACTGCTCGTATTCCGGATGAAACTGATAAATGTATTCCGGTGGCGGAAGCGTCAGAAATCCATAAGCCAACAGTACAAATGCTACGATGAATCCGGCCAATGGACCGGCTATCCCGATGTCAAAATTTTCACGCGAAGAATATATCCGGCTTCTGATCCGTATCAGGGCGCCAAGCGTTCCCAACATCAGGGGTAACGGTGGAAGGGGAATAAAATAAGGTAAGCTGGTTTTCACCTTATTATATACGGCAGTGAAATAGTGACCGAACTCGTGGACACCCAGGATCAGCAGAAAAGGCACAGAGTACGCTAAACCACTTTTGAAATCCTCAAATGTGTAGCCGGGCACCAGGATACTTTTTCCATGCACCCACTCAGCCCCGGCAAGAGTTGTGGTAACGAAAGTCAGCACAAACAAAGACGAGTGAATGAGAGCTGTTTTAAGTTTTGGGTTCATGAAAAAAGTGAATGAAGTTCTTCCGGATTTTTCACCCAGTGGGTCCGAATGCCCAGTGATTGAGCTCCCTCTATATTCTTTTGATTGTCGTCGAGAAATAATGTCTCCGAAGCAACGAGACCGTTTTCCCTCAACACGTGTTCATAAATTTCCGGATCAGGCTTTCGCATCTGCAGTGTGTGTGAGTAATACACCTTTTCAAACAGGTCGTCAAGGGAGTCCAATCCATGTTCTGTCTGAAGATTCGCGCTAAAGCACTTAACGTGGATGGCGTTCGTGTTGCTGAGTAGAAAGGTCCGGTATTTCTCTTTTAGCGTCTTTAACAATTCAATCCTTCGAGCTGGAATATCCAGCAGCATGGCATTCCAGCAGGTATCGATCATGGTATCTGTGCCGTCGAAGGAGTAGATGTTCCGGAGGGCCGATCTGAATTCCACATCGCCGATCAGTCCCTTTTCATAAAGCAGAAATTCGTTGCGGCTACCATACGATTCCATGATTTTTTCCAATGGTATGCCAGTAACCTGGGCAAGTTGCCGAAGCGTAGACTCAACGGAGAGGTTAAGGATAACTCCTCCGAGGTCGAAAATGAGATTGCGAATGTTTGGTGAAATCAACTTTGAAGAACTTCTCCTGATCCGGTCTACGCCAAATAACGTGGGCCCAGCAGGGCATGATCCTGCGACCCCCTGATTATGAGTCAGGTGCTCTAACCAACTGAGCTATGGGCCCTGTAGGACATCCTAAAGCCTACCATGAAAGCGCAATGATAGCGCATTTTCATGGAATCGAGAGCGAGTTTCAATTCGACGAATCACAAGAGCTTTGTCAGGCATATTTTGTCTTTAGCCGGATGACAATTTCTGGGTATTCCACCAGCGAAGAAATGTATTTTCTGCTTTTCATTCGCTTGATATGATTTTCAATCTTCCTGGCCTGCGAAAATGACTCACATTCTATTACAAGGTGAGTTACCCAGTCAACCGTTTTTGACGTGAAACTCTTAGATCCATAGTAACCATTCAAATGCTTTGAAAATCTATCGGGAAAATTCTCGTGAACGCTGCCGATGTAGTACTGATCAGCAGATGGGCTGTACAAAATATAGCAACAGGGTTGAATTAGATGACTATTTTTTGACCAACATTAGGCGAACCCCCTGTCCCGATAGCCAGTATGTTTGAAAGAGCATAGGTTCCTGCCAACTTTAGTTGGTCCAACAATTAAAGTCACAAACGCAGCAACCTATGCAAGAGAAAATTAACGAAAACAGCTTTTCGGGCCAATCGATCTACGTTGGCATCGATGCACATTTGAAGTCTTGGAAGCTAACGGTTATGAGCGAGCATTTGACTCTCAAATCATTTTCTGCCCCGCCGGACTGCAACAAACTGGGTGGATACCTCCGGAGTCACTACCCAGGGGCGATCTTTTATAGCGCTTATGAAGCCGGCTTCAGTGGCTTTTGGCTTCACCGCCAATTGCTCAATTTGGGCATTAAATCTATCGTCGTTAATCCTGCGGATATTCCTACTACCGATAAGGAACGGAAACAGAAAGAAGACGTGAGGGACAGTCACAAGATAGCCCAAAGCCTGAGAGCTGGTCAATTACGAGGCATCTATGTGCCTTCTGAGAAAACGCAGCACGATAGGTCATTGCTACGCACGCGAGATGCTTTAGTTAAGGATCTGCGACGAAGTAAGCATAGGGTAAAATCGCTATTGTACTTTGAAGGCATTGATTATCCCGATAAGTTCTCCTCCAATAAGACTCATTGGTCGAAGGTTTTCATTGAATGGTTGGATTCGATCTCATTTGCAAATGAGACCGGCAAGGCAAGCCTAAATGTTCACCTTGAGTCTGTAAGAAGTTTGAGAACGATACTTTTGAAAGTCAACCGACAATTACGTGAACTTTCACGGAGTACTGATTACAAGCATTCAGTTGAACTTCTGGTTAGTGTCCCAGGAATTGGATGGCTTACAGCAATAAAGCTACTGACGGAAATAGGGACCCTTGATAGATTTGCGCGCTTTGATCAACTCTGTTCATTCGTGGGTCTTGTTCCCTCTACCCGATCAAGTGGAGAACATGATGTGACTGCTGGAATTACTCCCAGAAGTAACTCAACTTTAAGGGCTGCATTGATTGAAAGTGCTTGGATAGCCGTCCGCAATGATCCCGCTCTATTAGTTGCCTTCCAGAAGATTTGCAACAGAATGCCGGCCAATAGAGCAATAGTTCGAATTGCAAAAAAGCTCCTCAGCAGGATCGTTTACGTCCTGCGAAGCAATATCAAATACGAAAAGAATGTTGTTAGATAAAGAATTACTCTATTCTAGGACCTTGAGATCTTGGGTATCGACCGTCACCGATAGCTTGTTCGCTTACGAACTCTTCCGATAGTCTGCGGCTACCCATTTAAAAACTAATTCTGAGATACAGGCCAACTGGCACTGTTGATAGAAGGTTGTCACGATAGAGTTTTCTTAGGCATAAGCTCTTGGAATAGTAAAAACAAAAAGGGTCAAAGCATTTGCTCCAACCCCTTGTGACCATTCCAGTCGCACAGACTATTCCTACCAGGTTGCTCTCCAGCAGAGCCTGGGTTCGCTTTGCCTGTGGACCGAAACTATAAAGTCATGTAGTCAGTAAAAAGACCAACTTTCGCAGAAACCACTTGTTTTTCAACATAGAAGCTATCGGGA
>JADMIO010987995.1_pt1 | contig 15223 bp, 5 predicted proteins | sample 8958161 | NCBI WGS metagenome assembly JADMIO01 (sample SAMN16585339, study PRJNA669376) | soil metagenome | isolation source: Crop rotation soil | place: USA: Cullars Rotation, Alabama | collected 2011 | reverse complement strand
CGACGCCGCCAGGGGTCCGCGGCCAAGGCGCTCGGCGACCTGGACGCGGGACTGCGGCTGGCGCCGGGCTATGCGCCCGGCTACGTCTGGCGCGCGCGCCTGCACGCGGACGCCGGCCGGCCGGTCCGGGCGCTGCGCGACCTCGACCGCGCGCTCGAACTGGACTTCGGCAACGCCTCCGCCTACGTCGAGCGGGCGCGCCTGAGACTGGCGGCCCGGCAGGAACGCGCCGCCGCCGGCGACCTGGCGCGCGCGCAGGCCCTCGACCGCGGCGATCCCCGGGCCGCGGAGCTGCTGGAGAGCCTTCGTCTCGGCGAGCCGGCCGGCGCGGCGCGCGCGCTGGCCGAGGGCCGCTTCGATGACGCGATGGAAGCGCTGGCCGCCGGGCTGGGCAGGCGCCTGCGGCCCGCGCGCACCCTCGAGGTCGCGCTCGATCCCAGGCAGGACCTGCAGTACGCGACGCGCTGGCGCGCGCCCGCCGACGCCGCCAGCGACCGCGCCGCGCTCGCGGTGGCGGAAGCGGCCTGCCGGCGCTGGCCGCGCTCGGGCGCGGCGCTGACCCTGCGCGGCCAGCTCCTGTTCTACACCGGGCGGCTCGAGGCCGCCGACCGGGCCCTGTCCTCGGCGGTCCGCGCCGCGCCCGGCTCTCCGTGGGCCTACGTGTGGCGCTTCGCCTGCCGCACGCTCATCGCGCGCAGGCGCCAGAACTTCAAGATCATGCTGGAAGCGGCCGGCGACCTGGACCGGGCCCTCGAGCTGGACCCCGGCAACGTCCTCGCCCGGGCGCAGCGGGCGGAGCTCCTGCACGACCGCGACCTGCGCGAGCGCGCGCTCGAGGACCTGGACGTGCTGCTGCGCGCCGACCCGGGCAACGCCTGGGCGCTGACCGAGCGCGGCGAGACCCTCGCCGAGCTGGGGCGCTTCGACGACGCGATGCGCGATTTCGACGCGCTGGTCCGCCGCTTCCCGCGCGCCGCCTGGCCCTACGCCCTGCGCGCGCGCACCTACGCCAACGGCGGCCGCGCGGCGGAGTCGCTGCCCGACTTCGGCCGCGCCCTCTCGCTGGCGCCGGCCTTCGGGGCCTGCCGCGCCTGGCGCGCCGAAGCCCGCCGCAAGCTCGGCGACCGGGCCGGCGCGGCCGCCGACCTCGAGCGCGCCGTCGCCGACGACCCGCGCTACACGCTCTCCTACATCTGGCGCGGCCGTTCGCACCTGGCGGCCGGCCGGCTCGGCCCGGCCCTGCGCGACCTGTCTCTCGCCGTCAAGCGCGACTGCCGGCACATCCTGTCCTTCGCCTGGAAGGGCGAGGCGCTGTTCAAGCTCGGGCGCTTCAAGGAAGCGGCCGCCGAGTTCGACCGCGCCTTCCCGTTCCACCCGCGCCATTCCTGGCACGCCGGCGACGGTCCGCCCGAGGCCCGGGAAGCCGCGCTGCTGGCGGAGCTCGAGGCGGCCGCGGCCCGCCGCCCGCGCTCGGTCTGGGCGCGCGCGTTCCTGGGCCGCATGCGCCTGGATTCGCGCGACCTGGCCGGCGGCGTGCGCGACCTCGACGCCGCGCTCGCGCTGGACCCGCGCTGCGCCTGGGCGCTGGCCTGGCGGGGCGAGGCGCGCCGCCGCGCCGGCGACCTCCGGGGCGCGCTCGCGGACCTCGACCGCGCCGTGGCGCTGGAACCGAGAGGCCGCTGGGGCGCCTTCTGGCGCGCGCGCGCCCGGCTCGACGCGGGCGACGCCGCCGGCGGGCTCAAGGACGCCGAGCGCGCCCTCGCCCTCCAGCCCGACAGCGCGATGCTGCTCAAGTGGCGCGGCGAAGCGCTCCTCAAGTGCGGCCGCGGTCGGGAGGCGGGGGACAGCCTGGAGCGCGCCTACCTGATGGACCCCAGGGACCCGGAGACGCGCGCGCTCCGCGAGAAGGCGGCGGCATGACCCCCGACCAGGAGCTGGATGCCGCCCTCGACCGCGAGCTCGGGCCGTCCTCGCGCTCGCGCGCCGCGGACGCGTGGCGCGGCTTCCTGCTCGTGAGCGTGATCTACCACCGCGACCAGCGCGTCGGCCGCGTCAAAGGCGGCGGCACCGCCGCGCGGCTGGGCCGCGCCGAACGCGCGGATTGCGTCTGGCCCGAGCCCGGGCTGCGGGCCGCCGGGGCCGCCCGCGCCGCGGCGGCCGGGCCGGTGCTCCGCGCGCTCGCGCGCGCGGGCGCCGTGCGCGACATCGCGCGGCTCGACGACTGGCACCGCGAGCTGGCGCCCGTGGCGGCGGCGCATCCCGGTTCGGCCTGGGCGCAGCTGCTCTACGGCGCCGCGCTCTTCCACGCCCACGCCTACCACGCGGCCGAAGAGCGCCTGTCGGCCGCGCGGGCGCTGCGCCCGCGGTGGAGCTGGCCCTGCGTGCTGCGCGGCGAGGCCCGCCTCTGTTCCGAAGACAAACCGGGCGCGATCGCCGATTTCCGCGCCGCCGCGCGGCTCGCCCCCGGCTGCGCCTGGGCCTGGGCGCTGGCCGCCCGGGCCGAACGCTTCACCCCGGAACAGGGGCGTATCGTCGCCGACCTGAGCCGGGCGGTCCGCGCGCGCCCGCGCTGGGGCGCGGCCTACACCTGGCGGGGACAGGCCAAGCTCGAATCGGGCCGGGTGCGCGCCGGCCTGGCCGACTTCGCCCGGGCGGAGGCGCTCAACCCGACCCACGACCGCATCTATGTCTGGCGGGGGGACTGGCGGCTGCGGCAGGGAGACCCCGGGGCCGCGCTGCCCGACCTCGACCGCGCTCACCGGCTCAACCCGCATTACCACATCACCCTGCTCGCGCGCGCGCACGCGCGGCGGCTGACCGGGGACCTGGCGGGCGCCGGGCGCGACCTGGTCGCATGCTCTCGCATGGAGGTCGCCACCAACTGGGTGGACATCCCGCTGACCTCCTGGGACAGCAAGCGGATCTGGCGCGTCGCGCTCGAGGATTGGGACGCCATCGCGGCGCGGCGGCCCGACGCGCCGGAGGTCCGGACCTGGAGAGGCATCCTGCGGCTGCGCCTGGACGAGCTCGCGGGCGCACGCGAGGACCTCGACGCCGCCTGCGCCCTGAAGCCGCGGGACCCGTGGCCGCGCGCCTGGCGCGGCCAGCTCCTGCGGCGCCTCGGCTCCGAGGACGCGGCCCTGCGCGAGCTGGACCTGGCGGTCGCCGCCGACCCGGACTGCGCCTGGGCCCTGGCCTGGCGGTCCCGCCTGCGCGCCGCGCGCGGCGAGACGGCGCCGGCGCTCGCCGACGCCGAGGCGGCCATCCGGGCCGACCGCTGGGCGTTCCCGGCTTACGCCGCGCGCGCGGCCCTGCTCCTGTCCGCCGGCGACACGAGGGCGGCGATCGCGGCGCTCGAAGCGGCGCAGCAGTGCGATTTCAGGGAGTGGTGGATCAGCCCGTGGCTGGCGCGCCTGCACGGCCGGCTGGGCGAGCTCGAGACGGCCCTCAAGTGGGTGCGGCGGTCGAAAGGCTACCGCTACGACGCCTGGGCCGCGGAACTGCGGCGACGGCTGGACGGCGGCTCCGGGACGGCCGAGGCCCTGGAGCGCGTCTCCTGGGAGGATTACCCGTCGGTCCGGGCGGAGTACGAGAAGGGTCCGGACGCCGCCGCGCGCCTGGAAGGCGAGCTGGAACACGACCCGCTGAGCGCCAACGCGTTCGCCATCCGCGGCAGCCTGCGGGCCCGCGCGGGGCGGCTCAAGGCGGCGGCCGGCGACCTGGCGTCGCTCCGGCGGCTGTCGCCCGCGCATCCCGGGACAGAGGAGCTGACCCGGCTCCTCTCCGCGGCGCTGCCGGCGGCGCGGGCGGCGGCCTAGCATGGCGACCCGGACCGCGCTGGAGCGGGCGCGCGCGGAGCTGCGGGGCCTGCCGTTCGACAGCGACGAGGCCCAGTTGGACATGATCCTCGGCAACTGCTACCGCCTCAACCGGTACCGGGTCGTCGACGGGCGGTTCGTGCCGTTCCAGGAGCCGTCTCCGAAGGACTACGACGGCGCGCCGGGCGGCGTGATCCCGATGTGCGGCCACCCGTTCCGCTGGTTCGGCGGGCAGCTGATGCTCTCGGGACGTCTCGGCTCGCCGTCGCGCGCCCTCCGCGAGCTCGACCGCCGCCTCGAGCGCGAGCCCGGGGACGCGGCGGCGCTCTCCTTGCGCGGGAGGGTCCAGCTGCAGCTGCTGCGGCTCGACGAGGCGCTGACCGACTTCGAGCGCCTGGCCGCCCTCGACCCCGGCTCGCCCGACGCGTACGACGGGCGCGGCCGGACCCGCCTGCTGCGGACCGAGCTGACGGCGGCCCTGCGCGACCTCGACCAGGCCGTGCGCCTCGGCTCCAAAGACCCGTGGACGCGCGCCTGGAGGTCGGAAGCCCGGCGGCTGCTCGAAGACCGGCGCGGCGCCCGCGCGGACATCGACGCCCTCCTGCGCCTCGAGCCGCGGCGCTCCGCTTTCTGGCTGCTCAAGTCCCGCATCGGCACGATGCGCGACCTCGAGCGGGCCGTCGCGCTCGACCCCGGGAGCTTCTGGGCGCGGGCCCTGCGCGGGCACTGCCGCTATCACCTGGGCGACGCGCGCGCGGCCCTCGAGGACTTCGATGTCGTGGTGCGCCTCAACCCGCAGCAGTGGTCGTACTGCCGCCGCAGCCAGGCCCACGTGCGGCTGGGCCGTATGGATCTCGCGCGCCGGGACTGGGGCCGGCAGCTGGAGCAGTGCGGCGACGCGATCCTCGGGCCGATGCTGTTCAAGCCCCTGGTCCGGTGCCCGGTCTATAACGGCATCGGCGCCGACCGCTGGATCGGGGCCATGGACCTGGAGACCGTCACCGCCCGGCTGGCCAAGGACCCACGCCGCGCCTGGGACGTCCTGATCCAGGGGCAGCTGGTGCTGCACGAGCAGTGGACCAAAGAAGCGTGCGCCCGCGCCCGCCGGCTGGACCCCCGGTCCTGGTATTTCAGGGCCGCCGAAGCGCGGACGCTGAGCGCGGCCGACCCGCCGGCGGCGCGCCGGGAGTTCGACCGGCTGATCCGCGAGCTGCCCCGCATGGGCTGCCTCTACGCCTGGCGCGCCGAGGCCCTCTGGCGGCTGGGCGACGTGACCGGGGTCGAGCGCGACTGCCGCCAGGCCATCGCCCTGGCAAAAGAGGAATCGGTCGCCTACTTCTACCTGGGCCTGGCGCTCCAGCGCCAGGGCCGCCCGGCGGAAGCGCTCGAGGCGCTGAACGCGGAGATCGAGTTCAGCCCGCGGTGGCCGCAGATGCTCCTGCTGCGGCGCGAGCTGCGCTTCGCGCAGGGCGACATCGACGGCGCATTCTTCGACATGAACTCCGCCGCGCGGATCGAGGAGTACATGTCCTGGGCCAACTACCCGCCGGGCTCGGGCAAGGACTACGACCGCGCGCTGACCGAGCTCGCCGCGGCCGCGCAGCGCTGGCCGGCCCACGCCTGGGTGCACGCCTGGCGCGGACGCGTCTTCCTCGAGACGGGCCGCTACCGGGAGGCCGTGCGCTGCCTCGACCGGGCGCTGCGGCTCGATGACCGCTGCGCCTGGGCCTACGCCTGGCGGGGGGAATGCCGCCTCGCCCAGGGCCGCCCGGACGCGGCGCGCGCCGACCTCGACGCGGCCGTCCGCTTCGACCCCCTCTACCACCGCGCCTACGGCGCGCGCGCCGCCGCCGCCCTCCTGCTGGGCGAAGGCGCCGGCGCGATCGCGGACATCGACCGGTTCCTTCAGTGCGCCATCTTCGACGGCGGCGCCTTCGTGTTCCGCGCCCGCCTGCGGCGCATGGCGGGGTCCCTCGAGCGGGCGGAACGCGAGCTGGGCCAGCACATCCCGCTGAACCCGAACGACACCTGGGCGCTCCACGAACGCTTCCAGGTCCGGCGCCGCCGCGGCGACGCCGCGGGCGCGTTCGAAGACCTGCGCCTCTCCTTCGAGCATCCGGGCGTCTGCGGGTTCGGCATCTCCGAGAAGCCGTGGGTGGAGGTCGCGCCGGTGCCGGAGCTGGTCGCCGAGCTGGTCGACGAGGCCCGCCGCCGCCCGAAGGACGCCTGGCCGGCGGCGTGGATGGGCGCGCTGCAGCTGTGCCGCCCGTCCGCGCCGACGGGGACCGAGGCCCTCGACCTGGCGCTCCGGCTCGATCCCCGGAACGCCTGGGCGCGGGCCTGGCGCGGCGCCACCCTGCTGCGGCTCGGCAAAGCGCGCGACGCCCTCGCGGAACTCGACCGGGCGCTCGCCGCGATGCCCGCGTGCGCCTTCGCGCTCGAGGAAAAGGCCCAGGCCCTGGCGCTCCTCGGCGACCTGCCGGGGGCGCTCGAACAGGCCCGGCGCCCGGCGGAGGCGCCGCGCCGCGCGCGCACCCGGACGATAGAAGCCCAGATCCTCTCGCGGCTGGGCCGCGGTGAAGCGGCGATCGGCGCGCTCGACGCCGCGCTGGTCGCGCTCCCGGACGCCGCGACCGAGCGGCTCTATATCTACCGCAGCCGCCTCAAACGGCTGGCGGGAGAGCCCGCGGCCGCGCTGCGGGACCTTTCTGTGACGTTCAACTGCGCGTGGGCGTTCTACGAGCGGGGCCTGTGCAAGTCCGCGCTGGGCGACGTCACGGGCGGCCTCCGGGACCTCGAGTCGGTGCGCTTCTTCCAGGACGACGCGGCCCGCCCCGGCTTCCGGCTCCCCCAGATGTCCCTCATCGATCCGTTCGACCCCGCCGCCGAGCTCGAGTCCGAGCGGCGGCGGCTGCCGCGCGCCTCCTGGCCCGGGCAGTGGCTCGCGGCCCTCCGCGCCGAGGCCGCGACCGCGGCCGCGGGGGCGGGATCGCCGCGGCCCCGCGAGCTCGCCGGCTTCGTGCGCAAGGGCTGAGTCTTGACATTGTGGTAGGGCGGGTTTATACTCGTGGTATGAAAATAATCCGATTTTCCTTCATCTATTTGATGGCACTCGGCCTGCCGCCGGGCGCACGGGCCGCCGACGAGCGCGTCGCGCCCGTCCACGTCATCGCCACCGGCGACGTCGACCAGATCCGCGTCCTCGCCGCCAGCGACGAGGAGCTGGAGGATCGGACCCTCGAGTTCAGCGAGCAGGTGCTGTCGCCGTGGAAGAAGGCCTGGCGGTCCCGGGACGCCGCCGCGTTCTCGGCCCTGTTCGCCGCCGCCGCGCAGACGCCGGAATGGGCCGGCCGGCTGGAGTCGACGCGGGAGAAAGAGGGCATCGCGGAGTACCGCTGGAAGGATGCCGCCCCCGCGGCCCGCGACCGGCAGGGCGTCGCGCGCGAGGCCGCGCGGTATCTCAAGGAGTTCGCCGCGGTGGAGAGCGTCAGCCTGGACGTCCTCGACGGGGATTTCGCGGCGCCCCAGGAGCCCGTGTTCCGCGTCCGCTTCGACCTGCGCGGGACGCTGGCGGACGGGTCGCGGCGCAACGACCGGGGGACGCTGCGGGTCAGGCTCGGCCGCGCGGGAGCGGCGTGGACGATCCGCGAGATCGCGGACGCGCGCCTGGAGACGGTGGTGGGCCGCCAGACGGTGTTCGAGGACGCGACGCGCGCGGCGGGACTGGCCGGCGTGCCGGCGCGGCCGCGGACGGAGGCCATCCGGCGCGGCGGCTACGCGCTGGCCGTGGCGGACTACGCCCTGGACGGGCGCCCGGGGATCTACCTGGGCGGCTCGGGGCCCGGACAGCTCTTCCGCGGCCGAAAGGACGGGACCTTCCAGGACGTCACGGCGGAGGCAGGCCTCGGCCACGACACGATGGTGAAGGCGGCTTTCTTCGGGGACCTCGACGGCGACGGCAGGACCGACCTGATGCTGCAGCGGTTCGTGGACCAGCCGGAGGGCGAGCTGGTCTTCTACCGGAACCTCGGCGGCGGGAAGTTCGAGCAGGCGCCGGCGAAGGTCGAGCGTACCAGCCGGCATGACCGCGCCATGAGCATGGCGGCGGCGGATTTCGACGGGGACGGGCGCCTGGACCTCTACATCGGCTACCCGGGCGTGCGGGACTTCACCGACGGGCGGATGGACGACAGCGCCGGCGTGGCCCACCAGGCCGTGTACATGAACCGGGGCGGCTGGCGGTTCACGGAGATGGCGCCCGCGTCGCAGCCCAGGCTGTTCACGGAGCTGATCCGCCCGCACTCGGCCCTGGCCACCGACATCAACCGGGACGGGAAAGCGGACCTGCTCGTGGTCGACGACATCGGCAATTCCAGCCGGCTTTATCTCAACCTCGGCGACCGTTTCGCCCCGTCGGAGGTGCAGGCCGGGCTGAAGAACCTCGGCTGGGGCATGATGGCGGCGGCCGGCGACTATGCCGGCGACGGCCGCGACGCCGTCTACTTCACGAACATCCAGCTGGACGCGGGCTCGCGGCTGCAGCGGCTCATCGAGCAGGGCGGTCCCGAGGCCAAGGCGCTGGCGAAGATCCCCGAGCTGACCGGGCTGCGCAACGTGCTGCAGGGCAACCGGCTGTACCGCGCGACCGGCAACGCGACGTTCCGCGAGGAGACCGACACCGCGGGCGTGGGCTGGTGCGGCCAGGCGTCGGCGGGCGCGGCCTGGGTCGACTACAACGCGGACGGCCTCCTGGACCTGTACGTGTCCAACGGCCTCTGGTCGGCGGACCCGGAGCGCGACCACTCGAGCCGGTTCATCCGGCAGCTGCTGAAGGAGACGCTGCCCGGGGCCGTAGCCGCCGCCGATCCGAAGGAGACCAACCCGGTGATGCACATGCTGCAGAAGACCGGGGTCTCGTTCGCCGGCTACCAGCGCAACTGCCTGTTCCGCAACAACGGGGACGGCACGTTCACGGACGTGGGCTACGCCGCCGGCGCGGACCGGATCGAGGACGGCTACGTGGTGGCGCTGGCGGACTATGACGACGACGGGAAAGTCGACCTGGTGCTGCGCAACGCCGACCCCGCGAGCCTGGACAGGCCGTACGGCCCGGTGACCCTGCTGCGCAACAAGGGCGTGGGCGGGAACCGCTCGGTGGCCGTGTACCTGAAGGCCAAGACCGGGGCCGACGCGTTCGGCACCCGCCTGACCCTGAAGGCCGGCGGCAGGACGCAGACGCGCGAGATCCAGGCGGTGGTGGGCGCGGTGCAGAGCCAGCAGGCGGCCTTCTTCGGGATCGGGGAAGCCAGGCAGGCGGACAGCCTCGAAGTGCGCTGGCCTTCGGGACGCGTGGAGACGTTCACGGGCATCAAGCCCGGACGCCTCCTTATTAAGGAAGGGGAGAAGGGCGTCACCTACCTCGCGAGCGCCAGATAAGTTATAGTGCCGGGTAGGTTTCAAGGGGGGATGATGCCGCGATCGAACAAGGTCCTGCTTGGGGGTGTCCTGCTGGCGGCTTCCGCCACCCTGGGCGCCAAGACCTGCGTTGCCGACGTCCGTTGGGGCCCCGTGCCGGTCTACGTGGCCAACGGCCTGCCTGTCGTCAGCGACAACGAAGGCTACTCGCGCGCCATCCCCGACGGACACGGCGGGACGTTCATCGTCTGGGCCGCCCCGGACTCCTTCGAGGAAGACCAGGGCCTGCAGATCTACGGCCAGCACATCGGCCCCGACGGCAAGAAGCTGTGGAACCGCAGCGACCCGCTCCTGCTGGTCAACGAACCCGGCTCCGACCACGGCGAGCTCGACGTCGTCGCCGACGGCGAGGGCGGGTTCCTGGTCGGCTACCAGAAACCGCCGCAGGTCGAGTCGCATCTGAAGACGGCGGGACCCGGGCCCGCGCGCCAGTCGGCCGCCCCGCTCTTCGTGCAGCGCTTCGACGGAGAAGGCCGCGCGCTGTGGCCCGCGCCGGCCGCCATGTCCGAGGACGCGGTCAACTACGTCCTGGCCCCGGGCGGCGACGGCGGGGTCGTCGGGATCGCGAACCTGCTGCAGGGCGCCAAAGACCAGGACGTCCTCCAGGCGTTCCGCGTCGACGGCAAAGGCCGCCGCGTCTATTACAACCGGCTCTACGACATGCCGCCGGGGACGTCGCTGCTCATCGCGCCGCTCGCCGTGCGAGGCGCCGCGCCGGGCGATTACCTCTTCGTCCTCGCCGACAAGCACCTGTCGGCCAGGCACTCCGACGTGTTCGCCATCCACCTGGCCGCCGACGGCAAGTCCAGCGTCAGCCGCCTCAGCTCCGGCGGAGCGGCCGGCCTGTTCCTGGAGGGGCCGTGCGCGCGCTATGTCGCCGCGGCCTCCGACGGACGGGGCGGCGCCTTCGTCGCCTGGGTGGAGACCGAACGGGACGGCCACAGCCTGCGCCTGACCCGCGTCGACGGCGAGGGCCGCGTGGTGGCGCCCTGGAAGCCGGGAGGCCGGATCGTCGACGGCGACCCCAAGAGCTACAAGTTCGGCCTCATGGCCGCGACCGACCCGACGGGCGGGGTGTTCCTGCAGTACACCACCCGGCCCCTGGGTTCGCTGGCCAGGCGCGAGGGCTGCGACGGCTGCCGCAAGGCCTGGTGCGACGGCGCCACGCGGTTCGCTCCCGGCGGCGATCCCGGCCGCGCCTCGAACGACCTGTGGCTCTCGCAGTTCGACCTCGACGGCAACCGCTCGCCCGCCTACCTGGCCCGCGTCGCCCGCGACATCACGCAGGACCAGCACGCGATCACTTTCGACTCGGCCAGCGGGGACGTCTATTCCACCTGGGTCGACGAGCCCACCCGCGACGTCATCGTGCAGAAGACCGACGCCGGCGGCCGGCCGCGCTTCGGCGCGGGCCTCGTCGCGGGCAGCTACAAGGGCGCCGGGTCTCTGGGCATCACCGTCCTGCCGGCGCAGAACGGCGGCATGATCGTCGCGTGGAAGCAGTCCGACCGCATCTACGCCCAGGCGCTCAGCCCCGACGTGAAGCGGGACGCGCCGTCGCGGCCCCGCGCCACCGTGCTGGAGGACGGCCGCGTGCTCTGGACCTGGGAGCCGGCGGATGACGCCTCGACGCTGTCGGTCATCTCCAGGCTCTCGGGCGAGGTCCTGGCCGAGAACCTGTCTCCGAAAGCCCGGTCGTTCGTGCAGGACTCGGTCGCGGGTGCGCAGGAACAGATCATCGTGAGATCGACCCTGAACGGCAAGGCCATCGATTCCCCGCCCTCCCCGCTGGTCAAGATCCCTGCCGTAAAGAAGTGACCGGCAGCCCCGGCGAGCTCTTCGACCGGGGGGAGTGGGAGGAGGCGGTGGCCGCCTGGTGCCGCGAGGCCCGGCTCCGCTGCCCGCCGCCGTTCCCCTTCGGCATCCGCCTCGACCCCCAGCAGGACCTGATCGGCGACGCGCCCGGCAACCGTCCCCGCCCGCGGCCCGGGCCGCTGCTCGCCCTCGCGGCCGCACTCCGGCGGCGCGACGGCGGCCGCTCGGCCGTGCTCGAGGCGGCGGTCCGCCATGTCGCCGGCGACAGCCGCCGCGCCCTGGCCCCGCTCGACGCCGCCCTGCGGCGCGACCCGCGCGACGCGTGGGCCCGGCTGTGGCGGTTCCGGATCGCGTCCGACCGGTTCTTCGAGACCCGCGCGCTGCGCTGGCTGCGCCAGGCGACGGCGGACGCCGGCCGCGCGCTCGCCGACCACCCGCGGCTGGTCCCGGCGTGGGCCTGGCGGGCCGCCTTCCATGCCGGCCTCGAGCGCTACGAAGAGACGGTCCACGACCTCGACCGCACCCTGGAGCTCGATCCCGCTCACGCCTGGGCCCTCTCCATCCGGGCGGAGGTCCGCTCCGAGACCGGGGATGCCCGCGCGATGGCCGATTCCGACGCCCTGATCCGGATGTTCCCCGGCCGCGGGTGGCCCTACGCGCTGCGCGGCCGCGCCCGGGCGCGCCTGGGCGACGTTGCGGGCGCTTTCGCGGACTTCGACCGCGCGCTCGCCGCGGAGCCGCGCTACGGGGAGATATGGGCTTGGCGCGGCGAGGCCCGGCGCAAGTCGGGGGACCTGGCCGGCGCGATGCGCGACTTCGACCGCGCCCTTCGGCTCGACCCGCGTTCGCCCATGGCGCTGCTGTGGCGGGGCAAGACGCGGCTGATGCGCGGCGACGCCCGCGGCGCGGTGGCGGACATCACCGCGTCGATCCGGCTCGACCCGCGCGTGGAGCTCGCGTTCGCCTGGAGGGCTGAGGCCCGCTTCAAGGCCGGGCGCTTCCGCGAGGCCGTGCAGGACCTGGACCGCGCCTACCCGCTGGATCCGGCCAACACCTGGAGCGGACCCAGCGGCGCGCCGCGCCGCGAGGCCATGCTGGCCGACCTCGACCGCGGCGTAGCCGGCCATCCGGACTCGTCCTGGGCTCTGGCTTTCCGCGGCCGCTGCCGCACCGAATGCGCCGAGCGCGCGCTGATCGAGTCGGGACTGGCCGACCTGGACCGCGCCTCGGCGCTGCGTCCGGGCGAGGGCTGGGCGCCGGCCTGGGCGGGAGTCGCGGAATGGCGCCTCGCGCGTCCGGAGCGCGCGCTGCGCCGGTTCGAGCAGGCGCTGCGGGCGGACCCGAAGGCGCACTGGCCCTCGGCGTGGCGCGGCCGCGTGCTGCTGGAATCGGGACGTCCCCGCGAGGCCCTGCGCGCGCTCCGGGCCGCGGCGCGCCTGGGCTCGTCGGCCTGGAGCCGGCTGTGGAAGGGGGAAGCCGAGCTCGCCGCGGGCCTTCCCGCCGCCGCGTCGGAGTCGCTCGAGCAGGCGCTCGCGTGCGCGCTCAAGGAGCCGGAAGGCGCGGTCCTCGCCGCGGAGGCGCTCCGCCGCTCGGGCCGCGCCGCCGAAGCGGCCGACCGGCTCGAGCGCGGCGCCCGCTCCCGCGCGGCCGGGCCGGCCGGCACGCTGGCGCTGTGCGCCTGCCTCTGGCAGGCCGGCAGGCGCGAGGCGTCCGCCGCGGCGTTCCGCCGCTGGACGTGCGAGGAGCCGGAGTACTTCTGGCATTTCCTCAGGCAGCTTCCCGCCGGAGCCGACCCGCTGCGGCTGCCCGGAGAGTCCGGACTGGGCGCGGTGCTCGACCGGCTGATGGCGGCGCGGCTCGGGCTCTCCGCCGCCGACTTCGCGGCGCTCCGGCGGCTGCTGCGCCTGCCGTTCCGTCGCGGCCGCGCCGCCGGGCCGCAGCGCCGGCTGCTCGACGCGCTCCGGCCCGCGGACTGGTTGACGGCCTGCGTGCGGGCGGAGGTCCTGCTCCGCCTCGGGCGCGGCGCCGAGGCTCTCTCGCTGCTCGACACGGTGGCCGAGGCGGACCCCGGCTGGGTCCTGGCATGGCGCGCGCGCCTGCGGCTGTGGCTGGGCCGCGAGCGCGAGGCCATCGCCGATCTCGAGGCCGCGCTGCGGGCGTCTCCCGGTCACCGCCTGGCGCTGGGCTGGCTCGGCGAGGCGCTCGCCAAGGTCGGCCGGCTCGCGGAGGCGGTGTCCGTGCTCGACCGCGCCGTCGCGCTCGACCGTCCTTTCCACCGCCGCGACGCCGGCGCCGCGCTCTGGCGCCTGGGCCGGATGGAGGCCGACCTGCGGACGGGCACCGAGCACCTGCAGGCGCTGTGCCGGCGCGGCGAGGCCAAGGTCAAGCAGGGCCTGGTCGAGGAAGGCTTCGCGGACCTGGAGCAGGCGCAGCGGCTGGCCCCGCGGGCCGACTGGGTGCACGCCTGGCGCGGGGAGCTGCTGCTCTGGCTGGGCCGGCCTTCCGAGGCCGCCCGGTCGCTCGCGCGCGCCGTCGAGCTCGACCCGGGGCATTTCTGGGGCCAGGCCTGGATGGGCGGCGCGCTGGTCGAATCGGGCCGCTTCGAGGAAGCCCTCCCCTACCTCGACCGGGCCGTCGCCGCCGACCCCCTGATCGCCGAGGCGTTCGTCTGGAGAGGCGAGGCCAGGCTGATGACGGGCCGCATCCCGGGCGCCATGGCGGACCTGGCGCGCGCGCTGCGCCTGGACTCGAAGTACCATCTGGTCTATCGCGGCCGCGGCGACGGGCGGGTCGCGCCGGAGGACCTCCTGGCGGCGCTGGCCGCGCTCGAGCGCGCCGCCGCGCGCCCGCCCGGCCTGGCGGACGTGCAGGCCTGGCGGGGCTACCTGCTGCACCGGCTCGGCAGAGACGGCGAGGCGCGCCGCGCGCTCGACGCCGCGCTCGCGCTGGATAAGGGACACGCCCTGGCGCTGGCGTGGCGCGGCGAACTTCTCTGCGCGCAGCGGTGTCCAAAGGAAGCCCTGTCCGACCTGGACCGCGCGCTGGCGCTGCAGCCGGCGTATCTCCACGCGCACGGCTGGCGGGGACGGGCGATGGTCGCGCTCGGAAAGCCGGAGGCCGCCGTGAAGGATTTCGACCTGGCGCTCGAGCTGGATCCCAACACCGCCTGGGTGCACGCCTGGAGGGGGGCGGCTCACCTGGCGGCCGGCCGGCTGGCGCCCGCGCTCGCCGACCTGGACCGCGCGCTCCTGCTGGACGACCGCGATCCGACGGCGTTGTCCTGGCGCGGGCAGGCGCGCCTGCTCAGCGGCCGCGCGGCCGAGGCCGCGGCGGATTTCCGCCGCGCCCTGGACATCCATCCCGGCCACGACGCGGCGCGGGCGGGCCTGGAAGCCGCGCTGAGCAGGGCTTAGAACGAATGGAAAGGACGGCACCTCCGATCGACGGGCTCCTCAGAGACGCGCTGGCGCGCGCCGAGCGCAGGGCGCCGGTGCGCGAGCTCGCCCGGCGCGGCGAGATGAGCCTGGCGCTTCTGCTGGAAGCCGGCCGCGCGGCGCCGATCGAGCGCCGGCGCCAGGCGGCGCTCGCGGCGCGCGGCATCGGCAGGTTCAGGAGCCGCAACGGTCCGGCCGTCGCGCGGCTGAACGCGGCGGCGCTGTCCGACCTCGAGGCCGCCGCCGGCGCCGCGCCGGACGCCTGGGCGCTCTGCGCGCTCGGCGCGGTCCGCCACGCGCTCAAGCTCTTCCCGCAAGCCGTCGCCGCCTACGACCACGCCATCTCCCTGTGCCCGGGATGGGAGCTGCCGTGGCTGCTCAAGGGCGACAGCCTCCACGCGTCCCATCGGCCCGCGGAGGCGAAGGCCTGCTTCCAAAAGGCGGTGGAGCTGGCGCCGCGCTCGCACTGGACCTGGGCGATGCGCGGCCGCGCGCAGCCGCGGCCGCTCGAGGCGGCGGCGGACCTGGGACGCGCCCTGGCCCTGGCGCCCCGGGCCGGCTGGCTGGCGGGGTGGCTCCATACCTGGCGAGGCCAGTCTCTCCTGCAGGCCGGCGACGCGGCGGGCGCCCTCGCGGACCTGGACCGGGCGGTGCGGCTCGCTCCCCGCTACGACCGCGGCT
>JADMIO011614262.1_pt1 | contig 15225 bp, 9 predicted proteins | sample 8958161 | NCBI WGS metagenome assembly JADMIO01 (sample SAMN16585339, study PRJNA669376) | soil metagenome | isolation source: Crop rotation soil | place: USA: Cullars Rotation, Alabama | collected 2011 | reverse complement strand
CGATGAAGGTGCGCCGGGAGAGGGAGAGGGGTTGGGGGGTGGGGCCGCAGCAGGAGGAGCCGGAGCAGCAGGAGTCGGGGGTGGGTTGGGTCATAGGGGCTCCTTGGTGGGAGAAGGGCGCAGCATATCAGGAAGAGGAAATGGCTGCCACGCCCAGGATGAGCGAGTCGGCGAGCGAATTCTGCGGATGATGGGCGCGATTGGATGGCAAGCATGCATCGATCCGCAGTATTCGCCCAAGGCGGCTCATCCTGGGCGTGGCTCGACCGCATACGTCTTGTACACTCAGGAGGGTGACGGAACGGGAGGTGCGGATGGCCGGTGTCAGGTCAAAGCTGCGACAGACCAGAGCGTGGGGCCTTTTCTGCGCGTGCGCGACCGTCCTGCTCGTCGCCGTGTGGGGCGCCAGTCTGTGGCGGAGGTTCGAGTTGTCCGCGGGGCATACCCACCTCGGCGTCGTTGCCGGCCGCATCGTGATCGAGCATTCGCCGCTGCTGGGTGACGTGAACGACATCAATCGGCTGCGCCCGCTCTGGAGTCCCAATGGGGGTCGGTTGATGAAGCCGGAGTGGAGGCCGGAGCGTACGCGGCAGTGGGGTGGGTGGCAGGTGTACGTGCCGCTTTGGCCGCTGGTCCTTGTGGTCGGGGTGTGCATCATCGATTATGCGCGTCCGTACGCGAGGCTGAAGCGGGTGCTCAAGGGGAAGTGCGGCAACTGTGGGTACAGCCGCGTCGGGCTGAGGCCGGGGGTTGTTTGTCCGGAGTGCGGGACGCCGATTGAAACAGACGACGGTTCGGATGGGGATGGCTCTGGATGAAAGGTTCTTCCCGCAGCTTGCGATCGACGAAACGTCGCCTCGCGGTCGTCGCGGTGCCGGCGGCCATCCTCATACTGGGTTGGAGCGCGTCCGTCTGGCGGACGGTTGTCTGGAACGGAGTGGACACACGCATCGTGTTCGGCGGCGGCGCAATCGACGTTCTGCGGCAGCAGAGCTGGCAGATGAACTTGGATCGGCCACAGCGGAGCGGCCTGTGGGTGGTTCCCTCCAACTCGGGACGCCAAATGCTCAAATGGTGGCCGCGATGCGGTGCGGAGGCGGGTGGATGGTGGTTTACGATGCCTTTGTGGCTGCCGACTGTCGTCGCGGTCGGTGCGGCAGTGATGTGCGCCCGCTCGTACGTGCGGGCGCGTCGTTGTGATGGGGCGGCGTGCCCTGGTTGCGGGTACGACCGATCGGGTTTGGCGACGGGCTCCGTTTGCCCAGAGTGCGGGGTCAAGGGGGCTGTGAACGAGGTGCCCCAAGATTGATGCCCTGGATGAGCGAGTCGCTGGGTGCCGTGTCACGAAGGCATGGTTGTCCAAAGCTACAACCATGCCACTCGCACGTCGCGATTGACGGCGGTTACTTCTTCTCGTCCTTCTTTTCATCGGTCGGCGTCGCGGGCGCTGGTTCCGCGGGCGGCTTGGGCGCGGTGCCGGTCTCCACGGTCAGCTCCGCGTTCGCCTTCTTGAGCTCGGCAACACCCTGTTCTGTGACGCCCGTTCCCCACACGTAGAGCTTGCGGAGCGGCTTGAGCGACGCCAGCGTCCTCAGCCCCGCGTCCGTGATCTTCGTGCTGTGCAGGTTGAGGTACGACAGGCGCGGCAGCTTCGTCAGGCTGGCCAGGCCCGCGTCGGTGATCGCGGTGCCTTCGAGGTGGAGCGATTCGAGGGCGGCCGCGTCGGCGAGGGAAGCGAGGCCCTTGTCGGTGATCGCCGTGCGGGCGAGGCTGAGGGATTTCAGGTTCGGAAAGAGGGGCGTGAGCGAGGCGAGGGAATCATCGGTGATGCGGCTGCCGCCGAGGCTGAGGTTGGCGTCGAGGTCGGGGGAATCGGCGGCGACGGGCTCGATGCGGGCGCCCAGGTCACGCAGAGTCTTCGCGGCGGCGAGCAACGCGGGCGAGGGTGTGTTCGTGCCCGTGGGTGTCGGATCCGGCTGGATGGTCTTCGTCTCGTCCGGCTTCTTTGTCTCCTCCGGCTTCGGTGGCTTCGGGGTATCGGCCGGCGGTGTGGCGGGGGCGTCGTCCGTGCCCGCCTGGGCGCCGGTGTTGATCCAGGCGCGGATGGTCTCGATTTCTTTCTGCGAGAGGCTGCCGCCGCGCTGGGGCATGTGACCGCGCTCGCCGTCGGGGAGCTCGACGCGCTTGACGAGCTCGCTGTTGTCGGCGTCGCCGATCTTGACGATGCCGGTGCCGTCCGTGCGGACGAAGCGGTCGGTGCTGTCGAGGCGGAGGCGCCCGCGGGAGCGGCTGGGGCCGTGGCAGTTGATGCAGCGGTCCTCGAAGATCGGCTTCACGTCGCGCGTGAAGCTTACCTGGACGGCCGTCCCCTGCTGCGGCTTCGTCTCCGGCGGCTTGGTGTCGGGGGGCGTCGCCTTGGTGCCGTCGCTCGGTTTGTCGACGGGCTTGTCGCTCGGCTTCTCGGCGGGCGGATTCGGCGCAGGCGCGGGCTTTTCTTCCGATCGGAAGACCTCGAAGAGATGGTCCGGGCCGTAGACGATGTTTCCGCCGAGGTACCCGGTGATGCTGACAAGCCCCGCGGTGACGACCAGCAGCACGGAATAGATGCGGTGGACGATCGTCGGCTTGAGGACCTTGGAGGGGATGGCGAGGATCGCCGCGATCGCGCACGTCGCCGCGGCGATGATCCCCAGCCAGCGGTGCCAGAAGATCGTGCTCGCGACCTCGGCGCCGTGGGCCTCGAAGTCGGCGTTCATCCACCCGCCGAAGGCGGCCGCGGCGGCCGTGATCGCTCCGATGACGACGCAGGTGATGCCGGCAGGGGAAGGGCCGGGTTTGCGGCGTGCGAGGTGGAGGAGTTCGAGGATCGCGCCGGTGACGATGAGGCCGATCGGGAAATGCACGAGGGCTGGGTGGAGACGGCCGGTGAAGCGGAGGAGGTTGTCGCCGAAGGATGGCTCGGCGCCGAGGGCAACAGCCGGGAGCAAGAGGACCAGCGCAACGCACAGGAGCGCGTTCGTTCTTTGTTTATGGGGTTGGGGATTCATCGATGGCATCCTTGCACAGACGTCGGCTCTCTTGGACGTGTTACGGCTTTGTGATCATGACGATCGTTGTATCCCCGACCGCGTTCTGGTTGTGAGAAAAAAGAAGGCATCGAGGGATGAGGCATCAAGGCATCGAGGCCCCGGACCGCGTCAGACCTTGCGCAGAAGTGTAATCCTGCCGATCGGCACCCATTCGGCGACGAGGATGTCGCCGTTCTTCAGGAAGATCGCCGTGTGGGGGTGGACGAACTTGCCGGGGATGAACTTCTCGCGCGGAGCGCCCCGCAAAGAAGACGGTTTGCCGTCCTCGCTCCCGTCGCCGAGGTGGACGATCACTTTGTTGTCCTTGTCCAGGAGGGTGACGACGGAATCTAGGTCGGGGACGAGAAGGATGTCGCCACGGGTCTTGAAGTGGCAGGGCTGGCGCATGCCGGTGGTGACGAACCCCTGGTGCTCGCCGTCGAGCGAGAAATACTGGATGCGGTGGTTGGAGCGGTCGGCGACCGCGAGCCGCGGCGTGCCGCCGCCGCGCGAATCCACCCACAGCCCGTGCGGGCACGAGACCTGCCCCTTGTCGCTCCCCGGTGGGATGATGGTCTTCACGTACTTGCCCGCCGAGGTGTAACGATGGATGTACGAGGAGCCGTACCCATCACCCACGTAGACGTCACCGTCGGGGTGGAATGCAACGTTGGTCGGGCAGTACTTGTCCCTTGACGGATAAACGCCGGATTCCTTCGGGTACTCCGCTTCCCAGACGGACCCACCCTTGAGGTCGGTCTTGACAACGATGCGCCGGGCGGTGTCGCAGTGGTAAAGGAACTCGCCCTCTTTTTCCTTGCGGATATCCAGGCCATGGGCGCCCCCGCGGAACTTGCTGCCCCATGCCTCGAGGAACTTCCCGTTGTCGCCGTAGACCACGACGGCCTCGGCCTTCTGGCTGGAGGGGTGGACGGTGTGGGCGACGTAGATGCGCCCCGCCTCGTCCTGCGCCAGCCCGTGCGTATCCCCCCACGCCAGCCCTTCCGGCGGCGTGAGCCAGTCGTGGATGCATTCGTACTTGTTGTCCCCGCTGCCGAGGATTGGGTTGTCCAGCCCGGATTTGCGGGCCGCGCGGATGCGGGGGACGGGCAGCAGGGATAGGGCCGCGGCGGCCGATGTGGTCTGGACAAAGCGGCGCCGGGTGAGCGGGTGTGGCGACATGGGGGTCTCCGGGTGGAAGGCGACGGTTCGGAGGAGTGGATACAGGATATCGCGTCGATTGCGGGCCGGGCGGCCCCGATCGGGCCGGAATCTGTGATAAACTCGTAGCAACGAGGTGGAAGGTTGAAGGATCGCCGCCGGACCATTTCAGGAACGTGCTCAGGAAGACGTTCAGGAACGCCCTCAGGAACGTGGGTGGCGTCCCTCGTACTCGCGGCAGGTCTTCTGATGGCGGTCGGCGTGCTCGCGACCGGCGAGGATCGCGTTCCACCGGCAGGGCCGGGCCCGGAGCCGCTGAGCTTCGCCCGCGACGTGCGCCCCATCCTTGCCGCCAACTGCTTCAAGTGCCACGGCCCGGACCCGGAGGCGCGGCAGGCGGATCTTCGGCTTGACACACGCGAGGGCGCCCTTGCCGCGCTGAAGGAAGGCGGCGCGGCGGTCATCCCCAAAGACTCCGCCCGCAGCAAGCTCATCGAGCGTGTCACGAGCGCCGACCTCCAGGAGCGGATGCCCCCGGTCGAGGTGAACAGGCACGGCCTGAAGCGCGACGACATCGAGGCGCTGCGCCGCTGGATCGACGAGGGCGCGCCGTGGGGGCAGCATTGGTCGTTCGTCGCGCCGGTCAAGAAGCCGCTCCCGAAGGTCGCGGATCAATCCTGGTGCCGCAACGGCCTGGATTCATGGGTCGCGGCGCGCCTCGAGAAGGAGGGGATCAAGCCGTCGCCGGAAGCAAGCCGGGCCACGCTGATCAGGCGCGTCTCGCTGGATCTGACCGGCTTGCCGCCGACACCCGGGGAAGTCGACGCGTTCGCGGGCGACTCATCGGCGGACGCGTACAAAAAGGTTGTGGACCGGCTCCTCGCCTCGCCGCGCTTCGGCGAGAAGTGGGCCCGCTGGTGGCTGGACCTGGCCCGCTACGCGGACACGAAGGGGTACGAGAAGGACTCACGGCGCACGATGTGGCCGTACCGCGACTGGGTGATCCGCTCGCTGAATGCGGACATGCCGTTCAGCGAGTTCACGGTCGAGCAGCTCGCCGGCGACATGCTCCCGAACGCGACGCAGGACCAGACGATCGCGACGGCCTTCCACCGCAACACCATGACCAACGACGAGGGCGGCACGGACGACGAGGAGTTCCGCGTCGCCGCGGTCATCGACCGCGTGAACACGACGATGGAGGTTTGGCAGGGGCTGACGATGGGGTGTGCCCAGTGCCACACGCACAAGTACGACCCGATCAAGCAGACCGATTACTACCGCATGTTCGCGTTCTTCAACAACACGGAGGACGCGGACGCGGACCCGGAGACGCCGTTCCTGCGGATCATGAGCGAAGACGACCGCAAGAAGCTCGACGGCGTCACGGCCCGCATCGCGGCCATCGACGCCCGCGTGAGCAAGGCCGTGGCCGACGTGGACCCAGCGGCGTACCTGCGCGAAGCGCCGGCGCTGCCTGTTGATGGGACGGAAGCGGATTCCATCTGGATCGATGACGCGCTCCCAGCCCGCGCCGTGCCGCACGTGGAGAATCTCGGGCCGGCGTGGCCGTGGGTTGTTTCACCCTCCCTCCGGGAGGGGACAGGAGGGAAGGCCGACGCGCCCGCACCCGAGCATGGCGAGCTCTGCTTCGGCGGCGCCGCAGGAGGGGCGGCGCAGCAGTTCGTCACCGACGCCGCGCCGACGCTCGGGATCGGCCCGGGCGACAAGCTCTTCGCGCACGTCTACCTCGACCCAAAGAACCCGCCGAAGGAGATCATGCTCCAGTGGCACACCACGGAGAAGCAGTGGGAGCAGCGGGCATACTGGGGAGAGAACCAGCTCGGGTATGGAAAAAACGGCACGGAGAGCCGGCGCCGGCGCGGCGACCTGCCCGAGCCAGGAAAGTGGGTGCGGCTCGAGGTCGACGCCAAGGCGGTGGGGCTGGAAGGGCGCCACGTTGACGGCTGGGCGTTCTCGCAGTTCGACGGGGCCGCGTATTGGGATCATGCCGGCGTGCGCTCGACGCACCCGGTGGACCTGCGTTACACGGAATCGCTCCGGAGCTGGGTCGCGCTGGAGCGGGCGCAGCCCACGAAGGGGTTGCCCGGGCCGGTCGCCGCGGCGGTGATGCACGACGACGCCGATCGGACCCCCGAGGAAGAGGCCGCGCTACGCGAGTACTACCTGCGGAACATCCACGCCCCGACGCGGGACAAAGTCGCGGCGGTGGAGACCGAGGCAATCGTCCTGAAGGACGAGCAGCAGCGGCTCGAGAACGGGGCGCCCATGCTCCCCGTCATGCACGAGCTGCAAGGGGACAAACGCCGCGTCACACACCGCTTCATCCGCGGCAGCTTCCTCAACCCGGCCGAGGAGGTGCAGCCCGGCGTGCCCGATGCGTTCGGGAGCGCCCCCGAGAGCGCCCCGACAAACCGCCTCGAACTCGCAGGCTGGCTGATGAGCGAGCACAACCCGCTCACGGCGCGTGTGATCGTGAACCGTGTATGGGAGCAGCTCTGGGGAACGGGCATTGTCGAAACGGTCGAGGACTTCGGCACGCAGGGGTTCTGGCCGACCGACCAGGACCTGCTCGACCACCTCGCGGTCGAGTTCCGCGACCGGCAGGCGTGGAGCCTGAAGGGACTCCTGCGTTACATCGTGACCTCCGCGGCGTACCGCCAATCGTCCGGCGCGTCAGCCGAACTGCTCGCCCGCGATCCGTACAACAGGCTCCTCGCCCGCGGCCCGCGCTTCCGCCTCGACGGCGAGACCATCCGGGACCAGGCGCTCGCCGCGGGCGGGCTGCTGAGCGCGAAGATGTACGGCCCGCCGGTCTTTCCCCCGCAGCCGGACGGGCTGTGGATCATGATCTACTCGAACGACAAGTGGGACACGAGCAAGGGGGAGGATAAGTACCGGCGGGCCCTGTACACATTCTGGCGGCGCACGGTGCCGCACCCCGCGATGACGACCTTCGATGCCCCCAGCCGCGAGTTCTGCGTGTCGCGCCGCATCCGCACGAACACGCCGCTGCAATCGTTCGTGACGCTGAACGACCCGGCGTTCGTGGAGTGCGCCCAGGCGATGGCGCGGCGGGTGCTCAAGGACGGTGGGGTGGATGACCGCTCGCGCGCGGCGTACGCCTTCAAGCTCGCGGCCGCGCGAACCCCGTCGGATGCCGAAGCAGCGGAGGTTGTCCGCCTGCTGACGGGCGAGCGCGACCGATTCCGGGCCGACGCCGCGGCAGCGCAGCAAGCCGCGACCAGCCCGCTCGGCCCGCTCCCGGCAGGGGTCGATCGGGTCGAAGCGGCGGCATGGTCCACGGTGTGCAGTGTGATCCTGAACCTCGACGAGACATTGACGAAGGAGTGAGCTTCCCATGCGATTCATCGTGAAGAATGAGAAACATGCCGCGGGGAGCGTGATCGCACTGCTCCTCGCTTGGAGCCTGGCTTTACCCGCCGCCGCCGATATCCGCCTCCCCGCTGTCATCGGCAACAACATGGTCGTCCAGGCCGATGCCGATGTGGTGCTCTGGGGCTGGGCCAATCCCGGCGAGCGCATCAAGGCGCTGGGGGATTGGGGCGGCCACGGTGGCGCCGGCACGGCCGACAAAGACGGGAAGTGGCGCCTCACGCTGCGCACGCCCGCGTACGGCGAGAAGGGCCCCGACGGGAAGCCCAAGGACGCCTTCAAGCCGCACACCATCACGCTCACCGGCACGAAGCACACCCTCACGCTCGAGAACGTCCTCCTCGGCGAGGTCTGGGTCTGCTCCGGCCAGTCCAACATGGAGATGCCGCTCGGCGACCACGGCGGCGGGTACCGCGGCGTGCTCAACTGGAAAACCGAGAAGGCCGATGCGGACCACCCCGCGATCCGCCTCTTCGACGTCCAGAACCGCATCTCGTTCAAGCCCGAGGATGACTGCACCGCGGCCCCGCTCGGCGGCAAGGCTGGTTGGGTCGCCTGCTCTCCCGACGCCGCGAACGACTTCAGCGCCACCGGTTATTTCTTCGGGGTCGAGCTCTCCGAAGCGCTCGGCGTCCCCGTCGGTCTTATCGGCTCCAACTGGGGCGGCACGCCCGCCGAGGCGTGGACCAGCGAAGAAGGTCTCGCGTCGTTCCCCGAGTACGCCGAGCCCCTGGCGTGGATGAAGTCGCGCCGTGCCGCGGACGCGACCGGGTCGGAGCCCGCGTCGGATCCGATGCAGGCCTGGTGGGAGCAGGTGGACGCGCTCGAGAGCAAGTCGATGGGCGCGGGAAAGCCGCACTGGCGCGACACCGGCTTCGACGACTCCGCATGGTCCGTCATGAAGCTGCCCGCGACGTGGGAGGGGGACATGGGGAGCTACGACGGGCTCGCGTGGTTCCGGCGCACCGTCGTCGTTCCCGAAGAATGGAAGGGCCGGGAGCTGACCCTCGAGCTCGGCCCGATCGACGACATGGACGCGACGTACTTCGACGGCACGAAGGTCGGCGGCATCGGCGTGCCGGGGCAGTGGGGGACGGCGCGGGTGTACAAGGTGCCGGCGAACCTCGCGACGCCGGGCACGCACCTCATCGCGGTCCGCGTGTACGACGCCGCGGGGCCCGGCGGCATCAACGGCACGCCGGAGCAGATGGTTCTGAAGGCCTCCGACGGCAGTGGCCGGCCAATCCCGCTGAGCGGCTACTGGAAGTACGCGACGACGCTCAAGGCGTCCGAGCTGCCGCCGATTGGCCAGCCGGCGAAACGAGACCTGACCGCGAACACGCCGTCGGCCCTGTACAACGGCATGATCGCGCCCCTGACGCCGATGACCATCCGCGGTGCCATCTGGTACCAGGGCGAATCCAACCGCGGCGCGGCGGCCCGCTACGCCGAGCTCTTCCCCGCCATGATCAAGGACTGGCGCACCCACTGGGGCCGCGGGGGAGGCGGGGAGGGCGGAGATTTTCCCTTCTACTTCGTCCAGATCGCCCCCTTCCGCTACGGCGGCGACAAGGGCGAGACCGCGACGCTGCGCGACTCGCAGCGCAAGACGCTCGCGCTCCCGAACACCGGCATGGCCGTCACGATGGACATCGGCAACCCCGACGACATCCACCCCAAGAACAAGCAGGACGTCGGCAGGCGCCTGGCGCTGTGGGCGCTTGCAAAGACCTATGGAAAATCAGGCATCGAATACACCGGTCCGATGGCCACATCGGCAAAGGTCCAGGGCAGATCCGTGCGCGTGAAGTTCGATCACGCCAAGGGCCTCGTCATCCGCGGCGGGGAGCCCGCGACATTCGAGATCGCCGGCCCCGACGGCACGTTCGCGCCGGCGACCGCGACAGTCGATGGCGACTCCGTCGTCGTCACCAGCAGCGCGGTGAGCGAGCCGAAGTCCGTTCGCTACGCCTGGTGCAACGAGTGCGTGCCGGTGCCGAACCTCTTCAACGACGCGGAGCTGCCGGCGGTGCCGTTCGTGGTCGAAGCGCGCTAGAGAGCCCTGTGCGCGAGCACAGGCGTTGTGCGTTTGGAGTAACCGAAGTCCGGTGCTTCGACGCGCCGGGTGCCACGAGTCGGTTCTGCTTTGAGAACCGACTCGTGCGGATCGTTGTGGATGTGGACTGGGCGGGCGTCGCCGCACGAGTCGGTCGTTCAAAGCAACGACCGAATCGTGGCACCCGGCGAACTGGGTGTTCGGTTCTTACCTCGCCGCGGTTTCAACCGTCCAGCGGCGCAGCTCGGTCATAGGGAGTTCCGGCCCCGGCGGCGGAGCGCCACGGGCGGCGAATGCCAGCAGCTCACGGAGCAGCCACTGCCCGGCGTCCTCCGCGTGGTCCAGCGAGCTCACCACCAGCATCCCATCGCCAACCCGTGCCGCGAAGACCGAGTCATACAGCCGCGGCCGCTCCTGCATGTCGTGCGTGTACACCAGGCGCACCAGCGGCACGACCGCGTCCGCGATGCCGAGCTGTCCCGTCGGCACCGAGCGTGTGACCCGGCGCGTGAGGTCGTAGTCCAGCAGGTCCAGCAGCACCTCGTCCGCGCCGGCGCCGAGGTGCTCGTCGGCACGCAGCAGCGGGCACTGGCCCCACATCGACACATACTGGGTCGGCACCGATCCGACCGTTCTCGAAGTCAGATGCACCACTCGCCCGCCCGCCCGCAGAAACTCAAGCACCCGGTTCGTGAGCTTGTGCGTGACGAGCACGGTCATGTCCGGCGGCAACGGCGCGTCGTGGCGCCACGGCGTCGCGCCGGGCACGAGCTTCGCCGGATCCGGCAGCGGGCACACCCAGCTGCGGACCTTCAGGCCCCAGCCGCTGGAGTACGCGTGCTCCTCGAAGTCCGGGTGCATGTCGCGGGCGTCGATGAAATCGAGGCCGGCGAGGCGGTAGAGCGTCAACACCACGTCCGGGCCGATGCCGCCTTCGGATCGTGGGCGTGGCAGAGCCCAGAGCGTCCAGTTGTTGAAGCTGAAGCCGTCGGCCCGTGCGCACACATGCAGGGGCGTTGGGCGGTCGTGAGCCGCAAACTCAACCGACAAGTCGGTCCAGGCGACCTCGCCGAGTGGACACTCCAACTTGGTGAGGCAGGTCGTCAAAACCTTGTGGCCAGTCTCGGTCCAGACGAGTATCTCGTCCGCGAACTGACGCGCCCCGAAGTTGGACATACCCAGGCGGCACCCGAGTGTTTGCCCGCCGAAGAACCCACGCCGATGAGATGGTGTTTTGAGCAGCAGCACGGCGTTGTTGAGCCATTGAAGCGTCTGACCCCTGACGAATCGCCACTCCCCCAGGTCATCCATGAACCCGCACCGGCACGACGGCACGTCGTTCAGGTGGTTCATCACGATCCCCGCATGGTTCGCGTACGAGCGGAAGCGCTCGACCTGGAACTTGCGCCCCAGGAGGTGGTACCGGTCCGAATGCTCGCGGAAGCGGCGAACAGCATCCTCCCCGTGTGCCAGTTGGAGAGCGTGCTCAAAGTCGGCGAGCGCCGCGAGACCCTTCGGATACCACCACGGCATCTCCGGTATCTCGCGGCGGGGGTCGGTTGGCTCGATGCAGTACATCTCTTCGCTGCGTGTTCCCTTCCATGCATTGGCCGGCAGCCGACGCAGGATGCCGCTGTCGTCCGCCGGGATCTCCACAACCGCCTCTGGAGTTTCGATCTCGGCGATTGCCTCGCCCTTCTGGACCGCATCGCCGTCGGTCCGGACCCATCGGAACTCCAGGGAACCCCATTTGTGACTGTCCAGCGCCGGATCGTGCAGCGCCCCAACACCCGCGGCTTGCGCCAAGCCTTCGATATCCGGCCAGCTCGTATACAAAACCGACTCCCCCATGATGAACGGCTTCGGCGTCTTCTCCGCGAGCGCGAGCTGCAGGTCATCGAGGTACCGCACCCACCGCCCCGCGCTCTCGTACGTATGCTCGTCCCACAGGTCTGTCTTGTTCGGATCGGTCCACGCGAAGAACGCGGTCTGGATCTGGAGCGCGCGGTCGGGGAGGCGGCGGCGCGCTTCGGCCCACCACCACTCCGCGAGCTTCGGGTTGAACCGCTCGTGCTCGCACGACCCGCTCACGAGCACGACCGACGGGTGGTTCACGTCGCGCCGGAAGAACTTGACGAACTGCTCCTTGTAGGCGTCGATCAGCTCGTCCCCCATCCACGACTTCCACACCGGGTGCTCCTGCCAGATGAGCATCCCCATCTCGTCGGCGATCTCGTAGAAATACCGCGGCGGGTACCACATGCAGACGCACACGCAGTTGAACCCGAGTTCCTTCAGGTATGCGAAGCGCCCGCGCAGCTCGTCGGGCGTCGGCGCGGGCGCGATGTGGCGGGGCTCGTGCCCCCAGTCCAGGACGCCGCGGAGGAAGATGGGCTGGCCGTTGAGGAGCAGCCGCTGGTTGTTCGGCCCGCCTGTCTTCACCCGCCGGAAGCCGAAGCGGATCACGTACTCGTGCGTGCCGCGCGGCGTCTGATCATCCGAAATCGTGATCCGCGCGGTGTAGAGCATCGGCGATCCCGGCGACCACAGTGCGGGATTTGTCACGCGTGTCTGAAGCGAGACGCTCGGATCGACGCCGACTGGCGCATCGGTCTCGGCGACGGTCTTGCCGGCGGCATCCTCGACAACAACATCAACGCGGCCGCGCTCGCCGCCGCTCTCAAGCTCGATCGTGAGCGCGACCTCGCCTGTCTCGGCGTCACCGATAACCTGCACGCCATCGGGCACCGCGGCGATCTTACCCGTCCGCACGAGCGAAACGCGGTCCCAGATCCCGCCGTGCTGGATGGACAGAACATCGTGGAATCCCTTGGTGATGTGCCCCCTGAAGACGGGCGCGCCGTCGATCCACTCGGGGGGCGTGGCGGGGACTTTGTCGACCCGGACGATGATCTCGGCTGTTCCCGGGGCAACGGAGCGCAGCGGCTCTGTTACGTCGAACTGGAACGGCGTCCAATCACCGATATGACGCCCGACTGCCACGCCGTTCACCCAGACGGTTGCGTCCGTCGCCACGGCTTCGAGCCGCAGCCATACGCGCGCTCCCCGGGTCGCAACCCACCCTTGTGGCACCGTGACCTCGCGCCGATACCACGCAACGGCAGGGTCATTCGACCCGAAGACCATCTGCCATGCGCACGGCGTCTCGATCGGCTGCCAATCTTCCGTGGCGCCCGGTTGACGGAACCATTCGGCGCCCAGCCCGAGGTTGCCGGGGTCGGCGCGGACGAGCCAGCGGCCGCGGAGATCGATGGTGTCGTTCTTCATGGAAGGGACGTGCGTCATAGCGGGTTCTGCCCGAGGAACTGCGCCACTTGGGCGAGCGCCGGCAAGGATGGGATTGCACCCGGCGACATCGTGGCGAGCGCGCCGGCGGCGGTCGCGACCCGCAAAGCGACGAACCGTGCCGTCTGTGCTTCTACAACTGCATCGAGCTTCTGCTGGACGGCGGGCGTTATCGCCCTGCTCGACGCGGCGTCCCAGACCGCTTCGCGGAAGAGGCCGGATTCAAAGCCGGATCCATCGCACGGCCACGCCGCGGCGAGCGTGCCGCAGAATGCGTCGCCCGCGCCGACCGTGTCGGTCGCGTTGACGGCGAACGCGTCGAGCATGGTGCAGGCGCCGCCGTCGATGCACGCCGCCCCTTGCTCGCCGAACGTCACGATCACCGACGGCACCCCAAGGCTTGCCAGGCCGTCGAGCATCTTCCTGACGGGCTTGCGTGCCTCGGGCAGCCTTACGGACGGGCGAGGATTCCTCGTCATCCGGTGGAGGGGGCCGCGGCTGATCGTTCTGATCGCACCGCCCGCGGCGTCGGCGGCGACGACTTCACCCTCGGATTGATTCACCACCAGGAGACCGATCGAACCAAGAAGCTCGGGTGACAGAGGCAACGCCGGGGCCGCGTTGAGCATGACCAGCTTGCCCGCGGCTTTTGCCGCCCGTGCCGCGTGCACGACGGTCTCCAGCGGTGTCTCCAGCTGCATCAGGACGGCGTCCGCGGCCTCGATCCGGTCGCGGGAGGCATCGATGTCGTCGGGGCGCAGCACGCCGTTCGCGCCCGGGGCGACGACGATCGTGTTGCCGCCTTTCTCCGCGACCGTGATGACCGCGACGCCTGTCGGCGTTCCCGGTGTGACACGTACGCCGCCCACGTCGATCCCCTCGCCCGCCAGCACCGCCCGGAGCTGCTCCCCGTACGCGTCATCGCCCACGCGTCCGATCATGGAGACCTTCGCCCCCATGCGGGCCGCGGCGACCGCCTGGTTCGCACCCTTGCCGCCGGGGAACGTGGCGAACCCGCCGCCGAGGATCGTTTCTCCCTTCTTTGGAAACCGCGGCGCGCGCACGACCAGGTCCATGTTCAGAGAGCCGACCACGCAGACCGTGCGTTGTGTGCCGCTCATCGCCAGACTGTAGCAGAGAGCCCCGAGCGCAAGCTCGGGAGCTGTGCGGCCAAACGCGCGTTCCGGCAAGCCATCCGCGACTCCGATCGGCCTGTCGTCTCTCTCGCTCGGTTTTCTCCCGAGCTCGCGCTCGGGGGCTCTCTCGGAAAGCAAAAAAAACGCCGACCGGAAACGATCCGGTCGGCGTCAGGCAAGGGGAGAGTGTGTTCCCTTTGGTGGAGAACGCGGTCCGGCGGCGGTTAGCCGACGGAGCGCTGATGAGGAACTATCAACACCGGCGCCGGCGGCGACCAAATCCCAGGATCGCGGCGGCCAGAGCACCCCCGGTTCCCCCTGCTCCGGGCGCCGGCACCGGCACGGTGTGCATCTCGAACACCATGTCGTTGTAGTCGTGGTCCCCGCCGGGGAGCCGGATATCTTCGATGCCGATGCGCGTCGTGTTCGAGTCGATCACCTCCCACCCGAACTGCATGATCCCCGCCGCGTCGTCCGTGCGGAACGAGTTGATCTCTCCCGAGATCACGTCGTAGATGAAGTCCAGCCGCTCACCGGGGTTGAAGATCCCCAGCGGCACCTCGTACCCCGCCGCGCTGTCGTGGTTCAGGAACAGCGGCACCTCGACGTGGTCGCGGGCCGAGTCCGCGTCGATCCACAGCACCCCGTCCCACGCCGCCTCCGAGCTCACGAACCGCAGCGTCACCGCCCGCGGCGTGTCCTGGAACACGATCGGCTGCCCGATAATCAGGTCGGCCCTGGCCGCCGTGCCGCAAGCGGCAATAACAGTGGCGGCGAGCAGTCCCTTGCGTGCGTTCATCGACTTTCCCCTTCTCTTGCTGCGGTGCCTGTGCCGGTGTCTTGCGACGCCACACAGATATGCCATGCAATCGCCCACCCCGCCACGCCCGGGGCCGATCGGAGACACCCGCGGCGTGCCGCGTGCCGTCGCCCGCCACACAGGTTCACGCTGCGAAACTGTGCGGCTCCGATAATGAGCGTCGGTAAGGGAAGCCGCCCGAGAAGATCACGGCGGAGGTCGCGGAGGGACGCGGAGAGGAGAATCGAGAAAGACCAGGGGCGCGAGCCGGGGGCACCTTGC
>JADMIO011852045.1_pt1 | contig 15226 bp, 14 predicted proteins | sample 8958161 | NCBI WGS metagenome assembly JADMIO01 (sample SAMN16585339, study PRJNA669376) | soil metagenome | isolation source: Crop rotation soil | place: USA: Cullars Rotation, Alabama | collected 2011 | reverse complement strand
CTTTCCCTGGCCAGCTCCACGTCGCCGGCCGAAATCGAGCCTGCCCCTCATCTGTCAACGCCGCGCCGGGTGAGTCGGCCCCTCAAGTGTCAACGTCCGCCCCTCATCTGTCAGTGAGGGCCAAGTTTTCCGCGAGGTATCCACAACGCCGGCGGCCGGCCGCGGTGTCTCGCACACGGCTTCGACGGCGTTTCTGGCGCGTTTGCAGGGCCATAGACGGCCGCCAGCCCAGCGGCGAGGGCAACCAGCCGAGGGCTTCGCCCTGTCGCTCGACTGCGGCGAGCACTACTGGCTGTAAAAGGACAGACCACATCATGGTTCTGTGTTCATTAGGTTGTTCTGTCCATTGCTGACATAATCCGCTCCACTTCAACGTAACACCGCACGAAGATTTCTATTGTTCCTGAAGGCATATTCAAATCGTTTTCGTTACCGCTTGCAGGCATCATGACAGAACACTACTTCCTATAAACGCTACACAGGCTCCTGAGATTAATAATGCGGATCTCTACGATAATGGGAGATTTTCCCGACTGTTTCGTTCGCTTCTCAGTGGATAACAGCCAGCTTCTCTGTTTAACAGACAAAAACAGCATATCCACTCAGTTCCACATTTCCATATAAAGGCCAAGGCATTTATTCTCAGGATAATTGTTTCAGCATCGCAACCGCATCAGACTCCGGCATCGCAAACTGCACCCGGTGCCGGGCAGCCACATCCAGCGCAAAAACCTTCGTGTAGACTTCCGTTGAACTGATGGACTTATGTCCCATCAGGCTTTGCAGAACTTTCAGCGGTATACCGGCATACAGCATGTGCATCGCATAGGAATGGCGGAACGTATGTGGTGTGACCGGAACAGAGAACGTCACACCGTCAGCAGCAGCGGCGGCAACCGCCTCCCCAATCCAGGTCCTGACCGTTCTGTCCGTCACTTCCCAGATCCGCGCTTTCTCTGTCCTTCCTGTGCGACGGTTACGCCGCTCCATGAGCTTATCGGGTCCACTCGCGAACGCAGAAAGGCCCACCCGAAGGTGAGCCAGTGTGATTACATTTGCGGCCTAACTGTGGCCAGTCCAGTTACGCTGGAGTCACTAGTATTTAGGTGACACTATAGAAGCGGCCGCGACAACTTGTCCACGTGGAATTCTAAGCTTAGGATCCCAATGTGCTGGAAAGGCGCGATCATCAGAATCATTGCCGCGACCGCATACGCCGCCCATCCAGCCAGTAGCGCGAATGCAAGACCCGCCCCCGCGGCGAACAGCAGTGACAAACTCAGCGGAAGCAGGTTCGATGCGCGCCCCAGAAAATTTCCACGCGCCATGGTTTGAAACGCGTGCGCATGCACCTCGACTCCCGGCACATTCTGCCCATAAGGATTCAAGAGCCGGTCGCGCGCCGCCGATAGCGCCGTCACACCGAGGAATACTGTTTTTCCGCGCAGCACATCGGCATTGCGCGCAATCTGAAGCACGGAAACAGTCGGCACTCCGGACGGCAGATAGCGAATCAGCATGGGGCGGCCCGCGTCGGCCCTCGCCGCCGGAATCAAGGTGCCATCGACCCCGACATCCTCCGGCGATTCGATGATCGGGTGGCCGCGCGATACGCGAAATGCCTCAAGCGCCAGTGCCCAGCGTCGTTGCCCTCCCGACGTTTCTTCGAGCGATAAATCGCGGCTCACGCCGTCCAGTCGGTCCACCTCCAGGTTCACGTGCCCCAGCGCGGCTGCCGCTTGAGCGAAGCGCGGAAGCGGATCCTCCCAGCGTGCGCCCACCAGGTCGCACGGCAGCACCAGGTTCTGGGTCGCGCGCAGCGCGGCTTCGAGCCGAGCGTCATCCGCGTCGTCTCCTTTATCCGCGAGAATTACGTCGAGCGCCACGGCCTTGGGCTGCGCCGCTGTGATCTCCCTCAGCGCCTCCGTCAAAATCGGCCGGACGTTCCGCATTCCGCCGCGCGCGCGCAGCGTTTCTTCATCGATTGCGACCACTGCGGCCTGCGGCGCCGGTTCCTGCATTTGTGACAGGCGCGTCATCAGATCGTACACGTTGTGATCGATGCGTACGGCCAGCGCGGTCCAACCCGCCAGCGTGCCGGCGATGAAGCCGGCCGCGATCACGCCGATGTAAGCGAGGTTGCGCTTACTTCCCAATCAGCCTCTCGATTTCTTCCGCTTCTTTCGGCAGCGCGGAGCTTAACACCTCGCCACCCGCCGCCGTGACTAGCACGGTATCCTCGATGCGCACGCCCAGGTTCTCTTCTGCGATGTAAATGCCCGGTTCGATCGTGATCACCATTCCCGCTTCGAGCGGCACGTCGAAACTGCCGGGATCATGCACTTCCAGGCCGACGTGATGACCCAGGCCATGAATGAAATATTTTCCGAGCGGCTGGCCGTGGAGATCTTTGCCGTGCGTGTTGATGTAACTCATGGCGATCTTCACCAGGCTCGACGCGTCGTCGCCGCGCAATTTCATCCCGGGCTTCACCGCCGCGATCGCCGCCTTCTGCGCCGCCAGCACGATGCCGTAAATCTCACGCTGCCGCGCCGTGAATTTTCCTCCGGCCGGAATGGTGCGCGTCACATCGCTTGCATATCCCTGGTACTCCCCGCCCGCGTCGATCACTACCACGTCACCCGCCTCAATCTTGCGGCGGTTCGCGGCATAGTGCAGCAGAATGCTGTTCGGCCCGCTGCCAATGATCGGAGCATAAGCGCTGCGCTCGCATCCCAGCTGCTCATACGTATCTTCCATCGCCGCCGCGATCTGATATTCGAACAGCCCCGGACGTATCTGCTTCCACACCGACCGGTGCGCCTCCACCGTAAAATTCGTGGCTGTACGGATTAAATCGATTTCGGCCGGAGATTTCTTGATACGCTGGCGCGCGATCAGATCCGCCGCGCTGGCGGTCTCATGCAGCGGAGCGAGCCGGGCGAGCTTCTGCCCCGAAGCATCATTACTGAGCGCGTAAATCCTGCCCGAGCCCTCGATGAGGCGCAGAAATTGCGTTTCGATCGTCGCGCGAGCCAACACTTTCGAAAATCCGGTTTTCTCCTGCGCGTTTTGATCTTCCGCACTGGTGGTGCGGCCGTTGTAGGCCTCCAGGTGCGGATGCCGCGGCGGCAGAAACAGGATCTCCTCGCTCGAGGTCATCACCAGCGCCGCGCCGGGTTCCTGCCAGCCCGTCAGATAGTAAAAAGTTGGTTCCTGGAAAAAACGATCGTGCAGATCCGTCGGCTCGTCGGCGCCGAACAGCACCAGCACGCCGTCGAGCGACTTGCGCAGTTCTGCCCTGCGCGCCCGGTACTCGGCCTGAGATACGCCCTCTGCGCACACCGGAAGCAGCGTCAATACCAGCCCTAAGATGGCGCGATACACAAACAAAAGTATAGCGTTGGCACACACGATCGAGCAGGATTTGACGTTTCTGAAAGGCGTTTAGCGGGTCCGTTTGCCGCGCGCAAACCAATAAGCTGCTCCGCCGACAGCCCCGATGAGAAATCCAATCGGCCCAGTAAAAAAACCAAGAAGAGGCCCTTGATTTGCTTCCGGAGCGAGAATCATCGGCCCGAAGAATCCGGCCGTGAATCCGATGCCGCCCGTAAGAACTGCCCCAAGAACGACGTAATTGGCGAGGCCTCCAGACACGGAGGCAGTCTGAAACCACGTGTACAATCCCATCGCCAAAGCAGGGACGAACGAGCTAAAGTTTCGTCTCCAGCCAAAATCGTCATTTGAGAGAATTGCAGAGGGAATGGCCCAGTAGATGAAGTAAAAAACAGCTACAGTCACGAGTGCGGAAGCGGTTAAGCGAACGAACGCTCTCATCTGGTCATAATCGTACCGAAATCCTTCGCTCACGCTACGCCCGCTCGCTGGGAAAGCCAACCGGGACGAGCACCTGCGCTGGGATAGCGAAGTCATGCCTTGGTCTTCCGGCTTCGCCACAGATCCACGATCAGCAGCCCGGCGCCGATGGTGATGGCGCTATCGGCCACGTTGAAGGACGGGAATTCGTAAGAGCCGAAAAACAACTGCAGAAAATCCGTGACCGTTCCGCGGAACAGCCGGTCCCACAGATTACCGAGCGCTCCGCCGAAGACCAGTGCGAGTCCGATCAACATCAGGCGGCTGTGCGGAGCCGCCGCCATTCGCCACAGCATTGTCCCAATGATTGCCATCACGCCCAGCGAAATTCCGACCAGCAAAATTCCTCGCCACTCGGTCGGCGAATCGGAAAACATCCCGAACGCGGCGCCCGGATTTTCAGTGTGGACGATGTTGAAGAATCCCGGAATCACTGGGTACACGTCGAAAGCTGAAACCCGCGTGCGGATGTACAGCTTGGTTGCCCGATCAAGAGCCACGATGCCGGTGATCAGCAGCGCCGCTCGCAGGCGGGCATTCATCCCAGCATTTCCTTGAGCGCGGCCGAGCAGGACTCGCACACCGTCGGATACGCCGGGTCCTGCCCCACGAAGGTCGAATACTTCCAGCAGCGCTCGCACTTCACGCCGTCGGCTCGCTCCACTGTGACGCGCAGATCGTCGCCCGGTTCAAGCACCACCTGCGAAACGATAAACAGCGCGGGCATTTCCGCCGCATCCACGTCGATATTCGCGCCCGCCAGCCTGACCCGCGCCTCGAGCGACGTCCCGATGAACTTCGCCTGCCGCGCTTCTTCCAAGGCTTTCAAAACCAAGCCGCGTATTTCCATCAACCGATCCCAGCGGGCAAGCTTCGCCGGATCGAGTCCCGATGCAACTTCCTCCGGCTCCGGCAGCAGCGCCAAATGCACGCTGTCGGGAGCGCCGGCCGGCTTCTTCGTATGGCTCCAGACTTCTTCGGCAGTGAACGCTAACAGCGGCGCAATCAAGCGCGTCAATGCATAATGCACCTTATATAAGGCCGTCTGTCCGCTGCGCCGCGCGACACTCTTGGTCGCGGCCGTATAGAGCCGGTCCTTCAATACATCGAAGTACACCGCGCTGAGATCCGTGGCGGCGAAATCGTAGATCGCGCGATAGACCTTGTGGAACGCCATCTCCGCATATGAAGCTCGCGCTCGCCGAATCAAGTCTTCAGTTCGTGCCAGAATCCAGCGATCGATCTCCAGCATCTGATCGGCCGGCACCGCATCCTGCTCCGGATCAAAATCGTGCAGATTCCCCAGCGCGTACCGAAACGTGTTGCGCAATTTTCGATACGCCTCGATCAACCGGTCGAGGATCATTTCGGAAAAGCGCACGTCCTCGGTGAAGTCCACCGACGCTGCCCACAGCCGCAGCAATTCCGCACCGTACTTTTTGACGATGCCCTCCACCGCCTCGCTGCCGCGCGATTTCGAGAGCGCGTGTCCCTCACCGTCGAGCGTCCACCCGCTAGTCGCGGACGCGCGATACGGAGCCGATCCCTTCAAACCCACAGCCACTAGCAGCGAGCTATGGAACCAGCCGCGATACTGATCGCCGCCTTCCAGGTACAGATCCGCGGGCCACGACAAGCCGTTCTCCGGCCGCAGCACCGCCAGGTGGCTGACTCCTGAGTCGAACCATACATCCAGGATGTCGTTCTCTTTCCGGAAAGCCGTGCCGCCGCATTTTGCGCAGCGCGCCTCCGGACCGGCGAGCTCGGCCGCGGTTTTTGTGTACCAGACGTCTGACGTATGCTCGCGGAACAATTTCACGACATCGTCCAGGATCTTTCGGTCAGTAAGCGGCTCCTGGCACGCGTCGCAATAGAACACGATAATCGGCACGCCCCAGGACCGCTGGCGCGAAATGCACCAGTCCGGTCGGGTGGCGATCATGTTCCCGATCCGCTCCTCTCCCCACGATGGGTTCCACTTCACGTTGTGCACCGCATCGAGAGCCCTTTGCCGCAGATCGTTGCGCTCCATGCCGATGAACCACTGCTCGGTGGCGCGGAAGATCGTCGCGTTGTGGCATCGCCAGCAGTGCGGATAACTGTGTTCGATCTTGCGTTGCGCCAGCAGCGCCCCGCTGCTTTCCAGAATTTTTGCGACGATCGGGTTCGCCTCCCACACCGTCTTGCCGATCAGTTCCTCGGGCAGCCGGCCTGCCGCGCCCTCGGCATGATAGAACCGCCCCGCGCCATCCACGGGGCAATACACCGGCAGCCCGTGAGCGAGGCCGATCTCATAATCCTCTTGTCCGTGCCCGGGAGCCGTATGGACAGCGCCCGTGCCTTGCTCGAGCGTGACGTGGTCGCCCAGAATGCCGATCGAATTGCGCTCGATGAACGGATGCCGGAACAGCGCGCCTTCGAGACGCGAGCCTTCGAACGCAGCCAGAACTTTGGGCGAGACCCAGCCGCACGCCTCCGCGGTTGCCGGGATCAGATCCACCGCGACAATGTAAACGTCCGCTCCAGCCTCCACAGCGGCGTATGTGAACTTGGGGTGATACGCAATCGCGAGGTTTGCCGGAATGGTCCATGGAGTCGTCGTCCAGATCAATCCCCACACGCGCTTGCCACTCAGAGCCGGATCGATCGCCGCCGGATCGGATAAAAGTGCAAAACGAACCCAGATCGACGGGCTGGTGTGGTTTTCGTATTCGACCTCGGCCTCGGCCAGTGCCGTGCGGTCGTGAATGCACCAGTTCACCGGCTTTAGTCCCTTATAGATGTAGCCCTGATCGAGGAAATCGACGAAGGCCCCGGCGATGGTCGCCTCATATTCGGCGCTCATCGTAAGGTACGGGTCGCGCCAGCGCCCGAAGACGCCCAGGCGGATGAAATCTTTGCGCTGCAGATCGACGTATTTTTCGGCGTAGCGCCGGCACACCGCACGTACCTGCGCGGCTGTCATGGCCAATTTTTTAGGGCCCAGCTCGCTGTCAACTTTGAACTCGATCGGCAGCCCGTGGCAATCCCACCCGGGCACATATGGAGAGTCATAACCCTCCATCGTCTTTGACTTAACGATGAAATCCTTCAACATCTTGTTGAAGCCGGTCCCCAGATGGATGTTGCCATTCGCGTACGGAGGCCCGTCGTGAAGAATATATGTGGGCCGTCCCGCACGCGCCGCGCGGATGCGCTCGTAAATGCCCGTCTCGGCCCAATGGGCCAGCAGCTTCGGTTCGAGCTGCCCCAGGTTGGCCTTCATGGGGAAATCGGTCCGGGGCAGGTGAACCGTTTTCTTAAGGTCGAGCGCGCTCCGGTCGGGACTCTTTAACTCAGGCTTGGCGGATTCCATCGAAGTATTTCTTCATCGTACCCGATTCGGAGCCCAGCCCCGAAAAGCAATTCATAGCCCAAACTTTAGACGCCGTGTTGCCACAAGAGCTTGCAAATGAGCGGCATGGCTGCTCCCAGCGAAACCTGAACTTTGCTATTGACACCGGTATAACTTCAGATTAAGATGTGGTTCGCTGGATGCCTCGTTTCGCTTAAGGTCCTCGCATGACTTTTCAGGTAGGTGAGAAAGTAGTTTACCCCAATCATGGGGTAGCGACGATCGAGAATATCAGCAGCCGGGCGTTTGCCGGCAACTTCGAACGCTTCTACCTGCTCCGCCTCACTTACAACAGCCTGACCGTGATGGTGCCGTTCTCGCATGTGGGCGATCTGGGTTTGCGAAAGGTCACACGCAACGGCGAAATGGTGCGCGTGCTGGATTATCTCAGCGAAAATCGCCGCCGCCGGCATCAGGACTGGAAAGACCGTTTCCGGGAAAACACCGAAAAAATGCGGAACGGCAGTCTTTTGTCGATCGCTGAAGTTCTGAAAGGTCTGCTGATTCTTCGGGCCGACAAACCGCTGTCTTTCCGCGAAAAAAAGATGCTGGACCGCGCCCGGCACATGCTGATTACCGAGCTTTCCACGTCCCGCGGATGGCCGGAAGAAGAAGCGGCGCGTGTCCTCGACCAAGCGCTCTCAAAGGCGCAACTGCATCTGCCCGAGCGGATCTGAGCGGCGCAGGGCCTCACCTGAAACTAGTGAACCCGTTCCTTGGTGCGCTCCCGCGTAACCAGCTCGTCGAAAATCGCCAGCACCTGTTTGCGGTACTGGTAAACGTTTTTGAGCTTGTTCTGAACCGATAACTCATTGCGATGCCGCTTCATGAGTTTTTCCAGCAACTTGCGGGGGACGTCTATGTCGCGGCGCAGAGCGTCGGCGGAGTGGCCCCGCAGGAAGAGGCCGTAAAACAACGCCGCCTCCCGCTGAGGCGCCATCGGATCGATTTCATCCACAAACGCCATCGCGTCACCAAAACCGCAGTATAAACGGCCCGCGCCGAATCTGCAATATCTCCCCGCATCTCATTAGAAAAACGCGAATGGTTGAGCGAGGGAGCCGTTCAGCGGGGGGCGGGAGGCGACTGGTTGTCTTTCTCTATACGCGCCGGTATGCTCGATCCAACGGTGACGAACTTAAGGATCCACACACGCCAGTCGAGCCTGTCCATGGTGGGTCTCCTGTCAATATTTGCCCTGAGTCTCCATGGCCAGGAAAAACGGCCGCTCAAACTGATTGCAACCATCCCTCTGCCGAATGTCAAAGGGCGCATTGACCACATGGATGTCGATGTTCAAGGTAAGCGCCTGTTCGTCGCCGGGTTGGAAAATGGCACGTTAGAAGTAATCGATCTCAAGACGGGCAAATGGGCGCGCAGCATTCCTGGTCTCAAAGCGCCGCAAGGGGTGGCGTACGTTCCGACGCTCAATAAACTGTTTGTCGCAAATGAAAATGACGAGACCCTGAAGATTTTTCGCGGCGATACGCTGGATCTTCTCACCACGATCCGCCTGGACCTGGGAGCGAATCGCGTAGCTTACGACCCGCGCGGCAAAAAACTTTATGTGGGATACGGAGGTGCATCCGCCAGGCAGGATCACGGGACACTTGGAATCATCGACGCCGACAACGACAAGCACATCGGCGATATACAGATTGGTATCCGCCCGGCCGAAATTTTGATAGACAAGCTGGGGCGCACTCTGTTCGTGTTCGACTCTGTCGCCAATAAGATTCAGGTCATCGATGTCGCAAAAAACCAGATTGTTTCCACATGGCCTGTCAGCGCTCAACGGCCCGGCGATGGCGCCTTGGATGAAACCATGCACCGGCTGCTCATCGGAACCCGCACGCCTCCCCTGCTGATTGTCATGGACGCCTTATCCGGCAAGGAACTTGCAGCCCTTCCGACGATCGAGGGCATGGACGGCGTCTATTTTGATACGCGCCGCAAACGCGTGTACGTTTCCGGCGGCCGAGGCTTCGAAGCAGGCGCGGTGTTTGTATATCAGCAACACGAAGCCGATCACTACACGGAGATTGCGCGCATTGCCACGCGGCCGGGCGCCGGGACGTCATTCTGGTCGCCGGAGCTTAATCGCTATTACGTCGCGGCTCCCGCGAATGATAAAGAAGCAGCCACGATCCTGGTGTTCGAGCCGCGGCCGTGAAGAAACCGGTGCCAACATTTTCACGTGTCGATCGGCTGATCGCCATGGCCCTGGCGCTCGTCTGGATTGGAGGCAGCCTGATCGCAACCTGGATCGGCCTGCGTCATCGGATCTGGCCAGTCTTGATTATCGGACCCGCCGGACTCTGGTATGGACTCCTTTGGGCATCCGCGGCGCGAAAGGGCCGCCGTCTAGATTGGCGCGAAAGCATCCGGCCATCGCGGTGGCGCTGATCGAAGTGACTCCGAACTCTGCGGCCAATGTTCCTCCCGCACTCACGCGGCGCGGCAGTTTAGTGTAGAATCGCAGGTGCTCCAATCCAGACGTGATACGCCTGTTGGGCTTGCGACGAGGAGGTTACTTAACGATGCGATACCAATCGATGCTGGCAGCGGCATTCGGAATGTTCCTGAGCGCGGTCACGGCTTGGCCGCAGGTTGCGCCACCCCCGGCTCCGTGGCGAGGCGCGGGTCCGACGCCCTGCGTGGGCGCGGATGGTGGAGTTTACAAATGCCCCCCGCCTGCCCGTACGATCGCGGTGCGCGCCGGACATTTGTTCGACAGCAAGACGGGCCAGATGCTCGCCAAGCAGGTGGTGGTTTTGACGGGCGATCGGATCACCGAAGTGGGGCCCGATGGGCAAGTAAAGATTCCGGCCGGGGCCGAGGTGATCGACCTGCGGCAAGCGACGGTTCTGCCGGGCCTGATCGACGCGCACACCCACATGTTCAACCAGCGCAAACCCAACGGGACAACGGAAAACTACATGCTGATCGCCGTGCAGAACGTGCAGGCTGACCTGCGGGCGGGATTCACCGCAGCGCGCGACATGACCAGCCACGGTAACGGGTACGGCGACGTCGCGATTCGCGATGCGATCAATCGCGGCATGATTGACGGCCCGCGATATCAGGTCTCGACATTGGGGATCGTTTGGGGGGATAAACCCGCGGACGGCTCTCCCGTAAATCCACTGGCTCCGATCGTGGTTCGCTCGGCTGACGAAGGACGCGCGGCCGTACGTGAAGAGATCTCACACGGCGCGGATTGGATCAAGCTGTATCCGGCGGGCGCGTATTCCTTCAAGAACGACGGCACGCCCCAGTATGTCGTGACCTATCCGCTGCCAGTCCTGCAGGCGATCATTGAGGAGACGCATAAGCTGGGAAAGAAATCGGGATGCCATGTGTATGGAGGCGAGGGACAGAAGAATGCCATCATCGCGGGCTGCGACACCATCGAGCATGGATTCGGCCTGGATCAGGCGCAGGTGAACATGATGATCGAGAAGCATCTGTACTACGAGCCGACCTTGGTCCGATACACCGAGCCCTACATGGACGACAACGACAAGAAGAACACCGATGGCCGGTACCGCATGATTCCCATTTTCGAAAAAGCCGTAACCATGGCGGCCGCCACTCCGGGGATCAAATTAATGGTAGGGAGCGGAGCGGATGGTTCGACCATGGCGCACGGCAGCCAGACTCTTGAATTTGAGGCGCTGGTAAAACAGGCCCACGTGAGCCCGGCCAAAGCCATCCAGGCTGGAACCATGACCAACGCTGAGGCGCTGGGATGGCAGGACCAGATCGGGTCCGTGGACAAAGGCAAATACGCGGACATGGTCGCCGTCTCGGGCGATCCGTTGGCCGACATCTCCGAGCTTCAGCGCGTGAAGTTCGTGATGAAGGGCGGGAAGGTCATCAAGAACGAACTGGCCATGGGCACTCCGAAATAATTGCTTGGCTGATGAGCGGGCGGGGCCGGATAGAATGCCTATTGGCCCCGCGACGCTTAGCGATTCTTAATCGCCTGCTTGACCCCAAGCTGGTGCTCGCGGTCTACTGCCTGGCGGCGGTGGTTGCGACGCTGGTCAAACTGGCTCCGGGACCGTTCAAGCAGAACGGCTTTCAATACGATCCCCTTCAGAACTTCGCGATCTTCCGCAATTCTTTTTTTCATCTGATTCATCATCAGGATCTATACGCGCGATTTCCAGCGGAACAATGGGATCTGTATCGATACAGCCCCACGTTCGCGCTGCTGTTCGCTCCGTTCGCGCTGCTTCCCTACGGACTGGGCGCCCCCCTGTGGAACGTATTGAATGCGGCGGCCCTGTACTGGGCAGTTCGCGGGGTGGCTGCGGGCAATGATCGAACCAGGACGTTCGTGCTGTGGTTCGCGTTTCTGAGCATGCTGAATGCGATCTCGAACGCGCAGAGCAATGCGTTGATGGCGGGCCTGATGATCGGGGCCTGGAACGCGCAGGAGCGGAAGAATCCCGTGCTGGCATCGTTTCTGATCGTACTTTCGGTGTTCGTGAAGCTGTTCGGAGTATTCGCGCTGATCCCGTGCCTGCTGAGCGGCGGGCGCAGGAGGTTGCTGGCCTGCGCGGCGGGATGGGCAGTGGTAATGGCCGCTGTGCCGCTGATCGTCATGCGGCCGGCTGAGCTTCTCGCGCTGTACCAGGGCTGGTACGCGACGGTTCGCGCGTTTTCCGAAGCGCGGCTGGGCTTATCGGTGATGAGCTTTTTCCGTGCGTGGCTCCATCTGGAGATTCCGCAGAATTATGTGGTCCTGGCGGGAGCAATCATTATGACGGCGGTCGCGCTGCGCGGGGCGGGGCGGGACATCCGCTTCCGTGCGCTGGTGACCGCATCGGTGCTGATCTTCGTGACGATCTTCAACTATGCGGCCGAGTCGCCGACCTTTGTGCTGGCGGTCACCGGCTGCGCTCTGTGGTATTTTTTCCAGGCGCGAACTACCGCGAATACGGTGCTGCTGATTCTCGTATTTCTGTTTACGTGTCTCTCATCCACGGATCTGGTTCCACGCGCGCTGCGGCGTGAATACCTGGAAACCTACGTCATCAAGGCGGTCCCGTGCATTCTCGTGTGGATCAAGCTGCAATACGATCTGCTGCGATATGACCAAAACAACGCGTTATCCTGAAGTTACCCATGCAACAGGAAGTCGTCGAGGCCGAAGGCCACCTGATCGATTCGCACCTGATGGAGCAGATTTTCGACACGGTGGTGGAGTTCAACGGCCGCTTTGAAGTCGAACAGTTCCAGATAGGCCGCACCAATGCCGAGAGTTCACATCTGCGTCTGAAGGTCGAGACGCCGCGCCCCGAGGATATGCAGCAGCTTCTCAGCCAGTTGCTGGGGCTCGGCTGCGCTCTGGTCGATTCGGGCGACGCGGTGCTGCTGAATGTCGAAAAGGATTGTTGCGCGCCGGAAGATTTTTACTCGACCACCAATCACAAAACGCTGGTGCGGCACCGAGGCGAATGGCTGGAGGTGGAAAACCAGCGCATGGACGCAATGGTCGTGGTGGCCCGCGGGCGAGCGTTCTGCCGCAGGCTGCGCGATCTGAAAAAGGGCGATCAGGTGGTGGTGGGAATGCGCGGCATTCGGGTGGTCCCGGAATCGAAGGAGCGCGATCGGCTGGCGTTCGCGTTCATGAGCAATGGCATTTCGTCCGAGCGCCAGGTGGAGACGGCTGTGCGCCAGACCGCGGCTTTGATTCGGCAGACTCGCGAGGCGGGACAGAGGATCGTGGCGGTCGCGGGCCCTGTGACGGTGCATACCGGAGGCGCGCAGGCGCTTGCGAAATTGATCAAAGGCGGATGGGTGAATGCTCTGCTGGCGGGGAACGCGCTGGGGGTTCATGACATTGAGGCAGCGCTGCTCGGCACATCCCTCGGCGTGCGGCAGAGCGATGGGCGGCAGGAGGAGCACGGTCATCGCAACCACATGCGGGCCATCAATGCCATCTACCACGCGGGCGGGATCGCGAAGGCGGTGGAGTCGGGACGCTTGAAAAGCGGCGTGATGTATGAGTGCGTCAAAGCCGGCGTGCCGTTCGTGCTGGCGGGCAGCTTGCGCGACGACGGACCGCTGCCGGACACCATCACCGACATGAACCTGGCGCAGGACGCTTACGCCGAGCAGTTGAAGGGCGCGGGCGTGGTGCTGTGCCTGGGTTCGATGCTGCACTCGATCGCGACCGGAAACATGCTGCCGAGCTGGGTGAAGATCGTGTGCGTGGACATCAATCCGGCGGTCGCCACCAAGGTCAGCGACCGCGGAACGGGGCAGGCGGTGGGGATCGTGACCGACGTCGGTTTGTTCCTGGATCTGCTGGTGCGCGATCTGGAGAAGGCGCCGTGAAAAGAGAAGGCGGTGTGAAGCGGCAATACACCGACGAGCACGCGGAAGCGGGGGTGCGCGCCGAGCTTCCGGAAATCGAGACGTGGCCGAATCAGTATCGAACCGGCTATGAAATCGAAATTGAAACACCGGAGTTCACATCTGTGTGTCCCAAGACCGGTCTGCCGGATCATGGAACATTGACGCTGCGTTACGTTCCCGACAAATTGTGCCTGGAATTGAAATCGTTCAAGCTGTATACGCTGGCTTACAGGAATTTGGGGATCTTTCAGGAGAACGTAGTCAACCGCGTGCTGGCCGACGTGGTCAAGGCGGCGAAGCCTCTGACCGCCACGGTCACCGGCGATTTTATGCCACGCGGCGGCGTGCATTCGAAGATTACGGCAAGCTGGTCCGCAGGCTCACAGGGAGGCCGGAGACGTGTGCGATGATACGAATTTTGGCCGCCGGCTGTAGCGCGCTGGTGTTCCTATGCGCTTGGCTGCCCGCGCAGCGGCCGGAGGCCCGCCGCCATTTTACGGAAGGCGTCGGGCTGTTTTACGAGCACGACGATAGCGGCGACGCACTGGCCGAGGCTCAGCGCGAGTTCGCTGCTGCCCTGCAAATCGAGCCGCACTACGCCGCGGCGCGCGCTTACCAGGGATTCATTGCATTCGAAGAGAATCGCGATTCCGAAGCGGACGCAGCTTTTCGCGAGGCGCTCTTGTGGGACCCGAAGTGCGCGGAGGCGCTGGTGGGCCAGTCGCGATTGAAGACGCGGCACGCGCCGCTTCGCGAAGCGCTGCCGTTGATCCGGCAGGCGGTGGCGGCGGCTCCAAGAAACGCCGTAGCGCGGAGGGAACTTGCGACCGTGCTGACGGCCGAATCGATGAATCCGACGCCTGAGATGTGGCGGGAGGCGATGGACTGCTGGCGCGTCCTGATTACGCTCGATCGCAACGATCGCGATGCGCAGCATGACCTGGCGCGGGCGCTCGCGCGCTTCGGCCGCTGGAGCGAAGCCGAGCCGCATTTCCGCGAAGTGCTGCGGATCGGGCAAACCAAGGAGGATTCCGACGTTTGGGTCTACACGGTTCACGGCGAGCTGGCGGACGTTCTCGCCAAGCAGGGAAAAACCGCGCAGGCAGTCAAGGAATACGAAGCGCTGATCGCCTCGGAAGGCGCGGGCGACGAAGAAATCCACCGTGCCAGGGAAGCGATCGAAGCGCTGCGGGAACGCCGGTGATCGCAATTGTATAATTGGGCCAGTTGACCATGCGCCTCTGGCCCAGCGCGCTCCTGCTGTGGGGCACATCCCTGTATGCGCAGGCGGTGATGCCCGTCGGCATCGTGCGCGGCAGCCTTGTTTCGTGGCAGGGCTCGATCGCATTCGGCAATCTCACAGTGCAGAAGGCCGATGGCGCGGTGTACGGCTGCTCCTACGACGCCCACACGCTTTTTCAACGCAACCAGTGGCCGATTCATGTCGCCGATTTGACCGCCGGCGAGCCTGTGGAGGTTCTGTCGGATCGAAAATCGCGGGCGTGTTATGCGCGGATGCTCTCGGTGGTGAACGGGAAGCGGGAGCCGGCGGGTTTCAGGCCGCGCGCGACTCCGCGGGGAAAG
>JADMIO010945839.1_pt1 | contig 15228 bp, 14 predicted proteins | sample 8958161 | NCBI WGS metagenome assembly JADMIO01 (sample SAMN16585339, study PRJNA669376) | soil metagenome | isolation source: Crop rotation soil | place: USA: Cullars Rotation, Alabama | collected 2011 | reverse complement strand
AGAACTTCCCCGCCTGGCCGTTCATGGATTCCGCGGTGCTGGGCCAGATGGCCAAGTCGGCGCTGCCCGAGGATCGCTACTACAACGTCGCCCATCTTTACGAAGGCAAGAAGGCGCACCAGGGCAAACGTGCCGCGTTCGGCCCCGAGCTGATGGAGCTGATGCGACAGCAAGCGGTGAACTTCGGCACGCGCATCATCACCGACGACGTCGTCAAGGCGGACCTCAAGCGTCATCCCTTTGTCCTCACCTCGCGCGAGAACGGCACGTTCGAGGCGCTTTCCGTCATTATTGCCACGGGCGCCCGAGCCAACTATCTCGGCCTGCCTTCCGAGGACCGCTACAAGAACAACGGCGTCTCCGCCTGCGCCGTCTGCGACGGGGCCCTGCCGCGTTTCCGCAACAAGGCCCTCGTCGTCATCGGCGGCGGCGATACGGCCGTCGAGGAAGCGAGCTACCTGACGAAATTCGCCGAGCCGGTTTACCTCGTGCATCGCCGCGCCGAGCTGCGCGCCAGCAAGATCATGCAGGAGCGGGCGCTGACGAACCCGAAGATCACCATGAAGTGGAACAGCGTTCTCGACGAGGTGCTGGGGACCGACGAGCAGGGCGTCGTCGGAGCGCGGCTCAAGAGCACGGTCGACGGCAAGAAGGAAGAGCTGCCCGTGAGCGGCGTCTTTCTCGCGATCGGGCATACGCCGAACACCGATTTCCTCGAGGGGCAACTGAAGCTGGATGAGAAGGGCTATCTCGCGCTGGTGAAGCCGCAACGGATGTGGACGAGCATCGAGGGCGTGTTCGCGGCGGGGGACGTGGCGGACAGCTATTACCGGCAAGCCGTGACGGCGGCGGGGTCCGGCTGCATGGCGGCGCTGGACGCGGAGCGCTGGCTGGCGGAGAGAGGGCATCATTGATCAACGACGCCAGAGCATTCGACCAGCCGCGTCAAACGCGGCCGCCTCCAGAAAGGCCACGCCCCATGCCCGTCGACAGCCAACGCCTCATCGAGCTCGACTTCCTCCGCGCCACCGAGATCGCCGCGCTCAACTGCATGCAGTGGATCGGCAAGGGCGACAAGGAGGCCGCCGACGCCGCGGCTTGCGACGCCATTCGCGGCATGTTCGACCTCATGGACATCCAGGGCGAGGTCGTCATCGGCGAGGGGATCAAGGACCAGGCCCCCGGCCTGTTCAAGGGCGAACGCGTCGGCACCTGGCGCGATGGGGCGCCGCGTTTCCACATCGCGCTGGACCCCATCGACGGCACCACCAACCTCAGCAAGGGCATGCCCAACTCGATCAGCTGCATCGCCGCCGCCATGCCGGAGGATGGCGTCGACGCCGCGTTGCAGGACATCCCGGCCTTTTACATGCAGAAGCTCGCCTACCCGTCGCTGGTTCGCCAGGCCTGGATCGCCGACCGCGGCCTGCCCATCAGCGTCAACGCCCCCCTGACCGAGGTCATCAAGATCACGGCGCGCATCCTCGGCAAGAGCATCCGCGACGTCGTCGTCATGGTGCTCGACCGCCCGCGCAATCAGCAGTTCATCGACGAGGTGCGCCGCATCGGCGCCTCGCTGCGCATGATCGCCGACGGCGACATCGCGGCCGCCCTCGCCCCGGCCTTGAGCAACTCGAAGATCGACCTTTACGCCGGCATCGGCGGGGCGCCCGAAGCAGTGCTCGCGGCCGCCGCCCTGTGCTGCCTGGGCGGCGGCATGCAGGCGAAGATCTGGCCGCGCGACGAGGCCGAGCGCCGCTCTCTCGTCGACGCCGGCTGGGGCGACCGCATCGACACCGTCTTCCGTTCCAAGGACCTGGCCCGCGGCAACGAGATCCTGTTCGCCGCCACCGGCATCAGCGATAGTCCGCTGCTGAAAGGCGTCGAGGTACATGGCAGCGTGGCGGTCACGCACTCCGTGCTCATGCGCATCAAGAGCGGCACGGTCCGCTACCTGCGGACGGAGCACCACCTCGAGAAGAAGACCATCCACCTGCGCTCTTCCGCCAACGAAGTCGCGCTCTAGCGCACACAACGGGGCGCGAAGTGCGAGGTCAGCCCTCACTCGGTCGAAGACGAATCTCCAGACGACATCCGACCGCCCGCGCGTATTTGCGCAACGTGCTCAGGGACGGCGAATGCCCCTGTTTTCCGCCGCCGGCTTCCAGGCGCGCCACAGCCGGCGTTTTCGTGCCCATCCGAGCGGCGACCTCGCCCTGTGTCAGGCCGGCGCGACGACGCGCGCGTAGGAGTTCATCGAGCAGGGCGAACTCTTCCGTCTGAGCGTCATATTCCGCCTTCACGCCAGGCTGCCGTAGTAGCTTTTTCACCAATTCTTTATGAGTCAGCATCTTCTTCCATTTCGCATGCAGCGACGCAACTTGAGTTAGCGCGACAGGATCTCTTCGCAAAGCGGTTTGCTTCGTTGGTCCTTCTCCTCCCGCGTGGGCTGCTCCCGCGCCAACGGCAGCAGCAGCATCCCCGGCAACCGGTCCACTTGCCGCTCGTCGCGAAACTCGGCGACGCCGATCGTCATCCCCTCGTGTCCTGCGGCCGGCTGCGGCGTGTAAGTGCCGAAGAGGAAGTCCCACCAGGGAAGGTTGAAGCCGTAGTTGCTGTTGGTTTCCGCACGCAGCCAGGAATGGTGTACCCGGTGCATGTCGGGCGTGACCAGGACGAGGCGCAGCAGGCGATCGAGCGGGCGCGGCAGGCGCAGGTTGGCGTGGTTGAACATCGACGTCGCGTTCAGCAGCACCTCGAAGATGAGGACCGCCAGCGCCGGCGTGCCCAGCGCCGCGACGACGGCGAGTTTGATACCGAGCGAGAGCAGGATCTCGATGGTGTGGAAGCGCAGGCCCGTCGTCACATCGAGATCGAGGTCGGCATGATGCACCCGGTGCAGCCGCCAGAGGAGCGGCACGGCGTGAAACAGGACGTGCTGCAAGTAAATGGCCAGGTCGAGCGCGACGACCGCAAGCATGACGACTAGCCATTCGGGCAGATCGAGGCGGCGGAAGACGCCCCATTCATGCTCGTCCGCCAGCAGGGCGACCGTGACCGCGCCGAGAGGAGCGATGAGCCGAACGGTGAGCGTGTTGAGGGCCACCAGCGCGAGGTTGCTGCTCCAGCGCCAACCCGTGTGCGCGTGCCGCGGACGGCGCGGCAGCAGCCATTCTCCCAGCGCGAGGAGCAGAAACACCCCCGCAAAGGAGCAAAAACGTATCCACGGTTCCGCTTTGAAGTCAGCCATCCTACTCGAAGGCTAGACCCGCACGCCAAGAATGGGAATCGGCGTTTCGTTGATGCCGCGTGAAGTGTCGATAACCTGCCGTGATCCACTCAAAGCTCGATGTTCACGGTCTGCTTGCCGGGACCGACCTCGACGATGCGGTTGTTTCCCACTGCCATCGGCGAAATGGGATCGGCGCTCACGAGCTTGGCTTTGCCGCCGTCCATGCTGATGCGACCGGGCCTGGTGATCAGGACTTTTCTCTTCCCGGCCGGCACGTCCTTGAGCTTGTAGCTGCCGTTGACGATCTCGGCGCCGAAGGCGTCGCCCGGGCCGCCGACGGGAAAGAACGTGATATAGCCCTTGTCCAGCGGAGTGCTCTTGAGCGTGACCTTGCCCTCGACATCGCTCAGCTCGGTCCGAGCGCGGCAACCGCCAAGAGCGAAGAAGGACGCGGCCATGAACAAGAGAAGAAGGCGTGGCATGCGATGACCTCTATCGGGGAGCCCGACGCGCTAGCGAGGGCGACCAAGTCCCAGGGAGACATCGTTGTTCATTTGAGTTGCCGGGTCGCCCTCGCTAGCGCGTCGGGCTCCCCGCCTTAATCCTCATAGTGGTAAGCGATGCCGTCCTTCGTGCTGAGCATGCAGAACCAGACGCTCTGGGCGACGTAGTCGCTGATGAAGCGGACGCTGCCGTCGGCGAAGGCGACGTTGACGCCGCCGCGGTGATGGCTGCGCGACTGCGCCTGCCAGCTGGGCCAGCCGAGGTTGGCGAAGCCGGTGTTGCAGCCCATGCAGTCCTTGGTGCCGATGCCGGAATAGTAGAACTTGGGGCAGCCTTCCAGGTCGTCGGAGCCTTCGTTGCTGTCGTTGGGATGGGTGCAGTCGCCGATGGCGTTGGCGGCGGTCACGCTCGAGCCGGGGAAGCCCATGGCCCAGACGCCGCGCGGATCCTTGCCGTTGACGCCGGAGCGCACCTCGGTGAACATCACCGTCGCGGCGCTGCCGTCCGGGATGCGGTAGATCTCCGCGCCGAAATTGATGCCCATGACCGGGCCCGTCATGCCGAACGTTTCGCGATAGGACTCGCCGTCCAGGCTCATCTGCCACCAGCCGGGGCCGGCGTTGGCGGCGTAATTGCCGCGCGCCCAGGGGCCGGGCGCCTTGCTGTAGCCGTCGAAGGGAACGGTCTTGTCATCCTCGGGGCAAAGGAAAAGCTCGACGGTTTCGTTCTGCAACACGGTGCGCCAGCGATCGCGCAGCGAAGTGTCGTTCTTCTTGAAGCCGACAAGGTAGTCGCCGATGTTCGCCCGCTCGAACAGGTTTTTCTGCTCGATGTAAGGAAGCAAATAGACCGCCCAGTTGGGGCCGAAGGGGTAGTGCGGATCGCTGTCGACACGCGTCGGCGAGTCGATGAGCGGCGAAAGGAGGTCGTGCAGCATCTCGATGGGCGGAATGCCCGAAGCGTCGGTCAGGCTTGGCGGACTCGCCTTCTTGGCATAGGGCATCGTGACCGCGACCGGCAGACGGCGGTGCTTGTCGTGGTAGCCGAGCGCCGCGAGAGCGATCTGGCGGATGTTGTTGGCGCACTGCGTCCGGCGGGCCGCATGGCGAATGTTCTGCACCACGGGCACCGTCATCGCGGCGAGCACGCCGATGATGGCGATCACCACCAGCAGCTCGATAAGCGTGAAGCCGAGGCGGTCCCTGCGAGACTTCATTGCATCCCCTTACGATCACTGAAAATCCCTGTTTACGTTTCGCGCTCGAGCGATTGGTCCGGCTGCGGGTCATGCACGCGAGCGCGAAACGTAAACATGTGCTTGGTTCATGGTTGCCGCGCTTGCTCGAAATCCCGCTCGGCCCGGTCCTCTTGGCCCAGCGCGCGATAGACGCGGGCGCGTTCGAGCAGCGCCTCCGGCGCGTTCGGCCTCAAGTCCAGGGCCCAGTTGAAGTCGCGCAGCGCTCCGTCCCAGTCCTTGAGCTGCGCGTAGGCGCGGCCGCGGCGCAGAAAGGACTCCGCCTGCGTCGGGTTCTGCCCGATGCAGACGCCGAGACAGGCGATCGCGCGGTCATGCCGGCCGAGGCGGGCGGCGCAGTCGGCGAGGACGAAGTTCGCCCAGTAGTCGGCCGGCGCACGGCTGAGGCTCTTCTCCAGCTCGGCAAACGCCGCCGGCACATCGCCGTGGCGCAGGAGAGCGCGGCCCAGGCAATAGTGCTCCCAGGGATCCTTGATCTCGCGGCCCCCACCGGCCAGGTCGCGGCGGGCATCCGGTTCGTCAGCATAGAATCCCCGCTCCCAGGCGAGAGGGGTGGTTTCGCCGCCGATGCGCGCCGCCGCGGCCAGAATCGCGCGGGCCTGGCCCCGATGCGCCGCGCGACGCTCGGGGACGCCGATCCGGACCTTGATGTCCGCCCAGTGAATCGCCAGCTCAAGCAGGTCGCGCCGGATCGTTTCCTCCAAGGCCGGGTCCGGAAAGTCGGGATCGGCTTCGAGCAACGCCTGCCGCTGCTCCCATATGACGTCGACTGCACGGTCGAGCACGATGCCGGCGCGCAAGTCGAGGTTGTCGGCCAGTGTCACCAGGCGACATTGCTCGGCGAGGCGATGCAGGTCCTCGGCGCGGCGGGCGCGTTCGGCCAGCGCCAGGTGCTGTTTAAGGGCGGCCAGCAGGCGCGGCTCGGCGTAGAAGCCCTCCGCGCCGTTCAGGCCGCGCTTGAAAGACTCGACTGCTTGCGCGTATTGCTTGACGCGCAGCATGCTCTGCCCCTCGCGGAAATATTCCTCGGCGGTCTGCCGCCGCCGCGCCCGCTGATGGCTCAGGATCGAGCCGGCCACGATGATCGCCGCGACCAGGCCCAGCAGCAGCGCCGCCAAAGGCAAAGCGTAAGGCCGGCGCCGGCGCCACTTCGCGTAGCGCTCGCCCAGGCTCCGATTCTTGACGCCCTGAAGCGGTCGGTCATCGAGGTGAGAACGCAGGTCCGTCGCCAGCGCGGCTGCCGTGGCATACCGCGCGGCGGGATCGGCCGCGACGCATTTGGCGATGATGTCCGCCAGGCCACGGCTCACGCGTGGATTCAGACGGCGCAGGCCGACTTCGCCCGCCAGGGCGGTGCCGCTCAGCGCCTGCCGCAGCAGCACGCCGAGGGCATAGATGTCGGACCGGCCGTCGGCGCCCTGCCGCAGCGAGCGCCGAGCCATGACGTCCTCGCAAACGCCTTCCTGTTCGGCCGGCATGTAAGGCGGAGTGCCGCCGAAGTAAGCGGGCGACTCTTCGCCGGCCTTGAGAGGCGGCCGCGCCAGGTGGAAGTCCAGGAGCATCGGCTGACCGTCGGCGGCCAGGAGGACATTGGAAGGCTTGATGTCGAAGTGGACCAGGCCACGTTGGTGGGCGTAGCCAAGAGCATCGGCGAGACAGGCGCCGATCCAGCAGACCGCCTGAACATAGGTCTTCTTCTTCAGGAGAAGACGCGCGGCGCCGGCGCTGCCGCACACGACAGGCGTTTCGGAGTCCATCCGCTCCAGGACGTCGGCAATGTCGCTGCCGCGGCGCTTGGCGGGCGGAATGGCGGCGAGGGCGTTGAACAGATGCTGCAACGTCGCGGCGCCGAAGTAGGGCATGCAAAGCGCACGCTGACGCTGCGCCGGATTCTCATACACCCCGTAAAGCGGGACGATATTCGTGTGCTGCAACCGGGCCAGCGACAGGTGCTCCTCAAGGTCGCCGTCGGTGATTTTGAGAACGACCTGGCGCTGCGCCAGCTCGGGCTGGATGGCGAGATAGACCGCCCCCTCGGCGCCCTTGCCGAGCTGGCTGACAAGGCGGAAACCCGCAAACTCGGCGGGCGCCTCCTTGGCCTGCGCAAGGTCGAGACGTTCCGTGGCGGCGCGCAGGTAATGCGGCCGCCCGACGACGGTTTGAGCCAGCTCGGAAATGACGTTCATCGCGCGTACCGTTGTTAGGCGGAGTTAACAACTGGTGCGGTAACGGGCTTAGGGCGATTAGTGCGTAGGGCGCAGACAAGGGCTTTGGGCGGCAACCAGGTTGGGACGTGGGGACCTGGAGTCGTGCATCAACACTATACCCTTTGCGCCGCGTTTGTCAAAAAAAACGATTGAAGGAATTTTGCCGCCTCGGGAATCTCGTCCACGCAGGGAACGCCACCCGTTAGGGTCCTTTCCTCTGTCCCGAATATTCGCCGCGTCGCCAGCCCGGAATCGCCTTCTCACCCCTTCCCGCGTAAACCATAAGGCAGAAAACGTCGATGAAACAAGGCAGCGCGCCGCCCCTCGCTTCAGGAACGACACCATGACCAACCACCCAGAGGCCAAGCCTCTGCCCGGCCCGCTCAAGGCCGCCGGCACGGTTTTCATCCTCCTGCATTTCCTCGCCCTGGGCGCCCATGCCCTCAACGCCCGCAGCGGCTACTGGTGGTCGCCCTTCGGCCGCAGTGAGGCCGAGCCGCCCCCCTTTGCCTATGCCATCGACAACACGCTCTTCCCCTACCTCGAATCGCTGCGCATGACGCACGATTATCACTTCGCGACCAACCGCGTCTCGGTGCCGGACGTGAAGTTTCAGATCAAGCTCTACGACAAACACAACAAGGTGATCGATACCCTCGACTTCCCCGAAAACGCTCCCAACCCCTGGGTCCGCCATCGCCTGGAAATCATGGCCCAGCAGCTCGGCGACGACATGCCGGTCTCGCCCCGCCTCGGCGAGTCGATCGGCAAGGTCATGATCAACGTCTGGGAGCCGGACGGCGATGCGAACGTCATCAAGCAGATCCGGCCGCATGAAATCTCGAAGGATCGCCCGGTGTTCGCTCCCTCGCCGCGCTCGATCCTGATCGCCCGGGCCTACGTGCGCTACCAGTGCCGGCTGCACGGCGCGTCGTCCGGCGAGCTGGTGCGGCGCTCGCGCGATCCCGTCGAACCCAGCATCCTCGTCTTGCCGCAGATGCCGCGCGAAGCCTTCCAGGAAATGGTCGCCTCCTTTGGACAGATGCCGCCGCCCAGGAAGGTGACGCCATGAACAGAACCGACAACCTTTCCATCGAACGCCGCCCCGAGTGGTTCGGCTTCTGGAACCGCTTCTGGTTCACGGCCCTTGACCCGTTCGCGCTGCACATGATGCGCGTGCTCACAGGCCTCCTACTGCTGGGCTGGATCCTCCCCTTCGCCGGCTATCAAGACGCCTTCTTCAGCCTGGCCGGTTGGGCCGACCAGACCATGTTCGAAGAGATGTCACGCCTGCCGGGAGGCCGCGGGCCCGTCGGCTGGTCGCTCTTCTACCTCGCGGGCGACGACGCGGTCATGGCGGGGGCCATCTACTGGTTCTTCGTGGCCGCCATCCTGCTCTTCACCTTCGGCATCGCCGTGCGCATCACCGCGATCATCACCTGGGTCGGGGCGGTCTCGTTTCTCGCCAGCCCGGTGGTCCTCTACGACGCCGACTTCCTGGTCGTCCTGCCGCCCTTCTACCTGATGATCGCCTATCTGTTCTACGGGCAGTCCAGCCGGCCGCTCACGCCGCTGGAACGCCTGCTCGGCCCGCGCGACGTCTGCCCCATGCGCTTCCTGCGCGACAAGGACGACATGCCGCCCAGCTATGCCGCCAACTTCGCGCTGCGCCTCTTCCAGGTGCACTTCGCCCTCATCGTCCTGGTCAGCTTCCTGCACAAGCTGCAAATGGCCGAATGGTGGTCCGGCTTCGCCCTGTTTTACCCCTTGCACCCTCCGTACGAGACGACCCAGGCGAGCTTCGAGGCCCTCAAGCAATCGATGGTCGTCCGGGGCGGGGACAACATCCCGCGCCTGGGCGGCAGCTATTCCTTCTTCCTCAGCGTCGGCCAGTACGCCATCCTCGGCTGGCAGCTCGGCTTCCCCTTCTTCGCCTGGCGCCGCGGCCTGTGGCGCTGGGTGCTGGTGGGCGGCGGCGTCATCGGCTGGATCGGCTCGGCCTTCGTCTTCCGTCAGCCGCTCTTCGGCCCGGTCATCCTGCTCGGCTGCCTCAGCTATCTCTCCGCCGAGGAATGGCGCGGCCTGCGCGACTTCATCGTCAGCGTGCTGCCCTGGACGAAGGCGCAGGAAGCCGTTGCCAAAAGTTCGCCCCACGCGCCGAGAGTTTCCAAGCCAACGCGTGTATAATGGCTGCGTGACAACCCCCTGTCAGCCAGTCCTGTTTACGTTTCGCGCTCGCGTGTCCGTTCAGCCGCTGCAAACTACACGCGAGCGCGAAACGTAAACAAGGGCGCGGTTTTTCGAGGACCAGGCCATGCGCGGCAAGGCGATTTACCTTTTCCTCTTCTCCGGGCTCCTCGTCGGCCTGAGCTGCGCTCCCGGCGAGCGCAAGACCGAGGTCGAGAAGGAGAAATCCGCGCCGCTCGTCGCCCTGCCCAAGGAGATGAAGCCGCGCGTCGAGGCGGCGCTCAAGAACATCCATGACCGGGACCTGGAGATCTCGCACAGCTTCTGGACCATCTTCCATGGCATCCTCGGCATGGGGTTCGACAGCACGCTGCTCGACCGCACCACCGGCAAGAAGTACAACGCCATCGAATTCGTGCGTGAGGGACGCAAGGAGGCGGGCAAAGGCATCCGCGGCCTCAAGTTCCTGCCGCTGCCCGAAGGCGTCGACGTCCAGATCGGCCCGATCGGCGCGGGCCAGGGCCACCAGGACCAGTTCGCCTCCGAGATGGCGCAGTGGGGGATGAAGGCGGACGCCGTGTTCATCATCGACGGCAAGGAATACACGTTTCTCGATTTCGCGCGCTACAGCAAGGCGCGCGCCAGCGCCCTGAAACGCGAGCATCCCGACGGCGACACGCGCATCCAGGAGCTCGGCTGGGCGATCATCATGATCGCGGAGTATTTCGGCGTCGATACGCCCCCCTGGACGAACAAGTTCAAAGAGGAGGTTTCCCTCGAGAAGCTCATCGGCACCGAGCTGCAAGTCTTCATGCCGAAGGCGGCCTGCGGCGGCACGCACAGCCTCTTCGGCCTGACCTGGGTCTACTTCCGCCACCTCGAAAAAGGCGGCAAGACCGACGGCGTCTGGAAAGACGTCGCCGCCCATCTGCGCAAGTACGCCGACCAGGCAAAGAAGTTCCAGAACTCCGACGGCTCGTTCTCTAGCGAATACGTCAACGAGGGCGGCCTGGCCGAGGACGCGGACCGCCGCATCAACACCACGGGCCACACGCTCGAATGGCTCGCCCTTTATCTGCCCGACGACGAGCTAAAAGCCCAATGGGTCCAGGACGCCGTGATGGCGTTATGCAAGATGGTCCTCGACCGGAGCGACGAGGACATCGACGGCGGCTCCCTCTACCACGCCACGCACGGCCTGCACATCTACTACGACCGCGTCTTCGACACGCCCAACAGCAAAAAGGGCCAGACGGTCATTCCGATGCGGCCGCGCTAGCGGGGAAATTCCGTCATGTATCACCCAGAAGGTTTTCAGCCCCGGATGGGGCGACAGTTAATAGCCAGGGGCGTCAGCCCCTGGACCGGCGTGCAGAAACGGCAAGAGCCCTGGAAGGGCGACATTGACGCCGGATTCACGCGCGTTAATGTCGCCCTTCCAGGGCTTCCCCTATGCGATTTCCGGCCAGTCCCAGGGGCTCGCGCCCCTGGCTATTCACTGCCGCCCCGTCCGGGGCTACAAATCCGTCAGTCCTTCTTGTTCGTCGGCCGCAAGATGACCAGGCCGCCGTTCGGTCCCGGAATCGCGCCCTTGACGAGCACCAGATTGTTGTCCGCGTCGATCTTGATGACCGTCAGGTTGCGGACGGTGCGCTGAGCGTTGCCGTGCTGGCCGGCGGCCTTGTGGCCTTTCTTGGGCCGGCCGCTGCCGCGGTTGCTGGCGTGCGAGCCGATCGAGCCGCCGGAACGGTGCACCTTCTTGGCGCCGTGGGCGGCGGGCAGGCCGTCGAAGTTCCACCGCTTCATCACGCCGGTGAAGCCGCGGCCCTTGGTGGTGCCGATCACGTCGAGATAAGGGATGTCCTTGAAGACCTCGGCGGCGGTCAAGAGGGCGCCGACCTTGTGGTCCGTGGCGGCGTCGAGGCGGAACTCGCGGATGTAACGCTGCGGCTCGACGTTCGCCTTGGGCAGGATCTCCTTGCCCGCCTCCTGCATCGCCTTGCGCCGCTTGGAGCTGAACTCGCTGGCGACGTGGCCGCGCTCGGCGCGGATGGCCTTGCGCCGCGCCTTGTCCTTGAAGCCGAGTTGGAGGGCGTTGTAGCCGTCGCGCTCCAGCGTGCGAATTTGCAGCACCGGACAGGGCCCGCATTCGATGACGGTCACCGGGTTGAGATTGCCCTTGTCGTCGTAGACCTGCGTCATTCCCACTTTCAGACCGAGAAGTCCCAGAGGCATGGCCGTTTCCTTTCTCAGCTTCGAAAGAAGCCGACGGATGGTGAGATGTCTCCCAGCGCAACCCAACGGCATGGGGTTGATGGGCATCCCCGGCCGGTGGCCGAGGTGAGACCGTTATTATGATGCTGGAGCACACCGTGTCCAGTCCACTCTTCGTTTAGCGCTCGCAGGATAGCGCCGCCGAACTCGTAACTCGAGCGCTAAACGAAGACGGGTCAGGGCAACCAGCCGTCGTAAGGCTGGACGAAATCCCATTCCTGCACCGGCCAACCGATCTTGAGCGGGTTGTCCATGATGTACTTGATCGTTCGAACGAAGTCTCTCTGCGTGTTCAAGAACACCTTGCCGCCCTTTCGAGTCCACACGGGATGCGTGATCGCTCTTCGTCCTGCGTCGATCATCGCCTGCCGGCTTGCGTTCTGGAACAGGTCGATCATGTTTTCGGCACGATGCCGATGGCGGCGAATAAGAATGTGGACATGATCCGGCATGATCGCGCAGCCGTAGCAGACGTAGTCCTGCTCGCGGATGACTTCAACGAGCGCGAGGGTGCTTGAGCTGGTCGCGCGCATCTTCGTAGAACTCGCGGATCACATGCCGCGGCGGCTGAACAGCTTTGCGTCCTTCGTGCAAATCGCCGAGCGCCGCGAGGGATTCGACGCGAAGCACAAGCGAGGTGCTCCCACGCGGATCATTGGCAAGCCACCAGCCATAAACAGTCCAGATGAGGTGATACCCGGCGACACCGGAGTGTTTGCGCTTTGTAGCCATGCCTGAAGAATAACCGGCCTTGAAGAGAATGGAAAAGCAAAACCTGAGAACCGCCCCCTCTTCGTTTAGCGCTCGCAGCAAAGCGCCGCACCGCATCGTCCTCGGGCGGAAAGATCCTCCCATCGACCGGTCGCGCGAGCGCTAAACGAAACGCAGGCCATCGCCCGAGTATACCCTGGCATCTGCACGCCGCGCCGCCTATCATTCAGGCATCGACCCGCTGCCGCGCTCTCCACCCCCAACATGGTCATCGGCCCTCTTCTCTGGCTGTCCGTCCTCGCCGCCGCCCTGGTGCTGGTGATCCTCTCGTTGCGCCTATTGCCGGGCAGCACGGCCGAACCGATGCCGGGAGGCCTGAGCCGCTTCTTCCTCGTCGCCCTGCGCCTGGCCATCGGCTGGCACTTCTTCATCGAGGCGGCCGAGAAGCTACATGACGCTTCCTGGTCGAGCGAAGGCTACCTGCGCGAATCCACCGGCCCGCTCGCTCCCCTTTTTCGCGACATCGCCGGCGACCGCCTCATCGAGCAGCTCACCCTCCAATCCGATGCCTCGCTCGCTCCGGAACTCGAAAGCCGCTGGCAAGCCTATGTCAACGCCCTCGCCGCCTATTACGAGCTTGATGAGGCCCAAACGAAGAAGGCCCAGGAGGCCCTCGACGAAACGAAGAAGGACGCGGCTCAGGCCCTATCCTCACGGCCGCGCCGCGTGCAGCTCATCACCGCGGCCGAAGGCGAGGAGCCGGTCTTCAAGGAACTGACGATGCCGGAGCGGCTCAAGAAATACGAGCAGCTCAAGGCCGAGGTGCGGCGGCTCGAGGAGCAGGACCTGCCTCACTACGCGGAAGACGCCCAGAAGCAATGGAAGACAGCCAAGGGGAACGCCGCCAAATGGCGCTCGGCCATGCAGCGCGACCTGGACCTCCTGGACCGCGGCCTGAAGCGGAGCGAACGCGATGTTCTCCTGGCCATCGCTCGCGACGACCTGCCGACCAAGCCCAAGCTGGAGGAGACGCTCAAGAAGGCCAAGGCGAAACGCGAGGGCGGCGAGGCAGTGCCCGAGGAGCCCATGTTCCCGGCCCTGCGGTACGCCTTGGCCGTCGTCCCGCCCGACGTCTTCCCCGGCGGACCATGGCAACAGGCGCTCCGCGAAGCCTACCGCGTCTCGGCCAAGGGCGGCTCGAAGAAGAAGGTGCCGGCGCCGCCAAAGGAGCAATGGGAAAGGGTCGATGCGGAGGCGAACAAGTACGCCGAGGAAGATCTGTGGACCTACCGCAAAGCCTTCGCCGAGGTGAGGGACTCCGGCGCTGGGGACAAGCTCAAGGAGCAGACCAAGCGCATCCATCAATACGTGATCGACGTCAAGAAGGCGCCGGCCACGTCGTATGACTTTCTGCCGAAGACGGTGACCCGGCCGATGGGCCAATGGAAGCTCCTCGACTGGGGCGACTTCGCCGTCAAATGGGGTCTTCTAATCGTCGGCGGCTGCCTGCTCGCGGGCTTCTTCACGCGCACCGCCTGCGTCCTCGGCGCCCTGTATCTTTTGATGTTCTACCTGGCGATGCCCGCCCTGCCCGGCTGGCCGGAATCGCCGCGCGCGGAGGGGCATTACCTCTTCATCAACAAGAACATCATCGAGATGCTGGCCCTCTTGGCGCTCGCGACCTTCCGCACCGGCAAATGGGTAGGGCTTGATGGGCTGCTGGGGTTGCTCTGGGCACGGCGGAGCGTCGAAGACCAGCCGGACCTCGCGAAGTGACATTTTTTGTCTTTGCAAAGAACGTCAAGCGCGGAAGAATGAGGAATGTCTGAGATACTCCGACAGAGCCGTGAAAAACCACGGAGGCGTCAATGGTTCGAGCAATCATCAAGGATGGCCAGATTCGACCGGTCGATCCTCTGCCCGAGGATTGGGTTGACGGTACGGCGCTGGAGATTGACGCCGCCGAATAAATGGCCAGCACAAGGGCGAGGACATGTGGAATGAGTTTGAAGCCTGGGTTCAAGGAAATGATTCCCAGACCGGGCCGGCCTTGCAAAGCGCGATCAACGAGATTCGTCGGCACGCTAAAGAAAAGACAGAAAACTGGCTGAACTGACTTCGGAAACCAAGGAGCCACTCTCATGGCCCTCGACCTCACCCCCGAACAAAAAACCACCGGCCGGACCAACTTCCAGCGCGTCGTCGGCAAGCTCGGCACGATGGACCGCCGCCGCTTCATGCAGGGCCTCCTCGCCGGCGGCGCCGCCCTGCCGATCGCGGCCGCGGCCTACTTCGGTTACAACAACACCGCCTTCCGCGAACGCCCCGTCAAGGCCGCTCTCATCGGCGCCGGCGACGAGGGCGGTGTGCTCATCGGCGAGCACAACCCGGCCTTTGTCCAGTTCATCGCTTACAGCGACATCCGCCCCTTCAACCGCCGCCGCATCTTCGACGGCGAGCCGACCGGCCCGCGCAAGGGCTTCAAGCACTATTACGGGGCGGACTGCGAGAGCTCGATCCGCTGGTACGAGAACTACCACGAGATGCTCGACAACCCCGACATCGAGATGGTCGTCATCGCCCTGCCCCTGCACCTGCACATGGCGGCAACCATCGCGGCTCTCGACAAGGGCAAGCACGTCCTGTGCGAGAAGCTCATGGGCTGGAACGTCAAGCAGTGCCGCGACATGATCCGTGCCGCCCACCGCAACGACCGCCTCCTCGCCATCGGCCATCAGCGCCATTACAGCCTGCTCTACGCCCACTCGGTCGAGGTCGTCAACTCCGGCCAGCTGGGGGACATCCAGCACATCCGCGCCCTCTGGCACCGCAACAGCACCGGTCCGATGGAGACCATC
>JADMIO011426268.1_pt1 | contig 15231 bp, 10 predicted proteins | sample 8958161 | NCBI WGS metagenome assembly JADMIO01 (sample SAMN16585339, study PRJNA669376) | soil metagenome | isolation source: Crop rotation soil | place: USA: Cullars Rotation, Alabama | collected 2011 | reverse complement strand
CGACAACTTGTCCACGTGGAATTCTAAGCTTAGGATCCCAATGTGCTGGAAAGGATACCCGGACAACACCAAAGCCCATCAGAAGAGTACCCGGATCGATACCTAAAATGATTTTTGACTTTTTATACAATTGAAGATTATTTTTGGCCCTGCAAAGCAATAATATTTGCGGCTAAAAAACGAAAAGTTTACCTGTTACAAAGCTACATGATCCGTACTACCAAAAATATCAAAATCATATTCAGATATATTATTGCTCCTTTGCTGGGTATATGGCTGTTTTATTCTCTTTTTAAACAGATAAACGCGCAACCGCATCTTCAGCAATCAATTGATCTTATTAAAGCAGCTCCCTTTGGTAGCCGGGCCCCGCAATTCTGGGCAGTAATTCTGCTGGTTTTTGTTAACTGGGGATTTGAAGCAAAAAAATGGCAACTGCTTCTAAAAACGATTCAGCATGTGAGCTTTTTTACAGCGTATAAATCTGTCTTAAGCGGTGTTACCCTTTCTTTAAATACGCCCAACCGCATAGGCGAATATGGCGGCCGCATTCTGTATGTAAAGGAAGGGAACAGGATAAGGGCCATACCCTTATCGATAGCCGGAAGCATAAGCCAGCTCATCGTGACTTTGATCCTTGGTTGCGGGGGACTGGCCTATCTCATTTTTTTCCAGGAAGGCAGTTCCGGTACTGTTATGGGGCTTTCGCTGTTCTGGCTCAATACACTGCTATTTTTATCATCATGTGCTTCAATCCTTGTCGTCCTGTTTTATTTTAGATTGTCCTGGCTTATCAGGCTTGTGGAGAAAAGCCGTGCAGCAGTAAAGTATATTCAGTATGTGAGCCTTCCTGAGGGCTTTACTCCCAAATTATTGTTAAGGTTACTTTCGCTTTCCTTCTTTCGCTATCTTGTTTTCGTTCTTCAATATATTTTGCTGCTACAGGCTTTGCATGTGGAAATTTTATGGATAAGTGGATTCTGGACTATCAGTGTTCTTTTTTTAGTGCTGGCAATTGTACCGTCGTTTGCAATCGCGGATCTTGGCATAAGGGGGAAATTCAGCACCGAGCTTTTAAGTTACTACAGTTCCAATATGCTGGGAATTATCGGCACTACATTTGGAATCTGGTTTCTTAATTTATTTATTCCGGCCCTTTTGGGAAGTTTGTTAATCTTAAGTATAAAATTTTTAAAGACAAATAATCAAGATTGAAAACAATTACGACTATTTTAATATTACTTTTTGCATTTACGACCAGGGCGGGTGATGAGTTTTGCAGCATACGTAACACTGCATTCAACGCCGGAGAGGTGATAACCATGAAAGTGTATTATACAACGTTAGGAATGTATGTGGGTGCAGGTGAAGCGGTTTTTTCCACCACCCTTGAAAAATACAATGGGAAAATAGTTTACCACTGTGTTGGAACCGGGGCCAGCTATTCTTTCTTTGATAATTTTTTTAAAGTGCGTGACAAATACGAGACTTATATCGATACGGCTACGATGCTTCCGGTTAAGTTTGTACGGAATGTTGATGAGGGCGGATCAAAAATTTATAATAATGTGACCTTCAATCACACCGCCAACACTGCGGTGAGCACCCACGGCGTTTATAAAGTAACTCCCTGTATACAGGACGTTATAAGCGCTACCTATTATGCAAGAAATATTAATTTTAACAAATACCAACCGGGCGATAAGATCCCTTTTGATATGTTCCTTGATGATGAAGTCTACCACCTTTATATGCGGTATGAGGGCAAGGAAACCATAAGGACCAAGTATGGTAAATTCCGGGCAATAAAGTTTAAACCTTTGCTAATTAAGGGAACTATTTTTGAAGGCGGGGAAAAAATGAATGTATGGGTGAGCGATGACCCCAATCATTTGCTTCTTCGCGCAGAAAGTCCCATTTCTGTAGGAACTATAAAAGTCGATATGATGGGATACCGCAACCTCCGGTACCCGCTTACCTCATTAATAAATTTCAGGTAAAGGCTATATATCGGCCAGCAGGAAAGTTTCTTTCCTGTTTTCCGCAAATTGGCACCCAATTCAGAAGTCTAAAATTTGAGCCAAAGCTTTTTGTTCATCCGTGAGCAAAAGTGTTTTTGATATAGTTTTTTTAGTTAGTGGTGACTCAATGCTGATTTCAAAGATAGTCATCGCTATTTCTATGGCTTTTTTTACACTTATTGTAGCATCTTTTTGCTGAAGTATTCGCTCCAGTTCTTTGTAGAGTTTGTATGCCACAAAGGTGATGCAGATGTGAGCTTCTATTCTTCTTGGCAAACGATGATATACTGGCCGTATTTTCAAGTCAGTTTTAGATATTCTAAATGCCTTTTCTATCTGCCATAGATGCTTGTAATTTTCTATAATGGTTTCTTTGCTTAGCTGGCTGTTGGTGATGTATCCTTTTAATCCATCCCACCTGGAATCCTTTTTATATTTTTCATAATCAATACTTACCTGTGCAACACCTTCAATTTTAAGATATTTGTTGTAGCCTCTATTATTAATATGGCTTTTGGATAATTTTCCCTTACCTAACTGCTTTTCCAGTTTCTTCAACCCCCTTTCTCTGTTGAACTTATCCTTTGAAGCTCTTTTATCAGAGTAACTTACTATAACACGGCTCGTTTTATCTTTGGTAAACACTTTACTTTCTCCATCTTCAAAATGGCTGGAGAGTATTTTCTGCTGAAGCTCCCGGCTTTCGTTTTTTATTCTTGCGCCAAGAATAAAATTATATCCATGGTTGCTTAGCAGTTCTATATTCTCATTGGAAAGAAGCCCTGCATCAGCTACTACAGTAAAAGTTCTCAGATGATATTTTTTACAGAACAATTCAATAACCGTAAGCAAAGTATGTCCTTCAAATTTGTTGCCTTCAAAAATATCGTAAGCTAACGGATAGCCGTTTTTGCTTACTAGTAGCCCCAATACAATTTGTGGATTTTGATGTTTGCCCTCTTTAGAAAATCCTGTTTTGCGCAAGTCATCTTCCTGGTCTATTTCAAAATGAAGGGTAGTTACATCGTAGAATACAACTTGTATGCTATGGTCTAATAACTTCAATGTATGATTGTAGCTTATTTGCTGCACAGCATCTTTATGATGTTTATAGAGTTTATCCAAATAGCGATATATCTTATCTTCATTCCAATAGATTTGATGGTAGCGATACAGGTATTCTGTTGTCTTTAATTTGCTAAAAGGAAAACTCACTCTATACAAACACAAATAGCGAAAGATTTTATCGCTGATTTGGTTGAAGCCGATGCTGTCAAAGATTCTGCCTATCACCAGTTCTAAACCCACAAGCTTAAGCGATTGTATGCCTTCAAAAAGTTGTTCAAATAATTTTTCTTCCTGGTTAAAATCTAACTCTGTAAGTTTTGAATAACTTTTAATCCATTCCTTTGCCTGACTCACCAAATCATCCAATTGGAAAGAACTATGAGCAACACCAAAGTTTTTTAAAACAATATATTTCGCTGAACGTTTTTCAACAACCTGAACGCTTATTTTAGAGTTGGGATTTTTTTTCTTCCTAATAAACATCCCTACAATAGTACCACCTTTTTAAAATTGGCACCCAAAAAACAGTAAATCAAACGCCTAAAGCATTGATTTTCAAATCATGCCTTTTTATTCAAAAAAAAATGCGGAAAACAGGAGGACCAAGTATGGTAAATTCCGGGCAATAAAGTTTAAACCTTTGCTAATTAAGGGAACTATTTTTGAAGGCGGGGAAAAAATGAATGTATGGGTGAGCGATGACCCCAATCATTTGCTTCTTCGCGCAGAAAGTCCCATTTCTGTAGGAACTATAAAAGTCGATATGATGGGATACCGCAACCTCCGGTACCCGCTTACCTCATTAATAAATTTCAGGTAAAGGCTATATATCGGCCAGCAGGAAAGTTTCTTTACTGCGTACGCCCTTCTCCGTCAGCTGCAGGTTACAGCACTCGGTTTCAGGGTCATGCTCAAAGAAGAGAACATAATTTTTTTGCTGCGCCTCCATAAGGAATGATTTTTTTTCTCTGAGTGTTTGCAGCGGCCTGGTATCATAAGCCATAATAAAAGGAACTGGTATATGGGCTATTGAAGGCAGCAGGTCGGCCATAAAAACGATCGTGTTTTTTTTGAATTCTATTTGCGGCAGCATCATTGACTCTGTATGGCCGCTTACAAAACGGACCAGCATATTTTTGGTAAAGGCGATTCCTTCTTCTGTATCTATAAATTTTAATTTCCCGCTTTCTTGTATGGGCAGAATATTCTCTTTTAAGAAGCTTGCTTTTTCCCTGTCGTTAGGGTTGACAGCCCATTCCCAGTGTTTCGCATTGCTCCAGTACATTGCGTTGGGAAAGGCCGGCACCAGTTTTCCTTCCTGCCCCTCCGATCTTTGTATAGAGCCACCGCAGTGGTCAAAATGCAGGTGGGTTAAAAATACGTCTGTAATATCTTCTTTGGCAAATCCATATTTTGCCAGTGATTTTTCAAGCGTATCATTTCCGTTCAAAAAATAATGGCTCAGGAATTTTTCGTCCTGTTTATTGCCCATGCCATTGTCGATAAGAATTAACCTGTTGCCATCTTCAATGAGCATGCAACGCATAGCCCAGTTGCACAAATTATTTTCATCAGGAGGGTTTAGCTTTTTCCACATACTCTTTGGCACTACGCCAAACATGGCGCCTCCGTCCAGTTTAAAATATCCGGTATTTATTGAAAAAAGCTTCATGCCACGACAGGTTTATTTTTTTTATTAACCAACAATAACAATATGCCACCGATAATAAAAAAGACCATCAGGGCGAGCACAGAATTTCCCATTCCCCCATAAAATTCGGCAACATAGCCAAAGGAAAGAGTGCCAAATACAGTTCCTACCTTATCACAAATATCATAAAAGCTAAAGTAAGATGCCGTGTCTTTGGTGGGGGGTAATAGCTTTGAATAGGTGGAGCGCGACATAGATTGAACCCCGCCCATGACCAATCCCACAACGGTAGCAACGAGGTAAAACTCGAGACTGATTGGTTTTTCAAATGGTTCCCTCCGGGCTCTTATGATTTCAATTTGCTTTTGTATCTTTCCGCCTGTATCCCCTCCGGCTTCCTTTTGTTTTTCAAGAGCTACGATTTGATCAGTATAGGGTTTAAGCACCCGGGCCTGCCTGGAAATCGCAAATGCCGAAATGCAAACGGCTATCCATATAATAATGATTATACCCAACGTATAAATATTACCTGTGCGCTTTGATAACCTCGCAAACATGGTAGCGCCGACGATAGCGACCAGTTGAATAATAAGAATGGTTATAATTAACTGGGAGGCTTCCATCTTTATTTCTTCAGAAGCAAAGTATGTGGCCAGGTACATCACTGTTTGTACACCCATATTATAAAAAAAGAAGCTTCTTAAAAATCTTTTTGTGACAGGATAATCACCCAATTGCTTCCACACCTTCTTCAACTCATAAAAGCCATTTGCGAAAATGCTGCGTTCCGGTTGCTGTTGCGAAGGTGTTGACGGCGGAAGGTTTTTAAAGGTAATTTGTGCAAAGCCCGCCCACCACAAGCCAACAGCCATGAACGATAAACGGGTAGGCCATGCGCCCAGTCCCCAATTAAGTGAATCATTGAGCATGATGGCCGCAAGGCATACAATCATAAGAAGCACGCTTCCCACATAGCCCAGAGCAAAGCCTTTGGCACTCACCCTGTCCTGGTCTTCTTCTGCCGCAACTTCCGGCAGATAGGCATTATAAAAGACAATACTTCCACAAAACCCTATTGATCCAAAAATGGAACAAACGATACCAAATGAAATATTATCCGGCGTAAGAAAAGTTAGCCCGATACAGGCAGCAGATCCCAGGTAACAAAAGAACTTCATAAAGCTTTTTTTGTTTCCTTTATAGTCGGCAATGGATGAAAGCACGGGGGAAAGAAATGCAATTATTAAAAAGGAGAAAGATATAGCGTAAGATGCCAGTGAAGACCGTTCAAAGGTTCTTCCCAAAAAATGAACCTGTGGCGGCGCAATAAAAGTATAGTATGCCGGAAATATTGCCGACGTTATAACGAGAGAGTAAGCGCTGTTGGCCCAATCGTACATGGCCCATCCATTTACAACTTTTTTTGAAGCAGTTTGCATGTATACAAAAAATATTTGCCCAAAATACCAAAAATTAGTTTGAAAGGGGCTTAATTAAAATAAAACAGTTTCTCATATTTTACAGGCAATTCAGGATTTTATAAAGCCTGTATAAATCATGATGAGCAATGCAACGCCCAGTATAACCCTGTAAACGCCCCACAATCTAAAACCATATTTTTTTAGCATGGTGATAAAGAATTTTATAGCAACCAGGGCTACAATAAATGCAACCACATTTCCAATGGTAAGCAATTTCAGCTGCTCCTGTGTAAAAGCACCATAATCCCTGGTGTATTTAAACAATGAATATACTGTCGCTGCCAGCATTGTAGGCACTGCAAGTAAAAAAGAAAATTCTGCCGCGAGGCTACGGTCAAGTTTTAAACTCATGCCTCCTATTATTGTGGCGGCACTTCGGCTAAGCCCCGGAAAAACAATTGCCAGGCATTGATAGATCCCTATTTGAAAAGCTTTCATTTTGCCTATTGCTTCCTCTTTATGTATTTGCGGGTTTTTAAACCAGCTATCTGCAAACAGTAAAACGACACCGCCGGCTAATATCACGATCGCTATAACCATTGGTTTTTCAAGAACACTATCAATATATTCCTTAAAAAGTTTTCCGATGATGAGGGAGGGGATCACAGCAATTATCAATTTCATATATAGATTAATCCTGCTAAAATCAAAGAATTTTTTCCGGTAGAGAACCACCACCGATAAGATAGCACCCAGTTGAATGGCAATGGTAAAAACTTCGGTGAACTTATCGGTATTACTTATTCCCAGAATGTTTTCAGTAATACGCATGTGCGCCGTCGATGAAATAGGAATAAATTCAGTTATCCCTTCCACTACAGCGATGATTATGGATTGAACTACGGTCATTATTAAAGATTAAGATCCGTTTTAAAGCAAATGAATAAAAAAGGCGATGATAAATCACCGCCTGTTATTATTTTGAAAAAGTTATTTTGGTCTTTTCATAATTGCAAAAATCTCCACCAGCAAGCCTGCTATTATCAATATGGGGGCAAGCGTTATACGCCTGGCACTGTAGACATCCTGGTCATTAAACACATTGGCATTGCTGCTCTTTCCACCGGCCATTAAGAAGAACCCCAGGGCCATTATTACCAATCCAATTACCATCCATTTATAATTTTCTTTCGTAAAAAGAACATTTCCCGCCGGCGAATTTTGTGGGGTGGTTTTGGTTGCAGCAGCCGTTACTTTTTTTGTGCCTTGTGCTTTCATTGTACAATTTAGATTTGCAATATTAGGATATAAAGCGAAAATATTAATCAGTATAAATCATCAAGCTTCATTTTTAAATATTTTAATACAGACCGGTGCGTGCTGAAAAGAGTTATAAAGAGACCGAGAATAACGATCCCTGCAAAGATCAGGAGCATGTTTTTTGTATCATGAAGCACTTTCAGGTACGGTATGAATTTTTCCGAGAGCGTTATAAAACCGATCATCAGACCAATAGCAATGGCCGAGGCTATAAGCCCGTTCACAATGGCACGCCCGTCAAGAGGCTTGGAGATAAACCACCGGGTTGCTCCCACCATCTGCATGGTTTTAATCAAAAACCGGTTGCTATACATCGCAAGCCGTATCGTATTATCAATTGAAATAATAACCAGCACGGATAGTATTATGGCAACCACCAGCAAAACAAGGGTGGTCGTTTTTACAAACTGGCTTACCCCGGCAACGGTTTCTTTCGGCGTTTGAAATTCTGAGATGGTCGTTGGATAATTAGTCAGCAGGTAAGTTTCGAGGTTAGCCAAACTGTCCTTATCCACATAATTTGCCTTTACAAAAAAGTCGATACTTTCCGGCAAAGGATTAGTTATAGCCAGCTTTTTCCAAAGCGTATCATTCTCTTTATTATATTTCTCGAGTGCCATTTCGCGGGTGATGTATTCCACGTTTACGGCATAAGGTAATGACGCGATATAAGTTTTTACTGTATCGATCTGTTTTTTAGTGGCCGTACGGAATATATACGCATGTAATTGTATATTTTCTTTAAAATAATCACCCGTTTTTTTAATGTTCATGAAAATCCAGCCCACCACTCCGAAAAGAAATAAAACAAGCGTAACACCGATGATTGCATACACATAGGAGGGCTTACCTTTCTTAGCCGATGCCTTGCCAAATTGAGCCATAGTTGGAAATGATGTTTAATTAAAAACCTATACTGCTAATAGTGAGCAAAAATAATCGTTTTTGCACAGGTTTAGTATTTTCGCATAATTACCTGGTGATTTGCTCATGTAATTTAAATCGTTCATTGTAGCAAAAAAATAAGGAATAACATTTCTTTCACAAATAAATATAGCTGGCTTTCAGCTTATATCTTTTGGTAAGCGCTTTTATTTTCAAAAGAATACACACTTCAGGGAACACTATGTTATTTTGTGATGTCGAAAATAAATTTTTGAGAAGGTCCATATATGGAATACAATTTCAGGGAAATAGAAAAAAAATGGCAGAAAGACTGGAAAGCATCCGGCGTTTATGAGGTAAGCAACGCTTCGGGCAAGCCCAAGTTTTATGTATTGGATATGTTTCCGTATCCAAGCGGCGCCGGCCTGCATGTGGGGCACCCGCTGGGTTATATTGCCAGCGATATTTACGCGCGTTATAAAAGGCTTAAGGGGTTTAATGTATTGCACCCCATGGGCTATGACAGTTTTGGATTACCTGCCGAACAATATGCCCTTGAAACAGGGCAGCACCCGGCCATCACAACTGAAAAAAATATTGAAACTTTCAGGCAGCAGCTTGAGAACATGGGTTTTTGTTTTGACTGGAGCCGTGAAATACGTACCAGTGATCCGGAATATTATAAATGGACGCAATGGATATTCCTGCAGCTGTTTGATAGCTGGTATGATAAGGAACAAAAAAAAGCCAGGAGGATCAAGGAGCTGGTAAACATTTTTGAGCAGCATGGAAATGAAGGAGACTATGGTCAGCGGCGAACGCAAATGAATTTTTCGGCCGTCGAATGGAGTCGTTTTGATGATGCAGAAAAAGGCGAGACGCTCATGAACTACCGTCTTGCTTTTTTAGCCTATGGAGAGGTAAACTGGTGTGAAGCTTTAGGTACCGTTTTGGCAAATGATGAAGTGGTAAACGGAGTTAGCGAGCGTGGCGGCCATCCCGTAGTAAAAAAGAAAATGCGGCAATGGTATTTGCGCATTACCGACTACGCCGAAAGATTATTGGAAGGGCTTGAGACTGTTGAATTTTCTGATGCCATGAAGGAAATGCAGCGGAACTGGATCGGTAAAAGCGAAGGAGCAGAAATCGAATTTAAGGTTGAAAGTCCGGACACGCCGTATAAAGTACATAGTTCCGAGTTTGGAGTTCATGGTTCCGAGTTTGAGGTTGACGCCGGCGAAGCAAAAGTTACGGTTTATACAACACGGCCCGACACCATCTTCGGGGTTGATTTTATGGTGCTGGCACCCGAGCACGACCTGGTGCGTCAAATAGTAACCGCCGGACAAAAAGATGAAATTGAAAGGTATCTTGATTATGTAAAAAGCCGCAGCGAACGCGAGAGGCTGGCTGAAGTAAAATCTATTACAGGTGCATTTACCGGTGCCTATGCGCTGCATCCGTTTGACGGAAGAAAAATTCCTGTCTGGATATCAGAATATGTTTTAGCGGGTTATGGAACCGGTGCTATAATGGCCGTGCCCTGCGGCGATCAGCGGGACTATGATTTTGCAAGGCACTTTAATATTCCCATTACCAATATTATCGGCGGGTATTTTAATGGGAAGGAAGCCAATCCTACTAAAGAGGCGAGACTTGCTAATTCAGGGTTTTTAAATGGAATAAAAATGCAGGATGCCGCCGCGATTGTCCTGGAAAAAATTGAAAAAGAGCAAATTGGCCATCGAAAAGTGAATTATAAAATGAGAGATGCCGGATTCAGCCGTCAGCGGTATTGGGGTGAACCGTTTCCCATAATGTATAAGAATGGAGTTGCCAGGTCTGCCGATGAAAAAGAATTGCCGATAGAGTTGCCCCATGTGGAAAAGTATAGCCCCGGGCCGGAAGGCGAGGGACCATTGGCTAACATTCCGCAATGGGTGAATACCGGGAACGGATGGAAACGCGAAACCAACACCATGCCCGGCTACGCAGGTTCTTCCTGGTATTTTTTACGTTATATGGATCCCCATAACGATGCCGTATTTGCCGGCAGAAAAGCAATGGACTACTGGAACCAGGTAGACGTGTATGTAGGCGGTACAGAGCATGCCGTAGGTCATTTATTATACAGCCGTATGTGGACTAAGGTCTTGTGCGATTTGGGCTACATAAGTTTTGATGAGCCGTTTAAAAAACTCGTAAACCAGGGGATGATACAGGGAAGCAGCAGGTTTGTTTACAGATTAAAGTTTTTAGACACTAAAGAGTCAGTTTTCAAAGCCGACGACGAATGGACAGGGAAGGACCTCTTCATTTCAAAATATTTTTATGATGATCTTCAAAAAATAACGGAGGTCGGTGAACAATTTGCATTTCTGAGAGAAAAAATTCCCGCAAATCTTTTACCACGAAATGATGGCTGGTCTTTTTTAATATCGCCTCTCCATGTTGATGTAAACATCGTCGACGGAGTTGAATTAGACATTAAGGCTTTTAGAAAGTCAAAGCCCGAATATGCCAACGCAACATTTATATTAGAAAACGGTGAGGTGCTCTCTCCGGAAGAGGATCCAGGCGCGGTTGACGGCAGATACATCTGTGGAGTTGAAGTTGAAAAAATGTCAAAATCAAAATTCAATACCGTCAATCCCGATATGCTGGTGGATAAATACGGTGCCGATACCTTCCGCATGTATGAAATGTTTCTCGGCCCCGTTGAACAAAGCAAGCCATGGGATACGAAAGGGATTGAAGGTGTTCACCGCTTCTTAAAAAAATTATGGCGCTTGTTTTATGATGATGTAAAAGGAATATGGAATGAGGAGAAAGCCGGCAATGCCGAATTAAAAGTGTTGCACAGAGCCATAAAAAAGGTGGAAGAAGATACGGAAAGATTTTCTTATAATACTGCCGTAAGTGCATTTATGGTTTGTGTAAATGAACTCACCGATCTTAAATGCCATAAGAAAGAAATACTGCAACCCCTATTAATTTTACTGGCGCCCTATGCGCCGCATATTGCTGAAGAACTATATGGCGCTTTGGGCAACAATACGACGATCTTAAATGCCAGGTATCCCCGGCTTGATTTGACTTATTTAATAGAATCGGAAAAAGAATATCCCGTTTCTGTCAACGGCAGGCTGCGTACTACCATCACCATTTCATTGGATGCTTCGCAGGAAGAAGTTGAAAAAATTGCGCTGGATAATGAAGTAATTCAAAAATGGATGGAAGGCAGATCACCAAAAAAAATAATTTTTGTGAAAAATAAAATGGTGAATGTGGTAGTATGATAAAAGTCCCGGATGTTTGTTGCCGGGCTTTGCTGCAACCTATTTTTCTATCTCCTTAAGCATCTCTTTCACGGCCGCTTCAATTTGCTGGTCTTCACCTTTCAGGATGGCTTTATAATCGTTCTGTACTTTAATATCGGGTTCAAGTTGCAAATTTTCAAGTGGCCTGTTTTCTCTTAATCCCACATTCGCTATCATGGGTATACCAAAGATCATTGTGGGATCTATCTGGGTTTCCCACCATACTGAGGTGCTCGTTCCCGGTACCGGCATACCGATTAATTTACCTATACCCTTGACTTGATAGGCATACGGAAACGTGTGCGCATCGCTGTAATTCGCTTCATTCATCACCACGCAGCTCGGTTTCCACCATTTTCCCTGCGGCTCACCACCACCAAGAGGCTTTTCACCGTAAGGCTCAAAACGGATATATTGTTTTCCTGCAAGAAAATTTGACAGGTCTTCATGAAGCCATCCGCCCCCATTAAAACGTGTATCAACTATTAATGCTTTTTTAGTAAGATTCTTGCCAAGCACCTGGTCATAAACGTTCCGGTAACTGTTATCATTCATTGCCTGCACATGCACATAGCCAACTTTGCCGCCGCTAAGCTTATCAACCATTGCCCGCACCTTGCTGGTCCAACGCCTGTAGAGCAAATCGTTTTCTTCGCCGGGTTTGATAGGTTTTACAACTTCGTCAAATGTATTTTTTGACAGCGGGTCATAGACGGTAAGCAAAACATTTGCGCCACTCTTCCTGTTGAGGAAAACCGCCCAGTCAACTGAATCATTAATATCGTTGCCATCGATTTTTCTTATTTCCTGTCCACCTTTTATTTTACTGCCGGCTTTATCAAGCGGTCCGCCTGAAATCACTTCTGCAATCTTCAGCCCGGTTCCACCCTGCGTTTCGTCATATAGCAACCCAAGGGAAGCGGTTTCATCGGCATTGGTGACAGGCGGCCTGTACCGCCCACCCGTGTGTGAAACGTTGAGTTCTCCCAACATCTCGCTTAGTAATTCACGGAAATCATAGTTGTCGGCTATAAAAGGCAGGAATCTCCTGTATGTTTTTTTGTACATTTCCCAGTCAACACCGTTCATCCCCGGATCATATAACTTTTTTCTTACCTGTCTCCAGGCGTGGTTAAAAATATATTCCCGTTCGGCAATCCTGTCGACAACCATTTCGCTTTTTATACTTACCGGTGTTACTTTCCCGTCGGCCGTATTTACCTGCGATATTTTCCCGTCAGAAAGGACGAAAAGCGTTTTGCCATCTTTACTCATATCAAGCGAGGCATTTTCAGCTCCCAGCTTTGCGAGCGTTTTTAACTCATGGGTCCGGGTATCAATTTCCCATAGATCGTACCCTTTTTCAAACCGGGCGGTAAAAAATAGCTTATCGCCTTTTGGGGCAAGGCGGTAGCTACCCAGGTTTATAGATCCCGGGGTAAGGCGCACCCTTCGTGTATCCAGGTCCGTTAGATCCATCTTAAAAGCCTCTTTAATTTTTTTTGCAAGTGCCGTATCCGGTTTTTCCTTATCTTCTTTGCCGGCCTTATCTGTTTTATCTTCCTTTTCCTTCAAAAGCGAATATTCATCTTTACTGAGCTGAAACTGGTCATAAGTCTCTTTATCAAAAAACATCGCGTAAATATCCACTTCGGTCGGCCCTTGTATTGCCAGTGGTCGCTTGCCATTTCTATCTGTCACCCACAGCAGGGCCTTTCCGTTAAGCGCCCATTGCATGCCCTCGCTGGAAAATCCTGATTCAGTTACATCGGTTCCTTTACCATTTGAGCTTACATTAAAAAGTAATATTTCATTTGCATTGTAATAGCCTTCCGAGCTTTGGGCTGCAATCCACTTACTGTCGGGGCTCCAGGCAAAAGACTGGTCTCCGTCACCATAAGAAAAGTTCTGGCCTTCAGGAATTATGGTACGCGAAATCTTTTTCTCAATGTTAAAAACTTTGAGAATGTTCCTTTCTTCGAGGTAGGCGATTTCTTTTCCATCGGGAGAAATTTCCGGTTGAAATTCATCCTTATCTGTTTCAATTACAGGCCCGGTGTTCAGAACTGTGGATGTATAAAAATAGGGTTCTTCTTTTCTTGCGATGGTCGTCTTCATAATGTCCCAGCCTTTATCTTCATGTTCCGCAGCAAAATAAAGGCTCCTGCCGTCCGGTGAAAATATAACGCTTCGTTCCTGATACGGCGTATTGGTAATGCGCTTTGTAGTATTCCCTTCCACCGAAGTAACAAAAATCTCTCCCCGGAAAACAAAAGCAATTTCTTTTCCATTGGGGGAAAGCTCAAACTCTGTTGCACCGCCATTTACGGGTAACACGGTCTGAGTGTTGCTTTTATTTTCCGAATTAATGATAACCGTTATTTTTTGGGGCGATCCACCCGGCTGCAGCGTATATATTTCACCGTCATAGGTAAAACAAAGTAGGTTATTTGCAGAGCGGCTCAGAAATCTTACGGGGTTATTTTTAAATTTGGTCAATTGAGTGTCATCATTTCCTTTTAGTGACGACTCATATACATTCAGCGAGCCGCTTTTTTCACTCAGATAAAAATAATTTTGATCGTCTGATGAAAAAACGGGCTCACGGTCCTCCCCGTCAAAAGATGTAAGCTTTTTATAATCATCCTGCCGCGGATTGTACAGCCAGATGTCTCTGGTAATGGACGATGTGTGGTGTTTGCGCCAGGGGTCTTCAAATCCTTTGTTGTCCTGGAAAATAATGTCATTTCCTTTGGAATTATAATGTGCATTTTCCATTCCTGCACTGCTGATCATTACACTGCGGCCACCTTTTACCGGCACTTCATACAGTTTTTTAAATACAGGCGCAACCGGAAATCGTATGGAAGAAGCAATATCGTTACGCGCCGTGCCGAAAATAACTTTACTGTTATCGGGAGAAAAGTCCCAGGGATAATCGGCGGCTGAATTATAAGTGAGCCGTGCCGGCTCCCCGCCATCTGCATCAATTACAAAAACATCAAAATTCCCGAAACGATCGCTGGCGAAAGCAATTTTTTTACCGTCGTGGCTCCAAACCGGCATAAAGTCATGGGCCTCGTGTAACGTAAGCGGGTAAGCAGTTCCGCCGGCAGAGGATACTTTATATAAATCGCCTTTGAAACTGAAGACAATGTTTTTACCGTCGGGTGAAATAGAGGGATACCTGAGCCATAACGGAGTTTGTTGCGCAATAATGTGGAAAGCGCCGGATAGGGAAATAAAAAATGTGGTAAACTTTTTCATAAGCACTGATGATTCATAAGAAAGAATGAAATTGCAATTTATAAATATAGGGTGACAATGCCTTTACAGGAAAATAATTTATTTGTACGGTTAAAAAAAGCAACAAAACATTTTCATCCTGTCGTATCATTCGATCCTGTGAGCGAAAAGCTGATCCGGTTTGATTTTACCGAAAACAATGCGGCGCTGCAGAATATAAATATCCGGGATACCGGCATCTTCAGCAAATACATAAACGACCTGTTGCAAAATGCACAGGCAACATTTGGAATCGGCGG
>JADMIO010991072.1_pt1 | contig 15231 bp, 11 predicted proteins | sample 8958161 | NCBI WGS metagenome assembly JADMIO01 (sample SAMN16585339, study PRJNA669376) | soil metagenome | isolation source: Crop rotation soil | place: USA: Cullars Rotation, Alabama | collected 2011 | reverse complement strand
AGGTGTGGTGATGATTACCGGAAATGGTCCTTCACCAAAAGATGGTGGCTGGGCATTCTGTTCCGGTGGTGATCAACGCATCCGTGGCAAAGACGGCTATAAATACGAAGGTGAAGAAGCTCCGGGAAAAATGGATCTAGCGCGACTAGGCCGTCTGCATATTTTGGAAGTTCAACGTTTGATTCGTTTCATGCCTAAAATTGTGATCGCTGTCGTTCCAGGTTGGGCTGTTGGCGGTGGACATTCTCTGCACGTTGTTTGTGATTTAACTTTAGCTAGCCAAGAGCATGCGATCTTTAAACAAACTGATCCTGACGTTGCAAGTTTCGATAGCGGATATGGTTCAGCATATCTGGCTCGTATGGTGGGCCAAAAACGTGCGCGCGAAATCTTTTTCTTGGGTCGCAACTATTCGGCGCAAGAAGCTTTCGATATGGGAATGGCGAATGCCGTGATTCCGCATAAAGATTTAGAGAAAGTCGCTCTTGAATGGGCGAAGGAAATTAATTCTAAGAGTCCAACTGCTATGCGCATGTTGAAATTTGGTTTCAACATGATTGATGATGGTTTGGTTGGTCAGCAGTTGTTTGCTGGTGAGGCGACTCGATTGGCTTATGGTACGGAAGAGGCTAAAGAGGGTCGGGATTCTTTTGTGGAAAAGCGGGAGAAGGATTTTACTAAGTTTCCTTGGCATTACTAGGGGAGTGGGGATGGTGGAATCTACAGCAGAGACAGTTTTGTGATTCTGCCACCGTCCATGAGCAGGCTGCAAACCGGCCGTCGTGGCCGGTTTGTTCTAGTACCTTTGGCTCTCGGTTTTAGATGATACCTTGGAAAGACGGCCACGATGGCCGTCTTTAAGCCTTCTCAGGATGGAGAAAGTATCGTCGGTAATTCACGCTGCTGTAAAAACGCCAGTTTGAATTTAACTGGGGCTTTACGCGATTTCGAAAGCTCGCGCGTAATTAGTAACAAAGTGCTTAATTGAAATTGCCACGTGGTCGCGTGGGTATCCTTGAATGATCAGTCCGAACATCATCATGCCGTGGAAATAAGTATCGATATCTTCGATGATTCTAACGACATCGGCAGTTGGAATCATTTTTCCGTCGGCTTTTAATTTTTCCAATCGAGCTTCAAGGCCAATTTCTCTAAAGTTCGGAATTCTTTCGCGAATCTTTTTTAAGAACTTGGCATCTACTAACGCTTGCGACATTACGATCTTAAAGAACTCATTATCTTTTTGGCAGTGCTCGCACAGACGACCTTCAGCAAACTTCAAAAGCTCTTGGGTAAGTGTATCTTGAGCAGGGTAATCGAGCTTACCGTGGCCTTTGCTTTCAATGTGGTGATCGATCACGGCAAAGAACAGCCCAAGCTTTCCATCGAAGTAACGACCAATTAATGACTCATTAACGTCAGCGCGCTTAGCGATCATGCGAGTAGTGGTGGACTTAAAGCCATACTTCGAGAAAGTCTCCTCTGCCGCCTTCAATAAACGGTCCTCAGATGCGGATCTATCTCGCTTTTTTGTCTTAGCTTTATCAATAGACTTATCAACTGGTTGTCCAGCTTTTGTCTTTTTTTGGGATGTCTCACTCATGTTAAACCCCCTAACTGTCTGAAAATACTTAGCTTTACTTAATGTATCATAAAGCTACCGAAAACTCAAGTAAGTAATCACTTGAGTACTTTATAAAAATACCGTAATAGTATGTATGTAAGTGATTACTTAATAACGTAAAGGCAGGTCGAGCATGTTCAATAAATCCAACTCTTCTCTCTGGAGTGCGACGCTTTCACTCTTAGTAGGATTCAGTAGCATTCAGGCGAGTGCGCTCACTTTAAATGAATATTTGGACCAAGTGAAAAATCAAAGTTTGTCCTACAAAGGGACCACTCAACAGTCCGAAGGAGCCGAGCTTTTATCGCGCGAAGCGGATTTGTTTTTTACTCCGCAGCTTTTTGCGGAAGCTTCAGTTGGTAGTAATGGTAAGCCAAATACGCCTTCTATGTATGACCGCGCTCGTAACCAAAATTACTTATTAGGAGTCAGCCAACAATTTGATTTTGGTCTGCAATCCAGACTTTATTATTCGGCCACGCGCAGTGAATTTGTGAACGCAGGTCCTGCGATCAATCCGAACCAATATTGGGATGCAACGCCAGTTTTGGAATTGAGCATGCCTTTGTGGGGCGGTGGCTTTGGTCGTACGGCGCAGGCCAACCAAGAAGCCACTCGTCAAACAAGTCTCGCTGAAAAGTGGAGCAATGAGGGGCTTTCATTAAATACGCTAGTGGGTGCGGAAGCTACTTATTGGAAAGTCGCTGCTTGGCAAGATGTTGTGCGCATTCAAGAACAAGCCTTAAAAGCCGCGCAAGACATTTACAATTACGTTTCTCGTAAGAAGAAAATGAATCTTGGTGAACAAGCCGACGTCGTGCAAGCGCAAGCTCTGCTTGAAGCTCGTACACTTGAATTGCAAGTCGCAAAAAATGAATCTCAAGAAGCACAACGTGCTTTTAATAAGTACTTAAATAAAGAAGCGACTGCTCCAGTGGAAGCCTTGGAGAGTGTGAACTATTCCTCACTTGAAAGTATCACGGTTCCAGCGTCTCGTCCGGGCTCACGCGCGGATGTGGAAGCTTCGCAAGCGCAATTAGCTGCAGCGAAAGCATCAGCGGCTTTAGCATTAGAGAGAAATCGTCCGACTTTGAATCTGACTGGACAATATGCTCTTAATGGTCGTGACAATGATTTAAATGAAGCAATGAGCGAAGCAGGTCAGCCCGAGCAAGACACCGCATTCATTGGAATGAAATTCAATATGCCATTGAACTTCGGTGCGACGAGTGATGCGAAAGCCGGTGCCTTGAAAAAGGAACGCGCAGCTGAACTGAATCGCGACTATGCTCTCTATGCACAGGAACAAGATTGGACGAACCTGAGCCGTAATATTACGGACGCTCGTGACAATTTGAAATTACTTTCTCGCATTGAATCTGCACAGAAAACAAAACTTGATGTCGAGAGATCGCGCCTGAAACAAGGTCGCACAACGACTTATCAAGTATTGTTATTTGAGCAAGACTATACGACCGCGCAAGTTTCTAAAGTAAAATCAGCGGTGAATATTCTAGCTCTTCAATCTCAAGTTAAACTTTACCAAACCTCATCTGAAGGTGGGAAATAGTCATGAATTTACCTAAAATCTCCATTAGCAGACCGATTTTTATGTCTTGCGTGACCATCGCGATTGTCGTGGTGGGTTGGGCCTCATTTAAATCAATGTCAGTCGATTTGTATCCAGACGTTTCTATTCCGGTTGTGACCGTGCAAACGATTTATGCGGGTGCAGGCCCTTCAGAGATCGAAACATTGGTTAGCCGTCCGATTGAAGAAGAAGTCAGCACGATTTCTGGTATCAAACGTTTGACCTCTAAATCTTTAGAGGGAACTAGCCAAGTAATCGTGGAATTCAACTCGACTGTTGACGTAAAACACGCCGAGCAAGAAGTGCGCGATAAAGTAAACGTGGCGAAAGCAAAACTTCCATTAGAAGTAGAAGACCCCGTTATTAAACGTTTCGACCCGGCAGATACACCAATCTTGATGGTATCTTTAACGGCGAAGGGTTTAGGTGATGCGGCTTTATATGATATAGCCGATCAATTTTTAAAACCTCGTTTAGAACAAGTTTCTAACGTGGGCGCAATTGAGATCCTAGGTGGTCGCGAGCGTGAAATTCACGTTTTGCTAGATCGTCGCAAATTGCAATCACGTGAGATGTCGGTAAGTGCGGTATCCGCGCAAGTCGGTGCTTCGGGTGAAAATATTCCTTCAGGTAAAGTCAATCAAGGTCAAAAGGAAATGGTTTTCCGTGGTCTTGGTGAGTTTAATTCCGTGTCTGAGATTTCAGATACATTGGTAAACCTATACGGAAACGAAGTTCCAACTCGCGTAGCGGACTTAGGCGTCGTTAAAGACACTTTGGCTGATGAAAAATCGCGTGCTTATGTTGATGGCGAAAAAGCGATTTTCTTGCAAGTGTACCGTCAATCAGGTTCGAACACGGTTAAAGTTGCCGATGATATCATGAAGCAAATAAATCGCGTGCAGCCCGAGCTAGAAAAAATGGAAGGTGCGCCAACTGTTCGTGTGATTACCGATGCTTCGACAAAAATTCGTAACAATCTTTATGACGTGTACGAAACAATCATCATTGCGATCTTGTTGACGATCATTACGGTGTTCTTCTTCTTGGGGAGCGCGCGTTCAACTTTCATTACGGCTCTTTCTGTTCCAATCTCGTTGATTGGTGCCTTCATGATCATGAAGTTGGCAGGATTCTCTATTAACGTGATCTCGATGCTAGCTCTTACCCTAGCCGTGGGTCTGTTAGTGGATGATGCCATCGTGGTTATTGAAAACATCTATCGTCGAATGGAATTAGGCGAAGACTCGGTGACGGCGGCGGAACGCGGAACAACTGAAATCTTGATGGCCGTTATGGCAATCACATTAGTTGTTATCGCGGTGTTCGTTCCGGTTGGAACAATGTCGGGTACGATCGGGCAGTTCTTAAAACAATTCGGTATGACCGTCGTGTTCTCAATGGCCATCAGCTGGTTTGTTGCGATGACGATCATTCCGATGTTAACCGCTTACTTTGGTGGCAGCGGTCATGGTCCAGGACACAACAAAAATGAAAAACCTAAAGGCGTGTACGATAAAACTATCGGCCGAGTTCTGAAAGGTTTTGATAAATTCCAATCTTGGCTAGAAGACGTCTACGCAAAAATCTTGCGGGTGACGTTGAACTGGCCAAAATTGACGATCTTTGCGACCCTTATGATCTTCGTTGCCAGTATCTATACGATGACTAAAGTTCCGGGCTCATTCATCTCGGATGACGATAGCGGTGAATTCACAGTCACTTTAGAAGTTGAACCTGGTTCAAGCTTAGATGGTATGGAAGAAGTGGCTCGTAAAGTGGATAAAGTTCTGCATGAAAATCCAGAAGTTGAATTCACGACGATGATTATTGGTTCACTTTATGGTGAGTCTAATAAAACAAGCTTCTACGTGCGAATGAAAAAAGGAAAAGACAAAGGTCCTTTATCAACAGAGCAGTTCCGCGACAAAGTTCGTGGACAGCTAGTTGGTTTTAGCAATGCCAATCCTGTCGTAAAAAAATACGATGCGACCGGTGGTATGGGCGCTCAGCCATTCATGTTGAATATTATCTCGGCTGATCCGAAAGAGTTGGAAGCTGTGGGCGCAAGAATGGTTGCGATGTTGAAAGCGGATAAACGCTTAAAAGACGTCGATACAAATTTCCGCCCAGGTAAACCAGAGATGCAAGTGATCTTGAAGCCAGGAGCAGCTAAAGCGTACGGTATCAATACGAAAACAATGGGTGGCGAGCTTCGTGCCCAAGTTGAAGGGACTACGCCAGCGAAATTCCGTGAAAAAGGACGTGAGTACGACGTGCGCGTTCGTCTGCAAGATGACCAACGTGACTTGATGAAAACTTACGGCCAAGTTTATGTTCCAAACGTGAACAGAAAACTCGTTAAACTTGCGGACGTTGCAAGCGGTGACGTGAAATCGGGACCTGCTTCGATTGAACGTATGGATCGTGGTCGTTATATCCAAATCACGGCAGGCTTAGCGCCAGGCGTGGGTTTGAGTGACGTTATTAACGATGCCGTTAAAGCAATGACGACTGGGGAAACTAAATTTTCTTCAAACGTTCGTTATACTTTCGGTGGTGACGCTGAAAATCAACAAGAGTTGATGGGTTCAACGATCCTGGCATTGGGTTTTGCGATCTTGTTCATCTATTTGATCCTATCGAGCTTGTATGAATCTTTCATCACGCCGATCACGATCATGGTGGCCTTACCACTGGCACTAAGTGGTGCGTTCGTGGCGCTCTATGTGATGAATCAGATCATGACGATCTTTGCGATCTTTGGATTCTTTATGTTGCTGGGTATTGCGGGTAAGAACGGTATCTTGCTGGTCGACTTTGCAAAACAAGCAATGGAAGAAGGCAAGTCTCGCTCTGAAGCTTTAATCTTGGCTGGTAGAACTCGTCTTCGTCCGATCTTGATGACTTCTTTCGCTTTGATCGCTGGTACTTTGCCAGTTGCGATCGGGATGAATGAAGCTTCCAAAACTCGTACGGCGATGGGGGTTGCAATCATCGGTGGTATCATTTCATCGACGATCTTAACTCTGTTAGTAGTGCCAGCGGTGTTCACATATGTGGATCGTTTCCGTATCTGGGCAAATAAGCTCGGTGGAAAATTCACATCGAATACCAAAACTGAAGCTGCTCACAAAAAAGAATCCGAAATCGAAACAGTAAAAGTTCACTAATTTAAATAAACCAAGGCGGATGTAAAGTCCACCTTAAGTGCTAAAGACCCGACATTTAGTATTTTCAGAACGGAGAATGATATGGCTAAACTGTATTTACAAAACCTTCCTTCACAAGAAGAAATCCAAGCTCGCGTGCAGGGATTAGGAGCGGAAGTCGACGTGCAACCACTTTACTCGAATATGTTATTTATGAAAGTGGCAGCGGAACTTGAAACGCATTTTGATGCTTTGTTATCAGATTACGGACTTTCAAGTGGACGCTTTACACTGTTGATCCTTTTGCGCAATCATCCTGAGGGATTGAAGCCTTCGGAACTAGCATTGCAACTTGGTGTCACTCAGGCAACGATCTCAGGACTTCTCAATAATCTAGAGAAACTTGAGCTGGTTTCACGACAAACACATCAAAGCGACGGACGTGCTTTTGTGATTAAGCTGACTCAAAAAGGTCATGAAACTATTCAAGACATCTTTCCTAAATGGTACCCACGCCTCAAGGCTTTCTGGTCGGTGGTGAATGGAGAAGAGAAAGAAAACTTGAATGGATTGCTAGGACGCATGATTCAGAATACGGTTGCGTTTACTGACAAATAAATTCTTGTAGGAATACAATTGGATTGCGTGCTGCAAGCACGAGACAATGAGAGGCATGAAAATGCTTCTCATTTTTTTTACCCTCATCGCGGTTTGTTTCCTTATCTCCTCTTGTCCTGAGAAGAAGAAAATTCCTCCATCGCCTAAACCTCCTGAACCCCAAGTTTCCACGGACATCGAGACGGAAGTCACTTGATGCGCGGGGCTTTGGGAGAGGGTGGGGTGCGGTACTTCGCTTCTGCGTGGCACGGCATCCTGCCTCGTCACCGCCCGCCTTCGGCGGGTTCGCGCTTCCTGCGCCGGTGAAGGCCACTCCGCAGCGAAGTACCGCACCCCACCCTCTCCCAAATCCAGGCTCGTCGTTCTTTGGCTTGAAGCCGGGAGCGGGGAAATCGTCGCTTCGCTCGATATGGGTCTTCAGCTTTCTTTGAGAGATTTGGTTTTAACGAAACAAATTGTCTGAGTTTGTTCTGTTCAAAAATATGAGTTCGCTTGGCGCGTTTGGGTAGATAAAAAAATACCTGACTTTTTGGAGTCAGGTATTTTGGGAATTAATTTTTGGATCTGTTTTTATTTAACAGTGCCGGTGTAGATGTAAGCAATGCCACCAGTAAGTGCTGTGTATTCGTAGTTTGAGAACGCTTGGCTCTCTTTCATCAAATCTACAAAGCCTTCGCGGCATGGGAATGCGGCTGAGGACTTTTGCAAATATTCGTATGCATCTTTTTGACCTGTTACTAGGCCGCCGATTTTAGGCAAGATGTTTTGAGAATAGAAATTATAAAGTGAACCGAACAATGGAATTTGCACTTGGCCGAATTCCAATACGATCACTTTGCCACCTGGGCGAGTGACTCGCGCCATTTCTTTTAAGGCTTTCACTGGATCACTGACGTTGCGGATACCAAAAGAGATACTTGTGAAGTCGAATTGGTTTTCTGCGTACTGAAGTTGCGTGACGTCAGCTTGTTCAAAGGCGATATCAAGACCGCGCTCTTTAGCTTTTGCAGGGGCTGGGATCAACATCTCGGCACAGAAATCTGTACCGATAACTTTGCCTTCAGGGCCTACAGCTTTTTTAAATTCAATCGCCAAGTCACCAGTACCAGTTGCGCAATCTAAAACGGATTGACCAAACTTAGCGCCAGAATCTTTAACTAATTTTTTGCGCCACAAGTGGTGCACGCCCATTGATAAAACAGAATTACCGCGATCGTAGTTCGCAGCCACTTTAGAAAACATGTTGCGAATAATTTCTGGATTTGGAGAGTGCTTAGTTTGCATAGACAACTTCCTTATGAAGGGGGCGATCCACGGCGATAAGAACTTTTTCAAGTTTGTGCATCATCGTATTAAAGTCACCCATGGTAAGGGCTTGCATGCCATCAGAAAGAGCTTCTGAAGGACGAGGATGAACTTCCACGATGATACCATCAGCACCTGCTGCCGCAGAAGCAAGAGCCAAAGGAGCAACCAATTCACGGATTCCCACTGCATGAGAAGGATCCACGATCACTGGTAAATGAGAATTCTTTTTGGCGAAAACAACTGCATTTAAATCAAGAGTGTTACGAGTCGCCGTTTCGAAAGTACGGATACCACGTTCACACAAGATCACATTCGGATTGCCACCGTTAGTGATGTATTCAGAAGCTTTGATCCATTCTTCAATGAAAGCTGCGAAACCACGTTTCAACATCACGGGCTTTTTTTGTTGGCCTAGTTCTTTCAACAAAGAGTAGTTGTGCATGTTACGAGAACCAACTTGATAGCAAGAAACGACATCGTGAAGTTGTTCGATTTGACGAGCGTCAGTTACTTCAGAAACCAGAGTCATACCGGTTTCGCGGCAAACTGTTTTGATCATGTCAAAAGCAGAAGGACCCAAGCCTTGGAAGGCTTTTGAAGAAGTGCGCATTTTCCAGATTCCGCCACGCAAGATGTGCGCGCCAGCCGCTTTCACTCCCTTTGCCGTTTCAGAAAATTGATCGTAGCTCTCAATCGAACAAGGACCAGCGATCACGGTAAATTGAGGGCCCCCAATTTGATAACCACCGACATTGACGATTTGGGTTGAGGGACTTGTTTGCATAGTTAGCGTTTCCATAATACGAACTTCTTTTGTTCACCCGTGTTTAACACTTTTCCCAATGTTAAGACATAGCTAAGACCGGAAAAAGAGGGGTTCTTTGTGGATCGGCAGAATAGCATAACGCTCTTGGGCATTACAAACTTTTTGCAGACGGGCGCGCTTCTGCGCCAAAAGGGACGCTGGACACTGATTTCAGGACCGTTTCAGGCTCGGGAAAAGCCAAATAAGCATGAAATTTCAGTATTTTGCCCGAACTTCTATACTCTTGAAAATTCTCCTCTATGGGTAGGTTCCGAGGTATTTGAACTGTCTTCTGAGCAGTTGCAAGAGGCTTGTCAGGCCTACTTAGCAAGTGAAAAGCCCGCTTCTGAGCCTTTGTCACCTTGGGAAGAGCCGCAAAAATCAGATTTCGCTGAGTCTTTGCGTGTGATTCAAGAGCGCATTGCTAAGGGTGAAATATCTAAAGCAGTTCCTGTGGTTTTTGCTCGTATCAATAAAACGGTCACACCTTTTCAGCGTGCGCAGATGATTCTGCAACTACTTAACGCTCCAGACACTTTGCATGTATACGGTTTTTGGAAAGATGAAGAGGGTGTTTTAGGAGCGACGCCAGAAATTTTATTCTCTTACAACGGGCAGATTTTAGAAACGATGGCACTAGCGGGAACTTGTCCCAAGTCTGAAAGCTCCAGTCGGGATTCGTTGTTGCACGATGAAAAAGAAATGCAAGAGCATCATTACGTCGTTGAAGATCTCGTGAATATTTTTAAAGGCGAAGTCGATATTGAGGTCGAAGGACCCAAGATTTTGGAATTGCCGACACTTTTTCACCTTAAAACGGACATCCGTGTGCGCGGCTTTAAGAGTGGGGACTTGATCTCGTTAGTAAAAAAACTGCACCCAACTCCAGCCCTAGGGGTGGCTCCACGAAAAGCGGGCTACCAGTGGATGTCGAGTCTTCCCGGGCAGGACAATCGTGGTCGTTTTGGTGGCCCTTTTGCTTTTCTTTCTGACGAGGGGGCTCTGTGTCTTGTCGGGATTCGAAATATACAGTGGAATAGACAGTCTTCGATGATCGGTTCGGGTTGTGGTGTTGTTGCTGCTAGTGAACTTGAGCGCGAATGGCGAGAGCTTTTTCAAAAAAGACTCTCAGTGAAAAAGATTTTAGGACTCGAATTATGACAAATATGGAACTCGCTGGAAAAGTAGTACAAGAACTCGTGAACACGGGAGTGCGTGAATTCGTTCTCTGTGCGGGTGCGCGAAACAGTCCTCTGGTACACATTCTAGACGAAATCACGGACGTAAAAGTTTATTCTTTTTTTGAAGAGCGATCAGCCGCGTTTTTTGCGCTTGGCCGAATCGCTGGCACACGTCGTCCGGTGGCGATTGTTACGACTTCGGGAACAGCCGTTGCGGAACTTTTACCCGCAGCCGTTGAAGGAACTTATTCCTCATTGCCACTCATTATGATCACGGCGGATCGTCCGAAGCACTATCGTGGTTCGGGAGCTCCGCAGACAATTGAGCAAGTCGGAATCTTTTCTTACTACAACGAAGTGGCATTAGATGTAGATGCTGAAAATTCTCATATTTCATTTAAATCATTGTCGTGGAAAAAACCAATTCACGTGAATGTCAGTTTTGCTGAACCATTAATCGACGGACCGGTTCCGCAAATTAATATTCCAAAAGTTTCTGAGCGAATTCGTCTACCAGGTCAATTGCCTCTAGGTACACTCAAAGAAATGGAAGCGTTCTTAAACAGTCATCGTCCCTTGGTGATTGTGGGGATTTTGCCAGATAAAGCTTACGGAACTGTGCTTGAGTTTTTAAGACAATACAAAGCTCCGGTTTATGCCGAAGGCATTTCGGGCTTGCGTGGAAATCCAGGTCTTAAAGATATCGAAATTCGCTCAGGCGAAAAAATGTTGCATCGAATTTTAGCGTCGGGCGAATGTGACTCTATTCTACGTATTGGTGGAATTCCAACTGCGCGCATCTGGCGTGATCTGGAAGAAAAATATCGCGAAATTCCGGTCTTTTCCGTGGGCTTTAATCACTATACCGGTTTGAGTCGTCATGCTCAGCACTTCAATTCATTGGAAGTTCTAAGTCAGGTTGAATTTACCAATCCTCAGCGTGAAAATATTAAACTCAATATCGAAGATGCGGCTCGCAGTAAAGAAATCCGCCGTTTGTTAGAGAAATATCCCAATTCAGAACAAGGTCTTATTTTTTCTCTTTCAAAAAAACTCGGAAATGTTTCTTTGTATTTAGGGAACTCATTACCAGTGCGAGAGTGGGATTCCTGCTCTGACCATGACTTTCCGCCAGCACGTGTGGCCGCTAATCGTGGCGCTAATGGCATCGATGGGCAGTTGTCTACATTCTTGGGATGGGCCCAACCTGCCTCTGAAAATTGGTGTATTGTTGGTGATTTAACGGCTATGTACGATTTATCGTCACTTTGGGCGACTTCTCAACTTGAGGCCAAAAAATTTCGCATTGTGATCATAAATAATGGTGGGGGCCAAATCTTTTCCCGCATGTTCAAGAAAGAGATTTTCATAAATAAGCATAATATTTCTTTCGATGGTTGGGCAAAAATGTGGGACTGGGGCTATCAAAAGTGGCATAATATTCCAAACACGTATGAGTTTTCGGACCAACAAATTATAGAGCTGTGTCCGGATGCGGAACAAACGCAGCTCATTTGGCAGGAGTTAGATAATTTGTGGAAAGAGTAAATATTTTTTTCCTTCATGGTTTTCTCGGTACGCCTCAGGACTGGAACAGAGTCCGCGAGGCCTTGCCGTCCCATGATCGATTGAAATTATTTTCTCCAGATTATTTCCACGAAGGCTGGCTGAATCCCGAAACTCCATTGCATGAATGGGGCGAAAAATTCAACAAGTGGGTAGAGCAGAAAGCGGCCCCTGGAGATCGCAACATCCTGGTGGGTTACTCGCTTGGGGGGCGGCTGTCCTTGCATGCTCTAGCGGCCAAGCCGAGTCTTTGGTATCGATCTATTTTGATTTCTACTAATCCAGGTTTTCAAGATGAACTGCCAGGTTTTGAACCTGAGTCCGAAGTTCGCCGTCAACGTTGGTTGCAAGATTCCTATTGGGCTGAAGAGTTTGGAAAAGCTCCTTGGGATATGCTTCTACGTAATTGGAATGCCCAAGCGGTATTCGGTGGTGGTGACGAAGAACCCATTCGCGATGAAAAGCTTTTTTCACGTGAATTGTTGGGCTTGGCTTTAACTCAATGGTCTTTGGCTCAACAACGCAACATGCGTTCGGTGATTCAAAATCAGCACGGCAAAATTTCATTATTAGTCGGCGAACGCGATGAAAAGTTCGTTGATATGGTAATGAACCTTAAAGAAGAAATCCCAAATCTAAAAGTCGAAATTGTTCCTGAAGCATCTCATCGGGTTTTATTTGATCGACCGCGCGATCTGGCTGAAAAGATCAAAGCCTTACTTAAGCAAATACTGTGATGTCTCTTGAATCCAAACATTATAGCGGGACACGTTCATGTACAACGAACGATCCGCACACGCATTGCCATTGCCCATTGAATCTTTACCTGACCAAATAACCGCGGAAGCAACGCCCACGACATAATCGCGGCCTTTTAAGCGCATCAATGCAGGTCCACCGGAATCGCCACTGCAAATTCCACGGCCCGTACTTTGACCGACGATGAAACTCTTTTCGTCCTTACTGATGGAATAGATTTTTAAATCCGTCGAGCGCAGACGACCACTTCCTTGCGCATCTTTTTCGGAAATCGGAGTTCGGCCGGAATAGCGTCCGTAACCAATGGCAGAAAAATAATACGAGGCCTTTACCGGAAAGCTCGGTGGCGCCACGATGGCAGGCATATAACCTTGCGGTGCCTGGCCCTTAAAATAAATCAGTGCAAGGTCATTCAGGCTCTTTGATGAGTTATAAAGATGGTGAACCTTAAAGGCGATGCTTTTGCGTGCAATGTATTTGCCGGTCATGGGATCGACCCCAAAAGCCAGAGTGATGCCATCTTGTCTGCGACCCACACAATGTCCTGCCGTAAGAATCAATTGCGGTCCAATCAGTGTGCCCGTGCATATTTTTTTGGAGTCTTCGTCATAGACCATCACGACATAGCGAGCAGCATCGTCTTGAGCTGAGAGTTCAGTTCCACCAATAATGGAATTGTCTTGAGCCCAGCTATCGCGAAATGTTTTTGAATCTGCACAAGCTAGCAGTACGAAAAATGCAAGGCTAGCAAGAATGCGCATAACTGTAATGATCATGGCGCTGAAATAACAAAAGGGCTGCTCGTTGTGTAGCAGCCCTTTTGGAATTGAAAATTATTTTATCGAAAAAACAGAAGATGATTTTTATTGAGCAACTTCTGAAGTTGGAACTTGTTTCGCAAGGTAATCTTGGATCTTTACCTGCATACGTTGAATCCATGAACTGTAGTAAATAGTGCTGGTGTATGCCGCGTACTGGGAGCAATCATTTTTCTCGTCGTTGACTCCGCGACTTGTTATTCCAAAAAGAACGTACTCGCCTTTGATTTCAACGTAAGCCGGACCACCGGAATCACCATGGCAAGCGCCCGTGCCTTGAGTTTGATCCAAAAGAATTTCCGAAACGCTGAAGTTAGTATCGGAAATTTTAACGTTTGTTTTTCTTAAAACTCCTGCGCCTTCACCGGAAACACCATTGCTGATGCCGAAACCCGCAAGAACAACGTTGAGGTCTTTTTTCAGAACTCTTTTATTTTTGAGCAAAGATACAGGTTTAAATCCTGGAGGAACAGTTCCTTGAAAGTGAATCAAGGCAATGTCGCCAGTATTCACTTTTTCGGAGTTACGAGTTGCCCATAAATTTGAGATTGTCACGACGTCGACTATGCGACGGGGAACTTGAGGACCCAGTGAGGTACCGAAGAACACATACATTTCTCCGTTACCGATACAGTGAGCAGCCGTTACAACTACGTTGTTCTCAAGAAGAGAACCGGTACAAAGTTGCGTTGCTGTCTTGTCGTAAACTGCGACAATGCTTTGGAGAATTTTATCATCCGCCGCAACCTCAGTGCCCCCAATAATGCTGTCGCCATTTGCTTGAAGCTCTTGCGACGTTTCCCCTTTAGGCGCACATGCCGCCAGTACCAAACTTGAAAGAATCCCGGCCAATAAAAGCTTTGATTGATTCACTAAAATCCCCCCGGATTTTACGCCCTAACTGATTAGTGCGTTGAACCAATAAACCCAATTTGGAACCACTTTACAAGATGATAATCTTTATGGGACTGATAAGAAGTTTTACAGGTATTTTTTACAGGGCACGGAACTCATCCGCTGCGCGAATAAGGGCGCTGCGAGTTCCAGGCTCCGAAGCCGCATGACCTGAATCCGCGATGATATTGAAATTTGCTTCAGGCCAAGCCTTGTGCAAATCCCACGCAGATCGAGCAGGGCAAACAACGTCGTAACGACCTTGAACAATGAATCCAGGGATGTGACGAATCTTATCGATGTTTTCTAAAAGCCAATTGTTGGTTTTAAAGAAGGCATTATTAGTAAAGTAATGACACTCGATACGCGCAAAGCTTAATGCGAAATCAGGATCTTCGAATTCATCAACGGCGTTAGCATCCATGTACAGACGAGAAGTTGCGGCTTCCCATTTGCTCCAAGCTTTAGCAGCTTGCAAACGGATGTCACGATTTTCATGAGTCAGGCGTTTATGGTAAGCGGCCACTAAATCATGGCGTTCATTTTCTGGAATCACTTTCAAATATTCATCCCAAACGTCAGGGAAAATTTGCGAAGCGCCTTCTTGATAGAACCATTTAATTTCCGAAGGACGGCATAGGAAGATTCCGCGCAAGATCAAACCTTTTACTTTTTCAGGATGAGTAATGGCGTAGGCAAGAGCGAGTGTTGAACCCCAGCTGCCGCCGAAGACTACCCATTTGTCGATCTTTAGTAGCTCGCGAATTTTTTCGGTGTCGGCGACGAGGTCCCATGTTGTGTTTTCGCGAAGTTCTGCGCAAGGAGTAGATTGGCCAGCGCCTCGTTGGTCGAATAAAACTATGCGGTAAACTGCAGGATCAAAATAACGACGATGATCTGGAGAAACGCCGCCGC
>JADMIO010803728.1_pt1 | contig 15233 bp, 12 predicted proteins | sample 8958161 | NCBI WGS metagenome assembly JADMIO01 (sample SAMN16585339, study PRJNA669376) | soil metagenome | isolation source: Crop rotation soil | place: USA: Cullars Rotation, Alabama | collected 2011 | reverse complement strand
CTTTCCCAGCAGGAATAAATCCTGCGAGTATGCCAACAATAATGCATATAATAATAGCCATGGCCATATTGCTCGTAGAAATATAAACGGGAAAATCCAATGCACCTGTAAGCACTTTCGTTAATCCAAAGACCAGCGACAACCCGATCAGTCCGCCGATAATGCAAAGAAATGCAGACTCCAGCAGAAATTCTGCGAGGATGACCCTGCTTTTTGCACCGACTGCTTTCTTTAAACCGATCTGGCTTGTTCTTTCTCTAACCGAAACGAACATGATATTGGCTACACCAAACATTCCCACGATCAATGAAAGTGCTGCAATCGCCCAGCCACCGATATTCAGGCTCACGAATGCATCGCTTATCGCATCACTGAAATCATTCACATCATTCAATGTAAAATCTTCCTGCTTGGTAGGAGATAATTTATGAATGGCACGCATGGTACCTGTCAGGTCATTCTTCAGCGATTTGCTGCTGAGATTATCATTCCCCTGTACTAATATCAATGGATCAGCAGTTTTTTCATCCATGATATTCCTTGCAAAACGATAAGATGTAACAAGGCTCTGATCAAATTCCCATCCTCCGATCATGGTCTTGCCCTGTTTTTTGATGACACCCGCAATGATCAGTTTTTTTCCCCGGGTCGAAACCGTTTTTCCAACAGCTCTCTCTGCTATGATGAACAGTTTTTCAGCTACATCATTTCCCACTACACAAACTGCTGAGCCCTGGTTGAATTCGGCATTCGAAATGTACCTTCCATATTGAATCTCTATCGGCTGGATTTCACTAAACTCTTCCGAGATGCCATATATATTCACTCCCGATAAGCTGCGGTCATTGAAATCCACATCATCCTTGACACTTATTTTGAAAGCGGCGTATTTGGCACCAGGTGTTCTTTCCCTGATCTGCACCAGTTCATGATATTTCGGTTCGGGGCGGTTCTGGTATTTCCAGTAAGGAAAGTTCGGCCCCCCACCCGCACTGTAATCCCATTTATCTACATAGATCGTATTATTACCAAGCGATTTGATCTCGTTCTGAATATTTTGTTCCAGGCTGTTTACAGTAGCGAGCACACCAATAATGCAAAAGATGCCGATGGTGATGCCGAACAGTGACAGAAAAGTACGGAGCTTATTCTTCCACAATTCCTGCAGCGCCATTTTAAAGCTGCTTCCTACTATTTCCAATGATCTCCGAATCATCAACAAATTTACTGATATAGAAGATTCTTCAGTATAAATCGACTAAGCCAGAAGCCGGTGGCCCATGGCCCATAGCCGTTTTCATGTTACCTTTGCCAACTTATTTCAGCACATGAAGTATCATAATGAAATACAAAAGCGGCGCACTTTCGCAATCATTTCTCACCCGGATGCCGGAAAGACGACACTGACAGAGAAGTTTTTGCTTTTCGGAGGAGCGATACAGGTAGCAGGCGCCGTAAAAAGCAATAAGATCAAAAAATTCGCGACCAGCGATTTCATGGAGATAGAAAGACAGAGAGGTATCTCTGTGGCTACTTCCGTGATGACCTTCGAATACAGGAATATTCTCATCAACCTGCTTGATACTCCCGGTCACAAGGACTTTGCAGAAGATACGTACCGTACACTCACTGCTGTTGATAGTGTGATCCTGGTTGTCGATAGCGTAAATGGGGTAGAAGAGCAAACAAGAAGGCTGATGGAAGTATGCCGCATGCGCGATACTCCCGTCATTGTTTTTATCAATAAGCTGGACAGGGACGGCAAGAACAGGTTTGATCTGCTGGAAGAAATAGAAAAGGAATTATCGATAAGCCTTCACCCGATGACCTGGCCTATTAACAGCGGCAAAGAATTCAAAGGAGTATATAACCTGCATGATCATACGCTAAGGCTATTTACTGCCAATACAAAAGCCAGCGATGAAGATCTGATCAGCATTACTAATTTGAAAGAGGCAGTGCTGGATCAGCATCTGGGAGAAAAGGATGCTGCTCAGCTTCGGGAAGATGTAGAATTAGTGGATGGTGTTCACGGCCGGTTGAATGTGGATGATTATCTCGCCGGTAAAGTAGCTCCTGTTTTTTTCGGAAGTGCCATTAATAATTTCGGTGTGAAGGAAATGCTGGATACATTCATCAGCATCGCACCCACACCCCGCAGCAGGGAGACATCAGCAAGAATGGTAAGTGTAGAGGAAGACAAGCTCAGCGGTTTTGTATTTAAGATCCATGCCAATCTCGATCCCAAGCATCGGGATCGTATTGCCTTTTTCCGTGTTTGCTCTGGCAGGTTCGAAAGAAATAAATATTTCCATCACGTCCGCCTCGATAAGGAAATCCGATTCAGTAACCCTTATTCCTTTATGGCGCGTGATAAAAGTATTATCGAAGATGCCTATGCGGGTGATGTAGTGGGTTTATTCGATACCGGAAATTTCAAGATCGGCGATACACTGACGGAAGGGGAAGAATTTTACTTCACGGGTATTCCTTCTTTTTCACCTGAGATATTCAAAGAAGTAGTGAATAAAGATCCGATGAAGACCAAACAGCTGGAAAAAGGATTATTGCAATTAACGGATGAAGGGGTTGCGCAGCTCTTCACACAATTCGGAGGTACCAAAAAGATCATTGGCTGTGTGGGTGAACTGCAGTTCGAGGTAATACAGTATCGTTTATTGCAGGAGTATGGGGCGTCGGTCCAGTTCAATACACTTCCATTCTATAAAGCATGCTGGCTTACGAGCGGGGATATGAAAAAGCTGATCGATTTTTCCCGTTTCAAACAGGCGAATATCGCTGAGGATAAGGACGGGCATATGGTTTACCTGGCGCAAAGCGAATGGTTCCTGAATACAGAAATAAAGAACAATCCTGATATCACTTTTCATTTTACCTCAGAGATCCATAAGGAAACTGTATGATCATTTTCGAAACGCAGCGTCTCCGGGTGAGACAATATACTTCCCGCGATAAAGAATTATTCTTTAGTTTGAGCGGAGATCCGCAAGTAATGCGTTTTATCCGGCCGGTGAGCACCAAAGAGCAAAGCGATAAATTTCTGAAAGATAATATTGAGTATTATAAAGAATTCCCTGCCAGGGGCCGTTGGGCCGTTGAAGAAAAAGAATATGGAAATTTTGTTGGCTCCTTTGCGATCATCAATATTCCATCCATACCCGGCAGCCTGCAATTAGGGTATTCATTGCTGCCGAAGTATTGGGGTAAGGGATATGCAACCGAACTGACATTGGCAGGGATCGAATATTTTTTCTCCAGGGAAGAACTACCTGAAGTATACGGAGTTACAGAAATCCCCAACACGGCTTCACAAAAAGTATTACTGAAAGCAGGATTCAAATCAGCCGGAACTTTTATGGAAGAAGGAAAGGAGCTGATGTTATTTATATACACAAAATAATCCTACTTAAGGGAAATGATGCCTGTATAATTGTGCGGCGTGATCTTTTTCAGTTCTTTCTTGATATCATCTTTCACTTTCAATCCATCGATAAACTGATGCATTGATTTTTTATCGATCTTATTATTTCCCCTCGTCAATGATTTCAGCGCTTCATAAGGCTTTTCATAATTTTCTCTTCTGAGAATGGTCTGGATGGCTTCCGAAACAACAGCCCAGTTATTGTCAAGGTCCTGGTAGATCTTATCATTATTAACTACCAGCTTTACCAATCCTTTTTCGATGGAACGGAATGCGATCAGCGTATGAGCAAAAGGAACACCTATATTTCGTAATACTGTTGAATCTGTCAGGTCCCTTTGTAACCGCGATACCGGCAGTTTGGAAGAAAGATGTTCGAATAAGGCATTGGCAATACCCAGGTTCCCTTCCGCATTTTCAAAATCGATGGGATTTACTTTATGCGGCATTGCGGAAGATCCTACTTCATTCTTGTTTGTTTTCTGGCGGAAATATTCCATCGAAACATAGGTCCATATATCCCGGCAAAAATCGATCAGGATATTATTGATCCTTTTCATGCAGTCGAAATGTGCTGCGAGATTATCATAATGCTCAATTTGTGTTGTTGTTTGCTGGCGGCCCAGGCCGATATGGGAAACAAATTCATTGGCAAATTTGATCCAGTCGAATTTTGGAAAAGCAATATGATGTGCATTGAAGTTTCCTGTTGCCCCTCCGAATTTAGCTGTGAACGGAATGCCAATAAATTGTTCGATCTGGTTGCCTATTCTTTCTGCGAATACCATGATCTCTTTTCCCAAAGTGGTCGGACTCGCAGGCTGACCATGCGTATGCGCCAGCATGGAAATATCTTTCCACTCCTTTGCAAGCAATCTCAATTGTGTATTCAGGTTCAATAATCCCGGCAGGTATTCATACTCGATCGCATGTTTCCAGAGTAGGGGAACAGCAGTATTATTTATATCCTGGGAAGTGAGTCCGAAATGCACCCATTCTTTTGCATTATCGGATCCTGTTTTCTCCATTTCATTTTTCAGGAAATATTCAACCGCTTTTACATCATGATTGGTGGTGAATTCGATCTGCTTTATTTCCTGGGCATCTTCCGGCCCGAAATCTTCTGCCAGCTTTTGCAGATGCTTGATGGATTTGCCTGAAAGCTTGAAGAATTTTTTGCTTTCGAGGAATAAAAGATATTCGATCTCTACCGAGACCCTGTATTTGATCAATCCATACTCAGAAAAATATTCATCGAGATGCTGTACCTGTTTCCGGTATCGTCCATCTACCGGCGAAATAGATGTGAGCGCGGTTAATTCCATGCATTATTTTTGCATCGCAAAAATAATTGAATTGAATAAGATTAGGGTAGGTATTGTCAATTATCTGAATACGCGTCCATTATTATATGGATTGGAAAGGGAACCCATCCGTGAAAAGATAGAGCTGATCGGGGATTATCCGGCACGACTCACGGAGCTTTTATTGAAAAATGAAATTGATGTGGGCCTGATCCCTGTAGCTTCCATTCCCCGGCTTCCGGAATATCATATTGTGGGGAATCATTGTATAGGTACTGAAGGTGAGATCGCTTCCGTAGCGCTTTTCAGTGAAGTGCCCATGGAGCAGATTGAAAAAGTGTGGCTGGATTACCAGAGCCGCAGTTCTGTTGCTTTATTGAAATGGCTGATGAAAGAATACTGGGGCATCAATCCGCTGCTTTTCGAAGCAAAAGATGAGAATTATCGTAAGGAAATAAAAGGAACTACGGCAGGACTGGTTATTGGTGACCGGGCATTCCAGCAGCGGAAGATCTCCACTTTTATATATGACCTCGGATCGGAATGGAAAGCCATTACAGGTTTGCCATTTGTATTTGCTGCATGGGTGAGTATGCGGGCCTTACCTGATGATTTTATTGAGGAATTCGACAGGGCCAATGCTATCGGATTGAAGCATATCGATGAGATCGTAGCTGCAACCGATTCGGATCTTTTCGATATGAAGAAGTACTATAATCTGCATCTGAGTTATGAATTGGACGATGGGAAGAGAAAAGCCATTGCCCGTTTTCTGGAACTGATCATCTGAATTTCAGGAAAAGGATATATACAGATGTGATTAAATAGTGAACGAATGAAATCTTTTTAAGCTTCTTTAAATAATCACGGCTACCTCTTTTATCCTTTTTTCTGTATTTATAAACTGCGAATTTCCGATATAATAATGCCAGTTGATCAGGAGGCAGCTTGTTTTCAAGCTGTTTCATTTTTTGCTCGATCATCAATTTCGCGACATCATTGACTTCCTTGCTGCGCGTCGCTGTTAAGGACGCACCGTGCTCCCGGTAATAATAGAGATCATGCCGGTTCAGATATATAACTTTTGTTCGCAAAAAACATTTCACGAAAAAATCATAATCCTCTATAAGGAAGAAAGAAGGGTCGTACCCTTCATTCAGTCGGAATAATTCTGCTTTATAGATAAAACAGGCACTCGATCCCTGGAAGCCGGTGAATTTTTTATTAATATCACCGAAAGTCCTGACTCCTTTTACCTTTCCTGCATCATCGATGATCGTATAATCAGAATAGATATAACCAGCCTCTGTGTCGTTGTTCATTGCATCTGCAAGCACCTGTAATGCATTCGGCGCATAATAATTATCGTCTGAGGTCCAGGTATGATATTTCCCGGCTGCAGCTTCAGAACCTGCATTCAACGACATCGGCAATTTCCTGTTGACACTATTGTGAATGACCTTTATTCGTTCATCTTTCCTTGCATATTCTTCAATGATCTGTGGCGTGTTATCCGTAGAACAGTCATTCACAATGATAAGTTCGAAATCGGTGAATTGCTGCGCGAGGCAGCTGTCTATCGATTCACGGATATACTTTGAACCGTTATAAGTAGGTAATATGATAGAAAGTAGCGGAGACCCCATTTCAATGATTTAATATTATATCCACAATTCTTTTGGAGCTGTCGCCATTACCATATGGGTTCACGGCTTTCGACATTCTTTCATAGGCCTGTTCATCATCCATTAGCTTTACAGATTCGGCTATGATCTTTTCTTTGGATGTTCCCACTAAAATGGCTGTACCTGCCTCAATTCCTTCTTCTCTTTCTGTAACATCTCTCATCACCAGTACGGGTTTTCCCAATGTCGGCGCTTCTTCCTGTATACCACCGCTATCGGTCAAAATAAAATAGCTGCGGTCCATTAACCATACCAGGTGAGGATAATCGAGAGGCTGGATCAAAAAAATATTCTCCTTCCCGCTTAATTTCTTTTTCACAACTTTCTGAATATTTGGATTCAGGTGAACAGGATAAACAAATTGTGCCTCCGGATATTTTGTTGCCAGAGAAAGAATAGCATCGCAGATATTTTCAAAAGGCTCTCCAAAACTTTCTCTTCGATGACCCGTGATCAGTATCACTTTTGAATTTTCTTTCAAAAAAGGGAAAGCAGCAGGGTAATGTTGTTCATTTTTTACTTTAATAACTGTCCACAGCAAAGCATCGATCACAGTATTTCCTGTCAGGTAGATCCCTTCATGAATATTTTCTTTTTTCAGATTCTCTATCGCTCTTTGCGTAGGCGCAAAATGCAGATCGGTGACTGTACTCACCATCTTACGGTTCACTTCTTCGGGGAAAGGGGAAAACTTATCATTGCTTCTGAGTCCCGCTTCTATATGTGCCAGCTTTGTTTTTTTATAGAAGGCGCCGAGTGCACCAGCGAGTGCAGTAGTAGTATCACCCTGGACAATAACGAGGTCGGGCTCATAATCCAGCAATACATTCCGGATGGCCAGCAGTCCTTTCGAAGTAATATCGAATAATGTCTGGTCTGGTTTCATCAATCCCAGATCATAATCTCCTTTGAGTTGAAAAAATTCCAGCACCTGGTCCAGCATTTCTTTGTGCTGACCGGTAATACAGATCTTAGTCTCCAGTTGATCTGCATGTTTGTAACATTCATGGATCACCGGAGCCATCTTGATGGCCTCCGGTCGTGTACCAAATATGAAGAGGAGCTTTTTCATAAGTGTTCTAAAAGAGTTTTGCTTGGTTGGGGATCATACAATTTTATTGCTTTTTTATAGGCTTCTTCACCCATTTTTTGCCAGCTCTTTTTAAGTGTCCAGGCCTTTTCCAAAGCAGAAGAGAATGAAAGAAGATCTGATGCCTTTGATAAGAATCCATTTATTCCATCATCTATCCATTCAGGAATTCCACCTGCATCGGATGCAACGGTTGTTCTTCCGCATAACATGGCCTCAACCATTACAAGCGGCATTCCTTCCATACGGGATGGCATTAGCAATAATTGATTCTCCAGCCAGATCTGCCTGATATCTGTAACTTTTCCATGAAATTTAACTTTATCGCTGATCTCACCGGAAAGTCCTTTCAGGAAATTTTCATCCGGTCCGCTTCCATATATATTGAGAACGAAATCTCTTTCTTTCCAGGGTGACTGACTCAATGCCCTTAATGCAATATCCTGTCCTTTATGAGCAATAACCAGATTGCCAACCATAGCAAAATGGGCCCTTTCAGCGTCTGGGAACGGAATTATACCGATCTCTGAAATGTTTACCGGATTTCTGACTACAATTCCATTTGGAATTGGAGTGCCCAGCTGTTTTTCTGCAACATGAAGATTCTTTTTGGAAACAAAAAAAACTTTTTTGCTTAAAGCATAAAATTTCCGTGTAAGCCTGACCTCTTCTTCGCTTAATTTCCTTCCTTCTTCCTCATTTAACTGAACGATAATAAACAAGTTTGAATTCCCGTCGAGTTTTTTATGAAGATATTTTTCAAAAGTGATAGAGTAGGCAGTTCCGGTATAAATAATTACATCTGGTTTATTTCTTGAAATATGATTAAAAGGGTTACTTATTTTTTTTAGAATAAAATTTTTTAGCTGTAGGATAAATTTCAATAGGCTGTTGGTTCCTGGAAAGATATATCCCTTCCGGAAATAGAGTTTTGCCCCTTTTTTTTCTAATTCTTTTAATTTCGGATGAATTTCCCCGCAATATATCGATGAATGGAATACGGTATGGCCTTCAGCCAGGGCTTCTTTTGCAGTGGCATACCATAGCTCCTCGCTACCTCCCCAGACATCCCTGATCATTGAGATAAATGCGATTTTCATGTTTATTTTTTCTCGCAAAGAATAATATTATTCATGTAAAGGTCCTGCCGTTTCGGAAAGATCCAGCTGTAAAAGCGTGCTGAAAGATTCAGTCCAGTATAAGTGATAAGCCGGAACCCAGACCTTATTACAGGTATCTTTCTAAGCTTTGGTGAAACATGCATATGGATGTACATGATCCAAAGCTGAAATACGGTTTCTACATGGTTACCGGATTTTTCAAAGGCTAATACTGAAAAGCCATGCTTTTCGAAAAGATGCCTGAGCCCGAATGATGAATATCGTGCAAAATCATTCGGCACTTCATGTTCACTGATGGCAAAAGGGCAGGTGAGCAATATCTTTCCTCCCTTTTTCAATACCCTGTGCAGCTCTGCCAGGATCTCTTCGGGATTAAAAACATGTTCCAGTACTTCTGAAGAAAAAACAGAATCAAAATAGTTATCGGGAAAAGGAAGCGTTTTCCCATCGTAAAAAACATCGATCTGTTCATTCACATGAGGATGTCCGGGGTTTTCAAAATCTACTCCAGTATAGTGGTCGACCTTAAACAGATTTTTATAAGGCTTCGATCCGCAACCAAAATCCAGTAAGGAGCCGGATAAAGAAGGAATATGTTTTTTCAATGCACGAAGAAGCCGGTTGCGGCTAAGATAGGCGGGATAAGTAATTCCTGGATCGAAACCGGGCGGTAGCTTTGTTTCTTTCATACTATTGTTTTATCGCAATCCTTCCCGTTTCATCTATTCTTCCTAAAAAAATAGGTATCCTGTTTATTTTAAAATATTCATCCACGGCTTTTCTTGCTCCCTGCCAGTGACCATAATCATCGATGATCAATACACCTCCGGCAACGAGTAAAGGAAAGAGATTGATCAATTCATGGCGGGTGGATTCATACCAGTCCGTGTCCAGTCGCAATAAAGCAATGGATGAAGGAATAGTTTGAGGAATGGTATCTTCTACTTTTCCTTTCACAAAATGAATTTTATCGGATGGATACGCGGTCGATTGCATAACCTGTTTCACTGAATCGAGTGAGGAATAGGCCCACACCAGGTTCTTTTCTTTAGAAGTATTGCTTTCGAGTAATTCCTTAGCCGCTGTTCCATCAAAGGTTTTATCATTTTCTGTCGGGGCAGACATACCCTCATAGGTATCGTATAAGTAGAGATGGCGGGCAGTATTGTTACAGTATTTTAATGTCTCCGCTACTGCCATCATACTACCCCCTTTCCACACACCGCATTCTACTATATCACCTTTTACATTATTCTGTTCGATATATTTTATAGCCTCGATAAGGCTGTATACTCTCGCCGGACCTGTCATGGTAAAGGGGGCCACTTTATTGTAAATCTGCTGATGGAGCTCGTCGAAATCGGTCGGTAACCCGGTGGGATTTTGTTTTGAAAAAGGTTTAAATATCTTATTGATAATCGACCCCATAATCAATGATTTGACGGGTTGCAAGATAATTATTCGGCAGATAATATCTTTACAGCTTTTAGCTTATAGCTGATGGTATCTGTAATAATTGTAAACTACAACACCTGCCAACTTACCACGGATTGTATTCGTTCGGTGATTAGGTTTACCATTGGCACTCCTTATGAGATCATTGTTGTCGACAACGCTTCTACAGAATGCGATCCACAAAAATTCCTCGATGAATTTCCGCAGATCCTACTTGTGAAAAGTGATAAGAACGGTGGTTTCGCTCATGGTAATAACCTGGGTATTCAAAAGGCGAGCGGCGACTATATTCTTTTGCTGAACAGCGATTGCATACTTACGGAAGACAGCATTGGAAAGTCGATCGATTACATGAAGGACCAACCAGATATCGGGGTGCTTGGCTGCAGGCTGGTTTTTCCTGATGGAAAGATCCAGTATACTGTCAGGAAATATAAAAGCATTAAATGGGAGCTGTTCAATATTTTCCGTTTTATTCCTTATTCTCTTTCTTATAAGAAGCGGGCGAAGCTGATGCTGGGAAAATATTTCAGGTATGATCAGAATATCGGGTGCGACTGGATCGGGGGCGCGTTTTTTTTAATGCCGCGGAAAGTGATCGATCAGCTGCCGGGTAAACAATTGGATGAAAGATTCTTCATGTACGGAGAAGACCAGCTCTGGTGCCTGCAGATCCAGGAACTCGGTTACCGGATTGTATTTTTTGCCGGAACTACAGTTATTCATTTGCATAGCGGAAGCACCAAATTGTCCAAACAAATAAAAACACGGAAGCTGTCAGCCAAACATGAGCTGGAGATCATGAAGATCAGGAAAGGAAAGGGATTGTACTATTCCGTTTATAAAGGCATTTTTTTATCTGTTGAAACAATTCGTAACTGGGTGAAATCGGTTTATTTTGTTTTTACGGACAAACAACATTATTGAGTTTGGGGTTTAGGATTTGAGGGTTGAGGGTTTGAAGGTTGGCATTTATATTTGAAAAATGTTTAAAAATCTCGAAAAGTTCATTAACCGTTCACCATTTTACAATTTCATCCGTTATAACCGGATTACGGATACTTATATCGAACTGACGAAGAGGAAAACAAAAAAAGCAATTGCTTTTTATTCTTCTTTCCTCGATCCCAATAATTCCAATAAACTGATTTTTGATGTAGGAGCTAATAAAGGCAACAAAGTGAAGGCCTTTGTAAAAATGGGCTTTCAGGTTATAGCTGTTGAACCCGAAAAGAAATCCCTTTCAACATTACGTTACCGGTATTCCCAAAATAAAAAAGTAACGATCATAGATAAGGGAGTTTCAGATCAGCAAGGAATGCTAAAAATGCATATTGCGGACGACAGGTCCGGACTCAATACATTAAGCGATAAATGGGTGGATTCATTAGAGGATACAGAAGAGAATCGCTGGCATAAACAGCATGCCTTTAAGAATAGTTATGAAGTAAACGTCACTACCCTTAAAGATCTCTTCAATGAGTATGGTTTACCTTATTACTTAAAGATCGATGTAGAAGGATTTGAGGTCAATGTGATCAGGGGAATGAATAGAACACCTGAGTATATCAGCTTCGAAACCAATCTGCCTGAATTTATAGATGAAACAAAGGAATGTATTGAACGAATTACAGCATTATCCCCAGACACCATTTTCAATTATTCAATCAAAGATGAGCTGGAATTAAAAAACTGGGCAAAAAAAGAGGAAATGCTCGCGTTCATCAGTAATCCTGCTGTTCGATACATGGAGATCATTGCAAAGCAAAACAACTCAATGCCTTAAACACTAAACAATTCTCTCAATGATCTTTTCCCAATTATAAAACCGGTAATAACTCTCCGGAGTGACCGTAGTTTTATCGAAATTATTGTTCACGACAGATACAAATTCATTCCAGTCATTATCTTTTACAATGACCAGCTTTTCACCACAAACAGAACGTTCAATGCCTGTTGCACCTGTTGCCGTTGAAACAACTGTAGCACCATAAGCGATCGCCTCCACCATTTTTGTTTTAATACCTCCGCCTGAGAGCACGGGATTCAGGAAAATATCAGCTGCCTTATAATAAGTTTCGATTTCTTTGATGAAACCGGCATAGATGATCTTTTCGTAAGCCTTCAGTTCGTTCATTTCTTCCGGCAATCCTTTACCACAAATAATAATGCGGTAATCAAATCCTGCATTTAGCAGTAATAAAGGATTGATATCGCCCAGAATAATTTTCAATGCATCGAGATTCGGTTTGTAATTCAATAACCCGGTAAACAGCAGCAGTCTTGTTTCAGGACCCAGGCCAAATCTTTTTTGAATCTCCTCTTTGCACGACGACCGGTCGGAAGGGTATTGGTCTATTTCAATTCCAAAAGGAAGGTCGACACATTTTTCAGGATCAATTTGCCAACTGCCAACTGCAAACTGCTTATCATCCGGAGTAATGAAAAAAAGCCTGTCAGCATTCCTGAACGCTTTTTTTTCATAAGCCTTCAGTATCGGCCACCACCATCTTCCGGTTGTTTTGAAGCGCTGGTATTCGATGTTATGCGTATGAATGATGCTGAATATCCCCGTTCTTTTTTTGATCTTTTTCATCAGCCACCCGAAATAAGGGTGTTCCCAAATGATCGTATCAAACTTTTCCTTTTCGATAAGTTCCGAAAGTTTATTGACCAGACTTCGATCATAATAACGGGAAAAGCCAGGCTTAAGCAAAGGAATCAATCGATAGTTGGTCGCAAGTGAGGAATCATTCGAAGGAACAGATACAACAGTCAGCTCCGTTTTTTTACCCAGCCAATGATAAAACTGTGCGATCAGTTTTTGTCCCCCTGAAAAAAAAGGCAGATAAGGATAGGGAGCTATTGCCAGCACCTTTTTCAAATTGCTTTTTTACTTTCCGCTTTCGGAGTCTGTGAGCGCCAGGCCATAAATAAGCCTCCCAGGAAAACGATCAGGATAATAATAGAAGCTATAAACATGATCGAGTTCCCGGATTTAACAGAAGAAGGTTCAAAGACAAATTTTACCTGGTGCTGACCTGACGGTATGGAAAGTCCGCGTAAAACATAATCGGCATTCACATAATTCACTTTCTTACCATCGATATATGCGTTCCAGCCAACCGGATAATATACCTCACTGAATACAGCGAACTGGGGTCCGTTGCAATTAGCGCTGTACTCTATTACATCATTATCAAATTTTGTAAGTGAAATAGAAGAAGCAGAATCGGGCTGAGGCATCACTACATCTTTACTGAATGACGATTCAACAATAGCCGTATCGCGCAGATTGGTTGTTCCGATCGCCTGTAAAGCAGCAACAGGTCCATTGACTATTTGCACATTTTTTACGAGCCAGCAGGCACCATATGCTCCATCTCTTCTTACCAGGCTATCGCCACCAGTGAGCGGACTCTGCACGATCAGGTATCTTGTATCCAGCATATTCAGCACTTCCTGGTTCAGGCTGGTACTGAAATACTTTTCAATAATATCCTGGTAAATCCTCAACTTGGCCGGATGATACCCACCGACAGATCTGTGATAATAAGAAGTGCGGGATTCAGAGAAAGGTCCTCCGCTGGTTGTACCCATCGTATTGAATACCCTGTAATGAGGGGATGTATCTTTTAATATCTCATTATCGATTAATGAAGGTGCAAAATTGCTCGTGTTGTAATCATCTTTTTGTATATACAATTTCTGGCTATCCGGTTTAGGTTCGTTTTGATCATTATCGTTGTTGAAATATTTATAGCTGATAACAAGGATATCAAGGCTGCTGATCACAAATAAAATGATAGCGGCAATCAACGGTTTGATCCATTTGCGCACATAGGCATACACAGCAAAAGCTGCCAGCAGCGTAAGTCCCAGCGCTCTTAACAGTTGTCCGCCAAACATTGCCTGTCTTTCAGATTTGAGTCCGGATATTACTGCACGACTTAAATCATCCGGCGCTCCCTGGTTTTTAAGCTGAGCTAAAATTCCTGCATCATCCTGTGAGCTAAAGTCCATAGCCATATAAACAAGGCCGATAAATACAAAAATGCCACCTACAGTAAATAATATTTTCTTCCGGTTTTCCTGAATGAACTCCCTGCTGTTCCCTTCAAACAATAATTTTTGCAATGCGAGCGCAGCCATTATTCCCATCGTGAATTGGGGAATGACCTGGGCAAAAGAAGGAGATCTGAATTTGTTATATAAGGGCAGATGTTCAAACAGAAATACGTTGAAGCCTGCAAAATATTTACCCCATGTCATCATTACACCTAATAATGTGGCAGCGAGTAGTCCCCACCGTAATGGTGATCGCACAATTACAAATCCCAGGACACCCAATACAAATATTAGAACTCCCAGGTAGGCTGGACCTGCAGAAAAAATTTTGCCCCAGTATTTTGGCAAACTTTGCGCAACCTGCTCTGCATTATTTTCAGGAATACCTTTATCGACTAATTTCTTGGCCACTTTAGTGCCTTCAGAAAAGCGGGCATAACTTCCGCCGCCGAATGCACCGGGCATTAATAATGTAAATGTTTCTGCTTTACCCAGACTATACTCGAATGCATAAGCTGTATCCAGTCCCTTTGTTTGAACGGCAGTGACTGAATCGCCTTTGATCTCCACTTGCTTTCCACCTCTCATGGTGTACTTGCTGTATTCCGAAGTTGTTTTATACGACAATGAATTGCCTGCAAGACCAACTATTGCTGAGAATAGGGTAATAGCGCCTGCGACCAGGATATGTTTCCAATCCTTATCCTTTATCCACTTAACTAAATATGCAATGGTTACAAGTCCTGCAATAAGCAGAAAATAATAAGTGACCTGGAAATGACTCGATCCGATCAGCTGATAAGCCCCAAAAGTGGTGAGAGCTAATCCCAGCCAGTACTTTTTTTCATAAGTAAAGATGATACCGGCCATCACCAACGGCATAAATGCAGTGGCCAGCATTTGAGTATCATGACCAGCTGCAATCAATACCGGATTGTAAGTTGAAAAAGCATAGGCAACACTGCAAAGCATTCCGATAATGGGTCTCACCCTTATGGCGATGCAAAGAATATAGAAGAGAATACAGGCCAGGAAAAAGAAATTGATGGGTTTGGGTAGTCGGGAAAG
>JADMIO011609101.1_pt1 | contig 15236 bp, 15 predicted proteins | sample 8958161 | NCBI WGS metagenome assembly JADMIO01 (sample SAMN16585339, study PRJNA669376) | soil metagenome | isolation source: Crop rotation soil | place: USA: Cullars Rotation, Alabama | collected 2011 | reverse complement strand
GGCTTTTATTTTTTTCTTTTCCGCGGCACCGATAATTGGAAAAAGAAACTGCCGGTGATCAGTTATGTAAAACCGTTCCGGTTTACCACGCAGGACGGACTTCCGTTTTCCGATCGTGATATGCTGGGGAAAGTGGCGGTGGTGGAATTTTTCTTTACCAACTGCCCGGGCATTTGTCCGAAACTGAATACCAACATGAAAGCGGTTTATGAAGAATTCAAAAACGAATCCAACTTCATGATCCTTTCACATACCTGCGATCCGGATAGAGATACTGTGGCGCGTTTGAAAGTATATGCCGATTCATTAAAAGCCGATACGAAAAAATGGATCTTTGTTACGGGGAGAAAAGACAGTCTTTATCAACTCGCCCGCAGCGCCTATTTACTCGATGACCCTAAAAACAATGTAGAAAAAATCGAGGACCAGTTCCTCCACACACAATTTTTTGCATTGGTTGATAAAGACGGAAAAGTGCGCGGCCAGGTATACGATGGATTGAAACAGGATGAGCTTGAACAATTACGCAAAGACATCAAAACCTTATTGGCAGAGAAAGCGCATACCGGTAATTTTGTGAACGGCGTTTTTAACAACAACCCACAATAGTCCTGATGATGTACAGTATCCTTGAAACGTTGAAGAAGAACCAGCTGAGTGTAACAGACAGCAGGAAAAAAATACTCGAACTGTTCGTTAAATCAAAAGGTGCGCTTGCGCATGCAGACATCGAGCACCAGAGCGGTACGGAGTTCGACAGGGTAACCATCTACCGCACGCTGCAGACTTTTGTAGAGAAAGGGATCATCCACACCATTCCAACCGCAGATAATTCTGTTCGTTATGCGCTGTGTAAAGAATCCTGCGGCGAGGGCCATCACCACGATAACCATGTTCATTTTTTGTGTGATGAATGCGGCACCACTTATTGCCTTGAAAGCATCACCATCCTCCCTGTAAACCTCCCCAACGGTTTCCACGCAGGTAAAACGGATGTGGTAGTAAGCGGAAAATGTGCGAAGTGTAATTAAGTGCAGAATAAAAAATAAACAAAGCTTGCAGCCAACAGCTGATAGCTTGCAGCTTAAACCCAAACTATGATCCTCATCACCGGCGCAAGCGGATTGGTTGGCTCGCACCTCGCAACGGCGCTGGTGGAAAAAGGCATGGAGGTTCGTGCCCTGTATCGTTCTGCAATTCCTTCTTTTCCCGGTTCAGGTAAAGTACAATGGGTACAGGGTGATATTCTCGATGTGATCTCCCTGGAAGAAGCGATGATCGGTGTAACGCATGTATACCATTGCGCAGCGGTTGTTTCGTTCAACCCGAAGAAAAAGAAAATGCTCCAGCAGGTAAATGTGGATGGAACGGCGAATGTGGTGAATGCCTGTCTCAATGCAAACGTTCAAAAATTACTTTTCGTAAGTTCTGTTGCGGCGCTGGGAAGGATCCGTGAAAACATTGCGATCGATGAAACGATGAACTGGTCGGAAGAAACCAGCAACAGCGAATACGGCAAGACAAAATATTTTTCCGAAATGGAAGTATGGCGCGGCATCGGCGAAGGATTGGATGCGGTGATCGTTAACCCGGTGATCATTTTAGGCCCGGGCGATTGGGAAAAAGGTTCTTCCGGTTTATTTAAAACAGCCTACGATGAATTTCCCTGGTACACAGAGGGCACCAGTGGTTTTACAGATGTGAAAGATGTGGTAAGCGCCATGATGCTTGTGATGGAAAGTGAAGTGAGTGCGGAACGTTTTATCATTTGTGCAGACAGCCTCCCTTATAAAACCGTGTTCACACAGATGGCGCATTGTTTCGGGAAACGCCCGCCGCATAAAAAAGTAACGCCCTTTCTTGCAGCGCTTGTATGGCGCTGGGAAGCATTGAAGGGACTGTTTACAGGAAAAGATCCCATTCTTACCAAAGAAACCGCGCGTACGGCAGCCGCTAAAGTGCGGTTCGATAATTCGAAGCTGAAAAAATTCTTTCCCTCCTTTCAATACACGCCTGTTGAAGATTCTTTGAAACGGATCTGTGGCGAGTTAAAAGAAATGCATAAATTGTAAGGGTAAAGCAACCCGAACTGAAACAGCTCATCACCCTCATACTGGCCATTTCATTGTATGCACCGCATCTCGCAAAGCTGTTGTCGTATGCGGAATGTTCCATCGTAGCCATCACCAATGACGACCCCCGTTTGTGTGATTGCGTGAAGATCATTGATACAGAAAACATTCCCCTTTCTGCCAACTTACCTGATAAACAAAAAGACCTCTCCCTCAAATCCGATTGGAAATACCTGGGAGAAACCGTTTATTCTTTCTCAGAAACTTTTGTTACAGAACCCATCAAACAAGCTTCTTCACCTGCACATTTTGCCATCGCAAAATTTCCGCGTTCTGTTTTTCATCCTCCGCGGGGCTAAAATTATATATTATTTCTGACTGTATACTTTATACAGGACTTTTTAAACCCGGCATTTAATTAACTGTCTGCGTGCTTTTTTATGGCCATAAGTTACAACAGCAAAACCTCTGTGTAAATCTGTGTAATCTGTGGCCATAAAAAACCGCATACCCACAGTTCAACCCTAAACTTTAAGTAACATGAAAAATATTTTCATCGTTGCAGCTGTACTTATGTGCGCTGCATCCTGCCATCGTGCCCTTGTGCCAAATACGGCTACACCCATCAACCAGGAAATAAAAAATGAATCCGGCCAGACCATCCTTGCCGGCAAAGCCACCATCTCATCCATGCAGATGCCGGCGTACAAAACATGGTACGACGATTCCTACAATAAATACGCCGTAGATGCCGCATCGGCACAACAGCTTAAACCCTTGTTGAAGAACAAACACATAGAAGTTTTCCTCGGATCCTGGTGCGGTGATAGTCGCAGGGAAGTTCCACACATGATCAAAATATTACGGGAGGCGGGGATGGATACCGCCAGGCTCTCACTGGTATTTGTAGACAACAGCAGTAACCATTACAAACAAAGTCCGCAACACGAAGAAAGCGGGAAGAACATCCATCATGTGCCCAGTTTTATTGTGTACGATGGGGCCAGGGAAATGGGCCGCATCATCGAGTCGCCTGTAACCTCACTGGAAAAGGATCTGTTGGCAATCCTGCAGCAACAACCCTATCAACCCAATTATCGTGGCATCGAATATTGGAACAAAAACATCACCGCTAAAAATGACCCGATGATGGACGAAGAACTGCAGCGCGCCGCAGCCACTATTAAACCCTTGTGCAGGCATTATGGTGAATTCAATGCGTATGGATATGTATTACTCGCCGCAAAAAAGAACACCGAAGCGATCAATGTTTTTAAACTCAACACACTGATCTACCCCGATAATGCGGGTGTGTTCGATAGTCTTGCAGAAGGATGGGAACGCAGTGGCAACAAAGAAGCGGCCATTATCAATTATAAAAAAGTATTGCAACTGAAACCGGGCGATGAAAAAGCGATGAAAAAGATCAAAGAACTGGGGATATAGGAAAGCCGAAATAAAAAAGTCAAAAGTCAAAAAAGGAGCATTCATTTTTGACTTTTGACTTTTTTAATTTTGAGTTTTATCCTCGGCCATTAACCTTGTTCCATAATTCCGGGATCCTTTTGATCCAAACGAGTTCCCTTCTTTTGATCGAAGCATCTTCTGCGGGGTAACCGAAATAGGTTTTACCCCCCGCCAGCGACGAAGGCACCCCGCTTTGTGCGAGTACAACGGCATTGGCGCCGATGGTGAGGGTTTTGCTCACACCAACCTGGCCCCATAAGGTTACACCATCTTCTATGATCGTTCCGCCGGCGATGCCGACCTGGGCGGCGAACAGGCAATTCCTTCCTACGGTGGTATCATGCCCGATATGGACCATGTTGTCCATTTTCGTGCCTTTACCGATCCTTGTTTCGGCTGTAACACCGCGGTCGATGGTGCAGCCGGCGCCTATTTCAACGTCATCTTCGATCACAACATTGCCGCAGCTCTGCATTCTTCTGAACCATACTTCACGGTCTTTTTTGGTGTTGTAATAAAATGCATCGCTGCCGATTACGGTGCCGGCCTGGATCACAACATTATCACCGATCACTGTAAAATCCATCAAAGAAACATTGGGATGTATCACGCAGTTTTTTCCGATACGCACTTCGCGGCCGATGAAAACATTCGGCATGATCACCGATCCTTCACCAACAAAAACATCATCACTGACCGGTTTTACAGCAGCCACAAAAGGACGAAAATGATTTACAATTCTGAGGTATGCTTCAAACGGTTCTTTCACAACAAGAATTGTTTTTCCATCCGGCACCGTAACATCTTTTGTGTTGATGATGATCAGGTCGGCCGCACTTTTTAAACACGTGTCGTAATATTTTGGATGATCCACAAACACAAGATCACCGCGTTCCACTTTATGAATTTCATTGATGCCGGATGCGGATGCGGCATCATTGCCTGCAATTTCTGCGCCGATCAATTCGGCGATCCAATGTGCTGAAACGGGTGCTGGAAACTTCATATTGCGGTTTTTTAGAAAAATCAAAGGTAATATTAGTCTTTCAGCCGAAATTTTTTTTAACTCTTTTTACTGCCTCGGGAACACATTTTTTTTGAGAAAAATGCAATAAAAAATATTCATCCGCCGAAAAAATATTTTAATACGCATCTGCTGAAAGCCTTTATTCATCAATGTTCCAGGCGATTGATGTTTTTACGAATGCAAAACTAAAATCAATAACAACAAAAAAACAGTACCAAAAAAACGATTGAAAAGAACGACGCAATCCACATCCGCAGCCAAAATGTTAATAAAATTGTTTAAAAAAATTTTTGCATTAGCTAAAAGGTTTTTTAATATTGTGTAGGGAAATTTATTTCCCGGTACTTACTAACCCATCCATATACAAAGTCCCGCTTCTGCGGGACTTTTGTTTTTGTATGAATCACTACTTCATCATCTACAAACCTTACCTCGTTCTCTCGCAATTTTCTCCGGTGGACGGAAAGAAAACGCTTGCCGATTTTTTTAATGTACCCAAAGACGTTTATCCCGTTGGCAGGCTCGATCATGATAGTGAAGGATTGCTTTTATTAACGAACAACAAACAACTCAACCACCGTTTACTCGATCCGAAGTTTGCACATACACGCGAATATTGGGTACAGGTTGATGGCGCAGTTACGAACGACGCGATCGATGCATTGCGAAAAAATGTTGAGATCAACGTGGATGGAAAAATGTACCGCACCAAACCCTGCGAAGTTTTTTTATTCGATCATGAACCGCCATTGCCGGTAAGAGAACCGCCGATCCGTTTCAGAAAAGAGATCCCCGCACCCTGGCTGCGCATGATCCTTACGGAAGGAAAAAACAGGCAGGTAAGAAAGATGACCGCTAAAGTTGGATTTCCTACTTTGCGCCTGGTTCGCTACCGCATCGAAGGATTAACGGTTGAGGGTATGCGGCCGGGCGAAATAAAAACACTTTCCCAAAACTTTATTAACCAGCACCTGTTCTATGGAAAAAACGATTGAAGCTGCCAAAGATGATTACCTGGTAAGCACCGACCCCGCCAAACTAGATCTTGCGGTCATCCACAAGTATCTTTCAGAAGAGTCTTACTGGGCCAAACACATCCCGTTTGAGGTGGTGAAACGCTCGGTTGACCATTCCTTTTGTTTCGGATTGTATTACCGCGGCCAGCAGGTTGGTTTTGCGCGTATGATCACCGATAAAGCCACTTTCGGTTACCTGGCCGATGTGTTCATCCTTCCCGAACACCGCGGCAAAGGATTGTCTAAGTGGATGCTGGGTTTCATCCACAGCCACCCCGACCTGCAGGGCTTCCGCAGATGGCTGCTCGGAACGCTCGATGCGCATGAATTATACAAACAATTCGGCTGGGCACCTTTACCGCCCGAAGTTGTTTCGAGATTCCTGCAGTTACATACACCGGATGTTTACAAACCGCCCACTACCTGATGCGCAAAGCAACATCAAACAGGATAAAAGTGTCATGTGAAAAACCGCATTATGAGATCAGTTTTTTTTGTTTGCCTGTTGCTCGCAGTGGTAACGGCCACCGCGCAGAAAAACTACAGGGCGGCAGGTGTTTATACTTCGTTAGTGAATGGTGCCGAAAATTTCCAGTCGTTCTTTTTCCGGGGCACCAATACCAACTATACGCTTCAACACGGTTTCCTGGGAGGCATTGAAACAAGCAGGGGCATCAGCAAACTGCTTAAGCTTAACATAGGTATTGAATATTCTTCGTTTTCGATACAAACAACAACTACCGGCTTTCCCAACCCCTTTTATAAAACCGGGGAAATAAAAACGCTTTCAGTACCTGTTTACCTGCGCCTGGATTTCCTGAAATATTTATTCATTACCGGTGGCGCGATCGTGGATGTTCAGTTGAAAAATGATATCATCAAAAACCAGTCGGGCATCGGCGCAACAGGGGGTTTTGGTTTTAAATATGATTTTAAAAGTCCCGTTACTATTTACCTCCATCCTTTTTACCAACTGCATACTATAATCCCTTTCGCGGCGTATACGAACGACAGGCTATTGAATGTGGGCCTCAAAGCGGGGATCAACTATCGGTTCAGGTAGCCGGCCCTTGTATGTTTGTGGCTGGCCTGCACTGTTTGCTTGCGCCTTGTCTTTGTTTCCTTAATTTCGCAGCAATCTGAAAATTATGAGTGTAACACATTTGTCTGAACAGGAACTGGTGCGCCGTGAAAAACTGGCTAAACTGCAGGAAGCGGGTATCAACCCCTATCCCGCGCCATTGTATCCTGTTTCGCATTTTTCAATGGATATCAAAGAAAATTATACCGAAGAAACCAAAGAACAGTTTGCATCGGTTTGTGTAGCGGGAAGGATCATGAGCATCAATGATAAGGGAAAGGTTTTCTTTATCAAGATCCAGGACAGCAAAGGCATCATCCAGCTTTATGTAAAGCGCGATGATCTTTGCCCGGGTGAAGACAAGTCTTTCTGGGATAATGTTGTTAAACACGGCCTCGATCTTGGCGACATCATTGGTGTAACCGGTTATGCATTCATTACAAAAACCGGCGAAACATCTATCCATACACAAACGCTTACTTTACTTACCAAATCTTTAAAACCATTACCGGTTATTAAAAGGGATGAGGAAGGAAATGTGTTTGATGCGGTAACGGATCCCGAGTTCCGTTACAGGCAGCGTTATGCCGATCTGATCATCAACCCCGAAGTAAAAGATACGTTTGTAAAAAGAACGAAACTCATCAATACCATCCGCGAGTTCCTCAATGCGCAGGGTGCGCTGGAAGTGGATACGCCTGTGCTGCAGGCCATCCCGGGCGGTGCCGCAGCAAGGCCGTTCATCACACATCACAATGCATTGGATACACAGTTTTATATGCGTATCGCAAATGAATTGTATTTGAAAAGACTGATCGTTGGCGGGTTCGACTGGGTATATGAATTCAGCCGCAATTTCAGGAACGAGGGAATGGACAGAACGCATAACCCCGAGTTTACCGTGCTCGAATGGTATACGGCCTACAAAGATTATTTCTGGATGATGGAAACAACTGAACAGTTATTCGAAAAGATCGCGATCACCTTACACGGCACAACGGATGTGGTGCTGGGCGATAAGATCATCAATTTCAAAGCGCCGTTCAAACGCATCACCATTCACGATGCGATCAAAGAAAATACCGGCATCGATGTAAGTGAAATGGATGAAGCAGGGCTTCGCGATGTTTGTAAAAAATTACACATCGATGTGCCGGGAAATATCGGTAAAGGAAAACTGATCGATGAACTGTTCAGCGCAACAAGTGAACATACTTTTATACAGCCTACCTTCATTATTGATTATCCTGTGGAGATGAGCCCGCTTACCAAGAAGCATCGCAGCAAAGCCGGTCTGGTAGAGCGTTTCGAGCTCATGGTAAACGGGAAAGAGCTCGCCAATGCCTACACCGAACTCAACGACCCGATAGACCAGCGCGAACGTTTTGAAGAGCAGGTGCAACTGATGGAAAGAGGCGATGATGAGGCCATGTTCATCGACCACGATTTCTTACGCGCACTTGAATATGGTATGCCGCCCACTTCCGGCATTGGCATCGGTATCGATCGTTTGTGTATGATGATGACGAACCAGGTTTCTATACAGGATGTGCTCCTGTTCCCGCAGATGAGGCCGGAGAAGATGGATTAATTATTTTTTTTGAAACACACAGGTACATAGCTTAAGCAAAGAGCGCATAGAATTATCCTATGCGCTCTTTCTTTTCTCCTATATCCGTAGGTGTTTCAAAAAAATTCCGCTGGCAGCCACCCAACCAATTATTACATACTTTTTGTAGCTTGCTGCAAACTCCCCTGCTGATGAAATATCTGAAAGTATTGTATGTACAGGTTCTTATAGGTATTGCATTGGGTGTGGTGGTTGGCTATTTTTTCCCGGGCTTTGCGCCAACGGCCAAACTGATCAGCGAGTCGTTCATCAACATGATCAAAATGGTGATCACGCCTGTGATCTTTTTAACCATTGTACTCGGCATTACCGGCGCGGGCAGTTTAAAAAAAGTAGGACGGGTTGGCGGGAAAGGATTGCTGTATTTCGAGATCGTTACTACGTTCGCGTTGGTAACCGGGCTTGTTGTTGCCAACGTGCTGAAGCCCGGCGCCGGCATTGCAACGGATCATCTCCCCAAAGAAAATCTTGATAAATATACCAGCGCCGCAAACGGTATGAACTGGGGTGAATTTTTTTCGCATATCATTCCAACAAACATCATCGATTCATTTGCCAAAGGCGATCTGCTGCAGATCCTGTTCTTCGGTGTTATCTTCGCGGTTGCTGTAAGTAAGATGGGCAGCGCGGGAGAAAAACTCGTTTCCACTTTTGAAAACCTGAGCAAAGCGTTTTTCAATGTGATCCATATCGTGATGAAGTTCAGTCCCGTTGGCGCTTTCGGGGGCATGGCCTATACCATCGGCAAATTCGGTTTCGGAAGCCTGGTGTTGCTGGGGAAATTGTTATTATCGTATTACATCACTTCGCTGTTTTTTATTTTTGTTGTGTTGAACCTGATCGCAAAATATTATGGGTTCAGTCTTTGGAAATTACTCGTGTACATCAAAGAAGAATTATTGATCGTACTCGGGGCCAGCAGCAGTGAAGCGGTACTGCCCACCATCATGGAAAAATTACAGGCGGCAGGATGCGAGCGAAGCGTGGTGGGATTGATCATCCCCACAGGTTACAGTTTCAATCTCGATGGCAGTACGATTTACCTGAGCATGGCAACGATCTTTTTAACCCAGGTATTCAATATCGACCTGTCCATCACGCAGCAGTTAACCATTATCGGGATATTGATGATCACCAGCAAAGGAGCAACCGGTGTAACCGGCGGTGGTTTTATCGTGCTCACTTCAACGCTTGCAATTTTAAAGATAATTCCTGTTGAGGGCCTCGCATTGCTTATTGGCGTAGATCGTTTTATGAGTGAAGGAAGGGCGCTCACAAATATCATCGGCAACACAGTAGCCACCGTTGTAATCGCAAAAAGCGAAAAAGCGGTGGATATGGGGATTTACAGGAAAGTGGTGGAGAAGAATTAAGCTTTTAGCTGCAAGCCATAAGCCTCTACTGGTTTTCAATTGAGAATTTAATTTTTCAATCAAATAAGCTTAAAGCTTGCAGCTAAAAGCCAGAAGCTTGAAAAAATATCCTATGAAAAAAAACATATTCCTATTCATTCTTTTCTCAGCGGCCATTGCGGGTTGTTCAACAAAAGCTTTTGTGGCGCGGCCGGGGAGTTTGATTGGTAAAAAGATCGCCTTATCCAGCATCGATCTTACCCGGATGCAGAAAGGAAAAATGATACAGAACGATACAGTATGCGCCTGCATGGGACAAGCCGTTGCAGAAACCGTCTACCCCTACTTGCTAAAATCCGGCGCAACGATTGTGATGTTTACAGATGAACAACGTTCCAGCATGCAACGCATGCGCAGGGCCGCTGATTCGCTGCAGGTGGATTATTTTTTATCCGGCTCAGGCGTTGCTCAGCGTACCGGTAAGGTTGATTTTATGGAGCAGCTTAATCTCAGGCTCGTATCCCTTGCGGGTAATGAGATCATTGCAACGGGGTCATTTTCCGGCCCGGGTGTAACCGCTGCCGGCGCCGCTAAAAGAATTGGCGAGAAACTTTTCAGGAGCAGTAAATAAACACTAACGCATTACACAAAAAGATCGGGATACAACTGCGCACCCGGTACAACCGAATATTTTTCAAGATCGGTGATGCCTTCTGCGGCCATTACTTCTTCATCGATAAATGTATTGCCTGTGCATTGCTGCGAAGGTTTGGTTACTATATAGTATACCGCATCTGCTAAAATACCTGTGGTGCGGCTCATTTTGGCGAGCGCCTCGCCACCCAGTAAATTTCTCACGGCGGCCGTATCGATCGTTGTGCGTGGCCACAATGCATTGGATGCAACGCCGGCGCCTTTCAACTCTGCCGCCCAGCCCAGCGCGAGCATGCTCATGCTGTATTTGGTAATGGTATAAGCGATATGCCCTCCCATCCATTTTGGATCTAAATTGATCGGCGGTGAAAGGGTGATGATATGCGGGTTGTTAGCTTTCTTCAAATGCGGGATGCAGTATTTGCCCATTAAAAAAGTGCCGCGCACATTGATGCTCTGCATCAGGTCGAAACGTTTGGATTCTGTTTGTTCCGTAGGCGTGAGTTGAATAGCCGATGCATTGTTGATCAGTATATCGATCCCGCCGAAAGTATCTACGGCCTGCTGCACCGCAGATTGGATCTGGTCTTCATGCCTGATATCGAGCTGGACGGCGAGCGCCTTTCCGCCTGCGGCTTCCACTTCTTTTGCGGCAGAATAAATGGTTCCGCCCAAACGCGGGTCTTCTTCAACGCTCTTTGCGGCGATCACAATATTTGCACCCTCGCTGGCTAAACGCAGGGCCATTGCTTTACCAATACCGCGACTGGCGCCGGTGATGAAGACTGTTTTATTTGTAAGCATTTTTTTGGGGCTGCAAGCTTTTAGCTGCTGGCTATTTTAATGTAAAAATTTTTTATCTCTGTTTAGATCGATGCTTTCTTTTTACCATCCTAAAAATTCTTTGATCACGGTTTCTGTTTCGAGGCAGGCTTTTTCGAGATCATCGTTGAGGATCGTTTTATTGAACTGGTGGCTGAACGACATTTCATAGCTGGCTTTGCTCACACGGGTTTCGAGACTTTCGGGTGTTTCGGTGCCGCGGCCCTGGAGCCTGCGGCGCAGTTCTTCGATAGAGGGGGGCTGGATAAAAATAGAGAGACAATCACCCGCAAACCTTTGCTGCACGTGAACGGCGCCCTGCACATCTATATCGAGCATGGGCACCTGGCCGGCGATCCACATTCTCTCGAGCTCGCTTCTGAGTGTGCCATAATATTTGCCCTCGTATACCATTTCCCATTCGATGAAAGCTTTGGAATCGATCTTTTCCTTGAACTCATCTACGCCGAGGAAATAATAGTCTACCCCGTTTTTTTCTTCGCCCCGCGGTGCACGCGTGGTGGCGGAGATGGAGAAAGCCAGTTTAGGATATTTATTGATGAGATACTGCGTAATAGAAGTCTTTCCCGACCCCGAAGGAGCAGTAATAATGATCAGTTTTCCTTGTGATGCGAACTGCATGGTTGGGGTTTGAACAAAGAAACAATATAATTCTCATGTTCGCGGATCCAAACCGGAAAACTCTACCGCCGTGCCGCTTGGTCCTGGCCCCAGAGGACGCAACATTGGTACATCATCAGAAGCGGGCTCCCGGGGAGCGGCATATGAAATGCGGGTATGTTTTATTTACGTATCGCTCCTCCGGAGCTCTGGGGCTTTAATTGATTAACGAAATTCTATCTACGTGTCGCTCCTCCGGAGCTTTGGGGCTCTAATTGATTAACTGAATTCTATCTACGTGTCGCTCCTCCGGAGCTTTGGGACTTTAATTGATTAACTGAATTCTATCTACGTGTCGCTCCTCCGGAGCTTTGGGACTTTAATTGATTAACTGAATTCTATCTACGTGTCGCTCCTCCGGAGCTTTGGGACTTTAATTGATTAACTGAATTTTATCTACGTGTCGCTCCGCTGGAGCTTTGGGACTTTAATTGATTAACTAAAATCTATGAACAGGTTGCGCCGCTGGGGGAGGTGCTGAAGCGCTTGATGTGGTTGAATTGTGCGACGCAACAGGGGCCAAATAGTAGTAATGGCGCCGGGTTCATGGTGCTTTCAAAATTGACGTTCAAAATTATTATTGATTATCAGGCAATTACAAAGGTGCGATGTAAAATAGTTTTCAAAATTCTTGGAAAATAGTGTGGGTTGGGCCTACCTTCGCCGTCCATTTAAAATCCACGGGATAGCGTGGGTTTCATTAAAACAGAAATTATATGAGTAAACTTCATTTCACCACCAAGCATGCAAACGCGGCTACCGTACAGCACAACTGGTATGTGGTTGACGGTACTAATCAAACCGTAGGACGTATTGCATCGAAAATCGCTTCTGTTCTTCGCGGTAAGAACAAAGCCTATTACACCCCGCACGTTGATTGCGGAGATTATGTGATCCTTGTCAATTGCGACAAAGTTGTTTTTACCGGCAACAAAGGAGAGCAGAAAGTATACCTCAATTATTCCGGTTACCCAGGTGGTAAGAAGGAAGAAGTTGCTGAAGACTTGCTGAAACGCCGTCCGGAAGTGGTTATGGAAAGAGCTGTAAAAGGCATGCTTCCCAAGAACCGTCTTGGCCGTAAGATGATCAAGAAATTCTTCGTGTATGCAGGTGGAACACACCAGCACAGTGCGCAACAACCGAAAGAATTGAAATTCTAATCAACTATTTTAAAAATTAATTCCAACATAAATGGAAAAACAGAAAAATGCAGTTGGTCGCCGTAAAGAAGCCGTTACCCGTGTTTTTGTAAGCAAGGGCGATGGTAAGATCACTGTAAACGACAAAGATTATAAAGCTTATTTTCCACTGGTTTATTTACAGAACCAGGTTGAAGCTCCACTAAAAACAGCCGATATGGTTGGCAAACTGGATATCGTGATCAATGCACAAGGCGGTGGTTTGAAAGGCCAGGCTGAAGCTGCTAAATTAGGTATCGCACGTGCTTTGCTCGAGGTGAATGCTGAGTTCCGTCCTGCCCTTAAAGCAGCCGGCCAGTTGAAACGTGATCCACGTGGTGTTGAACGTAAGAAATTCGGTCATAAGAAAGCACGTAGAAGCTACCAGTTCAGCAAACGTTAAGAGCAGCTATGAGCTACCAGCTACGAGCCTTGAGCCTTTGGCTCGCAGCTCACAGCATACCGCTCGCAGCTTAACCCAATTCAAATCATACAACAATCATAAGAAATGGAAAATAACACTTCATTACAACAACAACTCCTGGAGGCCGGCGTACACTTTGGTCACCTGAAAAAGAAGTGGAATCCAAAGATGTTGCCTTACATCTTTGCTGAGAAGAAAGGTATCCACATCATCGATCTTAACAAAACGGTTGATCACCTGCAGGAAGCTGCGGCTGCTATCAAACAGATCGCTAAAAGCGGTAAAAAGATCATGTTCGTGGCCACTAAAAAACAAGCCAAGGAAATCGTTAGCGAATGCGCTAAACGTGTGAACATGCCTTACGCTACTGAGCGCTGGTTGGGTGGTATGCTTACCAACTTCAACACCGTTCGCAAAAGCGTTAAGAAAATGCAGAGCATTGAAAAAATGCTGGCTGATGGCAGCGCTGAAAGCCTGACCAAAAAAGAACGCCTTACTTTAACACGCGATAAAGATAAAATGGAAAAAGTACTGGGTGGTATCGCCCAGCTCGGCCGTCTCCCGGCTGCCTTGTTCCTCGTTGATATCGGCCACGAACACATCGCTTTGTCTGAAGCAAAACGTTTGGGCATCACTACTTTTGGTATGGTAGATACCAACAGCGATCCTAACAAAGTAGACTTCGCGATCCCTGCCAATGACGATGCAACAAAATCGATCGCTATCATCACCAACTATATCATCGCTGCTATTGCAGAAGGCTTGACAGAACGCCAGGCTTCTAAAGATGAAGATGAGTCTGATGATACCAATAACGAGAACGAAGCGAAAGCACGCCGACTCGAAGCTGAAGCACAGGCTGAAGCTGCACGTGGCGGCCGTCGCGGCGGCAGCGGGGCAAACGCAGCAGGTGGTCCTGGTGCAGGCGCGCCTAAACGTCGTGTTCCAAGCAATCGCCGCCCGGCTGGTGGTGGTGGACCTCGTTAATTGAACCTCACGATATTAATTAGTAGTTAATAGTTAATAATTAATAATTGCTTCATCTTTTACGGAGAAGTATTATTGATTATTAATTATTAATTGCTAACTATAATTCCTAATTACTAATTAATACTTATGTCAACTGTAACAATTACAGCTCAGGATATCAACAAACTGCGCCAGGCTACCGGTGCCGGTATGATGGATTGCAGAAAAGCGTTAACAGAAACCAATGGCGATTTTGAAGCGGCTATTGACTGGTTACGCAAACAAGGACAAAAAGTTGCGGCTAAACGCAGCGACCGTGAAGCGAAAGAAGGTGTGATCATCGCCAAAACATCTGCCGACAATAAAGTAGGTTTTGTAGTATGCATCAGCTGTGAAACAGATTTCGTTTCCAAGAATGCTGAGTTCGTTGCTTTTGCACAAAGCATCGCAGACGCTGCAGTAGAGAACAATGTGAAGAGCGCAGATGAGCTGAATGAAGTGGTGATCAACGGCGCGAAAGTGTCTGATATGATCAACGATAAACTTGCTTCTATCGGCGAGAAGATCGGTATCGCAAAATTTGAAAGGATCGAAGCGCCTTATGTGGCTTCTTACATACACGGTTCATACCGCATGGGTGTATTGGTTGGTTTATCTGCGGTTGCTGAAGAAGCTGGTAAAGATATCGCCATGCAGATCGCAGCGATGAACCCGCTGGCAGTAGATGCAGACAGCATTTCACCTGAAACCATTGAAAGAGAAAGAGCGATCGTGGTAGATACCATGAAAGCAGATCCTAAAATGGCCGGTAAACCCGATGATATGATCGCTAAGATCGCTGAAGGTAAACTGAACGCATTCTT
>JADMIO011426267.1_pt1 | contig 15236 bp, 17 predicted proteins | sample 8958161 | NCBI WGS metagenome assembly JADMIO01 (sample SAMN16585339, study PRJNA669376) | soil metagenome | isolation source: Crop rotation soil | place: USA: Cullars Rotation, Alabama | collected 2011 | reverse complement strand
TGGGCGCCCTGCTGGCGTGGGCGGCGCTGCGCCAGCCCCGCCAAACTGCTTAGCGCCAAGTGGCCTAAAGAACTGGGATTTCCCGCCGATTGCGGCATATCCGGCGTTGCGTCGGTGGCCGCTTTTTGGCAGAACCGCGCCACATTCGGCCGGGTGGGGGCCCGCCTTGGCATGCCCCGCAAGATATTGAGGACTCCATGACAGCTTTGGGACTGATCATCGCGTGCGGGCTGCTCGCGATCGTTTACGGCATCTGGGCGATCTGGTCGGTGATGCAGGCCGATCCCGGCAACCCACGGATGCAGGAGATTTCGGCCGCGGTGCGCGAGGGCGCGCAGGCCTATCTGAGCCGCCAATACACCACCATCGCCATCGTCGGCGTGGTGATCTTCCTGATCGTCGGCTGGCTGCTCGGCTGGCTGGTCGGCATCGGCTTCCTGATCGGCGCGGTGCTGTCGGGCGTCGCGGGCTTCATCGGCATGAACGTCTCGGTCCGCGCCAACGTGCGCACCGCGCAGGCGGCGATCGGTTCGCTCGCCGGCGGGCTTGAGCTTGCGTTCAAGGCCGGCGCCATCACCGGCATGTTTGTGGCCGGCTTGGCTCTGCTCGGCGTCACCGGCTACTACGCGATCCTGACCGGACCGATGGGATTTGCCGCAAATTCCCGCACCGTGATCGACGCCATGGTGGCGCTGGGCTTCGGCGCCTCGCTGATCTCGATCTTTGCCCGTCTCGGCGGCGGCATCTTCACCAAAGGCGCCGACGTCGGTGGCGATCTGGTCGGCAAGGTCGAGGCCGGCATCCCCGAAGACGATCCGCGCAACCCCGCGACCATCGCCGACAACGTCGGCGACAACGTCGGCGACTGCGCCGGCATGGCCGCCGACCTGTTCGAGACCTACGCGGTGACCACGGTCGCCACCATGGTGCTGGCGGCGATCTTCTTCGCCGGCACGCCGCAGCTTGTGAACATGATGATCCTGCCGCTCGCCATCGGCGGCATCTGCATCATCACTTCGATCGTCGGCACGTTCTTCGTCAAGCTCGGCGCCAGCCAGTCGATCATGGGCGCGCTCTACAAGGGCCTGATCGTCACCGCGATCCTGTCGCTGGTCGGCATCGCCGGCGTCATCCACTATCTGTTCGGCTTCGGTGTGCCGCTTCGCACCACGGCAGGCACCGCCTTCACCAGCACCACGCTCTATTGGTGCGGCGTGATCGGCCTCGTGGTCACCGGCCTGATCATCTGGATCACGGAGTACTACACCGGGACCGACTATCGTCCGGTCAAGGCGATCGCGGCGGCCTCGGTCACTGGTCACGGCACCAACGTGATCCAGGGCCTCGCCATTTCGATGGAGGCGACGGCATTGCCGGCTATCGTCATCATCGCCGGCATCCTGGTGACGTTCGGCATGGCGGGACTGTTCGGCATCGCGGTCGCGGTGACGACGATGCTGGCGTTGGCCGGCATGGTGGTCGCGCTCGACGCGTTCGGTCCGGTCACCGACAACGCCGGTGGCATTGCCGAAATGGCAGGTCTGCCGAAGGAGGTCCGCAAATCGACCGACGCGCTCGACGCGGTCGGCAACACCACCAAGGCGGTGACCAAGGGCTACGCCATCGGTTCGGCGGGCCTCGGCGCGCTGGTGCTGTTTGCGGCCTACAACGAGGATCTGAAATATTTCATCGCGAACTCCGCGCAGCACAAATACTTCTCCGGCGTTTCGCTCGACTTCGCGCTGACCAATCCATACGTGGTCGCGGGCCTGCTGTTCGGCGGCCTGCTGCCGTATCTGTTCGGCGCCATGGGCATGACCGCGGTCGGCCGGGCTGCCGGCGCCATCGTCGAGGAGGTGAGGCGGCAGTTCCGCGAGAAGCCCGGCATCATGAAGGGCACGGACAAGCCGGACTACGGCAAGGCCGTCGACCTCCTGACCGTCGCGGCGATCAAGGAGATGATCATTCCGTCGCTGTTGCCGGTGCTGTCGCCGATCGTCGTCTACTACGTGATCTACTGGGTCGCCGGTGGCGGCGCTGTCGGCAAATCGGCTGCGTTCTCGGCAGTCGGCGCCATGCTGCTCGGCGTTATCGTCACCGGTTTGTTCGTGGCGATCTCGATGACCTCGGGTGGCGGCGCGTGGGACAACGCCAAGAAGTACATCGAGGACGGTCATTACGGCGGCAAGGGCTCCGACGCCCACAAGGCGGCGGTGACCGGCGACACCGTGGGCGATCCCTACAAGGACACCGCGGGACCTGCGGTGAACCCGATGATCAAGATCACCAACATCGTGGCGCTGCTGCTGCTTGCGGTGCTGGCGCACGGCTGAGCCCGAACGCGCATTGTGAGGCAAGACGAAACCCCGCGGGCGACCGCGGGGTTTTTATTGGACGAGTTGCCGCCTTGCGTGCAATCTTCACGATATGTAACGTCGTGTGTGGAGAATGACACATGGCGACAAATCTCTCGATTGATCCGAAGCTCATCGAACGCGCCTTGAAGGTCAGTGGCGAGCGCACCAAAAAGGCTGCCGTAACCAAGGCGCTGCAGGAGTTCGTGGCCCGGCGTCAGCAAAAGCGGCTGCTGGATTTGATGGGCAAGCTCGAGTGGAATCCTGGCTTTGATTACAAGGCCGAGCGGGAGCGCGGTTGAGCCTTTTCGTCGATACCAGCGTGTGGTCGCTCGCTTTGCGGAGAGACGGGCCGCCGGCCGCAGCGCCGTTACACGCCTTGGTTCGAGCTCTGCAAACCGGTGAGACCGTTGTGGCGACCGGCCTGGTGCTGCAAGAACTGTTGCAGGGCTTTTCCGGGCCGAAGGACCGCGACGCAATTCTCGACCGTTTCGCAGCGCTGGCAATGCTCCACCCAGACCGCGACGATCATATCGAAGCGGCGCTGTTGCGAATCACTGCCGACGCCGCGGTGTCCAGATTGGGACGATCGATGCTCTGCTGGCGCGACTGTGCGTCCGGCACGACCTGACCATGCTGACCACAGACGAAGATTTCCGGCATGTCGCCCGACTAAGCGAATTGAAGCTGTGGAGGGCGTGACTCGTCGGTACCTTCCCCAAGCCTCCATCGGCATCGCAGTCATTCCAACTGATCGCGTTTTGAGGCGGAGCAGGGTGCGGTGACTTGATGGACCGCTGGGAGGCACAGGGCGTGGCAACCAATTTGTCGATCGATCCCAGGCATCGTGGCGCTGTTGCTCCCCATAGTGCTGGCGCACGGCTGACGCCACGCTACAATCACGGCCGGCTGTCCGTCGGGCAGCCGGCCGTTGCATTTGTCGGGGGCGTCACATGCAGCACTTGTTCTCGCTTCGGCGAGCGTTCGCGTTCGTTTTCACCGCTATTGCCGCCGCGGCAGCGCCGGCCGGCGCACAGCAATATCCGTCGCAACCGATCAAGATCGTCGTTTCGCTCGCGCCGGGCGGCGTCGCCGATATCGTGGCGCGCCAGTTCGCCGCCAAGATGGGCGAGGCGGGCAAGACCGTGGTGGTGGAAAATCGCACCGGCGGCGGCGGCCTGATCGGCGCCGGTGAGGCCGCGAAGGCCACGCCCGATGGCTACACGCTCTACATGGGATTCCACGGCACGCAATCGATCCTGCCGCATCTGACGGCCAAGATGCCCTATGACGCGGCGAAGGATTTTGTGCCGGTCATCTTCCTCGTCACGTCGCCCAACATCCTGGTGGTGCATCCGTCGGTGCCGGCAAAAACGCCGAGAGAGCTGATCGACCACATCAAGGCCAATCCCGGCAAGGTGGTTTATGCGTCGCCGGGCGTCGGCTCTTCCGGGCATCTGGCGGGAGAGCAGTTCAAGCAACTCTACAGCCTCGACATCGTTGCCTCGCACTATCGCGGTGCGGCGCCGGCGTTGCAGGACCTGGTGGCGGGCCACGCCCAGTTGATGTTCGACATCGTACCCTTGACCAAGGCGCAGCTCGCGGACGGCCGGGTGCGCGCGCTCGCGGTGACGGCGGCGAAGCGCGAACCGGCGGTGCCTGACGTTCCGACATTTGCCGAGCTTGGCATGGCCGGCATCGAGGGCGGTCCCTGGTTCGGCCTGTTTGCCCCCGCCGGTACGCCACGCGCGGCCATCGACTGGATCAACGCCGAAGCCGGGAAGATTTTTGCCGCTCCCGATGTCAACGCGCGCCTGACCGGCATGGGCCTGACTGTGCCGCTTGGTTCTCCAGAGGATTTCGGCAGGCATGTCGAAGCCGAGACCAAGCGCTGGGGCGAGGTCATCCGCAAAGGCAACATCAAGATCGAGCAGTAACGGCGCGGCTGAGATTTTCCTCAGCAAAAATTACTTATCCCCGCCCGCCAAACCGCACTTATCTTCGTCGCGCCTCGCTCAATCGAGGGCGTCGTCGGTCGCGGCGTTTGAAGCGGAGCAGGGCGCGGTGTCCGACAACGACATCGCGATGGAGTGCCGGGAGGCGCAGGGCTCCTCGCAAGGGTCCGCGCGCCCCGGGACCTCCGCCCCTCAAGATGAACAGGGATACGGGCGAGCCCGGCGCCCAAAAACCAAGCCGCCGGACGGCAAAGCGTTGGCCAATCGGAAGGCTGGTCAATCCTCAGTTCAGGAATTATAATCAACTAGACAACCAGTTGGATAACCATGGCAACGATCGGCGCCTTCGAAGCCAAGACCAAACTCGCGGAGCTGCTTGACCGTGTCGAGCAGGGCGAAGAAATCGTTATCACCCGCCGCGGCAAGCCGGCGGCAAGATTGGTGCCCGCCGTGATGAAATCGACTGAGGACAAAATCGACCTTCGCGAGATAAGGCGGATTGCTCGGTCCTTTAAGGCCAAGGTGAAAGGTTCCTTTTCCTCCGGCGACATCAACGACATTCTTTACGATGAAGACGGTCTGCCAAAATGATCGTCGATACGTCCGCCATCTTGGCGGTGCTGCTACGCGAACCGGATGCGAAGCGGTTTGAACTGCTCTTGGCAGCGGCGCCGAGGCGGCGGCTCTCGACGGCAAGCTTTGTCGAACTGATCAATGTCATAGACCGCCGGCTCGGGGCAGACCTGGTCGCGACTGCGGAGGCGCTGCTTGCCGCGGCGAAAATTGAACTGGCGCCGTTCACAGTCGAGCAAGTGCAATGGGCGCGGCACGCAAGGCTTACTTACGGCATCGGCCGACATCGTGCCGGCCTCAACTTCGGCGATTGCTTCGTCTATGCGCTGGCGAAATCAACCGGTGAGCCGCTGCTCTTCAAGGGCAACGATTTTTCGCAAACCGATCTCGTCGCGGCGATCTGACCGCACGCCTCAAGGCTTCGGCATCACGTTGCCGCACTTCTTGCAGGTGCGCGCGTCCTCGCTGTCGAAGAACTGCTGATAGGCCTTCGACACCGGGTCGTTCTTGTAGTCGTCGACCACGGCTTTGACCTCGTGCAAGAGTTCGTCGCACTTCGGGCAGAACCACTGGAAGCGGTCGACTTCGCCGGCGCGGCGCTTTCGCTCGACCACCAGCAGATAGGCATCGGGGGCAAAGCGCGGCGAATGCGGCGTGCCGGCCGGTGTGTAGATCACTGAGCCCTCCGGCACGTCGGCGATCTCTTCCTTGCCCTCTTCGTTGCGGTAATGCAGGCGAAGGTCGCCCTTCACCGGATACATCACCTCGTCGCTTGGGTTGATGTGGAATTCGCTACGGTATTCGCGGCCACGCGCCATGAACACCAGCGAGTCGGGCTGCTGCCACAGAACGTTGACGCGGCCGCCGGAATCGCCGAGCGCTTTGGCCGTCTCGGGCAGGCTGATGATCGGCATCTTCATCGGCGAGTCTCCTGGGAGTCGCTTTGATGGGCAAAGGATGCGGCGAGGGTTCGCCGTTGTCCAGCCCGGCTATCCCGTCTTTCCGGCTAGTTGCCGAGCGGCTTGGTCAGAGCGAAAACGTAGTTGATGTAGTTGAGTTCGGTGCCGCTGGTCGGCGTGGTGCGGCTGACGAAGTCGAACACCTTGCCGTCCTTCAGTCCGTAGTTGGCCAGCCGCTGCACGCGGCGATTCTTGTCGAAATAGACCGCGAGCACCCGCTGATTGGTGACGTCCTGGTTCATGAAGGCGAGCTTCTGCTCGGCCCGCTGCGAGATGTAATAGAACGTCTCGCCGCTGACGGTGGCGACGGTGGACGGCGTGCCCAGCACGATCAGCACCTGCTCCTGGCTGGCCCCCAGCGGAACCTGCTCCAGTGCGCCCTCGGGCGCGATATAGCCGCGCTGATAGACCTGCATGAACGCGTCGCAGCCCGCGAGCGCCAGCGCCGCAGCCATCAATGCAGCAGCCAGCAGCGGCCGCCACAGGCGGCGCGGAGCAGCCTCGGCATTCTGGGATCGGCGGTTGTGTTCCGTCATTTTGCTTGCATAGGGGACCGCGGCGGGGTTACCCGAGGTATCCTGAAATAGCAACGAACGGCTTAACGTCGCTGCCGTCTGAGACCGCGAACCCTATGATTTCGCTCCCCTTCCGCCGCTCTCGGCGTGCCGGCAGCATTGACGCGCTCTATGGCATGATCGTGGCGCAGGCGCGCTCACCGGCGTTCTACAGCGACTACGGCGTGCCCGACACGGTGGAGGGCCGGCTCGACATGCTGATGCTGCATCTGGTGTTGCTGCTTCGGCGGTTGAGGCAGGGCCAGCCCGCGCAAACGACGGATGCCATCCCTGCGGCCGGCCAGGAGCTGTTCGACCGGTTCTGCCGCGATATCGATGCCAATTTCCGCGAGATGGGCGTCGGCGACCTGACGGTGCCCAAGAAAATGCGGCAAGTGGCCGAAGCCTATTTTGGCCGCGCCGGAGCCTACGAGAGCGCTTTGCAGGCCGACGACATGGCGGCGCTCGAAGCGGCGCTCACCCGCAACGTCTTCGGCGCGGCCGTTCCGCCGCTGGGCGCGCGGCGGCTGGCTACCTATATGCGGGAGGCGAGCCGCCGGCTGGATGCGCAACCGGCCGCCGCATTGGCCGGTGTGGCAGTTGATTTCCCACCGCCCGACACGGTGACTTCGACTTGAACCAAAAAACCCCCATCAAACCACCCGCTGCCTGGAGCGTACCGCTCGCCGTCGCCGACATTCCGGAGAACGGCCGCCGGGTCGATCTCGTGGCCGACGACAAGGCGCGCGAAGCCATCGCGAAGATCGCGAATCTCGATGCTCTGCCGCAGCTTGAAGCGGGGTTCGACCTGACGCGCCAAGGCTCGGGCGGATTGCATGTATCCGGCCGGGTCGCCGCGACCGTGGTGCAGACCTGCGTGGTGACGCTTGAGCCGGTCGAAAGCGTGATCGAGGAGGCGGTCGACCTGACGTTTCAGCCGGAGGCCGCTTCGGGGAGTGCGGCCAGCGGATTTCATGCGGTCGACGCCGAAGACCCGCCGGAGACGCTTCGCGACGGAATGGTCGATCTCGGTGCTGTCGCCACCGAGTTCCTGCTTTTGGGAATCGATCCCTATCCACGCAAGCCCGGCGTTATCTTCGATGCGCCCCCCGCCAGCGATCCGTCCGCCCATCCGTTCGCAGCGCTCGCCGCTCTGAAAAAGGGCGGAACCGGCGAACCGAGGTAGATTTTTGCGAAACTGCCGCAGAAAGCCCAAATCCTAGCCACTGGTATGTCCCCCGGCCGGCGGGTTATTGTCGATCTTCACCCGGTCGCTTCCGTTCACGGAAATCCCGGCGTCACACCGCCGGCGTGCATTCGATCCATGCCTGAGAATATCCGCATCGCTCTTGACGCTATGGGGGGCGACCACGGCCCCGGGGTGGTCGTCAGCGGAGCGGCGCTGGCGCTGGAGCAACATCCAAATGCGAGGTTCCTGCTGTTCGGCGACGAGGCCAAGGTTGGCCCTCTGCTGTCGGCCCATCCGCAACTTAAAGGTGCCAGCCGCCTGGTGCACACCGATGTGGCGGTGCGGATGGAGGACAAGCCCAGCCAGGCGCTGCGCAACGGCCGGTGGAAATCCTCGATGTGGCTCGCCATCGACGCGGTCAAGAAGGGCGAGGCGGACGTGGCGGTCTCGGCGGGCAACACCGGCGCGCTGATGGCCATGGCCAAGTTCAACCTGCGCATGCTGCCCGGCATCGAGCGCCCGGCGATCGCGGCGGTGTGGCCGACGGTGACGGGCGCCTGCGTCGTGCTCGATCTCGGCGCCTCCATCGGCGCCGACGCGCAAGGTCTGGTCGACATGGCGGTGATGGGCAGCGCGATGTCGCGAGTTCTATTTCAACTCGACCGGCCGAAAGTGGGCCTGCTCAACATCGGCGTCGAAGAGGTCAAGGGCTTGGAGTCCGTGCGCGAAGCGAGCCGCATCCTGCGCGAGGAGCCGTTGCCGCACGTCGACTACGTCGGCTTCGTCGAAGGCGACGACATCGGCAGCGGCAAGGCCGACGTCGTGGTGACCGAGGGCTTTGCCGGCAATATTGCGTTGAAGACGGCAGAGGGTACTGCGCATCAGTTCGCCGAGTACCTGAAGTTTGCGATCTCGCAATCGATCTGGTCCAAACTCGGCTATCTGCTGGCGCGTCCGGCGTTTCGCATGCTGCGTGAAAAGATGGACCCAGGCAAAGCGAACGGCGGCGTTTTTCTTGGGCTCAATGGTATTGTGATCAAGAGCCACGGCGGCACCAACGCCGAGGGTTTTGCGGCCGCGATTAACGTGGGACACGAAATGGTCCGTGAGGAACTGCTCGGCAAGATCAGCGCGACCATCCGCCGTCATGCCGGCGAAACGAAAGTCGCTCGCGCGGCGGGCGGGGCGGGCTCGTGACCATGCTTCGTTCCGTGGTGCTCGGATGCGGCAGCCATCTGCCTGAGCGGGTCCTGTCTAATCAGGAACTCGCTGCCAAAGTTGATACGTCCGACGAATGGATCGTGCAGCGCACCGGTATTCGCCAACGTTACATCGCAGCCGATGGCGAGGTCACCTCGGACCTTGCCATTGCCGCCGCAAAGGCCGCGCTGGCCAATGCTCACGCCGACGCGCAGTCGATTGACCTGATCGTGCTGGCGACCTCGACCGCCGACAACACGTTCCCGGCCGCCGCGGTATCGGTACAGGCGGGGCTTGGCATCACCCGCGGTGCGGCCTTCGATCTTCAGGCGGTGTGCTCGGGCTTCGTCTATGGCATCGCTATCACCGACGCATTGTTACGCACCGGCACCTACAAGCGTGCACTTGTGATCGGTGCGGAGACGTTCTCACGCATTCTCGACTGGCAGGACCGCACCACCTGCGTGTTGTTCGGCGACGGCGCCGGCGCCGTGGTGCTCGAAGCGCAGCAGCAGCCTGGTGCACGCGACGATCGCGGCGTGTTGACCACGCATCTGCGCTCTGACGGCCGGCACAAATCGAAGCTTTACGTTGACGGCGGTCCGTCATCGACCATGACCGTCGGTCATCTGCGCATGGAAGGCCGCGCGGTATTCAAGCATGCGGTAGCGATGATCACCGACGTGATTGAGGATGCCTTCCGCACCACCGGATACACTGCGGCCGACGTCGACTGGTTCGTGCCGCACCAAGCCAACCGGCGGATCATTGATGATTCCGCCCACAAGCTCGGCATCGCGCCGGAGAAGGTGGTGACCACGGTTGACCTTCACGGCAACACCTCTGCCGCGTCCATCCCACTGGCGCTCAATGTGGCCGTCAAGGACGGCCGCATTAAGAAGGGCGATCTCGTTCTGCTCGAGGCGATGGGTGGCGGCTTCACCTGGGGTTCTGCGCTGATCCGGTGGTAAGTCGGCACCGGCCATCGATTTCGGCAGGTTTCCGGCCGCAATTGGGAGCATTCGGCGCGGTTTTCCGGCGCTTGCGTCGCCTTTGCAACGCTCCGCCAAAAAGCCCCGGCCGTGCGTCCAGCCCGGTTGACTCCGGTTGCCAAGCTAATATCGTCGTAAATTCAGCGGGATAATGGTCGCCGAGACTGGGGCTGGCGATGTCGGGAAAAACCATCACACGAGCGGACCTGTGTGAGGCGGTCTACCAAAAGGTGGGCCTTTCACGCACAGAGTCGGCCGCGCTCGTGGAACTGGTGTTAGGCGAGATCACCAATTGTCTCGAACGGGGCGAAACGGTGAAGTTGTCCTCATTTGGATCATTCGTGGTGCGCAAGAAGGGCCAACGGATTGGCCGGAACCCCAAGACCGGGAAAGAAGTGCCGATTTCGCCTCGCCGCGTGATGGTGTTCAAACCCTCGGCCATCTTAAAGCAACGCATCAACGGCATCGAAGTCGCTGACGCCGCAGAAGCTTAGTTCCGTTTGCGTGCGATCGTGTCGGACCTGCGGGTCCAATCTCCAGCAGGGGAATACGCCGCCATGGAAAAGGCACCGGACGCTTTCAGGACCATCAGCGAAGTCGCCGACGACCTCGATATTCCGCAGCACGTGCTGCGGTTCTGGGAAAGCCGCTTTTCCCAGATTAAACCGCTGAAGCGCGCCGGCGGGCGGCGTTATTACCGCCCGGACGATGTCGACTTGCTCCGTGGGATCAAGCATTTGCTGTACGGCGAAGGCTACACGATCCGCGGCGTTCAGCGCATCCTGCGCGAGCAGGGAGGCAAGTTCGTCCAGGCGGTGTGGCAGCCGGGCGCGGCACAGCCCGCCGCGGCCCCGGAAGACGATGCGCCTGCTCCGGAGACCGCACAGCTTGCGCCGGACGAGGCCGCAAGGGCCCTGTTCGGCCTGCTGCGGGCGCCGTCGGTGCCGCCGGTCGAGGAGCAGACTAAGGCCGCGCCAAATACCGATGTGGCGGATGCTTCAGCCGCATTAACCCGCGACGATGTGCGGCGGCTGCAAAGCGCGCTGCACGAGTTGCGCGAATGCCGGCGGGTGATCGATGCTGCCTTGAGCGGCGAGGCAGCTTGAACTCCAGGGCTCGCTAGGTCTTGCGCTTGCACACCGCATCGGGCTGATGTGTCCGGCTGATGGGGCACGTTCCCTCCGAAGGTTTTTGAGCAACCGATGCTGTCGGGCAAGAAGGCTGCGCTGATCGTCTGGTTCGTCGGCATGTCGGTGCTGATCGGGCTGGTCGCCTGGCATGGCGCCGATCACGTCGGCTCCGAAATGCTGAGTGCCGGCTGGGCCAGCCTGCTGGTCGTTGTGCTCGTGCGCATTGGCTCGGTGGGGATCGCCGGCGGGGGCTGGTGGTTGTTGTTTGCACCGGAACGGCGGCCGTCGCTCTGGCTTTGCGTTGGCATACGGTTCGTGCGCGAGGGCGCCAATGCGCTGTTACCGCTGGCGCAGATCGGCGGTGATTTCATCGGTGCGCGGTGTCTTGCGCTGCGCGGCGTGCGTGGTGCGCTTGCAGCGGCGAGCGTCATCGTCGATGTCCTGATGCAGGCTGCGAGCCAGCTTATCTTTGCGCTGGTGGGGCTGGTCCTGCTGATCCAGATCGGCGGCAATGATCTGCTGGTCTGGCCGATCGCTGTCGGTATCGCGGTGGCGGTGCCGGCACTGGGTGGTTTTCTGCTGGTGCAAGGTGAGCTCGGGCAGCGCCTGTTCAAGAAGGTGCTCTCGGCATTCACAGGCGATGGCAATTGGCTGCGGCTTGGCGCCGTGGACGACCTGTTCGCGGAACTCGGCGCGTTCTACGACAGCCATGCCCGGCTCATTCGTAGTGTCGCCTGGCACCTGGCCGGCTGGTTCGTCGGTGCCATCGAGGTCTGGGCGCTGCTCAATTTCATGGGCCACCCGATCGACTACGGGGACGCCGTCATCATCGAGAGCCTGATGCACGCTGTGCGGGGTGCGGCTTTCGCGGTGCCCGGCGCGCTCGGCGCGCAGGAGGGCGGCCTGATCGTGCTGTGTGCGATCTTCGGTGTGCCGGCCGATGCGGCGTTGGCGCTGTCGCTGATCAAGCGCGTGCCCGACCTGGTGCTTGGCGTGCCAGGACTTCTGACCTGGCAGGCCATGGAGGGCTGGTATTTCCACCGCCGGCGGTCCGCGGCCGATAATCAGAACGAGCGGGCCTGAGCGTCGTGCTGGGTACGCTCATGCTGGTGGCGCTTGGGCTGGCGGCGGCGTTCGGCTGCCTTTTCATGCTGATCGCCACGCTGTTTGTGTTGCGCCCGGCGCCGCCGGATCGCGCGCCGGTGAAACCGGCGCCGGCCGTCACAATTCTCAAGCCGCTACACGGCGACGAATCCGGCCTTTACGAAAATTTGGCGTCATTTTTCGAGCAGGACTATCCAGGCGTCGTTCAGATCGTGTTTGGCGTTGAAGATCTAAATGACGCAGCGATCGCGATTGTCGAGCGGCTGCGCGCCACGTATCCCGATCGTGCAATCGAGTTGGTGATCGAGCCCCGCGCGACGGGCTCAAATCCGAAGGTCGCCAACCTCATCAACATGCAGCCGCGCATCGCCCATGACATCGTGGTGCTGGCCGACAGCGATATCCGTGTGGCGCGGGACTATCTGTCCCGCGTGGTCGGCGCGCTCGACCGCCTCGGCGGCGTGGTGAGCTGTCCTTACTATGGCATCGCCACCGCCAGCGTGTGGTCAAAACTGGCGCAAATGAATCTCGACAGTCACTTTTTGCCAGGCGTTGTGGTGGGGTTCCGGCTGAAGATATCGCGCCCGTGTCTCGGATCGACCATTGCGCTGCATCGGAGCACGTTGACGGAAATTGGCGGCTTCGAACCGCTCGCCGACTGTCTGGCCGACGACTACGTGCTGGGCGAACTCGTCGCGGATCGGGGCGGGGCGGTTTCGATGCTGCCGTTCGCGGTGGGTCATGTCTGCGCCGAATCATCCTTTGTTGAATTGTGGCGGCACGAGCTGCGCTGGGCGCTGACCATCCGCACCATCGACCCGCTCGGCTATCTTGGCTGGATCGTGACACACGCCTTCCCATTGGCGCTATTGGCTTGGATTTTCGGCGCTGGCTGGCCGGGGGCGGCCCTGGCGCTGGCAGCCCTGGGTTGCCGGGCGCTGCTCATTTTCGCCACCGAGCGAGGATATGGCTTGCCGGCGCACCCATATTGGCTCATTCCGGTGCGTGATTTATTGTCCTTCGCCGTATTCGTGGCGGGCTTTGTCGCCCGCGACGTGAGCTGGCGGGGGCACCACTACGAGTTGATGTCGCAAGGCTTGTTGAAGCCGGACCGGAGAACGCGCCCGTCATGATGAAGACCCTGTTTCTGCAAGCGCCGTCATTTGAAGGCTTCGATGGAGGAGCCGGCGCGCGCTACCAGATGCGCCGTGAGGTCAAGTCTTTCTGGTACCCGACCTGGTTGGCGCAGCCGGCTGCCTTGGTCGAGGGGTCCAAGCTGATCGACGCGCCGCCGCACCGGCTTCGTTTCGCCGATGTCGCGCCGGAGGCCACGCAGCGCGATCTGATCGTGCTGCACACCTCGACGCCGTCGTTTGCCTCCGACATCAAGACCGTTCGCGCGCTCAAGGAACTCAATCCGAAACTCAAGATCGGCATGGTCGGTGCGAAGGTTGCAGTCGATCCGAACGGCAGCATGGAAGCGTGCGCCGATCTCGACTTTGTTGGGCGAAACGAGTTCGACTTTACCGTCAAGGAGATCGCCGAGGGCCGCGACTTTGCCGGCATCAAGGGCCTGACCTATCGCGACGCCAATGGGCGCATCGTTCATAACGAAGAGCGGCCAATTTTGCACAACATGGATGAATTGCCGTTCGTGACGCCGGTGTACAAGCGCGACCTCACGGTCGAAAATTATTTTGGCGGCTATCTGCTGCACCCTTACATCTCGTTCTACACGGGCCGCGGCTGCAAATCGCGCTGCACGTTCTGTCTGTGGCCGCAGACTGTAGGCGGGCACGCTTATCGCGTGCGCAGCATCGGTCACGTCATCGACGAGCTGAAGTGGGCGGTGAAGGCGTTTCCGCAAGTGAAGGAATACTTCTTCGACGACGACACGCTGACCGATAACCTTCCCCGCGTTGAGGCGCTGGCCAAGGAGATCGGCAAGCTCGGCATCACTTGGTCGTGCAACGCCAAGGCGAACGTGCCGCGGTCCACGCTGAAGGTGATGCGCGACAACGGGCTCCGGCTGCTGCTGGTCGGTTACGAGTCCGGCAACCAGCAGATTCTGTTCAACATCAAAAAGGGCATGCGGGTGGAATTCGCCCGGAGATTTACCAAAGACTGCCACGAGCTCGGCATTGTCATCCACGGCACCTTCATTCTCGGGCTGCCGGGCGAGACCAAGGAGACCATCGAGGAGACGATCAAGTTTGCCACTGAGATCAATCCGCACACGATCCAAGTGTCGCTTGCCGCGCCGTATCCCGGGACTTTCCTGCACAAGCAGGCGAGCGACAACGGCTGGTTCGCGACCGATAACTCCGGTCTGGTCGATCAGTTTGGCGGCCAAATCGCGCAGCTCAGCTACCCGCATCTCAGCCATACTGAAATCTTCGAATCGGTCGAGGATTTCTACAAGCGGTTCTATTTCCGTGTGCCGAAGATCGCCTCGATCGTCGGCGAGATGCTGCGGTCGCCGCAGATGATGAAGCGCCGTCTGCGCGAAGGCGTGGAATTCTTCCATTTCCTGCGCCAGCGCGACGAAGCAGCGGCCTAAGCTATGGGCTCGCCCATTGTGCGCGGCCGCTTCATGTATCCGGCTGCGATGAACCACTCGATCGCGTCGACAAGGCCGTCTCGATAGGGCCGCGAGGTGTAGCCAAGCTCGCGCCGCGCTTTGCTGTCTGCGAAATGCATGGTGTAGCGCGCCATGCGCAGGCCATCGACCGTAGCGAATGGTGCGCGGCCTGTGGCGCGCGCCAATATCTCGGCGCCATATGCGAACGGATAAAGCGCATGCCGCGGCAGGCGGATCGGCCGCGCCCGCCGCCCGACGATGGCGGCGATGTCGATGAGCATCTGGCGTAGCGTCACGTTTTCGCCGCCCAGGATGTAGCGTTCGCCAATTCGTCCGCGTTGCAGGGCCGCAAGATGACCGGCCGCACAATCGTCAACATGAACGAAATTCAGTCCGGTCTCGATGAAGGCCGGCATCCGGCCGGAGGCGGCTTCGATGATGATGCGCCCGGTCGGCGTTGGCTTGACGTCGCGCGGCCCGATCGGAGTCGAGGGATTGACGATCACGGCGGGCAGCCGGTCGCGACCGATCATTTCGGCGACCACCTCTTCGGCGATAATCTTGCTGCGCTTGTAGGCGCCGACCGCTTCTTTCCAGCACAGTGGGATCCGAAGCTTGGAATTCACGTGACTTGAAGTCGCGGCC
>JADMIO011875269.1_pt1 | contig 15238 bp, 7 predicted proteins | sample 8958161 | NCBI WGS metagenome assembly JADMIO01 (sample SAMN16585339, study PRJNA669376) | soil metagenome | isolation source: Crop rotation soil | place: USA: Cullars Rotation, Alabama | collected 2011 | reverse complement strand
CGCGACAACTTGTCCACGTGGAATTCTAAGCTTAGGATCCCAATGTGCTGGAAAGGAAATTGGAAGAGGCCACCGCGGCGCCCAGGAGGTTGGTCGTGGCGATCAGGCGGGACCGCGCGCCCGTGGTGCCACCCCAGTTGGTGCCGGAGAGGACCATCGTGCCTTGAGTCGTGCGGACGATGCTGGCGCTGGTCATCTGCGACTGGAACGCGCCCGCCTGATCCAGGCGGATGATGCCGCCTCCCGCGAAGTTCAGGCCCGTCGTGCCCATGGTAATGGCGCTGTCCGCCAGGGAATTCATCCGGATGGTGCCGCCGTTGAGGGTCACCGCCACGTCGCCGAACGGCGTTCCCGAGGTGGCCGAGCTCTGCAAGGTGCCCGCGTTGGCCGCCGTGTTATCGTGCGCATTGGTGGAGGCCACCGCCGTGTTGCCGAGGATCAGGGTACCGGCGCCGACCTTGTTCAAAACACCGCCCGCATTTCCCGTTGCGGCGCTGACGATCACGGACTTGCCCGACTCCACGCTGATCGCACCGACGGTGGTCATCGTGATTACGCGGTTCACGTTCGCCACGTCGTCCGTGAAGCGCAGCATCGGTGTGCCGCCGGTGCCATAGTTGGGGCTGGCGTTGTTGAAGACGATGGCTCCGGGGGTGGCGGTGTTACCAAGCTGGTTGTTGGCGGAGGCATTGACCACGCCGCTCATGACGGTCAGACCAGCGAAGCTGTTGTCGCCCTTCAGGATCAGGGTGCCGGCGCCGATCTTCTGCAACGAGCCTGTCCCCTGCCAGGTGGAACTGGGATCCTGGGTCAGGATACGCCCCTCGCCGACGTCCACGTTGCTGGTCGCCACGAAGTTGAGCGTCTTGTTCAAAATGAAATCCTGCTCCCACGCGCTCAGCGCGCCACCGTTCATGTTCACGTACGGGTTCGCGCCCAGTTGCAAGGTATCCGTGATCGCGAGGTTGCCGGCCGTGATGGTGGTGATGCCGGTGTAATCGTTCGACGTGCTCGTCAGCCGCAGCGTGCCGGCACCCGCCTTGTTGAAGCCATTGTAGGGGCTGTCGCCATCGCTGATCTTGCCGGAAATGGTGATGATGCTGCCGCCGAGCTGGGCATAGGTCGCCGTCCCGACGTTGATCGTGCGTGTCGAGCCACCCGTCGCGCTGTTGGAGAGACCAATGTCGCCGACGAAGGTGAGATCGGCGGGACCGTTGAAGTTACTGTTGAACGTGACATCCCCGGCAAACTTGACGGCATTGGTGATCCGGTGCCCCTGCGCGAAGCCGTTGGTGCGGTTGAAGGAATCGCCCTGGATGGTGCCGCCGTTGAAGATCAGCGTGCTCGTGCCGAAGGCGCCGTTGTCGGCGATTTGCACGGTCTGGCCCTGGTTGAAGGTGGTGAACCCGGTGTAGTTGTTCGGCTGGTTCATTGCCACGGTGCCTCCGCCGCCGAGCAGGGCGACGGAGTTCCCCTGGTGCGTGTTGCTGAGGGCCCCAAACACCACGTTGTTCCCGGTGCCCGTGAGCTGATTGAGCCCATTCATGTTCAGCGTGCCGGTGCCGCCGCCGAGCCGGTAGGTGCTGCCCGAGGGTGCAACGGAGAAGCCGGAACTGATCGCCGTGGACGCGCCGGGAGTGATCGTGCCGGTGAAGTTCGCGGAGTTGAACTGCGCCACGCCGCTGGCCCCATTCGCGCCGCCGACGCTGCCGAGGAAGGTGGCGCTGGCGCTCTGGTCGATCGCCTGGTTGAAGCCGGACGCATCGATGGCAATCACGCCCGCAAATGGGCTGCCGTTGTTGCCATTGTTATAGGTGATCGCGGGCAGCGCGCCGTTGTAGGCGAGAGCCACGATGCCCAGCCCGGTGAGGTCGCTGTTCACCGTGAGACCGCCGCTCGGGACGTTCGCCGCATTCGCCAGACGCACCGCGCCGCCCGCGTTCACGGTGAGGGTGCCGGTGGTTCCAAAGGGCGTCGCCGTGGTCGCACCGGCGGAGGAGGCGAGCACGCCTTGATTGACCGTGATGTTCCCGGTGTAGGTGCCACCCGGATTGGTGACCAGAACGGTGCCGATGCCGTATTTGGTGAAATTTCCGGAGCCTTTGAGCGCGCCTTCCAGCGTCACAAAGTTCGCGCTGAGCAGCGTATTGCTGGCCGCCACGGTGTTATTGATGATGCCCGCGCCGGTGAAAGTCGTGTCGCCGGTGATCGGAGCGCTGACGACGGCGCCATTGAGCCGCGTCGCCCCGATGGTCGAGCCGAAGACCAGGCCGCCGGTGGTGACGTGCAGGACGATCGGATCAACGATGCCACCCTGGCGCGCGGCAAACGTCAGCGAACCAAACCGGGGTGAGTTGGCGGCGTTGGAGACGAAAGTGCTATCCTGAACGACCGTGGTGTCGTTGAGGAGGTTGGCATTGAAGTTGCCACCGCCGTCGCCCACCGTTCCACCCGCCATCCGGAGCAGAGTGTTATTCAACGTCGTGCCCACCGCGCGCAGACCGAAGCTGCCGTTGATGTTGCCCGTGCCGATCGCAAATTCCGGCGAGAGCGCACCTTCGTTGACGCTGATCGTGCTGCCTGGCGTGAAGCCGACGCCCGTGCCGTCATCGCCGTTGGTGCCCGCGGCATTCTGTCCGAGACGCACGCTCCCGGTTCCGAATTTGGTGAACCCATTGGCCGTCGTGACGCCACCCATGGTGGAGAGCTGCGCCGAGGTGGTATAGACCGCCGCCTCAATCCGGCTCGCCGCGGTTCCACCAAAGGTGAAATTCGAGGTGTGGAGACGCCCCGCGGTGCTGGCTCCGAAAATCAAACCGCCCACGGTGTTCCCAGCGCTCGATCCGAGGGTGACCGTGTTTCCGGTCAGGGTAACGTCGCCAACGCGCATCGCCTGCCAGGAGGCATTGCCGGTCAACGCATACGCGGTAGCCGCGGCGCCAGTGACATCCACCACCTGCGTCGGTTGGCTCACCGAAATCGTCGCCGCCGTGCTCACCGAGGCATCAAACGCGCGCGGCGTGAAGCCGTTGGCCCCGTAGGTCGCGAACCGCACATCCGTCGCGGAAGAGGCGTTGCGGATAACGATGTTGCCGCCCACCATGGTGTTCGTCATCGCCGGAGCCGTGCCGAACTTCAGCGCCTGAGTGGCCGCCGCGCCGAGAATGTTCGCGCTATTGCTCGTCAGTTCGAGGGTGCCGCCCCGGCTGCGCGTAGCTGAGGTGATCGTGAAAATACCGCTGGTGTTGGCGGTGCCCTTCCCGACGGTGATCAAATTCGCGCCTTCGTAGCTGGTCGAAGCCACCGTCTGGTCGCTGGCGACCGCCGCGTTCGACGCCGTGTAGGTGAGCGATGCACCCGCGAGGTTCACGCTGCTGGTGGGATCCAGGCGCAGATCCGGAGTGGCCGCCGTCACCGCGGAGTTATCCAGCGTGAAGGCGCCACGGGCGTAAGCGTTGGCAGCGCCCGTGATGTTGAAAGTCGTGTTGCCCAGTTGGGGCGCGAGGCCGGCGTAATTCCCACTCACCCCGAGCGTTCCGCCCACCACCGCGACGGTCACGTTGCTCCCACCGATCGGGTTCTGCGTCGTGTTGGCCGTGCCGGTCAGGTTCAAGGTGCTGCCGCGATTGACGGTCACCGTGCCGAAGGTGCTGCCCAGCCCGCTGTTTGCGTTGCTGATCGCCACCGTGCCAGTGCCGCCCGCGAAGGCGGAAATGACGTTGTTGATGGGCGAGCCGATGATCACGTTGTTGGTCGCCCCGGAGAGCGCATCCGCCGTGCTGATGGTCATCACCGTCCCCGCCGCGTTGTTCGCCCCGAGCCGGTAATAACCGTCGCCCGCCGGGGTCAACAATCCGGAAAAGGTGGCTGTTGTGGCCGTGCCCAGGAACCATTTGCCGTTTCCAGGCGTGGAACTGCCCACCGAGCCCATGTCGATATTGGTGGCGATGGTCGCGAAGTTACTGCGCAGCACGGCCCCGAAGACGCTGGCCTTGACCGCGTTGGCGTCGGTACCGATGGCGAAGTCGTTGTTGTATTCCAGGAAGCCGTAGCCGACCGAAGTCGTGGTCGCGGTGAGCGGAGCCAGCGTGCCCTGCGAAATACCGATGTTGGCGGCGGTGAGCCCGGACTGCACCGAAATCTGCGACGGGCCGGTCAGCGCCCCCGTATCGCTGATGCGGAGAATTCCCCCCGGAGCGACATACACCGCGCCGCTTCCCAGCTTGGCCAAGGCCCCCACAATGAGCGGCCCCGCGGAGAGCAGGTTCGTGCCTCCCGAGTAGTCGTTCAAACTGCTGGAGAGGGTGATGGGGCCGGGGCCAACCCTATTCAAGGCACCCGCCCCGGTCACCTGGCCCGCGAGCGTGATGTCGAGCGTGCCGTTGGTATTGACGTTATTGATCGTGCTGACCGCCCCGGCAAGCGTGGTGACCCCCGACACGGTGAGGTTGTAGTCGTTCGCGTTCGTGACCGTCGCCGTGTTGTTCTTGAGCAACAAGGTGGCGATGGTGTGCGTGGCGTTCCCCGTGCCAACGGGAGCGGTGTTGATCGTCGCATTGCCGCCGAGGATCACATCGCTCGCGAAGTTGATGCCTGTATCGCCACGGAGCTCGAGGATCGTCCCGGCATTCAGCGTCACGTCCGTGCCGGCCACCCCCAGCGAATTGGCATTGGTCCGGCCCTGGAGCGTGCCGGCATTCACGGTGATGGCGCCCGTCAGGAGATTGTTGTTTCCGCTGAGCACGAGCGTGCCGGCCCCTTCCTTGGTCAGGTTCTGGCCCGTGCCGGTGATCGGTCCCGAGATTTCGAGCGTCTGCCCGGCGATCGAATGGTTCACGATCAGGTTGTCGTTGAGGGTGACGCCCGTGGAGATCACGTCCGCACCACCGTGATTCTTGAGCAGAAGCGCCGAGCCGCTGGTGACATCGAACGTCAGCGAACCGCCTCCCGCGGCGAGGGTGTAGGTGCTGTTTGCCAGCGCATCACCAATGCGAAGCTCCCCAATGGTGATCGCGGCGGTCATGTTGATCGTCTGATTCGCCGTCAGATCCGCCACGGAAAGGATGGCGATGTCATCCATCAGGTTCGGGAATCCGGAAGGCGTCCAGTTCGCGTTCACATTCCACGCGAACGGCCCGGCCGTAACCGGCGTCCACGTGTAAGTCGCGGCGTCTGCGGATGGTGCGGTAAATGAGCCCGCAACCAACGCGCCGGCCACCGCGATCATGGAACTGTAGCGTGCGAGGGAGATGCCCAGCGGGTGCGGCTTCCGGGCGCGGAAAAGGGACCTGGCGGTCTGAGCACGGCGGAGCTTACGAGGGGAGACGCGTTTCATAGGGATGGGCGGGTTGCGGGGACGCAGGCGGGAGAGTTCGAGGGGAACGAGCGAGAGGGGAAATGAATTTATTAGGCGACAGGGGCCTGGCCCCCACTCACCAAAACTTGGAATTCCTCGCGGAGTTGCGAAAGGAAATCCATGCCACACAGGCTGGCCGAACCTCGCCGAAACCGTGGGCAAAGCCCGAATTTCGAGGTGTTTAAAATCGCCAGAATCCGCGAAGCGACGCGCGATTTTACAGGGAATTCGGGGGGTGGGGGCATGCGAAGATTCCCCGAGGCCGAGCTCAGGGCATCGCTTTTCTTCTCAGTTTCCCAGCAAACTTCAAAGTAATTTTTGAACCTTTCGTCGTTTGACCCGTAAAGCCGCAGCGGCCCCGCCGCGCCAAGCCAGCACCGGGCCAGACCTCGCCAAAAATTCACGGAGAAGTTACTTTTATCAGCCCCGATGCAATGATTAGCGGAATCGCCGCTCCGGCGCGAATACTCGCCACGCGGCTCGGGTTGCGCTTCGATCGCCGCGCATGACCTCCGCCTCGCATCATCGCTCACGGGCCTTCGCCCTTCTGGCGGTGCTGGCTCCGGCGCTCGGCGGGAGCACCGAACTCTGGGCCCGCGGCGTCCTGCTCCTGGCCACGGCGGCGGTGCTGCTCGCCTGGCCGCCCCGCCGGTTTCCCGGGGTGCTCTGGACTTCTCTGGCTCTGGCGCTCGCGGTGCTCGGGGCCGGCGCCTTCCTCCCCGAGGCCTGGACCACCCCGCCGATCTGGAGGCGACTCCTGACCGGGACGTTCGAAGTGCCGCTGCCGCCGATGCGCAGTCCGCAGCCGTGGCTAACTCTTGAAGGCGCCGGACTTTATTGGAGCGCGCTCGTTTTCGCGACCGCCCTCCTTTCGCACCACTGGGAACGCGAGGAACGGCACCGGGCGGCGCGGACCTATGCCCTGGGAATCGTGATCCTCGCCGCGCTGGCGGTCGGTTCGATGCTCGCAAAATGGCATGTGCCGTGGTGGCCGCGCCCGCTCAACTCCGGCATCGAGTTTGGCTTTTTCCCCAATCGCAACCAGACCGCCAATGTCCTGGCGCTCGCCGGAGTGATGGTGACGGCGCTCGGCTTTGAATCGCTGAGCCGCCAGCGGAAGGCCGGCTTCGCGTGGTTCGCGGGCCTCGCACTGATCGGCGCCGCACTGGTCTTGGCCTATTCACGGGCGGGCATCGCCCTGTTCTTTGGCGGTATGGCGGCGTGGGTGGGGCTGTCCCTGCGCTTCTCCGCTTCGCGAAAAGGACCGACCCTCGCCTTTGCCGCCGTGGTGGCGCTGCTGACCCTCTTCTTCCTCTTCGGCGGCGACACGCTGGCGCGTTTCCAGCGAGCGGCCGACGTCCCGGCGGGCGACTATCGCCAGGAAATTCAGCGGGATGCCTGGCGACTGGCCGCCTCGCAGCCGTGGCTCGGCGTGGGGATGGGGAATTTCGAGCCGATCTTTGCCGTGACCCGCTCCTACACTTCCAACCAAAGCCGGGCGCTGCACCCGGAGAGTGACTGGCTGTGGGCAGCGGTGGAACTCGGCTGGCCGGCCGTGACGCTGCTCGCGGTCGCGCTGGCCTGGTGGCTGGCGGAGACGCTGCCGATGGCTGCCGGCACCGACCGCCGCCTGCGCTCGGCGGCCGCGGTTTGTGGGGTGGCCTTTGTCCTGCACGGACTCGTCGATGTCTCGGGTCATCGCGCCGGGTCACTGTGGCCGGCATTGTTTCTCTTCAGTCTGGCGCGGCATCCGCGATGCGCCGGGGCCGAGCGCCCGTGGGTGGCGCCGGTTTTTCGAATGGGCGCCTTGCTCTTGGCGGCGTTCGGCGCCTGGTGGGTGGCCTCCGCCACGTGGCCCGCGAAGTTCGCCCGATGGCCGACCACGGCCACGCTGGCTTGGCTTGAAAAGCGGTTCGAGGTGGAGGCTGGCGCGGAGAACTATCCGGCGGCGATGGAGACGGTGAACGCCGCCCTGCGCATCGCCCCGGTTCGCTGGGAACTCTTCCACCAGCGCGCCGTGGCGCACGCCGCCACTCCCGGCGGGATCGCCGCCGCGGCTGCGGATTTCGACACGGCCCGCTTCCTCGAGCCCCGCTGGGTGGAGCCCTGCCTGGAGGAGGGGAGGATCTGGCTCGCACTCGACGAACCGGCCCTCGCGCTCGACGCCTGGAAGGAAGCGCTGCGGCGAGCCGGCAGCGGCGCGCCCGCCCTCTATAATTACCTGATTTCCCTCGGCTGGTCGAAGATCGGCACGCGCAAGGGTCTGGCCGAGATCGCCCAGACCGATCCCGAGTTGCTGCTCACCTACCTCGCTTACGCCTCCGGCCTGGACTTCGAGATCATGGCCGGCCGCTTCCTCGATCGCGATCCGGCGCTCCGATCGCTCGCACCGGCCCAGCGGAAGCGATTCTTCGACCACTGGTTTCAGCGCGGCGATGCGGAACGGGCCGTGGCGATGATCGTGGCGCATCCCGAATGGCAGGGAGATGCCTGGCTGCGGCTGGCGCAGTTTTATGGGAGAAAGGGCGACGTCGAGCGGGCGTGGCGCTTCGTGGAGCGTTACGGACCCCCACCGGCGCTGCCGCAAATCGCCTCCGCGCAGTCGCTGGCCGAACTCGAGCGCGCCGTTCACCTCAATCCCGACGACATCCAAAAAGGTCTCGAGCTTTACACGGCACTGCGCACGCTGCGCCAGAACGAGGAGGCGCTGGCCACGCTCCACGCCGTGGATCGCATCGCCGGCCGGCCCCCTTACGTACCGTATCTCGAGGCGGCAATGTGGGCGGAGAAAGGCGATTGGGCAAAAGCGTGGGAGGCGTGGCAGCGCTACGCGGTCGCGGCGGGAATCCAGTAACGCGGCGCCATGCACATCGCGATCATCGGCGGCGGACCAGCGGGCCTTCGCGCGGCGGAAGTGGCTGCGACGGGCGGCGCGCGGGTCACGGTCTTTGATGCGAAGCCGTCGGTCGGCCGCAAGTTTCTCGTCGCCGGGCGCGGCGGCCTGAATCTGACCAAGGCCGAACCGCGTGACCGCTTCGTCACGCGCTACCTCGGGGCGAATCAACCCGACTGGTCCTCGCTGATCGGCGATTTCGATGCCGAAGCCTTGCGCGCCTGGGCGGCGGGGCTCGGCGTGGAAACTTTCGTGGCCTCCACCGGCCGCGTCTATCCGCGGGAGATGAAGGCCGCTCCACTGCTCCGCCGCTGGGTGCAGCGCTTGCGCGGACTCGGGGTCGCGTTCGCCCTCCACCATCGTTGGGTCGGCCTGACTCCCGGCCGTCCTCTGCAGCTCGAATTCCTCGTCTCCGAGAAGCCGGTCCGCGTCGAGGCCGATGCCGCGGTCCTGGCGCTTGGCGGCGGTTCGTGGCCGGAGACCGGCTCCGATGGCGCGTGGACGAGCATCCTCGACCGGCTCGGGATCAGCGTGGCGCCGTTACTCCCCGCCAATTGCGGCTGGGAAACTCCGTGGCCGTCCGAAGTGCTCGCCGCCGCCGAAGGGCAGCCGCTCAAAAGCATCGCCGTGCGTGCCGGCGGGCAGGAGGTGAAAGGCGAGCTGCTCGTGACCCAATACGGCCTGGAAGGCGGCACGATCTATCAACTCGGCCCGACCCTCCGCGCGATGCCCGAGCCGGCCATCACCATCGATTTCAAACCGACGTTCACCCACGCGCAGCTCATCGCGAAAATGGGCCCGATCACCCGCAATTTCGTCCCCGAGGCCCGGCAGCGCCTGCGCCTCGGCGACGCGGCCGCCGCCATTCTCGCCGAACGCTCGAACCGGTGGCGCTCCCTCGCCGACTTCATCGCCGACGTGAAAGCGTGCCCGATCCCACTCACCGGCCCGCGCCCGATCGCCGAGGCGATCTCCTCCGCGGGCGGCGTGCGCTGGAGCGAGCTCGACGAACAACTCATGCTGCGCCGACTGCCCGGGGTCTTCCTCGCCGGCGAGATGATCGACTGGGAGGCGCCGACCGGCGGCTACCTGATGCAAGGCTGCTTCGCGACCGGCACCCGCGCCGGCGCCGAAGCCCTGCGCTGGACTCGAGGGAGCGCCGATTCTGCGAGCGATTGACCTCTCCCGACCGGCCGCGAGCGAAAATCCTACCGCCCGGCGGCCGTTTATCCTAGGCTCTGAAAATGACCGAAATGAAGTCTGCCGGCGTTTTCGCGCAGCTTCTCGCCGCCGAGTTGCACGCGCTCAAGCGCACCGCCGCGATACGGCACTACCAGCCGGGCGAAGTGATCTTCCATCAGGGCGATCCGGGCGACGGCATGTATGTCGTGGAAAAGGGCGACGTCGAGATCACGGCCGTCGTTTCGGGCGACCAGAGCCGGCAACTCTCGATGATTCCCACCGGCGGATTCTTCGGTGAAATGGCCGTGCTCGACGAGCAGCCGCGCTCCGCTACCGCCAAAGCCGCGACCGAAACGGTGCTCTCCTTCATTCCGGCCGCCGCCATGTGGAGCGCGCTGGAGCGATCGCCGAAGCTGCTCATGGCGTTGATGCGCGAGTTCAGCCAGCGCATGCGGCAGATCGACGAGCGCTTTCTCGATGAAGTCCTCCAGGCGGAACGCCTCGCGCTGGTCGGGCGCTTCGCGCAATCGATCGTCCACGACTTCAAGAATCCGCTGAACATGATCGGCTTCGCCGCGGACACCGCCGCCAGCGAGGATGCGTCGCCGGAAATGCGCAGCGAAGCGCGCGCGATCGTCCGCAAGCAGGTCAATCGGCTCGCGGGCATGATCAACGAACTGCTCGAGTTCACCCGCGGTTCCTCCGCCTCCAACGCGTGCCGGCCGCACGACTACCGCGCCTTCATTCAGGAGGCGCTGAGCGAAATTCGCGCCGAAGCTGAGGAGCGCAACGTGAGTGTCGATTGCGAGAATGAACCGCCGAACGTGGTCCTCGCGCTGGATCAAACCCGGCTGCTGCACGTGCTCTACAATCTGATCAACAACGCCATCGACATGATGCCCAGGGGCGGAAAGGTCACCCTGCGCTTCAACCTCTGCGACGCGGAGGTGACGACGGAGATCGAAGACACCGGCCCGGGGATCGCGCCGGAGATTGCCGCGCGGCTTTTCCAGCCCTTCGCGACCCACGGCAAAACGAAGGGAACGGGACTCGGCCTCTCGATTTGCCGGCGCATCATCGAAGATCATCGCGGCCGCATCTTCGCCCGCTCGGAGCCCGGACGCGGGGCCGTGTTTACCTACTGCCTGCCGCGCACGGCGTCTCAAGCCACCGAGACGATCCCGTAGTCGCGGCGTTCGCGGCCCATCGTCATCTGCAGGCGCTCGCCGGCCTTTCGGCCGAGGAGTTGCCGGCCCAGCGGAGATTGCGGCGTGATCACGAACACCGTTTTCTTTTCATGCACGATCTCCGCGCCACCCGCCCGCGGAGCGATGAAGTAAAGCGTGCGCTCCCCATCGCTCTCCAACTCCACCAACGCGCTCAGATCGATGGAATCCTCCGACCCAAAGTCCCGCAGCGACAACTCCTCGAACTGCTGCCGGGCCTGCGCGGTCTCCGCCGCCTGCCGCGACTGACCGCGCGCCAGATACGACGCCTCGAGCCCTCGCGTGTCGTATTTGTTTTCCGCCTTGCTCTGCTCATCCGTCGCCTCGGCATGCGCCGAGCGCGCGGACTTCGCGAAACCTTCCAGCTCCGCATCGAGCTGGGCGATAATCTTGCCGACGAGTGCGCGTTTGTTCACGCGCCGGACTACGGCAGCTCCTTGAGCTGAATGTGCCGATATTCCATCGTGCCGCGATCCGCTTCGAGGCCGATCGGACCGGACTCCGGGAGCTTGAGCGCGGCTTCGAGAACCTCGCCGTTGCAGGTGCAATGCGCCACGCCGTCCTTCACCGTCACCTCGATCTGATTCCACTCCTGCGGCTTGTAGGCCTTCAGTTCCTTGTAAGGTCCCGCGACCAGGTAGTCGCGGCACTGAAGCTGCGGCTTACGCAGGAAGATGCCGCTGTCCGCGTCCACCGCCGCGCGAAACTCGATCTTCAACACGAAGTTCTTCGGAAACTCCTGCGTCGTCCAAAGCTGACGCAGCTTCGGACTGCGCGCCGCGTCCTGTGGATTCACCGTCAGCGATTCCCCTTTCGCCGTGTAACGCCCATCGCTCGCCTCGGCTTTGCCATCGAAGGTCTCGAGGACCTTCTGCTCCTTGTCGCGATAGCCCCAGCCAGTCAGGTCCTTGCCATTGTAGAGGCTGATGAAGCCCGGTTCGGGCGTCCAGTCGGCAGCGTGCGTGACGGGCGAAATGCAGAAGAGGGCGGCAGCAAACAGGAGAGCGAGTTTCATGAGGGAGGAATGTGAAGGGCCGGGCTTATCCGCGCGCACTCCCGTCGTCAACGCCTCAAGCGCGCCTTGGAGAGGCAAATACGCGGCGCCGCCGCAGGCTGTCCCTCCGTAGCAGCCGACGTAAGGAGGCTCTCGCATCGGCGTCGGAGAAGACTGAGCCTCCTTCCGTCGGCTGCTACGCACGCAGGCCTCAAGGCCGCAGCCATTCACCCGGCAAACCCGCTACTTCTTCTCCTTCGGCGCGACGGTGATCTTGATCGGGTTGCTCGGATAGATGACCCGCAGCTTTTTGTCGCCAGCGCTCGGCACCTGCGCCTCTGCGTTGATGATGAAGCTATAAGTCCCTTCCTTGATCTTATCCGTCGTCGCCACGGTCAGCTTGGTCTCGCTCTGGCCGGCATTGATCGTGGTCGTGGGGATCGTCAGCCCGGGCGGCAGGTCGATCCCGGCACCATTCAACTGGATCGCGCTCGGCATATCCGCCCGACGGGCGGCATTGACCGTCACGTCGATCGGTTCGCCGGCCTTGATGGTCGCTTCCTTCGCGGACGCCGTGACCGCGAACGGCGTCGTCTCCCGCACCGCGAGCACGATGCTCTGAGTAAGCCGGCAGATCGCCGCGGTATTGACGGTATCCCAAACGATCACGCCGCCGTGCGCCTTCCGGACCAGCTTCTCCTCGCCTCGCGCGCTCGTCCCGACCACCTCGATTTCACCCTCACCGATCGGCGCATCAGGCGCAGCAGTCACGACGAGAGTTCCCCACTTCATTCCGGGGCCGATCACGATCGGCTCCGCGGTCACGCCGGGTGGCAGCTTCCGCGCTTCGACAGTAATCGGTTCGTCGTGCCCATTGATGCGCCAGACCAGCACATCGAGCCGCTGGCGTCCGCCTTGATACACGGCATGAGTGTCGATGTGGATGTCGTGAGTGGGCGTGCAGGCGAGCCGGAAGTCGGCCGGCGGCTCGCGCTGGATTTGCAGGCGATACTGATACTGGGCGCCGCCCTGCACCTGGATATAGACATGCTCGAGCCCGATCGTGAAATCCGCGTCTTTGGGCGCGGTGAAGTTATAGACGATGTCGCGAGTATTCGTCGGAAAGCGGAGCTGCCCGATGTTCTCTCCGGTATCCTGGATCGAATTGATGATCTTCCCATCCGCCTCGGCGATTTCCATGTCTGGATCCGCCGGCGAGCCGATCCGCTCTGCGGACACCTCGATCAAAAACTTCTCACCCTTCTTCGCGCTGAAGGTGAAATGATCCGCATCCTTCGGTGCGCTGAATTGTCCGGTCACCGCGCACGGCACCGGAACATGCTGGCCTTCTGCGATCAAGTTGTTCGGCTCCGCCTCCTGCAATTCCGGGCCATCGCTGAAAACCAGCAAACGCGCATTCGACGTTCCCGTCTCGCCGCCGACGCGAACCTCCATTCCGTCCAACCGCGACGAAGCGGGACGCAACAGCTCATTGAACCGCAAGTCGGTCGCCGCGCCGGGATCAGCAGGGATCGCGATTTGCCGGACGACCTTCTCCAACGGCCGCCCATTCACCTGCACGTCGGTCTTGGTGCCACCGGGTAGATTGCGCCCGTAGAAAGTAATCTCCGCAGTCGTCCCAGGCTTGCCGCCAGTTGGAGTAATGAAGTCGAGATAAGGCCGAGTGCTGACACTTAACCGGTAAAAGGATTCCGTGGTGCCATTGTACATGAAGTCGGTGAACCGGAGATAGTAGTCGCCGTCGGCCGGCACATCGAAGTCGATGAAGGGATCGCGCTTTTGGTCGCGGACGTTCTCGTCCTGGCTGGTGACGAGTTCCTTGCCATCGCCGTTGTAGAGCGTGATTGCCCCGTCGAGCCGGGAATCGATGCGCCACGCGCGACACTCGACGAGCACCCGCTGCCCGCGCTTGGCGGAGAAGACATACCAATCGATGTCCTCGGCCGGATTGATCTTTCCATTGATGACGGTGTCGATGGTGACGCGATTCGCCTTTTCCCGCGAGTCATTCGGATCCGTCTCGTTGACCTCCGCACAATCGCTCACGCTGAACGTGCGCGGATTGCTGATCCCCAGCTTGCCGATGGAACGCACATCGTAATCACCCACCTTCACCTTCGCATCGACGGCGACTTTGAAACGCGCAGGCGGCTTCGCGGGGTCGGAGATCAACTCGGCGGTGATGCCGGGATTGCTGAAATACAGCTTCGTCGTCTCGTCAAGATTCGCGCCGCCGATTTCCACCTCCACAGAAGTCCCCTGACGCGCCCCGCAGGGAAAAACACTCTTAAGCTGCGGAATCGGTAGCTGCTGGGCCTGCCCCGCAGTGGACAGGACAGCAAGAAGAGAAGCCGCCCAGACCGAGCGGAGCAGGAATTTCACAGGTATCGGGAAAAGGCCGTCCGAGCAGCGAACGCTTACGCGATGATCTCCTTGATCGGCTCGCCGTAGTTGAGGATCGCCACGGGGCGATCGGCCTCGTTGATGTATTCCTTCGCCTGGTTGATGCCGAGTTGGTGATACATCGTCGCGAGGATGTCCTGCGGAGACACGGGCCGCTCTTTTGGAAACTCCGCGCGCGCATCGCTTTCGCCGAGCACAATGCCACGCTTGAGTCCGCCGCCCGCCATCGCGACGGAGAAGACATTCGGCCAGTGGTCGCGGCCAGCGTCCTTGTTGATGCGTGGGGTACGGCCAAACTCACCCCAGCTCAGGACGAGCGTGTTATCGAGCTGCCCGCGCTGCGAAAGGTCTTCGATGAGCGCCGCGAAAGCCTGGTCGAATTGCGGCAGCTTGGTGTTCTTGAGAGCCTCGAAGTTATTCGCGTGCGTGTCCCAGCCGCCGACGTTCACGGTCACAAAGCGCACGCCGGATTCGATCAAGCGGCGAGCGAGGAGCGTGTTCTGACCCCAGGTCGTGCGGCCGTAGGCGTCGCGGGTTTTCGGGTCTTCCTTACTGATGTCGAATGCGGCCTGCACTTTCGGCGAAGTCACGATCTCGTAAGCCTGCTGGGCAAAGGTATCCATGCCACTGATTAGCCCGGACGCGTCGATGTCGCGGCGCAGCGTGTCGAAGTGCTCGAGCACCTTGCGACGATTTTCGAGGCGGTCGAGAGTCAGACCGCCCGGGACCTTCAGGTTTTGGACGGTGAAATTATCAGCGTTCGGATCGCCTTGAGTCTCGAACGGATTATAAGCAACGCCCAGATACGCGGCCGCCGAACTCTTCGGCGCCGTAGGCACCGTGACATAAGCCGGGAAGCCATCCACGCGCGGCCCCATTTCCTTGGCGACGATGCTGCCATAGGCAGGCGCTTCGTTGGCAGGAATGTCGTTGGTCGGCTTGTAGCCGGTGAGCAGCGTGTGGCTGGCAGACTCGTGACCGGCGTCGCCATGCGTCACAGAGCGCAGCAGCGTGAGCTTGTCGCACACCTTGGCGATCCGCGGCATGTGCTCGCAGACCTGGAGCCCGTCGAGATTGGTGTTGATCGGGTTGAAGGAGCCTCGAAATCTTTCCAGCACAGTGGGATCCGAAGCTTGGAATTCACGTGACTTGAAGTCGCGGCC
>JADMIO011006438.1_pt1 | contig 15238 bp, 18 predicted proteins | sample 8958161 | NCBI WGS metagenome assembly JADMIO01 (sample SAMN16585339, study PRJNA669376) | soil metagenome | isolation source: Crop rotation soil | place: USA: Cullars Rotation, Alabama | collected 2011 | reverse complement strand
AGGTGAGCCAGTGTGATTACATTTGCGGCCTAACTGTGGCCAGTCCAGTTACGCTGGAGTCACTAGTATTTAGGTGACACTATAGAAGCGGCCGCGACAACTTGTCCACGTGGAATTCTAAGCTTAGGATCCCAATGTGCTGGAAAGGTTGGCGGCGATGGAGCCCTTCGGAAACCCGAGCACCAGGCAGTAATTGCTGGTGCCGCGCAGCACGAATGCGTTGTTGGGATTGATCGCGCGCATGCGTTTCAACGTTTCACCGGCGGTATCCCAATCCCATGTCGCGAGCGCGAGGTTGAGCTTCGCCAGAAGCGCGATCAGGTTGTTGGGATCGAGCGCCAGCGCTTTTTCCATCGCCTCCGTAGCCGCCGCCCTGGTGGCGGCGCTGCCGACAGGTTCTTCGAACGTCACAAATTCGTTTTCCAACGCGTAGGCGAGCGCCGCCCAGCCGTCGGCGTGACCGGGCTCCGCCGCAACCACGCGCTTGAACAGCGCGATGGCCCGTTCGTTGCCTTCCTTGCTGCGTTGGTCGAAGAAGAACTTGCCCTGCAGATACGCACTATAAATTTCCGGCGCGATGGTTTTTGGGCGCCCGGCCCGCGCTGGCAGCAATTTGTGGATCAGCGCCTGGGTGATCGCCTGCGCGATCTCGGTCTGCACGGCGAGAATGTCTGTCAGGTCGCGGTCGAACGTCGCCGACCACAGATGATATCCGTCGGCTGCATTGATCAGCTGTGCCGTGATGCGCACGCGATTGCCGGCCTTGCGGATACTTCCCTCCAGAACGGTGCGCACGTTCAACGCAATCGCGATGTCCTTGATGCTCGCGCGACTGCCCTTGAATACGAACGATGATGTGCGGGCGGCGACACGCAGGTCGGGCGTATTGGCGAGATCGTTCAACAGCTCTTCCGAAATGCCGTCGGAAAAGTAATCCTGACTGGCGTCGCCGCTCATATTCACAAACGGAAGAACGGCAATCGAATTCGCCGGCGGCGGCGCGGTTACGGCGGCTTGCGGTGGCGCTTCATCGCTCGCGAATTCGTAGGCCACCACGCCCAGTCCGAGGGCCACGACAACACCTCCGACCAGAAGGCCGCCGAACAGCCGGCGCGCATGCGCGCTCGTGTCAGGATGCGACGGGCCTCGCACCCAGCCGATGGCCAATGCCACCGGCAAACCGACAATCGCGACGATGATCAGCGTCCGCAGCACCCATGGCGCGGCGTTGAACGAGGGGAGCGCAATGGCCGCGCCCTGCACCACGATCCACGCGACAACGGCATAGGCTGCCGCGATGCGGTCGAGTTTGCGTGCGCGAATTTCCTGAAGAAGTTGATTCATGGCCCCCGCCGCCTGAACAACCACTCGTGTGCTGGCTGCACGCGCCCGGAACCCCACTGGCTCGTTCCGCCTCGCGACGACTCACCCGATCCACGGGTTCGGCAATCCCGACTTTATAGCAGCGCATCTGCCGATTGCGGGAAGCTCACACATTTATTCGATAGTTCAATGACTTAGGGTGGACAACGGGGAAAGCGATGGCGAGTCTGGCGCGTTAACCCGCATAAGATTCGGAGTCCCCGCCGGAACCGTAGCCATGGTAAACTTATTCCTAAGAGGACGGATTCTGTGTAGCGTCCTGAGAACCGTTCGCAATAGAACAACGGCTTAAACAGGGGTGCTGGGATGTCGAGTGGCGAGGTCTATGCGGCCGGCTGGTCGCTTGATGACGTCGACTGGTCGCGTTTCGATGCAACCAGAGTCGATCAGGAATTGCTCGGCGTCGTCAAAGCGGCGGCGCTCGTGGAATTCAACGCCCACGACTACGTGGCCTACCTGAAGCGCGTGTATCGCGGTTCGTCGCCCGAGACGATGGCCACGATCGAACGCTGGGGCGAAGAAGAGGTTCAGCACGGCACCGCGCTTGGCCGCTGGTGCGAGTTGGCCGATCCGTCATTCAACTTCCGGGAATCGTTCACGCGGTTTCGTGCGGGCTACCGGCCCCCGCATTTCGTAACCGGCGACGGCAGCGTGCGCGGCTCACGCCGCGGTGAGATGATCGCGCGTTGCGTCGTGGAAAGCGGCACATCATCGTTCTATTCCGCAATCCGTGACGCCGCGGACGAACCGGTGTTGAAGGAAATCGCGGGGCGCATCGCGGCCGATGAATTCCGCCACTACCGTCTGTTCCTGGACATGCTGACGAAGGAAGGCGAGCCCGACCTTCCGCTGTGGCGCAAGCTGTGGGTCGCGGCGACGCGCATGAACGAATCCGACGACGACGAGTTGGCGTTTGCCTATTACTGCGGCAACGTGCCGGCAGCGCGGGAGAAAGCCGAGCCGTATCGCCGCGAGCCGTACTCCAAAGTGCATCACGCGGCATGTTTCACGCTCTACCGTCGCCACCACATCGACAAGCTGGTGAAGATGGTGATGAAGCCTGCGGGATTGAACCCGCAAGGCCGCGTCAGCTCATTCGCCAGTGCCGCACTGTGGCGGGTGATGGCCTTCCGCGCCGGCGGCCGCGCGGATCAGCGCAAGGCGGCTTGACAGAAAGGGCGCGCTTCGCGCTCCGACCTCCCCGCAAGGGAGAGGAAAGTGTTTATTTCACCCGCTGATAGTGGACGACCCAGATGTCCGTCCACGCGTCGCCGTCATCGGACTTCTGCCAGCGCCACGTGAACGTATCTCGCTTGATGTCCTCGAAGATCATCCGCGTCATGTAGGGCTCGCGGCCCATGCGCACCGTTTGCAGACGGAACGTACCGTCGTCCTGGAGACCGCCAGACAAGTGCAGGTAACCGTTCTGATCGTCGGCCCAAGTTTGCCGCCACATCTTGTTCAGCGGCTGGTACGACGAAACGCTTATGCCGGTCAGCAGCGGCGGCGTACCGGTTTCGGCCTTGAAATTCTCCATGATGACGCAGCCGTTCAACGCGCTGGTGACCTTGTTGGTGCCCGTGCCGCCGTTCCAGGTGAGCTTCCAGGTGCCCAGCCAGAAATCCAGCTGATGATGTTCGGGCGTGTTGCAGGACGGCGCGGCAGGTGGTGCCGCCGGCGCGTCGGCAGCCACGGCGGGCAGCGCAAGCAAGACACCCGCGGCAAGAATGATAGAACGCATGATAAAATCCTCCCCGCATCCAAAATAGCGCGGCGCAGCGACGAACGCACTCACGACCGCGTATGGGCGGGTCAAATCATGCGCTTGACCATGTCGGCCTTGATTTCGGCGATGGCCTTCGACGGGTTCAGTCCCTTCGGACACACATTGGCGCAGTTCATGATGGTGTGGCAGCGGTACAGCCGGAACGGATCCTCCAGATGGTCCAGCCGTTCGCCCGTCGCCTCGTCGCGCGAATCCACGATCCAGCGCCGCGCTTGCAGCAACGCCGCCGGCCCAAGGAAGCGATCGGGATTCCACCAATAGCTGGGGCACGATGTCGAACAACAGGCGCACAGGATGCACTCGTACAGGCCGTCCAGCTTCTGACGGTCTTCTTCTGATTGTTTCCGCTCGGTTGGGGGCGTCGCCGACTTCGACTGGAGGAACGGCTGGATCGACGCGTACTGCGCGTAGAAGTTCGTAAGATCGGGGACGAGGTCCTTCATCACCGGCTGGTGCGGCAGCGGATAGATCGGCACCGAACCCGACACGTCCGAAATCGCCTTGGTGCAGGCGAGCGTGTTCGCGCCTCCGATGTTCATCGCGCAGGAGCCGCACACGCCCTCGCGGCACGAGCGGCGGAAGGTCAATGTCGGGTCGATCTCGTTCTTGATCTTGATCAGCGCGTCCAGAACCATCGGCCCGCAGCTGTCGAGATCGACCTGATAGGTATCGAGGCGAGGGTTTTCGCCGCTGTCGGGGTCATAACGATAGACGCGGAAATTCTTGGTGCGCCTGGGCGATTTGCCGTCGGGGCCCGGTTTCGCGCGAAACTTCTTGCCCTTCTTCACCCGGCTTTTCTTCGGCAGGACCAGCTCGGCCATGCGTCACGCGCCCTCACGATTCAGCGCCCTTAGCATAGCAAGCACACGATCAGGTGACAAATGGCGGTCCGTCTTAGCCGGTGCTACTCTGCCGCAGGGCAAACGGTCGGGGGGCCACAATGTCGTTTCGGAGAGCGATTGCGCTCGGCATCATTGCTGTCGTGTTGACTGCATGCACGACGGGTTATCAACGCATGAGCTTGACGGGTGGATACGAGCAGGAACGTGTCGCGGACGACGAGTGGATAGTGGGTTTCCTTGGCAACGGCTTTACGACGCGCGAAACCGTGCAAACCATGTGGTTGTATCGCTGCGCGGAACTGACACTGGAAAAGGGTTATGCGGGATTCGAAATTGAAACCGATATGCACTTCACATTCCATTTTCTCTCGAAGCCCACCCGCGTCGCCCAAACCAGCATTGTGAATGATGCCATTGGACAGGCTATGGGAAACGCAGTCGCCGCGCAGGCGCCGCGCCTCAACGGAACGATCAAGCTGTTGCGCGCGCCGGTCACTCCTGTTCCCGGTAGGGTCTTCGACGCAGCCGTGTTGAGGGCCACACTTGAGCCGCTGGTGCGCGGGAAGATGTGCAATGGAAACGTTTGCCCGCATCCTCACGATTACCTTGGCTCGCCAAGCGCGCGCAGTAGCGCCAATCATCTCTAAGCGGCGGGCGCCCCGCCTCGGCAGGCGGGGCGCCGGCAATCAGCCGTGGGCCAGGTTGAACCCCCGATGCCAGTCGATCTTCCGCGTGAGGTACATCGTCGCGGAGAGCGTGGCGAACAGGAACAGGCTGCCGAACAGAAGCGCGTAGTCCTCGACCTGCAGGAGCACGTAGAGACCCCCATACACCGTCGACAGGACGACGCCGAGCAGCGCAGCTCGCGGCACACCGCCCAGCGCGCTGATGCCGTACAGCGTCGTGAGCCCGACGATACCTACGGCGCCCAGTCCGTAGGCCCAGTCGAAGCCAAGCTGTTCCGAGATGGACAGAAGCAACAGATAGAACAACACCTGCGCCGCGCCGATCATCGCGTACTGGATGGCGTGCAGATTCGCGCCCGCCACCAGTTCGAACACGAAGAAGGTGAGGAACGTGAGCCCGACAACAAGGATGCCGTATTTCAGCGAACGCTCGACCAACTGGTAGTAATCGACCGGCTGATAGAACTTCACGCCGAACGCCGAGCTCCGCAATTCCTCCGGCAGACCGGCGCCGCCCATATAGAGCGCGTCATACCCGCGCGCGATGGCGGGGACGTTCCAGGCGGCGGAGAAACCGTTGGAATAAAGATGCCGCTCGGTGGGCAGGAACGCTCCGAAGAAACTCGGGCTCGGCCAACCCGAGTTCATCGCGATGGTCGTGTCGCGGCCGAGCGGCGCGAACGACAATAGCGACGTCCCGCGAATGGACAGGCGCGTTTGCATTTTCAGCGCCGCAGCCGGACCGCGGATCGGCAAGCGGGCGTGGACGGCAGGGTACGACGCGCCCGAAGGCCCCGCACCCGGCTCGAACGGGATCATCCGGCCGTTTACGTTCAGCACCGGATTGCTGTTCAGGCCACGCGCGTCGCTCAGTGCGATCACGGCGGATGCGTCCGACCAGCGGATGATGGCGTCGGGTGGAAACCCGCTCAGGTCCATCGCCGCGAAATCCGCGTCGATGGTGACATCGGCGGTATAGACGGTGGCGTCGTAGATGCCGCGCGAACGGATTTCCGTTCGCGCTCGGGCGCCGATATTCAGCCGCGTGGGCAGCTTGGTGACGACGTACTTGGCGGTGACGGTGCGCGTGCCGTCCTGGTTCAACTCCTGAACCGTGTACGGCACAAGAATATAAAGGCCGGCGATGGTCTGGTTGCCGCCCCAGCTCGACGCGATGTCGCCGGCGGCGCCCGCCGCGCTGATCTCTCGCGACGTGAGTGTGAGTGCAATGATGAACAACGGGATGGCCATGAAGATGGTCATGGCCGCGACGATTCCGAGTTTGATGGCTGGCGAACGGCCCTTTTGCGGTGCCGCGCCGTCGCTTTGCGCTGACATGGAAAACCCCTCTGAAGGCGAGGCTTCAGAATTGGCAGCGCGCGTGTTGGAACCGCGACGCGATTGCGGCGGAACGGCGACGTTGTGTTTGCGATATTGCGGCGGCTAGCCGGCGACCTGTTCCAGGAGCCACGCGCATTCGACCGGCGTGTCCTTGACGTGACCGGCGATGACGAGCTGTTCGGTGCGCCGGGTGGCCCCGCCGGCGAGATACACGCTCTCTTCGATGGTGAGGCTGGCTGCGCCGCTGGCGCGGAAGCGCCAGCCCTCGCCCGAAGCGAGCTTCAGGATCACCGAACCGCCGCCTTGCGCCAGCGACAGACGCACATCCGGGTGAATGTGAAACCGGATGGTGAAGGGAATTTCGCTGCGTCCGCGCCGGCGCGTTGCGGCCGCGCCGGGAATGATGCGGTCCATGCCGGTGAGGCGATTGCCGCGCAGCGCCAGCGCCATGCGCCGCTCGTGCACGATGCCGAAGTCGCGGGCGTAGCCATCGTGGCTGGCCTCGACGACCAGTCCCTGCTCGGTTTCGCCGCGGCGCGTTTCCACCCGCAGCGGTCCGGGCAGCATGCGCGGGCCCAGAAGGCCCCACATCGAATCGGCCGGCAGGAAATGCGCCGAGGACGCATCGCCGACGGTCAGCGTCGAATGCGCCGGCGTCGTGCGCAACGCCGTTTCCCAGTTATCGTGGCCGGGCGCGGCACCGCAGTTCACCACCAGCCGCTCGGTGCCCACGCTCATCTCGAAGGCCAGGCATGACGCATGCGCGGCATGCGAATAGTGCGACGGCGGCGCGCGGCCGACATCCATCACCACGAACGCCTTGCCGGCCGTCAGGCGCTGATATCCGGAATACGGTGCATGTCCGAATGGACGCCCGTGCGCGTCGTCGTGCGCGAGCAGCGCCGCGACCAGCCGCGGATCGGATTCGTTGCCGCCGTTGAACACGGCCAACCCGCCGTCGCCCATGCGGAAGAAGCGCACCATCGGCGCCATGCGGTCGAGCGTAGCGCGGATCATCGATTTGCCGTCGCCGCGCTGCGTGCCCAACGCCTCATCGACCATGGCGAGCGCGCGGAAGGCGGCCAGCATCGCCTCGGGCGAGCGCGAAATATGCCCGCCGTCGGGCAGGATCTGTCGCTGAATCTGCAAGGACAACGCCGCCAATCCGTCGGCCGCGTTGTGCGGATCGGACAGGCAAAGCCCGGCGAGCGCCAATGCCGCCGCCGCTTCGAGCCGGGGGATTCCGTCCGGCGCCTCGGTGACGCTGCGCGACAGGACGCGCGCCTGGTTGCGCAGCGAGACGAAGAATTTCGAACGCCACAGCATTTCCGTGCGGGCGAGGAAAAACCGTCCGTGTGCGAACAAATTCAGAAACCGCGTCGCGGTCACATCCGGCGCCCACGCTGCGCGCGTATAATGCGCATTGCGCGCCAGCCATTGCTGCGCGAGTTGCAGCGCCAGCGCGCGCGCCGCCTCGCCGCCCGCGCCTTCCAGATGGCGAAGCCACTCGAAGCCATGCAGCTGTATCGCGCCGGCGTGGTCGAGGCGCACATCGAAGATCGATCCGGTGCGTGCGTCGTAATTCTTCCCTGCCAGCCGGAAGCGGCCCTTGAACATCGCATCGGCGTCGTCGAGGCGGCGCGGCCGCGGATCGTTCGGCTGAATGGCAATGCGATCCGGCACCGGCCCATACAAGGTCTGCCGGTAGAGCCAGCCCGAGCGCAGCGCGGCGAGCACGGGGTCCATCGCCCGCGTTGCGGCCACCCCCAAGGCTTCGCGCCACAACACCATCGCGGACTGCGCCGGTGCAGGCGCGCGCGCGGGTTCCGGCCCCGGCTCGGGACGCTCCAAACTCTCGTAGCGCTCCTCAGGAGCGGAGGCGGGCAATGTTGCCGGCATAGTCCGAACTCTTGAACACGCTTGTCCCCGCCACCAATGTGTCCGCACCCGCCGCGATCGCTTCGCGTGCGGTGTCCGGAGTTATGCCGCCGTCGACCTCGAGCGCAATGGACCGCCCCGACCGGTCGATGCGTTCGCGCGCCGCGCGGATTTTCGGAATCTGACTCCTGATGAAGCCCTGCCCGCCGAAGCCCGGATTGACCGTCATGATCAGGATCAGGTCGGCCATGTCCATGACCTGATCGACAGCCTCGATCGGCGTCGCGGGGTTCAGCACCACGCCCGCCTGCTTTCCCAGACCTTTGATCATCTGAATCGTGCGATGCAGATGCGGCCCGGATTCCGGATGCACCGAAATGATATCGGCGCCGGCCTCGGCAAAACCCGGAATGTAGGGATCCACGGGCGCGATCATCAGATGCACGTCGAACGGTTTCTTCGAATGCGGCCGCAGCGCCTTCACCACCAACGGCCCGATGGTGAGATTGGGCACGAAATGGCCGTCCATGACGTCGATGTGGATGAGGTCGGCGCCCGCTTTGTCGATGGCCGCCACTTCCTCGCCCAACCGGGCGAAATCCGCAGACAGGATGGAAGGGGCAATCCGAACCGGCCGACTCATAAAGGGAATCTATGTGCGCGATTCGCGTCGCGTGAACAAGGCAAAAGGGTGCCCTTTTGTTCCAAAGCTGCTAGGATAGGCAATGAAATAGGGAACCGCATTGCCATGTCCGAGATGCCCCGCTCGCTGATCGAAAAGATCGAGGCGCTACCCCATGATCGCGTTGCCGAAGTCGAAGACTTCGTCGACTTCATCGCTGCGCGCGAGCAGGGACGCGGCTTGGTGAAGACAGCCACGGCTGCAAGCGCGCGTTCCTTCGAGAAGATCTGGAACAACCCGGACGACGACGCCTACGATGCCCTTTGAGTTCGTGGATGTGGTGCTGGTGCCGTTTCCTTTCACCAGTCACACGGCCTCGAAAAAGCGTCCGGCGGTCGTTGTTTCCAGCACGGCGTATAACTCCGGCAAGCCCGACATTGTGGTGATGGCCCTCACATCGCAGGTCCGGGCAACGGCTGCGCTGGGCGAGGTCTGGCTCGTGAATTGGAAATCCGCCGGACTGCTGAAGCCGTCCGTCGTGAAACCGGTATTCGCCACGATCGAACAGGCGCTTGTCATCCGGAGCCTGGGGCGGCTTGCCGATCCAGACCGGCAATCCTTGAAGCAGGCAATTCGCGTCATCTTGGACTAGGATCGCGGCGGGGAGACACGCAATGGTGCCATTACTTCGCGCAGTTGTATGCGCGGCGCTCTCGGGCGCCTGTTTCTATCTGTCGAACGGCCTGGGCGAACTTTGGTACGTCGCCTGGATCGCCTGCCTGCCGATCCTGTGGCTGGCTTACGGAAACGAGCCGCGCGTCACGGTCGCCGGCGCGGCCTTCGTGGCTTACGCGATCGGCCAGATGAACATCGTGATCGGCTATTGGGGTCAGCTGCCCTTCTTCGCCCTGATCATCGCGCTCCTCGTGCCGTCGCTGATTTTTGCGCTGGCGGTGATGTTCGGCCGCTACGTGGCGCGGCGATCCGGCACGTTCGCGTCGGCCATCGCATTTCCGGCGCTGTGGACGGCCATCGAATACCTGATCGCCATCACCGCTCCGGACGGCACCGCGGGTTCCTTCGCCTACAGCCAGGGCGGTGTGCCCGAAATGATCCAGACCGTGTCGTTGTTCGGACTGTGGAGCATTACCTTTCTGCTGACCCTGAACGCGAGCCTCTTGGCGATGGCGCTGCGCCGCCCCGGGCAGTCGCGCGCCCTTGCAGGAGTTGCGCTGGTCCTGTTCGGCGCCAATGTGCTGTTCGGCGTGTACCGCGTGAACGCCGACACATCGACGGAAACCGTGCGTGTGGCGATGATCGCCAACGACGCATTGCTCCATCAGTCGGTGTCGAGCGACGGCGTGACGGCGCTCGCGGTGATCAGCAACTACGTCACCGCCGCGCAGAACGCGATCAGGAACGGCGCGCAGGTCGTGGTGATGCCGGAGAAGATCGCCGTCATCGAGCCGGCCTGGCGGGAGGACGCGTTCAACCTGCTGCGCGGCGCGGCCGACGTCCGCAAGGTCACGATCATCGCGGGCTTCGACATGCGCGGCGAGACGCGGCGCAACGTTGCGATGGTGTTCGAACCCGGCAAGCCGCCCTACGAATACGACAAGCGGCACATGGTGCCCGGCCTCGAAGACGCCTTCCGGCCCGGCCTGAAATCGGGTGTGTTCGCGCCGGGCCGCGCGACGGTGGTGTGCAAGGATATGGATTTCGCCGACATGATCCGCCACGACGCGCAGCAGCATATCCGCGTGATGTTCGTGCCTGCCTGGGATTTCGACGTCGACGGTTGGGCGCACGCGCGCATGGCGATCATGCGGGGTGTCGAGAACGGATTCTCGATGGCGCGCGCGGCACGCAACGGCTTCGTCACCGCGACAACGGCGACGGGCCGTTTGGTTGCCGGTTCGCCGACGACGAGCGCGGGGTTTGTTTCGGCCAGCGCCAACCTGCCGCTGGGACCGGGCGACACGCTGTACCTGCACATCGGCGACGCGCTGGCATGGCTATGCCTTGTGCTCAGCCTGGTGCTCGGCGTGCTGTCGTTCATGCGTCAGGCGCGCGGCGCAGAAGCCGAAGAAGAATCCACGGAGACCGAATGACCGCGATGCGCGTTTCGGCAATCGTCGCAGCGATTTTCGCGGCCGGCATTGCTTCGGCAACAACAGTGCCGGCACTGCCCGCGTCGATGATCGGCACGTGGGGATGGGATGCCGATGCCTGCGCGATGCCGAACGACGACGGACGCCTGATCATGCGCGAGCGCGCGCTCGAATTCACGGCGTCGTCGTGGCAACTGGAAACGATCGACGTGAACGAAGGCGTGTTTCACGCGACGGCGACGGTCCACGAAGAGGGCGACGTCGATATCTCAACGCACACTATCGATTTGCGGCTCGCGTTGCCCGGGCGCCTGACCGTGTCCAAGGGGACGGAATCCCCGCACATCTATGTCCGCTGCGACGGATAAAATGTAACGGCAGAACATTGACTTGACCGGTCCCGGACCTATGCTCCGGCCCGCCTGAACACACGCCGATTCCATGGCCACGCCTGCACCGAAGACGCATCCCACAGCGCCGCATCTGAGCATCTACCGATGGACCGTCACCATGGCGGCTTCGATCACGCACCGCGTGACCGGGATCATGCTGGGCGCGGGTTTCCTTGTGCTGGCGTGGTGGCTGATCGGACTGGCGAGCGATGCCGACGCGTACGCGACGTTCGCGCAGGCAGCGGCGCACCCGATCGGGCAGATCGTGCTGTACGCGTTTGTGTGGGCGTTGGCGTTTCATCTGTTCAACGGCATCCGTCATCTGTTCTGGGACGTCGGCCTCGGCTTCAACGTCCACACCGCCAAGGCGACCGGGGCCATTGTGTATGTGCTGTCGTTCGCAGCCGTCGCCTTTGTGTTCGCGCATGTGCGGGGTTTGGTATGACCAGCCTGCGCACGCCGATGTCGCGCGTCGAAGGTCTTGGCTCGGCCAGGATGGGCACGCGCGATTTCTGGCAGCAGCGGCTGACCGCGGTGGCCATGGTGCCGCTCGCGATCTGGTTCGCGTATTCGGCGCTCGCGTTTGTCGGGGCCGATTACACCGAAGCGCTCACGTGGCTGCACGAGCCGTGGAACGCGGTGCTGATGATCCTTTTCGTCGTGCTGATCGCGCGGCACCTGATCATTGGTATTCAGGTAATCGTCGAAGATTATTTTCACGTCGAATGGATGAAGCTGAGCCTGATCGTGCTGAACAAATTTGTTGTCTGGCTGATAGCCGCCGCGGCGGCGTTTTCGGTATTGAGAGTTGCGTTATGAACGGCCCCCTCCGGCTCGCTTCGCTCGCTACCTCCCCCAATGGGGGAGGAGGATTCCGGTTTGTGTTCTCCTCCCCCTTTGGGGGAGGTGTCGCGCGTAGCGCGACGGAGGGGGCGGTGCATCCATGACCGCCTATCCCATCGTCGAACACACTTATGATGTTGTCGTCGTCGGCGCAGGCGGGTCGGGCCTGCGCGCCACGCTCGAAGCCGCGGCGCACGGACTGACGACCGCGTGCATCACCAAGGTCTTCCCCACGCGCAGCCACACGGTCGCGGCGCAGGGTGGCATCTCGGCCGCGCTCGGCAACATGGGCGTCGATGACTGGCGCTGGCACATGTACGACACCGTCAAGGGTTCAGACTGGCTGGGCGATCAGGACGCCATCGAGTTCATGTGCCGGCACGCGCCGGACGCGGTGTACGAGCTGGAACATTACGGCGTTCCGTTCTCGCGCACGCCCGAGGGCAAAATCTATCAGCGCGCCTTCGGCGGCATGACGTCGAACTACGGCAAGGGCATCGCCCAGCGCACCGCCGCCGCTGCCGACCGCACCGGCCACGCGATACTGCACACGCTGTACGGCCAGTGCGTGAAGCACGACGTGAATTTCTTCATCGAATATTTCGCGCTCGATCTGATTGTCGAAGACGGCGCCGTGCGCGGCATCATGGCGTGGTGCCTGGACGACGGCACGATCCACCGCTTCCGCGCCCATCGCGTGATCATGGCGACAGGCGGCTATGGCCGCATCTACGCGACGTGCACCGGCGCACACACGCAGACGGGCGACGGCAATGCGATGGTGCTGCGCGCGGGATTGCCGCTGCAGGACATGGAGTTCGTGCAGTTCCATCCGACCGGCGTGTACGGCGCGGGCGTGCTGATCACCGAAGGCGTGCGCGGCGAAGGCGGCTACCTCACCAATTCCGCCGGCGAGCGGTTCATGGAACGCTACGCGCCGAACGCGAAGGACCTCGCCTCACGCGATGTCGTGTCGCGCGCCATGACGATCGAAATCCGCGAAGGCCGCGGCGTGGGCCCCGCGAAGGACCACATCTTCCTGCACCTGTCGCACCTCGATCCGAAGATCATTCACGAACGCCTGCCCGGCATTACGGAGTCCGCACGCATCTTCGCTGGCGTCGACGTGACCAAGGAGCCGATCCCCGTGCTGCCGACCGTCCACTACAACATGGGCGGCATCCCGACGACGTATCACGGCGAAGCACTGACCTTGAAAGACGGCAATCCCGACACCATCGTGCCGGGGCTGTTTGCAGTCGGCGAAGCGGCGTGCGTGTCGGTGCACGGCGCCAACCGGCTGGGCTCCAATTCGCTGATCGATCTTGTGGTGTTCGGCAAGGCCGCGGGCGCGCGTTGCGCCGAGGGGATCAACGCCGGCGATAAGCACCCCGATCTGCCGAAAGACGCCGGCGATGCGTCGTTGGCTCGGTTCGACAAACTGCGCCACGCCGACGGTTCGCATCCGACAGCGGAATTGCGCCTGTCGATGCAGAAAGCGATGCAGAACGACGCCGCCGTGTTCCGCACCGGCGAGACGCTGGCCAAGGGGCAGAAGGCGGTGCGCGACATCTTCAAGGCGTCGCCGGATGTGCGTGTGGCCGACCGCAGCCTGATCTGGAACACCGACCTTGCCGAAACGCTGGAATACGACAATCTGATTCAACAGGCGATCGTCACGATCGACGGCGCCGCGAACCGCACCGAAAGCCGCGGCGCGCACGCGCGGGAGGATTATCCGAAGCGCGACGACGAGCACTGGATGAAGCACACGCTGATCTGGCTGAACGAACAGACCGGCGAAACGCGCATCGACTACCGCCCGGTGCATTCGTACACGCTGTCGAACGACGTCGAATACATCCCGCCCAAGGCACGGACCTACTGACGGTGGCGCACGGGCACCATCTTCCTTCCGGCTATTCCGTTCTGCATTTCACCATTGCGTTGGTCATCGCCATTGTCTCTGGCGGGGTGACGTTTCTGGTCGCGGGTACGATTTTCAGTTTTGTCATGAGCGGGCCCGACGCGATCGACTCCAATCCTTCGTCAATTGCCGGCGCGGTGGCGTTGTCGATCCTTCTGGTCGGGTTGTGCGGCGGCATTCCCGGCATCCTGCTGGGGGCGATTCTGCTCGCGGCGGGCGCGCGTTCGACGCTCACCTTCGTCACGGCGGGTGTGGCGGCGTCGGTGATCGCGCCGCTGCTTGTAATGTGGCTGACACCGATCGGCTCAACAGGCTGGTCGATGCTGATAATTTCCATACCGGCCGGCGCGGTGGCCGGTTACGCGGCGCACCGCTATCTGGCGCACCGGACCACGCTGCTCAACGGATAATTTCGTCCATCCACGCGGCCAGCGTGTCGAGCACCTCTGCCATCACGTCGCTCTGCGAGCGGCCGGAGGATTTCAGCACCAGAAACGAATGATCGCCGCCTTCGACGATGTGCAATGTCGCACGCGGGCCAAGGCTCGCCACCAACGGCTGCAGCAACGTGAGATCGGCCAGATTGTCGCGCGTGCCGGTGAGGAACAGCATCGGAATCTGCACGCGCGACAGATGCTCGCCGCGTTCGTCCGAAGGCTCGTTCGACGGATGCAACGGAAAGCCGAGAAACGCGAGTCCCTGCACGCCGTCGAGCGGCGCTTCCGCCTGCGCCTGCGAGGTCATGCGTCCGCCATACGACTTGCCGCCGGCAAACAATGGCACGTCCGCCATGCGCCGCACCGCTTCGACGCACGCCGCGCGCACCGTGGCCTGCGCCACCTTGGCGGAATCGGGGCGTTTCTCGCTGCGCTCCATGTAGGGAAAATTGTAGCGCAGTGTGGCGATGCCGCGGTCGCTCAGCCCGTCGGCGACAGCCGCCATGAATTTGTGCGTCATGCCGACGCCGGCGCCGTGGCCGAACACGTAGAGCGCCCGCGCGTCGGGGGGCGCCGTCAACAACCCCGAAACGCTGCGTGTTGCGTCAACAGTGATCGTCAGTTCGCGCGTGGCCATGCGTGGTTCTAGCGCGGCCAAGGTGAAGGCGCGAGCCGCATTACTGCGACTGTTGACAGTTCACCATCCATGGAATGCCGAACTTGTCGGTCAGCATGCCGAAGGCCGGCGAGAAGAACGTCTTCTCCAGAGGCATGGTGACGGTGCCGCCCTGGGCCAGACCGTCGAAGGCGCGCTTCGCCTCGTCCGGCGATTTCGTTTGCAGCGCGACGCGCAGGCCCTGCGGCGTCTTGTAATCCTGCGGGTCGTCCGAGCCGAACAACACCGTGTCGCCAATGTTGATCGACGCGTGGATCACCTTTCCAGCACAGTGGGATCCGAAGCTTGGAATTCACGTGACTTGAAGTCGCGGC
>JADMIO010928678.1_pt1 | contig 15240 bp, 6 predicted proteins | sample 8958161 | NCBI WGS metagenome assembly JADMIO01 (sample SAMN16585339, study PRJNA669376) | soil metagenome | isolation source: Crop rotation soil | place: USA: Cullars Rotation, Alabama | collected 2011 | reverse complement strand
AGATCGAGAAACCAGCGTCGCGCCTTTTATCCTCAGGCCGGTAGAGCTGGCCCACCATCGTGCTGATGTTTGGTTTCAGCAAACCTGTGCCCAACGCGATCAGCACCAGTGCTGCATAGAATGTCGGGAGACTATCGATCGCCATCGAGTAATGGCCGCACGCGATGACGATGCCCCCGATGAGGACTGCGCGGCGCGCCCCAAGGAACTTGTCGGCGAGCCAGCCTCCGACCAGGGGCAGATACCAGACCGACGAAACATAAGTCGCGTAGATCGCGCTCGCATAACGCTCGTCAAAACCGAGGCCGCCTTCGAGGGCCTTCGACGTCATGTAGAGCGTCAGCAGGGCGCGCATGCCGTAATAGCTGAAGCGCTCCCACATCTCTGTGAAAAAAAGCGTGGAGAGGCCTCGCGGGTGACCGAAAAACCCGTGGTCGTCTTCTTTCAGAGGAGTTACAGCTGTTCCATCAATTGGTGTGCTCATTCAGTCAGACTCCTGATGCGGATTCGACACAGCTTCGCTGGCGACTTAATTCCCGGAGAGTTGCGAGCATTCAGCCAGAACCGTCAGAGGCTGTCAAGGCTCTGGCTTGACAGCTTTCCGGGGCGAAGCGTATAAATCTCCTTGAAACACGTGGTGAGTTAAGGCGACTTGCGGCCACGTAAAACAAACGGCTAAACAGCTCGGGCACGTTCGAAAAGCGAACCCGAAAAACTTCAGATGGATTTGAAGTCCCGCGTTGTTTAGCGCGGGATTTTTATTTCCAAGCTTTCAGTCTTCAGCTATCAACGGCCAGCACAACGAATCATAAGCGGCCGATAGCCGAAAGTTGATAGCCGATAGCTCATCGCTGATAGCCGACCGACGATGCTCAACTTTCGCGACCTACTCGAATCTGACCGCACGCACGTCTTTGACGGCGCCATGGGAACGATGCTCTACGCCAAGGGCATCTACATCAATCGTTCGTATGATGAGTTGAACCTGGTCGCCGCAGATCTCGTCCGCGACGTCCACGCTGAATACATCCGCGCCGGCGCAGAGATCATCGAGACGAACACTTTCGGCGCGAACGTCAACAAGCTTCAGCCTTACGGGCTCGAGGCGAACGCGCGCGAAATCAACATCAAGGCTGCGCGCATTGCGCGTGAAGCTGCCGGCGATCGCATCTACGTCGCCGGCGCGGTTGGTCCGCTGGGCCTGCGGATTGAGCCCTACGGCCCAACATCCTTCGACGAAGCTAAGTCTATGTTCGCGGATCAAATTTCGGCTTTGCTCGAAGGCGGCGTCGATTTGTTCGTGCTGGAAACTTTCTCGGACATTTCAGAGTTGCACCAGGCCATTCGCGCGGTGCGCGAACTGTGTGACTTGCCGATAGTCGCTCAGGTCACTATTCAGCTTGATGGCAACACTTTGTTTGGCACCACGCCTGAGGTCTTCACCGCGCGGCTGAATGAATGGGGCGCGGATGTTATCGGTCTGAACTGCGGGGTCGGCCCGGCCATCGTTCTGAACGCGATCGAGAAGATACGCACGCTGACGACCCGAAAGTTATCAGCTCAACCCAATGCAGGATTACCCCGGGACGTCGGCGGCAGACAGATTTACATGTGCTCGCCCGAGTACATGGCTGAATACTCGCGACGAATCGTCCAAGCCGGGGCAAAGTTTGTAGGCGGCTGCTGTGGCAGCACGCCGGCGCACATCAAACTGATGGCGGACGCGTTGCGCATGCTCAATCCGCGCACGCAAAAGTCTGCCGCGCCCGACGTAGCAAAAGTCAGCGTGCGTGAACTGAAACCGCCTGACGTCAAAGTCGTGCCGGCCGAAGAACGCTCGAACTGGGCGCGCAAGATCGCCACGGGCGAGTTCGTTACGACGGTGGAAGTGCTGCCCCCGAAAGGCTGTAATCCGTGGAAGACTTTGGATTCAATTCGGCTCTTGAAAGAAGCCGGCGTTGACGGAGTCAACATTCCCGACGGCCCGCGTGCGCAGACGCGCATGGGCGCGATGGCGACGGCGTTGATGGTCCAGAAGGAAGTTGGCATGGAAGCCGTGCTGCACTACTGCTGTCGCGATCGAAATCTGCTGGGAATGATGTCTGACCTGCTGGGCGCGGCTGCGATGGGATTGCACAACCTGCTTTTGATCACGGGCGATCCGCCGAAGATGGGTCCTTATCCGGATGCGACTGCGGTCTTCGATATCGACGCGATCGGCTTGACGAACATGGTCAACAAGCTGAACCACGGACTCGACATCGGCAACAATCCAATCGGCGAGCCGACCGCGTTCTCGATCGGCGTCGGCGTCAATCCAGGCGCGGTGAACATGGAAGAAGAACTGCGCCGTTTTGAATGGAAGATTGAAGCCGGAGCTGAGTATGCGATCACGCAACCTGTCTTCGACACGCAACAGCTCCGCAATTTCCTGAAAGCAATCGAAAGCTTTCGCATCCCAATCGTCGCGGGCATCTGGCCGCTCGTTTCTTTCCGCAACGCCGAGTTCCTGCACAACGAAGTGCCCGGCGTACACGTGACGCCTGACATCATGGAGCGCATGCGTGCCGCCTCAGCAATCAGCAAAGAAGCCGGCCGCGACGAAGGTTTGAAAATCGCGCGTGAGTCATTGCTGGAAGTGCGTGAATTCATCCAGGGGGCGCAAGTCTCTGCGCCGTTCGGAAACGTGAAGTATGCGCTGGAGGTTTTCGGCGTCATGCCCGATTTTGCGAGTCAGCAGCAAAGCGCCGCGCCCGCGTCCTAAGATTAGTGCCACCCGCGTAACCTGCGGATCGTTCTCATGCTACACTCGCCCCCGCAGTGTCACAGGGAACGCTTGCTCAAAGAACTCACGCTCGCGAACGCGTCCGCAAAATTAAAACTCGCGCGCGATTCGAACATCGCCGGCTAAAACAAATCTCGCGCACCGCCACGCTCGGCGGTCTCTTTCTTTCCTTTCTAAAAATCGGAGCCAGCGGATTCGGTGGCGGCTTTGCTGTGCTTAGCCAAATCCGCCACTTGGTCGTTCTCGAGCGTCGGTGGCTGACTGAGCACGATTTCATCGAAGCTCTGGCGCTCGGTCAAAGCCTGCCAGGCACGGCTGCCGGCAATGCAGTCACCTACGTCGGCCTGCGCTTGCGCGGGTGGCGCGGCGCGGCCGTCTCTCTCTCGGGTTTCATCGTGCCGTCGATGCTGATGATGATCCTGCTGGCAATCTTTTACGATCGATTCCGCGCGCTGCCGAATACCGAACAACTCTTTCACGGCTTCAATGCTGCCGTTGTCGCACTCATCGCGGTCACTGCGTGGCGCATGGGCAGACACACTTCGAGCAAGCCATGGCAGCGCATTCTGATCGTCCTGTCGTTTGCCGCGGTCATCTTTCTGCGAGCGACGGTGGTTGAGGTGATTTTGCTTTCGGGCGTGATCGGCATCGGCATTGAATCGTTCGCCGAAAAACAGTTGCCTCGCCTCGAGCGCATTCGCGGATTCGCGACGCGACGGCAGAAGCGAATTCGCGCGCGCATCGGCCTGCGTCGAGCGACGAAGCCGCATCGCTACTTCGGCGGCTACCTGACCGAAGCTTTGGCTGAAGAGCGCTTGAGAAGAATGAGCGAGTCACGCGTGACGCAGGAGCGCGATGAAGATGCGCAGGATGACAATGATGACGAGCCGCCGTCGCCTGGAAAATCACCGGCGAAGATAACCAGCGGTTTTATCCTCGCGTTTCCGCTGATTGCGAAAGTCGGCCTGGCGTTGTCGATCTCATTTATCTTTTTGCGTATTGGCGCGGCAACGTTTGGCGGCGGGTTCGTAATGATTCCCGAAATCCAGAACGAAGTCGTGGCTTCGCATCACTGGCTAACAAATCAGGAGTTCGCCGATGCAACTGCGCTGGGCCAAATCACACCCGGTCCGGTTTTGATCATGGCTACGTTTGTTGGCTATAGAGTTGCGGGAATAGCAGGCGCGCTCTTGTGCACGCTCTGTGTTTTTCTTCCTTCGTTCGTTATGACTATCGCGGCGGGTTCTTCATTTCGAAGGTTTCGCGCGAACCGGCAAGCCCAGGCGTTTCTGCGCGGCGTCGCGCCGGCGGTAGCCGGACTGCTCGCCGCCGCGGCGTGGAGCGTCGCCCGTTCAGGCATTCACACGATCATCGGTGCGGCAATGGCGATAATCATCGTCGCCATTCTAATTCGCTTTCGACCTAACGCGTTGTGGGTTTTGTTGGGCGCGGGAGTCTTTCGCCTCGCGCTGGCCCTGGCGCTGCGTTGACGTTGCTACGAGATGTAGCTGCGCAACGCGTCTTGCAGTTTCGGATATTCAAACTGAAAGCCAGCAGCATTCAGTCTCTTCGGAACGACGCGCTGGCTCGTCAACAGCATCTCATCGGCCATCTCTCCAAACGCCAAACGCGCAGCGAAGGCCGGCATCGCCATAACTGTCGGCCGCGAAAGCGCCTCGCCAAGCCTGCGCGTAAATTCTTCGTTCGTGACTGGATTGGGCGAGACGATGTTCAGCGGTCCGCGAATCGAATTATCTTTCAGTGCCAACAACGTCGCGTTAACCGCGTCATCGATAGCTACCCAACTGATGAATTGTTTGCCGGAGCCAATCTTCCCGCCGAGTCCCATCTTAAAAGGAGTCAGCATCTTTTCCATCATGCCGCCCTCGCGTGAAAGAATTGGCCCGAAGCGAAGATTGACGACGCGCACGCCGGCTTTCGACGCAGGTTCACTCGCTTTCTCCCATTCACGACAAACGCCGGCGAGGAAGCCTCCGCCCGATTCACTCTGCTCATCGAGAGTTTCATCGTCGCGGTCTCCGTAAATGCCGGTTGCCGATGCGCATAAGAAGACTTGCGGCGGCTCTGGCGTCTTAGCAATAGCTTCGCTCAGCAAGTGCGTGCCGTGAACGCGGCTGTCGTGAATCCGGCGCTTCTTTTCATCCGTCCAGCGGCCTTCCGAAACGTTTTCGCCCGCGAGATTGATGATCGCGTCGAAACCATCCAGCTTTCCCGGTTCGATTTCGTCCTGGTTCGGATGCCATTCAATTTCGTTTGCGCGGGCTGTGTTTCGCACCAGCCGGATGATCTCCGCGCCGTCAGATTCCAAGCGTGGAATCAAGGCTTTGCCGACAAGTCCGCTGGCTCCTGCGATCGCAATTTTCATGTTGATGTTCGTGTGAGCCGTCAGCCAGTTGCGCTGACGTTGACGCGCATCGTAACGCAGCCGGGAAAATACTGCCACCGCAGGATCGATGATCGCCTGCAATTCGGACCTCTTTCATTGTAATTGATTGAAAAACGTATAGAATTCCGCTCGCTCAAAAAACGGACGGACGTCGGATTGTATCGCCCACGAATACTAGTATTTCTTCTCGCCTGTGCGGCAGCTTTGTCTTTCGTCTGTCTCCGCCAAACGAACAGCCAGTCAGCGCTGCGACGCATAACCAACACTACGGAAGAAGGAATCAACATTAATCCGTCTCTGAGCGGCGACGGAAAAATTCTTGCCTTTGAATCAACCGAAGACGTTGCCGGCGCCGGCGGAACTGATCACTTTCGCGCGATTCGCGCAAATGTTTCCGTTGACCCGGCGACATTTTTTCAGATGGGCGGCACGCGCGCAGTCGCGCCCGGGATTTCCCAGGACGGTTCGCGCATCGCTTTTGCTTCGAAGGACGATCCGCTGGGGACCAACCATGACGGCAACTCTGAGATTTTTCTTTTCAATGGTTCCAACCTGCTTCAGATAACGAACACGACGCCCGGCGATCCGGCCAATCGAGTCATCAACGGTAACTTTCAGCCATCGATTTCAGACGATGGACGCTTCGTTGCCTTCTCGTCCAATCGCGACATCGTTTCACAGAATGGCGACGCCAACCTCGAGATTTTTGTTTACGACTCAGTCGCCAGCACGTTTACTCAGTTGACGAATTCGAGCGGCATCGTCGGTTTCAGCGATGCAAAAATAAGCGGCGATGGCTCAGTCATCGCCTGCATTCGCGACACTGGCGCGACCGCGAGCACAAATCGCGATCTCGTTCGAATCAATAGAGTAGGCGGCGCTTTGTCCGTGCTCGCTTCAAGCGTCCAAAAGCTGGCAATGACTTACGGCCGCGCGATAAGTGATGACGGCGCGCGCGTCGTGTATTCAGGCGAAACGGCAACCAACTCGTCTCAAGTTTTCTTTTACGACGGCCGCGCCGGAAACGTAAATCGACAGGTCACGGCGCTCGGCACGCGCACGACGGAAGTTCCACTGCATCCGTCGATCAGCGGCGATGGAAAACGGATCTCATTTGCCACGCGCCGCACCGTCACCGGCTTTAGCAATTCAGACGCGAGCGTCGAGCTCTACACCTACGACATTCCCACGACGACTTTCTCGCGCGTGACCAGCGCTCCCGCCGAAGCTGACTGCTTTGACGGCAGCAACCAGGCTTGCGAAGTAGTTTCTTCGCTCAACGACGACGGATCGATTGTGGCGTTCAATTTCCCGCGAGCGTTGTCGGGCACTGTCACTGCAGGACTCGAAAACAAATCAGAGATTTACGCGACCGGCACCGCAGCACGTCCTTCGTCGGGCGGGCTCACTTCGATTTTGAACCAGGCGTCTCTGGGCCACGAACCTTCGCCTGTGAAAGCCGTGGCGCCAAACAGCATCGCGGCGGCATTCGGCAGCGCGCTGGCGAACACCACGCAGCAGTCCCAAAGGCAGGCCGACGGGACTTTCCCCACGAATGTCGGCGGAACTACTGTGACCGTGAACGGACGAGCGGCGCAGATCTTTTTCGTCGCCCCGGATCGAGTTCACTTCCTGGTGCCGCCGCAGACCGAAGTCGGAGGCAACGCCGAAGTTGTAGTTACGAATGCGGACGGCTTTTCGTCGCGCGGCAACGTTCCAATTCTGCTAGCCGCGCCGGGAATTTTCACGAGAACGGGCGACGGAATCGGCGAGGGCGTAATTCTGAACACAGACACATCGGCGACCGGCCCGTTTGATCCGACCAGCGGCAATCTGCGGCTTTCAATCTTCTCGACCGGTGTCAGAAATGCGATAACCACGACGGTAAACATTGCTGGCCGCATCGTCACGCCCGAATCAATCATCCCTTCGCCGAACATGCCGGGGTTGGATGAAGTCGTCGTGCGCGTACCGTCGGACTTGCGCGGCACGGGGAATGTTCAACTCTGGATTATCGCTGACAGCCGTGAGAGCAATCACGTCAACGTAACTTTTAACGGCGACCCGAGCCGCAACGTCGTGATCAATGAAGCGCTGGCCGATCCGCCGGATGGAATTGCCGGCGACGCGAACCACGACGGCGTGCGTGACGGAACTCAGGATGAGTTCGTTGAGCTGGTGAACGGAACCTCAAGCGAGCTAATCAGCCTCAGCGGCTGGACCATCAAGACGCGACCAGTCGGCAGCACAACTGAAACCACGCGATTCACTTTTGCGACAGGTACTTCCCTGCCGGCGGGCGAGGCGCTCGTCGTGTTTGGTGGGGGCGGTGCAAACTTCAATCCCAACGATCCGGTTTTCGGATGCGCGCAGGTCTTCAAGATAACCAACTCCAGCGGCCTTTCGCTTACGAATAGCGGTCTGACGATCCTTCTGAAGGATGCCAACGGAAACTTGATCGCACAGTTTTCTTATGGCGGATCGACTGGCCTTGAAGGCGACAACAATCAATCGTTGACGCGCTCCCCCGACGTGACGGGTTCGTTCGTCCAGCACACGGCGGCAGCCGGCGCCAACGGCCGCGCGTACTCGCCCGGTCTTCGTACGAACGGCGCACCTTTTGGAAATTGCGCCGGCCATCCAGCGAACGTGACGATTGCTCCGCCTTCAGCAACCGCAAATGTCGGTGAGACAAGACAGTTCACCGCGCAGGCCTTCGATCAATTCGGACGCCCAATGACCGGCGTGCCGATCACGTTTGCGTCAGACAACACGGCCGTCGCAACTGTTGACTCGACCTCGATTGATCCCAGCACGGGAATCGCTACCGCAAACGTGGGCACGCACAATCCGGGCGTCGCGCACATTACAGCCACTGCGAACGACGGGACTACGTCAGCCACCAGCACGCCAGCGACCCTGACAGTTAACGGTCCAGCTTTGAGCATCAACGACGTGAGCTTGAACGAGGGCAATTCCGGCGCGACTATCTTCACCTTCACAGTCAGCCTTTCACAGCCGGCGCCCACCGGTGGCGTGAAGTTTGATATTTCCACTCAAGATGGAACCGCGACCGTGGGAAATAATGATTACGTCGCGCGCAGTCTTACCAATCAAACTATCGCAGCCGGCCTGCAAACTTACACGTTCGATGTGACAGTCAACGGCGACCTGGCGATCGAGCCTAACGAAACCTTCCTGGTGAATGTCACCAACGTCAGCGGCGGCAGCGTCGCCGACGGCCAGGGTCAGGGCACGATTCTCAATGACGACAGTCCGCAACTGAGCGTTAGCGACGTCCTGGCAACCGAAGGCAATAGCGGCACGAAGACATTCAAGTTCACAGTCACCTCGACCTTGCCCGCACCGAGCGGCGGCATAACTTTCGACATCGCGACTGCCGACGGCACGGCCAAGTCTTCGAGCAATGATTACCTCGCGCAAACGCTGACCGGCCAATCGATACCAGCGGGCCAACAAACCTACGACTTCAACGTCACCGTGAACGGCGATACGCTGGTCGAGCCCGACGAGACTTTCTTCGTTAACATCTCAAACGTCTCAGCAAACGCCAGCGTCACCGACAGCCAGGGCCAGGGAACGATTCAGAACGACGACACACCGCTGCTGGTGATCAGTCAGGTTTACGGTGGGGGAAATAATTCAGGCGCGCCGCTACGGAATGATTTTGTGGAACTCTACAATCGCGGCGCCAGCACGATCGATTTCGCGGTGACTCCTTATTCGATTCAGTACGCGGCGGTCGGATCGAATTTCGGCACGAGCCAGACGAATCTAACTACAGGAACGATCGCCCCAAGCAAATACTTTTTGATTCAGGAAGGCGGTGGCACGACGAACGGTGTCGCGCTGCCCACTCCCGACGCGACTGGTTCGATCGCCATGGGCAACACTTCCGGGAAGGTTGCGCTGGTGGCCGGCACGACGGCGCTCGCGGCGGCGACGTGTCCGGGCGATGAAGGCTCGACGCCTTTTAATCCGAACAATTCGACCATTGCTGACTTTGTCGGCTATGGGAATTCGGCTTCAACGACGGGTCATTGTTACGAAGGATCGGGGCCAGCGCCTGCGCCATCCAATACAGCCGCGGATTTCCGCAAGGCCGGCGGCTGCGTCGACGCTGATCAAAACAGCGCTGACTTCTTCACGGCTTCGCCGAATCCTCGCAACAGCAGCTCGCCCGCGGGAACGTGCGCGCCGGAAATCACAATCAATGACGTAACGATCACGGAAGGAAATAGTGGCACAGCGAACGCGACGTTTACCGTTTCGCTTTCCGCCGCCAGCGCGCAAACCGTGACGGTGAACTTCGCGACGGCGGATGGCACGGCCACTCTCGCCGGAAACGACTATCAATCGAACAGCGGCCTGGTTACATTCAATCCCGGCGAGATAACAAAACAAATCACCGTCCTGGTAAACGGCGACACGCTTGATGAAGCGAATGAGACTTTCTTTGTGAATCTGTCCGGCGCGACCAACGCAGTAGTGCTCGACAGTCAGGGCCAGGGCACCATCAACGATGACGACGCGACGCCTTCCCTGTCGATTAATGATGTCAGCCAGGCCGAGGGCGATTCCGGAACAACCTCGTTCACTTTCAATGTGAACCTGTCAGCCGCCAGCGGCCAGACTGTTACCGTCAACTTTGCTACAGCTGACAACAGCGCTTCATCGGCGAGCGACTATCAGGCGACGAGTGGCGCGCTCACATTTAATCCCGGCGACACATTGAAGACGGTGACAGTCCTCGTAAACGGCGACACCGCGTTTGAAGCGAATGAAACTTTCTTTGTGAATCTCACCACGCCGGTGAACGCAACGATCTCCGACGCTCAGGGCCAGGGCACGATTCAGAACGATGACGCGGCGCCGCCGACGCCGACGTTCTTCATAACTGACGTCAGCCACCTCGAAGGCAATAGCGGCACGACCGCTTTTGTGTTCGATGTCTCGCTCAGTCCGGCGGGCGCGTCAGTAACTTCAGTTGACTTCACTACCGTCAACGGCACAGCCACGGTGGCGGGCAACGATTATCAAGCCAACAGCGGCACGCTCACTTTCAATCCGGGCGATGGGCCGAAACAAATAACGGTCCTGGTCAATGGCGACACGCTGGTCGAGCCAGACGAAACGTTTACGGTCCACCTTAGTAATGCGACCGCGGGAGCAAACATCATCACGCCCGACGGCACCGGCACGATTCAAAACGATGATGTGGCCCAAGTCGTCATCAGCCAGGTCTACGGCGGCGGCGGAAATACGAGTTCGCCCGCTGCGGTTTACAAAAACGACTTCATTGAAGTCTTCAATCGCGGCACCAGCACGGTTGACCTCGCCGGCTGGTCAGTTCAGTACAGCTCCGCGAGCGGCACCGGTTCATGGTCGGTGACGCACTTGTGCGACACGGGTTCGTGCCTGCTCGCTCCCGGCAGGTATTTCCTCGTGCAGGAAGCCCAGGGCACCGGGGGCACGCAGAACTTGCCGACGCCGGACGCGACTGGAACCATTTCGATGGCCACGACCAGCGGCAAAGTCGCGCTCGTTGCCAACACAACCGCTTTGACCGGTGCGTGCCCATCGGGAACAACGATCCTCGACCGCGTCGGCTATGGAGGATCAGTTTCGACAACCGATTTCTGTTTCGAAGGTAGCGCTCCGGCGCCTGCGCCCAGCAATACGACTGCGGATTTCCGCAAAGCCGGCGGTTGCACCGACACGAACGATAACGCCGCGGACTTCTTTGTCTCAGCTCCCTTCCCTCGCAACTCGTCTTCACCGGCGAACAGTTGTGCCGGAGCGAGCGCGCCGAATCTTTCGATTGATGACGTAACAGTCGCCGAAGGCAACAGCGGCACAACGACGGCGACGTTCACGGTAAGTCTCAGCGCGCCGGCGCAAGGCACTGACGTCACGTTCGACGTCGCGACGGCGGACGGCACGGCCACGTCGCCCAGCGACTATGCGAGCAAGAGCCTGACGAATCAAATAATTCCGGCGGGGCAGACCAGTTACACATTCACCGTCACGATCAATGGCGACACGACTGTTGAGCCGGACGAAACATTCAACGTGAATGTGACGAATGTGTTGGGAGCAAGCGTGATTGACGGCACAGGAACGGGAACGATTCAGAACGATGACGTGCCGACGATTTCAATCAACGATGTAAACGTCCTCGAAGGCGACAGCGGGACAACGACGGCGAGCTTCACTGTGAGCTTATCTGCTCCGGCTCCGGCTGGTGGAGTGAGCTTTACAGTCAACACCGCGGATGGAACTGCCAGCGCGGGCAGCGACTATGTCGCAATCACAAACGGGACCGGCAGCATCTCAGCGGGAAATAGTTCGACGACGGTCAGCGTGACCGTCAATGGCGACACGACAGACGAGCCAAACGAAACGTTCTTTGTAAATCTCTCTAGTCCATCGGGCGCGACAATCGCAGATGGACAAGGCACCGGCACCATTCAGAACGACGACTCTCCGCCGGATCTCACGGTTAATGACGTAGCTCAGGCTGAAGGAAATTCGGGCCAGACGACTTTCGCCTTTACCGTCCATCTGTCCGCGCCGGCAAAAGCAGCAGGGGTCACCTTCGACATCACCACCGCCGACGGCACGGCCACGACCGCCAACAATGACTATGCAACGAACTCTTTGACCGCGCAGACGATCACAGCCGGCACGCAGGACTACACCTTCAACGTACAGGTCAACGGCGATACGATCTTCGAAGGGAACGAGACGTTCTTCGTGAACGTGACCAATGTCACCGGGGCAAATCCGGTTGACACTCAGGGATTGGGAACCATCAACAATGACGACACGGCCCCGACTATCTCGATCGCCGATGCCAGCCTCATTGAAGGCAATTCAGCCACGTCTCTGATGACTTTCACTGTAACGCTGACCGGAACGTCGCAGTCGAATGCAACGGTTGATTACGCCACGGCAGATTCCAGCGCCACAGTCGCCGACACTGATTATGACGCCACGAACGGAACGTTGACGTTCCTCCCGGGCGACACGACCAAGACATTTACAGTCACGATTCATGGCGATACGAAGCCTGAAGGCGACGAAATGTTTCTCATCAACCTCACCAATCCTTCAGGGGCAACGATCTCGGACAGCCAGGCGCTGGGCACAATCTTTCTAGATGATCCTTTCAGTGTCGCCGCTTTGAATACTGCTTATACGGAAAACTTTGACACGCTCGCGCAAACAGGAGTCTCGAGCACCACGCCGACCGCCGCGAACACAACTTACACCGCGGGCACCGGCAGCAGCACGACCGGTGACACTTACAGTTTTGGAAGCGTCGCGGCGCCGACCGATCGCGCGCTGGGCGGCCTGCGAACAGGAAGTCTGGCGCCAACGATTGGAGCGTTCTACAAGAACAATACCGGCTCGACTGTTAACGCGCTGCAGATTAGCTACACCGGCGAGGAATGGCGCCTGGGCAACGCGGCGCGAACTGATCGTTTGGATTTCCAATACAGCACGGACGCGACCAGCCTTACTACCGGCACATGGACAGATGTGGACGCGCTCGATTTCACGACTCCTGACACTGCTACGACTGGATTGAAGGATGGCAACAGCGCGGGTGATCGAACGGCGATCACCAGCACGATCACCGGGATCTCGATCGCGTCGGGCGCTACGTTCTGGATTCGCTGGACCGACCTTGACGCCAGCGGTTCCGACGATGGATTGGCCGTCGATGACTTCAGCCTTACCGCTCTAAATCAGCCGACTCTTTCCATCAATGATGTCAGCCAAAACGAAGGCAACAGCGGCACGACAACCTTCAACTTCACTGTGAGCCTCAGCCAGCCGGCGCCGGCGGGCGGCGTGACGTTCACTGTGAATACGGCTGATGGCACGAGTAATCCTGCGACGGCAGGGAGCGATTACGTGGCGATCGTCAACGGGGCTGGAAGTATCTCTGCAGGTAATTCATCGACAACCGTGAGCGTTACCGTCAACGGCGACACGACTTCTGAATCGAATGAGACGTTCTTTGTGAATCTCAGCAATCCGACGAACGCGGTGATCGGTGACGGTCAAGGGTTGGGCACGATTACGAATGACGATGCAGCCGCGCCTGTCACTAAACTTGTCATCAGCCAGGTTTACGGTGGGGGTGGACTCTCTAGTGCAACATACAAGAACGATTTTATCGAACTCTTCAATGCCGGAAACACCACGATCGATTTTTCGGTGACGCCATATTCTGTTCAGTATGCTGACGCAACGGCGTCATTTGCCAGCAGCAAAACGGATATCGCCACCGGAACTCTAGCCCCGGGGCAATACTTCTTAATTCAAGAGTCTTCTGGTGGCTCGACCGGCGCGGCGTTAGCGCCGGATGCGACCGGGACGATCAACTTGAACGCTAACTCCGGGAAGGTCGCGTTGGTGCTTGGCACTACTCTTCTCTCTGGAACATGTCCGGGCGACGATGGAGTCGCACCTTTTAATCCATCCGGCAACGGAGTCGTTGATTTTCTTGGCTACGGGTTTGGAACCACCACTGGTAATCCGAATTGCTTCGAGGGTAGCGCTCGCGCCGCGACAGCTTCAGCGACTGCTAACGCGAGATCAATTTTGAGGACGACGAGCTGTACAGATACTAATGATAATGCGGCGGACTTTACTTATACGAACTCTACCGGCAGCAGTCCGCCAGTGGCTCGCAGCAAGTCAACCACAATTCCTCCGTGTCTCTAAGTGCGGGGCCGTCTCCTCTTTGAGGATCATGACCGTACCACGCCGCTAACAGGACTCGACGCGCTCGCATAGAGTCGCTTCGCCATGCGACCTGATCGATAAGCCAGCCTGCCTGCTTCGATCGCCAGCTTCATCGCCTTGGCCATCTTCGCGGAGTCCTCTGCTTCAGCAATCGCGGTGTTCATCAGCACGGCGTCGGCGCCCAACTCCATCGCGATCGTTGCGTCGCTGGCTGTGCCGACGCCGGCATCGACGATGATCGTCGCATCGGGCAGTTGTTCGCGCATGATGCGCAGGTTGGTTGGATTCTGAATTCCCAAACCCGATCCAATCGGCGCCGCCAGCGGCATCACCGCCGCACAACCCGCATCGAGTAGCTTCTTCGCAACGATCAAATCATCGGTGAAGTAAGGCAGCACGATAAATCCCTCTTTAACCAGCGTGCGCGCGGCTTCGAGCGTCTGCTCATTGTCGGGGAAGAGCGTCGTCTGATCTCCAATCACTTCCAACTTGATCCATTCCGTGCCCAGTGCTTCGCGCGCCAGCCGCGCGGTGCGCACTGCTTCTTCAGCTGAGTAGCAGCCCGCGGTGTTTGGCAGAATCTGCAACGATGGATCGAGATGGTCCAGGAACGATTCGCTGCTCTTGTCGAGCGGCACTCGCCGCACGGCAACGGTCACCATCTCCGCGCCCGACGCGCGATGCGCGGCTTTCATTTCGTCAAAGCTGCGGTATTTGCCCGTGCCGATAATAAGGCGCGAGTTGAATGTTTTGTTTGCGACGGTAAATTGATCGGTTAATGCTGTGGCTGGCGCTGACATGAATAGCTGGTATTCCTTTTCCCAAGTTTGAACTGACTTTACACCCGTGCCTTCGGAACGCGAAAACGGAAACCGCTCTTTTTCCTGCCGCCTGCGTACTGCCTGCTGCCTTCTGCCGTTCCGCCGCCCACGAAATGAACAATCTCGATCCGATCGCCGTCGGCCACTGAAGTGCTCTCCCAGTTGTCGCGGGAAACGATTCGCTTATTGACTTCCACGGCGATTCGCTGCGGCGCCAGGGACAGCTCGTCGATCAAATCTCTCAGTGTCATCGTCGACTGCGAGAGTTCGCGGTGTTCACCATTGATTTCTATGCGCACAGATTTCAGAGTCAGGCAGGTTGGATGATTCGCCTCAGTTCAGCCACGTCGGGCCCAACTTCGGCGCGTATCAGAATTGCGGCTCGTCCCGACTTGAAAGTCGGAAGAGTGACCGAGATCGTTGAACGGCCGTTACTGTCGGTGGTC
>JADMIO010647580.1_pt1 | contig 15241 bp, 12 predicted proteins | sample 8958161 | NCBI WGS metagenome assembly JADMIO01 (sample SAMN16585339, study PRJNA669376) | soil metagenome | isolation source: Crop rotation soil | place: USA: Cullars Rotation, Alabama | collected 2011 | reverse complement strand
CCGCCCGCCGTCAAGCCGCTCGAACTTTCCGGCCCGAGCGGACAGCTCGTCGCCTGGGATCCGATCGCCCGCAAGGCGCGCTGGAGCATCCCCTATCCCACGCCGTGGAATGGCGGCGCGCTGGCGACGGCAGGCGGCCTCGTCTTCCAGGGCGCGCTCGATGGAAAGTTCCGCGCCTTCGACGCCGCGACGGGTGAAAAGAAATGGGAAGGCGATGCCGACTATCCGGTTCTTTCCGGCCCCATCTCCTACGAGGTAGACGGTGAGCAGTACGTCGCCGCAACCGCCGGCTGGGGCACAGGCCTGCCGCTGGCGGGCGGCACGGGCACACGCCCGGGCGCATCGGTCGCCGGCCGCGTGGTCGTCTACAAGCTGAATGGGTCGGCGGCCTTGCCGCCGAAAGCCAGCGTCTTGGCCGCGGTCGACCAGAAACCCGCAGCCGCCCGCTTTGGAACTCCGGCGATGATCGAGCGCGGCGCGACGCTCTACGCCAACAACTGCACCGTCTGTCATGGCGGTGGAGGGCGATCGAGCGGCATCATCCCCGATGTCAGATGGTCCCCAGCAGGCGGGACCAGGGCCGCATGGAAGGCCATCGTCATCGACGGCGAACGCGCCGCCGCTGGAATGGCCGGATTCAGAGGCGGACTGACCGAAGACGACGCGGAGGCAATCCGCGCTTATGTCGTGTCACGCGCACACGCGAGCCTGGCGCCGTCACAGCAGTAGGCGCTCTCGGTCAGAATAACGGCCTACTGTGGATGCGCTTCGTACTCCGCCGCGGTGAGGACGCCGTCCTTGTTGTCGTCGATCGTGGCAAACAGGCTGTCGAACATCTCGGGGAAGCCGATCGTCGTCAGCATCTCCTTGTATTCCGCCTTGTCCAGCTTTCCATCGGTATTGAGATCGATGCGCTTGAAGGAGGCCTTGAGCTGCTCGCTATTCTGCAGAGCCGGAGGACCGATGGTGAAACCGGCGACCTTGCCGTCGGCCCCAAGGACGATCGTGATGGGCCGCGTGTTGTACTCGAATACCGCGCCGTAGGCATCGCCGCCCCCGGGTCCCGGCCCCTGGAAGGTGAGCGATTTCAGCGGACCCGAGCGCGCATATCCTTTCATAAGACTGTCGCGCTGGGCTTGCGCGGCCTGGGCAAGACCGGGCGCCATGATGTCGAGCGCGGGTTCGCCTTTGGCGTCGCCATCGATGATCCTGCGGGCAAGAGCTTCGAGCCCGGGCGTAGGCGTCGTGCGCGGCTCGAAGAGTCTTGCGACAGAGAGCGCCTCGATATCGCCGGAGGCTGGCTTCTGTCCCAGTTTCTCAAGCGCGACTTTCAGGGCGTCTGCCGCGGGCGCCTTGATGTCGGGGATGACGCCCACGCCTTCCCAGTTGGTCTTGGTCGCGGGATTCTCGGCGCGGCCAGCAGGCACGAACATGGACATGCCAGCGCCGAGAGGGCCGACGCCGCCTGGATTGGCGCCACCGCCGGTGGTCTCGCCGATGAACGTGCCGAGCTTCAGGCATTGCAGATCGTAGGCGACGGCTTCGCCGGCAGAGAAAGTCCGCTGGCTGATCAGGACGTAAAGCGGCTTGCCGAAGACGTTGGTCTTGGTGGGCTGGGCCCAGTATTCGTGCGTCGTGAATTCCAGCGTGTTGGGCTTGCGGTTGATGACGCTGTTCAGCGCCGACTTCTTCTTCGGGTCGGTGAAATGGCTGGAGAGATAAGCATCGCTTTCGGCCGAGCCGCCATTGTTCCGGCGCAAGTCGAGAATGATCGCGGAAGCGTCGGCGAGCGTAGCCATCGCCTTGTCGATCACAGGCGTGAAGGCGGCAGGTCCGGGAAAGCCGACAACCTCGATATAGCCGACATTCCCGGCAAGCCGATCCGTGCGGATGACGCCCGCCTCGCTCTTGGGCGGAGGCGCGGGCGGCGGAGCGCCGGCTGCTGGAACAGGCGCCGGCCCCGGCGCGCTGGCGCGCAGGTGCTTGTCCTTGGTGATCTCGTAGAGATCCTTGGTGAGCTGGTCGGCAAAAGCGCGCGGCTGGGTGAGGTCCTTGTACGCCCCGGCGGCAAGCTGCGCCTCCAGCTTCGCGGCGGCGGCCTCGCCCTTGTCCGGATAGACATAGCGGTTGCGAAGCGCCTCGGCCGCCTTGGCGACGACGCCTGCACGCGCAGCATCGTCGAGAGCGGCCTGCGCGTTGGCGGCTGGAAGAAGCGTTCCGATTGCGAGAAATGCTGCAGCGAGTGCGAGCCTGATCATGCGTCCCTCCCTGATCGGCCGGAAGGGTACGCTTGCTCATAGCGCGGTCAACGGACCCGCCCGGCTGTTATGCTGGCTTTCCGATCACATTGAGCGGCGGCGTTTCCGCACTAGCCGCGATTGTTGCACTCGACAGCGCCCGGATAGGTCGGCTGGTCGATCATCACCTGCGCCAGCACGCTGTCGCGCAGGTAAGCCAGGAGGTCCGGACGCTTGAGGTCGATCTCGCGGGCGCGGATCTTCTTGCACAGCGTGTCGCGCATCTCGGGCACGGAGCCTTCCTGCCTTCCGAGCAGGCCATAGAGCGCCTGACGCTCCCACGCTTCGGCGTCGAGACCGAATTCGAGTTCGCGCAGCACAATATCGACCGAGTTGGAGGCGACCTTGGCAAGATATCCCTCGCGCCCCGGCAGCTTGTGCGCCACCACGTCGCGCAGGAAATCGCGCACGCCGATGAGGAGCTCATCCGACCGCGGCAGCTCCGTGGTGGAAAGCGTGCGCGTGATCTTGCCCACCTTCCGCGCCCAGTCCGGAATGATGAGGTTCACGCAGTCGATCTGGCATTCGGATGAGCGCCGCCCGATCATCGGCCGCTCCAGGCTGTTGTTCACGCCGCTGCGGAAGGAATTCGCCATGTTAAGGCAGCCGACCGACCACCAGAACGAGCCGAACACTTCCCAGAATTTCAGCGCATCCTGGTCGACCTTCATGCCTTTGACGGATTGATAGCCTGCCACCAGCTCCTTGATCTCGCCGAACCCGCCTACCGGTTTTTCCGCGACGCCGAAGCGCCAAGACCGCGTGATCAGCCAGCCGAGATCGCGCATGGGATCGCCGATATGCGCCAGCTCCCAGTCGAGCACAGCGACGACGCCGTCCTCCGGCGTGACGATGAGGTTCCCGTTCCTGAAATCCGAATGCACCAGCGCCGGCTTGCGCTTCTTCGGCAGGTTATCCATGAGCCACATCATGGTGAAGTCGATCATCGGCTGCGGCGTCTCGAACTCGAGATAGGCCGCATGCGTCTTGCGGACCATGTGCTCGGGCGTGAAGCTTTCAAGGCTGTCGGAAAGCTCGGCCTCGACCAGATCGATCTTGTGCAGGTGGGCGAGGATCTCCCCGCACTGCCGCGCCAGCGTCTTGCGGGTGAGCGTGAACTCCTTGGAGCGCGCAATCTTGGCGCCCAGCGTCTCGCCTTCGATCCATTCCATCAGGAAGCCCGTGCCCAGCCCGTCATCGGGCTGGAGCATCAGCAGCACTTCCGGCCCCGGCACGCCGGCCTTGCGCGCCGCCTCGAACAGCTTGGCCTCGACATCAAGACCCGGTCCCTGCCCCATGACGGACCTCGCCCCTGAAGGCTCACGGCGAAGGGCGAAGGTCTGCTCCTTGCCCTTTACAGTCGCAGTGATCCTGTAGGTCTCGCGGCTGGCGCCCGCAGACAGATGCTCGCACGCTGTCAGGCCTTCCCAGCCCGGCATGCGCGCCATCATCACGGCGTCGAGTTTTTCCGTATCGATCATCTGTAGACGTAAACCCCACTCGCAGTCTTAGTTTCGAACGCCAGCTACTCTTGAACGCCTTTGGGCGCACGCTGGTCCATGAAGCCGAACATGTAGCCGGCGACGCGGCGCATCTGGATCTCTTCGGATCCTTCGGTGATGCGATAACGCCGGTGATGCCGGTAGATATGCTCGAACGGCTTGTGGCGCGAATAGCCGAGGCCGCCATGTACCTGCATCGCACGGTCGGCTGCCTCGCAGCAAAGCCGGTTCGCCCAATAGTTGCACATGGAGACCTTGTCCGACACCGTGAACACGCCCACGGTATCCATCATCCACGCCGTCTTGTGGATAAGGGCGCGCAGCATCTCGCATTGTGTCTGCAGCTCGACCAGCGGGAACTGGATCGCCTGGTTCGACGACAGACGCTTGCCGAACGGCGCGCGCACGTTGGCATAGGCCACTGCCTCGTTCACGCAGTACTGCGCCGCGCCGAGGCTGGAAGCCGCCTGGCGGATCCGGTTCTCGTTGAAGAAGTGCTGAACGACCTGCAGGCCGCGCCCCTCCCCGCCGAAAATGGCGCTATCGGGCACGCGCACGCCCTTCAGCGTGATGTGCGCATGGTCGCTCGGCATGTTGAAGGTCCAGAGATATTCCTCGATGGTAAAGCCGGGCGACTTGATCGGCACGAGGAAGGCCGTGATGCCCTGCGCATCGCCTGCCTTGCCCGAGGTGCGCGCCATGATCATGTCGTGGCTCGCCTTGTGGACGCCGGTGTTCCAGGTCTTCTCGCCGTCGATCACCCAGCCATCCCCCTCGCGACGCGCGACCGTTTCCATGTGCGTTGCGTCCGAGCCGTGCTTGGGCTCGGTGATGCCGAAGGCGAAGCCGCGCTTGCCCGCGGCAAGGTCGGCCATCCATTCCTTCTTCTGCGCGTCCGTTCCGTAGTGCCACATCAGAAGCGCGCCGACGCTGTTGCCGACGATCGAGTGTTCGTTCTGAAGGTCGTTGTGAAGACCGAGGCCCTTGGCCGCGAGATGCTCGCGGATCACGGCCATGGCGAGATTGCCGCCGGCCTTGCCGCCCATCTCCTTGGGGAGGGCGAAGCGGAAATGGCCGGCCTTGTCGGCGCGGGTCTTGGCCTCGCGCAGCAGGTCTTCCCATTCATCGCGAGGCAGCCCGCCCCGGTCCCAGTCCGTCCGCGCATGCTCGCGCCGGTGGTCGAAGAAGCGGATATTGTCGTCCTTGTCCTCGAGCGGCTTGATCTCCGTCTCGATGAAGCGGTCCAGCTCCTTCAGGTAGTTCGCAAGCTCGGGCGGCAGGTTGAAGTCCAAGTTTTCCTCCCAAGTTTTCCCGTTGCGGAAAGCCGACCACCCTTACTCAAACTATCGCCCGCGATCATAGGCCTTCCCCTAGGCCACGCTCGCCGATTCCTTGGCCGGGCTCTCCGATTCCTTCTCCGAACACTCCCAAATGCGAACGTCTCTCCGGGCAAAACCCCGCAAAACGCCGTTTATCCCGTTGCTGACAAGGCATTTGGCATATGTCACGTATGTGACTGGGTTGCTTGACAGCGGTCCCAAGTAGCTAGACACTGTCAAGTCGAGAGGGAAAATGACAATCGCCACGACAGTCCGCTCTGCCGCCTCCAAAGACGATGTCCGCGCTGGCATTCTCAAGGCCAGTCTCGCGCTGATGAACGAAGGCGGCCTCGGGGCGCTGTCGATGCGCGAAGTCGCCCGCCGCGCCGGCGTCAGCCACCAGGCGCCCTATCACTATTTCGACGATCGCGAGGCGATCCTCGCCGAGCTCGCAGGCGAAGGCTTCGACCAGCTCTACGACTACATGGTCAGCGCCATCGGCCTTGCGCGCGACAAGGCCGGCAGGAACCGCGCGATGGGCGAGGCCTATATCCGCTTTGCGCTCAACAACCCGGAAATCTTCAAGCTGATGTTCCGGTGCGAGATGTGCGATCTCTCGCGCTATCCCGACGCCAAGGCCAAAGCCGACAAGTGCTTCAACGTCGTCGTGCAGACACTCGGCGCCTCGGGCAGTTCATCCGACAAGACCAACCCGGACCTCGCTCCCGTCATCGCCTCCTGGGCGATGGCCCACGGCCTCGCCACCCTGATGCTCGAAGGCAAGCTCGCCCAATCCTTCGGCGACACCAACGACCAGCGCGAAATCGCCGCCAACCGCATCATCGCCCTCTTCTCCGACCGCTTCTTCCGCTAGGCGCATCCGGGACCGCTGGGTAGTTTACCCTGAGGAGCCGCCGCAAGGCGGCGTCTCGAAGGGCCCGGCAGATCGCGCGGAGGCGCGATGGGTCTAACGACATCCGCCGCTGTCATCCCGGAAAGTGCAAAGCGCTTATCCGGGATCCATCCCTCGGCTTGCTCTGTGGCTGGAGTGAACGCTCCATTTGTGAGCCCGCCCGGCGGCTGGTTCACTCCCTCAACGCCCTCAACTCCCCACGGGGCAAACCCTGAGTTTGACGGTCGAGCGCTCTCAAACCCCAGCAAAATGCAGCCCCAAAAGTTATCCACCGACTCTAAATTCAACACCTGCCATCCTGAGCGATAATGCGCATGCCCTGACTGAGGGAGGTCTCGAAGAGCTCCGAAACTTCAAGACGTCAGGGCGTTGGTCGGCGCGGTCTTCACGCACCGGGTACTGGCGGCCTGGGCTCCTCACCTTGGGAGCATCAGCAACCCCCACCCTGGCGAGGAAGTCTCCTGACTGGAGCACGGCCTGGCGGCGAGGTCTTTCTACAAGGCCCGTAGGACCTGCATCTGGTTGGGAGGACGAAGCGAACGTGAAGCCATTGCCTCTGGTGGGTCAAAAACCGGAGGGTCCAGGAGCGATCGGATGTCTCCTGAAGCGCGGAACCGGCACAGGCATGGAGCTAAGGGCCCTGGGCGCGATGTTGGCCAGGGTGACCGTTACAACTCCACCGCCCCGCGGCCGGGAAAGAACGACCGATCGGGGCGCGTGAGACACGCGCATCGCTGGCCCACCATAGCCAGCACAGGAACTACCCCACGGCGCTGAACCACGCGCCCCGCTCCCTCACTTGATGAGGGGGAAGACTGAAGCATCCCGCAGGGCAGCCAAGCCCGTGCGAAAGCAGATGTGCGACTGAAGATGTTTGACATGATCAGGAAGAGATTGACCCACAACCTTTTGGTTGTAATATAAGAGACATGAGCCGAGCCAGCGCGAAGTCGGACGTATTCGAAGCCATCGCCCATCCTGCCCGGCGACGGATCGTGCAGCGGCTGTCGCGCGGGCCGGCCCCTGTCCACGAACTCGTTCGCGGCGCCGGCATGACGCAGCAGGCCGTGTCAAAACACCTGCGCGTGCTGAGCGAGGCGGGCGTCGCCGTGTCCGAACGGCAGGGACAGGAAAACATCTACTACCTCGTGCCGGCGCAGCTTATGAAGGTGCGCGCCTGGCTCGACAGCTTCTGGAGTGAGAAGCTCCAGACCCTCAAGACAATCGCAGAAGAGGAATAGTCATGGCCAGCGCCTCCGCCCATTCATCTGGAGCATTGAGCCCGATCGTCGGAGAGGTTGTGATGGATGTCGGCCTCGACCGCGCCTGGACTGTGCTCACCGAGCCCGCCTATGTCGTGCGCTGGCTCGGCTGCATGAACTACACCGGCGAAGTGGGCTCTCTCTTCTACATGCAGCAGGATGGCGCCAGGCGCGCCTCGGGCGACATTACCGGCGCCACACACTGCAAGATCCTCGCGAAGGAAAAGCCGTCCCTCTTCCGCTTCAGCTGGTTCGTGCCGGGCGCGCCCGAGACCGAAGTCGAGATCCGCCTCACATCACTGGCGCCGAAGCAAACAAAGGTCGTCCTTATCCATTCGGGCTGGGACAGGTTCAACGCCGCCGACGTCCGCCCGTTCTGGGAAGCGCTCTCGCAAGGCTGGGCCAGCTACGTCCTGCCGGGCCTCAAGGCGACGGCGGAAGCGCCCTAGCACGCAGGTATCAGCACCACGCCCCGGAGATCGGGATCACCTGGCCGGAGACAAAGCCGCTCTTGCCCAGCGCCAGCAGTTCGACCAGGGCGGCGACTTCCTCGGCTTCGCCCAGCCGTCCCATCGGCACGCGCGCGAGAAGCTTCGGCCCCTTCACCGGATCGTTGAGCAGCGCCTTGGGATAATAGGTCTCCGTCTGGATGAAATTCGCCGCAACCGCATTGACCGAAATCCCGTCCGCAGCGAGTTCCAGCGCCAGCGTGCGCACCACGCCGTTCACCGCCGAGCGCGCCGCGGCATAGGCCGCAAAGCCCGGTATGCCGCCGATGGGACCGGAGGATGACCCGAACACGATGCGCCCCGCGTTGTTCGGCCGCATCGCCTTCGCCGCAGCCCCCGCAAACACGATCGACTCCGCCGCCAGCCGCTGGAAGTAAGGCATCAGCACCTCTATGGTGAGGTCTTCCACCTTGATCCGCGGCGCAGGCATGGCCGAGGAAATCAGGATCGCATCCAGCTTGCCCTCAAACCTCTGCGCCGCCTTCGCGACCAGATCGGCCGGCGAGGCCCACGCGATCACCTCGATCCCTTGCCCTTCGCCATCCGCCGTGATGCCCGGATCGCATGCGATCACGCGCGCGCCTGCGGCCTTGAGCTTTTGCGCAATCACCGGATTAGCGAAGCCGCGCAGGTCAGTGAGGAAGACGTTAGCCATGCTTTCCTCCTGAAGCGGCGCCGCGGACATTTAGGTCCGTCCGGCAACTCGGGAGCATAGGCTCCGGCGCCAGACACGCAAAGCATGACGCGGCGGCGCCTGCCTGCCCGCGGCAACACATTTTCAGGAGGGTCGCGCCGGTGGGATCAGGCGGCCTTGATGGCGGCGCCTGGAACCTTGCCCTGCAGCAGGTTCACATACTTGGTCGCCAGCTCGCGGGCGTCGATCGGCTTGGAGAGATAATCGCTCATCCCCATGGCGAGGAAGCGCTCGCGGTCGCCCGACATGGCGTCGGCCGTCAGTGCAATCACCGGGATGTCGCGCCAGGGCGCATTGCTGGACCGGATGCGCTTGATCGCTTCCATACCGTCCATGACCGGCATGTGCACATCGAGAAGCACGATATCGAAATCCTGCGTCGCCAGCTTGTCGAGAGCATCCTGGCCGTTGACGGCCTCAGTGATCCTCGGACCGAGCGAAGCCATGAACAGCTTCACGACATTGCGGTTGACGGCGTTGTCGTCGACCAGGAGCACGCGCGCGCCCATCGCCTGCTTGACGGTCGTCTCGACGGGCGTCGTGGGCGCCTCGGCTTCATCGGCCGCAGGCTCAGCGGCTGCGGCGCCTTCGGCTGCGTTGAACGTGAACTTGAAGGTGGAGCCCTCGCCTAGGCGGCTGACCACAGAGACGTCGCCGCCCATCAGGCGGGCCAGCTGGCGCGTGATGGCAAGGCCAAGGCCCGTGCCGCCGAAGCGGCGCGTGATCGAGGCGTCGGCCTGCGTGAAGTGCGCGAACAGCCGGTCCAGCGTCGCCTTGTCCATGCCGATGCCGGTGTCGGCGACGGTGACCTGCACGGTCCAGGAGCCGTCGGCCCGCTTCTCGGCGCCGAGGCGGACAGTGATGCGGCCATGCTCGGTGAACTTGATGGCGTTGGAGAGAAGGTTCGACACGCACTGGCGCACGCGCACCGCATCGTAGTTGAGGCGCTTGGGCAGGTTTTCGGCAACTTCCAGCGTGACGGCCAGGCCGCGCTCGGCCGCCCTGCTCTGGAAGAGCTGGCGCACGCGCTCCACGGTGAGCTTGAGGTCGCCATCCATACGCGCGATTTCGAGCTTGCCGGCCTCGATCTTGGAGATATCGAGCACGTCGTTCAGGAGGGCCATCAGTGTCTGGCCCGATTCCGAGATGATGGTGACGCGCTCCTGCTGCGCATCGGTCAGCTTGTCGGCCTGCAGCACCTGCGCCATACCGAGAATGCCGTTGAGCGGCGTCCTGATCTCGTGACTCATGGTCGCAAGGAAGGCGGACTTGGCGACGGTCGCCGCCTCGGCCTGTTTCTTCGCCTCGATGAGGGCGAGTTCCTGCATCTTCTGGCTGTGGATGTCGATCATCAGGCCGACGGCGCGCGTCGGGCGGCCGGTCGCATCGCGCTGCACGCGCGTATAGACGCGCACCCAGCGGCCCATGCCGTCGGTGCGATATATGCGTGTATCCAGGCCTTCGACATTGGCGGACTTGACCACGCGGTCCCAGCTTTCGCGGACGATGGGCTGTTCCTCGTCCATGTAGAGGCCGAACGGGTTGACCTTCGTGCGCTCCAGCGCTTCGGGGCCGACAAGCGCCTTGAACTGGTCGGAGGACCATTGCTGGCCAGTCGACATGTCGATCTCGTAGACACCGGCGCCGCCGGCAGCCATCGCGAGCTCGAGGCGTTCGGACACAAGGTCCGCCTGGTCTCGCGCCGTCGCCAGCTCGGTGACGTTCTGGCTGACGCCGAACATTTCGAACTTGCCGGAGGCAAGCTGCCGGCCGGACCGATAGTGCACGCGCAACGTCTTCCATCCCCCGCTCGCGTCGCGATAGCGCATCTCGCCCGTTGCCGATCCGCCCTTCGAGGTCAGGCGTTCGCGAACGGCGGTGTCCTTCGCCATGTCGTCGGGGTGCTGGATCTTGCGCAGCATCTCCAGCGGCACTTTCTTGACGTCGGAATGGCCCAGCGAAATCTCGTTGGAGAAATCGTAGAGCTCGCCGTCGGGATCGAAGCGCCAGGTGCCGATTTCTGCGTCGGTCAGCACGCTGTCGCGCGCCTTCATCGCGGTAACCATGGTCGACAGGGCGCGCCATTCCCTCGACACGTCGATCAGAGTGATGAGCTCGCGCGCACCGCCGGAGATGGAGATGCGCTCCAGCCTCACCCAGCTGTCGTACTCGCCCGTGCGCAGGTGGAAGCAGTCGGACCCGGTGGAACGAGCCTGGTCGACCGACACCCCGCGCAGCATTTCGACGGCGTCGACGCCGACAAGCACGCTCGCCGGGCGATTGAGTTTTTCGGCAAACGGCGCGTTCACCTCAACGATGCGGCCGCGCGAATCCACCACCGCACAGGGCAGGGATTGGAGCACGGCAAGCGCCGTCTCGGGCTTGTCCAGGAATGTTGGTTGAGAACTCATCGGCCGCCGTAAACGCAATAGCCTGCATTCTTTACCTAAAATTGGTTTCCCGAGGGTTGTCCCGAGGAATTGGGAAGGTTCGTTTCCAGCGTAAATCAGAGCGACCGGCTGCGACCGGACGTAGCGGCGGCGGGGAGGCTTTACAGAATTCTCAGGCCATTCTATATAACTGACTGGTCAGTTAGATAAAAGATATGGCTGATATGGAAGACGCTTCCCCCTCCCCGAAATGGCGCCGCCGCAAGGAAGAGCGCCCCGCCGAGATCATCGCCGCGGCCTATGCCGTGTTCACCGACAAAGGCTTTGCCGCGGCCAGGCTGGACGACATCGCCGCCCGCGCCGGCGTCTCGAAGGGCGCGCTCTATCTTTATTTCGAGACCAAGCAGGAGATCTTCGAAGCGGTCGTACGCTCTGCCATCGCCCCCAACATCGGCATGATCCGGGCCTTCGCCGAGGCCTATGACGGGCCGCTCGAACCTCTCCTCCGCCAGATCGTCTCCCGCGTGCAGGCGGCGATCGGATTTCACTTCGGACCGGTGATCCGCATGGTTATCGGCGAGGGCCGCATCTTCCCGGAAATCGCCCGCATCTGGAACGACCAGATGGTCGAGCCAGGCCTTTCCATGCTCACCGGCATCATCGAGCGCGCCCAGGCGCGCGGCGAGGTCCGCCCAGGCGATCCGCGCGCCTTCTGCGTGAGCCTCATCTCGCCTGTCGTTGCGGCGGTGATCATCCGCGAAACGTTTGTCCCCGTCGGGGCGAAGCCTTTCGACATCGGCGCCCTCATGCATCAGCATCTCGACACTGTGCTTCCCGGCATGCTGACGGCGAAGGCAGCGTAGCGTGGCGTCATGAAACCGCAGCAGATTCTGGTAGGCGTTCTTCTTCTCTCTGCGGCCGGCCTCGCCGCCTTCCTGGCGTTCGGCCGGGGCGGCGATGGCGCACACACGCTCTCGGGTTATGTCGAGGGCGAGGCGCTCTATCCTGCTTCCCCAGTCGCCGGACGGCTGGTGCGGCTCGGGGTGCAGCGCGGCGATAACGTGACGGCCGGCGCCACGCTGTTTTCCGTCGATCCTGCACAGATAGCGGCCCAGCGCGATGAAGCCGCCTCGCAAGTCCTCGCCAACAAAGCGCTCGCCCGCGGCGCCGCCACGGGCCAGCGGCCAGCAGAGCTGGCGCAGATCCGCGCCGATCTCAGCGCTGCGCAGGCCGTGCTGGTTGAAGCGGAAAAAGCCTATGCGCGCGTCGTGCCGCTGTTCGATGCCGGCGCCGCCTCCAAGGCCAGCGTCGACAGCGCACTGGCCTCGCGCGACCGCGCGCGCGGACAGGTGGCCGCCATCGAGCGCAGGTTGCAGGTCGCCCAGCTCGGCCAGCGCGATGAACAAGTCACCAACGCCCGCCAGCGCGTGGTGCAGAGCGAGGCCAATCTTTCCGCGCTCGAAGCGCGGCTCTCGGACCTGTCCCCCGTGGCGCCGTCCGATGGCCGCATCGAGGATGTGTTCTTTCAAGAGGGCGAATGGGTGCCGGCGAACACGCCCGTTCTCTCCCTCCTGCCCGCCGACCGCGTGCGCCTGCGTTTCTTCGTGCCGCAGGCCGACGTGGCGAAGTATGCGATCGGAACCGAGATCGGCTTTTCCTGCGATGGCTGCGCCGCCGGCCTCAAGGCGAAAATCTCCTACGTCTCCCCTCGCCCGGAGTTCACCCCGCCGGTGATCTACAGCCGCGAGGCGCGCGACCGCATGGTGTTCCTGGTCGAGGCCCAACCGGCGAAGGGCGCAGGGCTGACGCCCGGCCTGCCGATCGATGTCACGCCGGTAGCCAGGTGAATGCGCGCGACGATCTTGCCATCGACGTGAAGGGCCTCAACAAGTCCTTCGGCGACAAGCATGTGGTGAAGGATTTCTCGATCGAGGTTCCCAAGGGCCGCATCACCGGCTTCCTCGGCCCCAACGGCTCGGGCAAGACGACGACGCTACGCATGCTGTGCGGCCTGCTGACGCCAGATTCCGGATCGGGCACATGCCTTGGCTACGACATCGTCAAACAGGCCGACGAGATCAAGCAGCGTGTCGGCTACATGACGCAGAAATTCTCGCTCTATGAGGACCTCACCATCGAGGAGAACCTCATGTTCATGGCGCGCGTCCACGGGCTCGACCGGCGGCGCGAGCGCGTGAAGGAAGCCCTCGACAGGCTGGGACTTTATGAGCGGCGCTCACAGCTTGCAGGCAAGCTCTCGGGCGGATGGAAGCAGCGCATGGCGCTGGCGGCGACGACGCTGCACGAACCGCAACTGCTCTTGCTCGACGAGCCCACGGCCGGCGTCGACCCCAAGGCGCGGCGGCAATTCTGGGACGAGATTCATGCGCTCTCGGCGGGCGGGCTCACTGTTCTCGTATCCACGCACTACATGGACGAAGCCGAGCGTTGCCACGACATCGCCTATATCGCCTATGGCAAGCTGATCGCGCGCGGCACGGCGGACGATATTCTCAATCAGGTCGGGCTGGTCACCTGGGAAGGCGAAGGGCCTGGCGTGGATCGCCTGAGCCCGGAGATCGCCGCTCTGCCCGGCGTTGCAACGGCCGCGCCCTTCGGCGTGACCCTGCATGTGAGCGGGACGGACGAAGCCGCGCTCGACAAGGCGCTCGCGCCTTATCATCGCGCGCCGTTCAAATGGCATCGCACGCAGCCGACGCTGGAGGATGCGTTCATCCACCTGATGGGCCAGTCGGAGGATAATTTCCGGTGACGGCTGCGACCCAACCTCGCGGAAGCTGGCCGACGCGCATCCTCGCCGTGCTCGCCAAGGAGTTCGTGCAGCTGACGCGTGACCGGCTGACCTATGCGATGATCCTGATGATACCTATCGTTCAGCTGCTTCTCTTTGGCTATGCGATCAACTCCGAGCCGCGGCACTTGCCGACGGCGGTGCTGGTGCAGGATCATTCCGCTCTGGCGCGCTCGACACTGGCGAGCTTCGTCAACACCCAGTTCTTCGACATCACGCGCGAGGCGCAGTCGGTCGAGGAGCTCGACGAGCTCCTGCGCCGCGGCGACATACAGTTTGCGCTGACCATCCCCGGCGACTTCACGCGCCGCGTCGCCAGGGGCGAGGATGCGCAGGTTCTGCTCGAAGCCGACGCCACCGATCCTTCCGCGACATCCGCCGCTGTCGCCGCGGCCGCCGCCCTGCCCCAGCAGGCGCTGTCGCACGATCTCAAGGGCGCGATGAGCCGGGCGGCCGGCGGCAAGCCGCCGTTCGAGGTCGTCGTGCACCGGCGCTACAATCCCGAGAGCATCACCAGCTACAACATCGTGCCGGGGCTGCTGGGCGTCATCCTCTCGATGACGCTGGTGATGATGACTGCCCTCTCCGTCACGCGCGAGACCGAGCGCGGGACGATGGAATCGCTGCTCGCCACGCCCGCCCAGCCGATCGAGGTGATGGTGGGCAAGCTTGCGCCCTATGTGCTTGTCGGCCTGATGCAGACAGCGGTGATCCTCATCATGGCCTCGCTCCTCTTCCATGTGCCGATGGCGGGTGGATGGATTGCGCTTGGCGTCGGCGTGATGCTGTTCATCACGGGGAGCCTTGCCCTCGGCTTCTTCATCTCGACACTTGCAAGAACCCAGCTGCAGGCGATGCAGATGTCGTTTTTCTACATGCTGCCCTCGATCCTGCTCTCGGGTTTCATGTTCCCCTTCCGCGGCATGCCGGACTGGGCGCAGGCGATCGGCACCGCCATTCCGGTTACGCACTTTCTCCGGGTGGTGCGCGGCGCGCTACTCAAGGGCGAGGGTCTTGCGACGCTGTGGCCGAGCCACGTCGCGCTCGGCGTCTTCGTCTGCGTGGTCACCGCCGCGGCGATGCTCAGATACCGGCGCACGCTGGATTGAGACGTCCTTGGAAGCGGGCGCGACCTCAGAAGCTGATGCTTCTGAGGCGGTGAGTTCGCAACGGACGGCCGCCACGGAGGGGCGCGGACGCGCAGGCCGGCGCGAAGGCGGATGGCAGGTGTTGAACCGGAAACGGGATGCGCGGTTGGCTCTGGCGCTCGGGCGACACGATGGATCGGTCCCCCACCTGAGTTGAGCTGTTGCTCTGCCATTGGACGTGGCGCCTTCCCCGCTCGGGGGAGGGACATCGTGCGTGTGGCCAGCAGGCGCTTGAGGCGGCGTGCGCGCCGCGTGGTGATGCGGTCGAGATGGCAGATGTCGCGCAGGGTCTGGCTGGCGCGGTGCTTGAGGGCCCGGACGGTGTGGGCCGGGGTGAAGTGAGGGAACCGGATGCGGGAGCGCTTGAGGCCGGCGAGCCTGAAGGCCCGGCGTGC
>JADMIO010823525.1_pt1 | contig 15242 bp, 11 predicted proteins | sample 8958161 | NCBI WGS metagenome assembly JADMIO01 (sample SAMN16585339, study PRJNA669376) | soil metagenome | isolation source: Crop rotation soil | place: USA: Cullars Rotation, Alabama | collected 2011 | reverse complement strand
GCCGCGACTTCAAGTCACGTGAATTCCAAGCTTCGGATCCCACTGTGCTGGAAAGTTCGCAAAAGTGAACCGCCAGTGGTGGATGATCAAGAAACGCTTTCAAATGTGGGGCATCGGACGAAGCAATTTCGAAGAACGCTTTACGGGGCAACCATACGGGATGACGTCGGTGACCGCCTTGACGCGGAACACAGATGTTTGCCGGATGCGCTGCGCTGAATTCCATCATTTTGCGCAAAGTTTCGAGGGGCAAATGCGGTTGGTCGCCCAAAGCGATTGCCCAATGAGTCAGCCCTGCACTCCATCCTCCCCATCGGGCAGCAGATTGAATGGAGCTGAACATGCCATGCTCGGGGACAGGATTCAGGATGCGGTGATTTTTAGGAAGTCCGATTCGATCCAATTCGATTTGAATGAGCTCATCTCCGGCGGCGCAAACCACGGCAATCTGTGCTGCTCCCAGGTTCTTCCATACCGATACCAGATGTCCAATCACCGAGGTTTTGCCCCAGGGCAACAACAGTTTGGGGCTGCCCATGCGTTGCGATTTGCCGGCTGCGAGAATTACCGTTGCGAGCATGTGACAGACAAGAAGTTGTGAAATCCGATAAAAAAATGCCAGCCAATCGAAAGCTGGTTTAAGAGGAACGATTCACTTGGAAAGGCGGACAGAGCGCGGCATGAATACCGCGCTCCGTTTCGCAGCTCAATGACAACTCACTTTAGATTTTTCCAAAAGCAAGGCTGTCATTGGCTCAGCGAGGTAGATCGAGTTTACTACTACTTTGCTTTGAAGCGATAGAAACGCATCGGATGATTCGGCGCGTCGCTGTCGATGAACTCGATTTCACCAAGCTGATTGGCCAGCGCGATCCCTATGTTCACCCAGTTGGAAGTGTTCAGATCATCGTTGCCTTCCAAGCCATAGACACTGCCTGGATTGCCGCTGCCCGTAATCTTTATTTGGCCGTTTCCCAGTGCAGTAATGCCACCTATTTGAGACGGTCCGGGCAATGCGATTTGGGTCAATACCACATCATTGCCATCCCCACCTTTGTAGGTGATTTGAAACTGCGCGCCGTTCGCGTAAAAGATGCCTCCTTCGGGCAAGCCATTGAACGTGCCGTTCACCGGGTCATTGCCATCGTTGTTAATGATCAGAAATTCATTGCTCACGGCGCTCGGGAACTCGAGTTGGACACGCAATGATGCCCCCCCAAGATCAACGCTTCCTGTGACGTTAATCTGATCGTAATCGAACCCCGGATTGTTTCCGGCTAACTCGATTTCGAGAGTTGTGGTGCCGCCCAGCGCAAAATTAGCACTGCTCAACAAGCCTGGACTGTTTCCCGGGGCGACTTTTCCGCTCAATGCGGAGACCGGCCCGGCATAGCCCACTCCGGAAAGAACTGCGTCCGAATAAACATGAACGCTCCCGTTCCCCAACAATCCATTCACGGAAAGCGTTCCGGCCATTACATAGGTTGAGCCGAGGAAACCTGAGCAGTCCCCGTTCAAAAACCATTCACTGCTCCCTTGTTTTTCCAGGACCGATGAAGGAACACCAGTGATCGTGCCGTAAAACGTCGTGCTCGCGCCGTTGGTTCCGGTCGCAAGCTTATTCCATCCCAAGGAGACATTTCCCGTGCCGGCTAACGAGCCGATAGTGTCGGAACATCCAAAAACCGAACCTAGATCGAGCAAGCCAGAAGAATTGACGGTTACATCTGCCAGGTCCTGAATCTGATTCGGTCGGGTAAGCCGGACGATTCGGCTGTTAGCGGTGTTGGTGGAGTCGCCGATGATGAGCGCGTCTGGTATGGCGATGGCATTCGACTTTGCGAGTTCGAGGATACCTCCACTGACTGTAGTCCTGCCCTGATAACTATTGTCACTACCGCTTGCCATAATCAGCTTGCCAGCGCCGAGTTTTGTAAGGTTGCCAGTGCCGTCAATCCAACCATCAATTGTAAACAGATCATTCGTGGCCAAAGGCTGAATTCCCGAGTTACCTGCCAATATGATGCCACCTGACCAGGTGCTGGTCCCAAACGCGCGCAATGCGCCGTTCCCGTTCCCATTTCCTGAGAGCGTTGCAATGACGTTGGTGAGCCCGGTATTGAAAATTTGCACAATACCAAGGTTGGTTACCGTCAGGCTACTGGACTGTCCTAGAGATTTCGAGTTATTCAGGTCGAGATAACCTTGCCTTACAGTGACGTGACCTGCGAAGGAGTTAGTTCCATAAAAACTGACGCTACCTGGGCCGGTTTTAACGATGGCCATCGTATTGTTGAATGCACTGATCGTGCCATTAATGGTCAGATCACCAGCCACTGCAGTATCGATGGTGGTGTTGGTAGGGTTATAAAGAGCCAAATTGCCATTAATTGTACCGGACCCCGCTTGCACATTTAAATCCCCAAGAAGAGCCAGTTTATTTGTGCCGGTCTGAACTTTTCCCCCAGCCATCACGAGGGTCTGAATCCAATCCATATTATTGGCTGTATCCAGAACGCCGGTGAAATTCACCGTAACAGTGCTGCTGTCTGATATCTGATTATTCCCGGCGAGTTTTGCAAAGGCGGTGTTCTGTGAGCCGATGGCCATGCCGACGACCAACGGACCGGGAATTGAAGCGTCTGTTCCCACCCCTCGAGCCAGCATCAAAGTGCCGCTGTTAACGTAGGTGGCTCCGGTGTAAGTGTTCATGTCCGTGCCGTTGAACTGCAGCGTGCCGGCCCCGGTTGTCGTTAGACCGCCTGGGCCCGAAATTGTCGCGCTCAGGGAAAAGAAATATCCTGTGGAGACATTCACATTCAGGTTCGTGTTAAGGATTAGCTGTGTATTGATGGCATTGCCGCTGCCGCTGACCGTAAGGCTGGGTTGACCGGTCGCGACGAAGCTGATGGTATTTCCGTTAATGGAATAGTTGTCCCCGGAGATACCGATGCCAGTGACCACCAGGTTCGAAATGTTGTTCTGGCAGGAGGTACGCAATGCGCCAGCTGGAAAATAGAGATATACATTCTGTTCTCCATTGGTTGGCGCGCCGCCATAGGACCAGTTCGAGGTATTGTTGAAGTAAACGCTGTTGACGCCGCTCCAGGTATGTGAGCCGGCTTGCGCCGTTTGTGCAACCAGTAGCATTGCCAATCCGAACGCGGTTGTTATTTGGATCAAGTTTTTCGTCTTCATTTTCATTTTCATTCGAGTTCTGTTTGAGGTTGATTCGGAAGTGAAACACGCTGAGGTCGGATGGCCTGCCGCGCCTTGGGCGCCGGGTGATGCCGTAAAGAATGGAACCGCGCACGGGAAAGATTGCGTTCCGGTCAATGTGACCAGGTGAAGCGGGCCAGCCGACGTCAGAAGTGTGTTAGCAGATTTGAACATGCGTGGTAGCTAACCACGCGCATGCCGAATCGAACAATCAGACCTCAGCCGGAGTTTGTTGGAGGGAACCGTGAGAAAGATCCGACCAAAGTCGTATCCACATGGAGTTTGTTCACCACCCACATTGACGGCCTTTATTCTGTTCTTCGAGCCAGGCCATAAGTGGTTGGAAATATGCGACCATGGCTGAACCATCCATTTTTCGGCTGCCCGTGAAAGCTTCTAGAGCTTCGGGCCACGGCCTGGACGAACCCATTGCGAGCATTTTGTTCACTCGTTCGCCTACAGCTTTGTTGCCGTAAAAGGAACAACGATGCAGCGGCCCTTTCCACCCAACCTGTTCAGTCGCCGCTTTATAAAATTGAAACTGTAGTATGCGTGCCAGAAAATAACGCGCATAGGGCGTGTTGCCCGGGATGTGATACTTCGCGCCAGGGTCAAAAGCCGTGTCTGGCCGATCGACTGGTGGTTCGACGCCTTGATACCGCCGGCGCAACTCTGTCCAGGATTTCTCATAATCGGATGGGCGGGTTGCGCCACTGAAAACGTCCCAGCGCCATTTGTCCATTAGCAGACCGAACGGAAGGAAGGCCACTTTATCCAGAGCCTGTTGCAGCAGAAGGCCGATATCTTTGTCCGGGCTGGGCACTTTGCCGGGATCCAAAAGGCCGATTTGCACGAGGTATTCCGGGGTGATTGATAGAGCAATGAAATCACCAATCGCTTCGTGGAATCCGTCATGCGCGCCGCTGAGGTAAAGGAATGGCTGCTGATTGTAAGCGCGCTGATAATAATTATGACCCAACTCATGATGAATGGTGACGAAGTCATCGGCATTCACTTTGATGCACATCTTTATTCGCAGATCCTCTTTGTCATCGATGTCCCATGCTGATGCATGACAAACCACTTCGCGATCGCGCGGCTTTGTGAAAAGTGACCGTTCCCAAAACGTGGCGGGAAGAGCAGGTAATCCGAGTGAAGTATAGAAACCTTCGCCGATTCTTACTAACTTTACTGGATCGTAACCTTTAGCCACGAGCAACCCTGTGAGGTCGTAACCGAGTTCGCCGACACCTTTGGGGGCTACAAGTTCGTAAATATTTGCCCATTCCTGGGCCCACATGTTTCCGAGCAGGTGCGCGCGGATCGGTCCCGTCGCGGGCTGCACTTTTTCGCCATAATGTTTATGAAGCCGGGCGCGGACATAACAGTGCAACTGATCATAGAGCGGCTTGACTTGCAGCCATAGCCTGTCCATCTCCCGCGCAAAGTCATCCCCGGACATATCGTATCCCGAGCGCCACATCGCACCGACATCCGTGTAGCCAAGTTCCTTTGCGCCTTCATTGGCGATGGCGACCATACGGGTATAATCATCGCGCATGGGCGCGCCGACATTATTGTGCCAACTCGTCCACATTTCCTTGAGCTTTTCGGGATCGCGTGTTTTACCCATCGCCTCCTCGATATCTGACCCGCTGATCGGCTTGCCTTCGAGGGTTCCTTTGCCCTTGCCATATGCCGACTCCAGGCGTGTGGCGATAATGTTGAGTTCCTGGGCGGCACCGGCCTTGTCTGGTGCGGGCAACACAATTCGTTGTTTTAGAAAGTCGAGCTTTCTGCGTATATCAAACGGGAGATCCTTGACGGTATCAAACCTCGCTGCGCCTTTGGCAAGACGAACGCTTATTTGGGTGCCGCGCGCGCCGATTTCGGCCGCAAGTGCGTCGGTGTCATCTGTGATGTAAGTGCGATTGATCCATTCGACGCGGTTGGCGAGCAGGGAATGCTCAGCAAGTTCCTTCTCGCTCTCGGCAATGAAAGTCGTCGCCTCGACGGGAGTTTGTGCCAATACCGATGGCGGTACGGAGAGAACTGCCGCCAGCCCGATAGGAAGCAACGCGAATTTCATTTGACCGAGCGTAGCCGCGAAAGCTGCAAGATCAAGTGTGGCGGCAGACGTCTCGTCTGCCGTGGAGTCAGGCGTCCCGCCCGGCGGAGAGAGGCTGCGACGCACTTAACTGTTTCGAACACAAGCCCGGGCGGCAGGCGAGACGCCTGCCGCTACACGCATTTCTGATTTTGAGAAAGTCGTATTTTCTTATTGTTCGCAGGGTGAGTTCTGTCCATAAAGGGCCGCTTTAGCAATGCGTTTCCTGATGCTGAACTGGCGTGATCCGGAGAATCCACAATCGGGTGGCGCGGAACGAGTTAGCAAGGCCTATCTGGCCGCGCTAATCGAGCGAGGTCACCAGGTCCACTGGTTCGCCAATGCATTCAAAGGAGGGACGATGGAAGAGACCATTGATGGGATTCACGTCGTTCGTGGAGGAGGGAAAGGGTCTTCCATCTGGAAAGCGATTCAATGGTACCGGCAACAGCCGCCTTTCGATTTGGTCATCGATCAACATCATGGAATTCCGTGGTTCGCGCCGTGGTGGTCAGGAACAAATTGCGTGGCATACATCCATGAAGTCTTAGGGCCCATTTGGAAAGCATTCTATCCCTGGCCGATTAGTGCAATTGGCCAGAGCCAGGAGCGCTGGACCCATAGACTTTACCGAAAGATACCTTTTTGGACACCTTCTGAGTCGACCAAAAAAAATCTCCTCGGTCATGGTGTGATTGAAGTCAAAGTCATTCCAAATGGAACGGACACACAACCGGTTGCAGAACTCGAGAGCAAACAATTGAAGCCACCTTTGCGCCTGGCGGCAGTCTCACGTTTGGCACCAAATAAACGAATTGAGCACGTGATTCAGGCTACTGAGTTGTTGCTGCGGCAAGGAGTGGAGTGCCAGCTTCTTATAGTTGGCACTGGCGACAGCGAAGCAAATCTCAAGCAGATGGTTGCCAATCTCGGAATGCAACCCAACGTTACCTTCTCTGGCCATCTTTCCGAGGCGCAAAAAAATGAACGTCTTCGACAGGCCCACTTATTGATTCATACTTCCATCCGCGAGGGATGGGGACTGAATGTTATCGAAGCTAACGCCATGGGGACGCCAGCCATCGTTTATCCGGTTGCTGGACTTGTGGATTCAACAGTCCATGACGAAACCGGAATTGTGACATCAGACGAAACTCCTGGAGCTGTGGCTGCCGCGGTTCTTGAGTTGCTACGAATGCCGGAACGATATGATCGGTTGCGGGTCAATGCCTGGCAACGTTCACAAACATTTCAGTGGAGCCAGGTTTTGCCGGCGGCTTGTGATTGGCTGGAAGGACAGGCTGGCAAACCCAAAGGCAAGCGTCACGGATCATGACTTGAAACTTGCGAGCAGTTCCTGGGGCGTGACGGTCGCAGTTCCAAGTTTTCCAACTACGAAACCTCCGGCATGGTTTGCCATAATTGCTGCTTCGATGGGGGAGGCCCCTGCAGCGATGCAAAGCGTGAAAGTGGCAATGACAGTGTCGCCTGCGCCGGAAACATCGAAGACCTCCTGTGCTACGGTTGGGATATGAATGGGTTTGTCCCCGCGCTGACAAAGGAGCATTCCTAGTTCGCCCAACGTAATGAGTAGCACGGCCGGACGGAGATCATTCAACAATCGATCGGCCACCAGCATCAGGTTCTTGTCCTGAAGCGGGTTGTTGCTCCGGGTTTCATCGGAGAGTCTGGCTAGTTCGAAAGCTTCCTTGCGATTGGGTGTGATCAGGGAAAGGCCAGCGAGATTCAAGTGGTGAACGGGTTTGGGATCGAGACTTAGCCACACAGCTCGTTGCCGGCATAATGATTTTAATTTGTCCAACAGCAACTGGGTCACTACACCTTTCCCGTAGTCGCCTACAATAACGGCAGCGCTTTGTCTGAGTTTCACTTTCAGCGCTCGAATGATGCGCTGACTTGAAGCACCGTCGAGTCCGTCCCGTGTCTCGCGATCGATTCGGACCACTTGTTGTTTGTGTGCCACAATCCGAGTTTTGACACTGGTGGATCGCGAACTCAAATTGAGGAGCCCGCTGCAGCCGATGCGATGCTTGGTCAGGAGGCTTTTGACTTGTCCTGCCGAGCTATCGTTCCCGATCACTCCAAAAAGTTCGGTCGTTGCACCCAATGCAGCCAGGTTTCGCGCAACATTGGCTGCACCACCCGGCATAAAATTTTCTCGCTCGAAATCGACCACCGGAACTGGAGCTTCCGGTGAAATCCGCCCGACACTGCCCCAAATAAAATGATCGAGCATTACATCGCCCACAACCAGGATCTGATCCTGGCGAGCCTTCGACAGAATTTCATGCACGCGGGGTTGACTGAGTTTAGGCAAGCTCATGCTGAATCAGGACTGTCGAGATCGATGAACCAGGACTGGCGGCTTTGGCTTCCTCGAAGAGGAGTATCATAGGGGACACTGTAATCATGCATTTCCACAAGGCAACTGTTATGGACAGCAGTGGGTAGGGCGTGACGCGCTCTACCCGCTGATTAGCCATTAGCTCGGATTTGTTTGCAAACGTGCAGGGAACGATGAGGGCTACCTCGTCCATTGTTTAGCAAAAGACCCCATCGCAGCAGTTTACAACGCCGACGTATGTTGTCGCAACGTAAAGGGTAAATTATGAAAAAAATCGCTTATTTAGCAATAACAGCAGCACTGGCCGTGGCGCCGGTGGCGTTCACTACGGGTTGCGCCGTAACTTCACATCAGGAAACCGCAGGCGCATACGCAAAGGACAAGGAAATTGAGACAAAAATCAAAACCAAGATGTATAAGGATCCGGTGGTGAAGGGAACGCAGGTGGAAGTCAAATCACTTAACGGAGTTGTCCAGCTCAGTGGTTTTGTAGAAACTTCTGAAGCCAAAGCACGTGCTGCAGAAATTGCCTCCGATACCAAAGGAGTCGTTCAGGTTTACAACAACCTGTTGCTCCCAACAGGCAGGTAATTACGTTATGATTTATGCCGTGAGCACCCGGGCCTCGGCCCGGGAATGCGCACGGTGATGTTGCTGTTTGCGTGGCGCTGGAATCATTCCAGCGCTTTTTTTTGGCAGCGCACGCGGGGTTCCTACAGCAGCGCGGCGCGCACGGAGTGACGCGCCCTGACGCGCCCTACCTACGCTCCAAACTGCTTAAGACGTGGCATAACCTTTCAAGTAGCGGAAGTGGCACACCTGCGGCCTGGGCCTGCGCGAGTGGTTCCAGGAACAGGCTTTTAAGCTCAAGTGGTTGGCCGCGTTCAAAGTCGATCAAGGTCGATGCTTTGTAGGCGCCCATGCTTCGAGTCCTCTCGATTTGTTTTCCCACCAATTCATCGGGGATTGAAAACTTTAGTGCACCGGCGGCTTGAATGACTTCCTTCATCAGATCGCGAACAAGATTTTCCCATCTGGGATCGGCCAGCAATTCATCGGTTGTTAAACATTTTCCAGGTTGTCCGGGAACTTCCAGCGGAGGATTTTGTATGTTCATGGCCTCATATCCCGCAGCACTAGCGACCCCCAAACCGTTGAATGGAATGTTCCAAGTCAGCTTTTCCCAATGAGCGCGTTCGAGATTGTCCGTCACTTTACAGGGGATGCCTGCCTGTCGAAACATGGAGGCAATGTCATGGGTACGCGGTTCGGGGAATCGCTGGAATTCGCCGAGCACAACCATTCCGTGTTCGATGTGATGGATAAGGCCGGGTTCGAGCCGATTCAAACAGACAAAGCATAATCCCCCCATGACCTGGTCGGGAGGAAAGAGGGTTGCAAGCTGCTTTTCGTTGCCCAGACCATTTTGAAGAGTGAGCAACACCGTTTTGGAATTGACCAGCGGCGGCAAGAGCTTTGGGAATTGATCATTCGCAGTCGTTTTGAGGGCAATGAGAACGAGGTCACTAAGACCAATCTGTTCGGGAGAATTGGCGCATTTAGGCTGGACATGAAAATCGCCTTGCGGACTTCGGATAAAGACACCTTTCCGTCGAACGGTCTCATAATCGGAGCGCAGGCAAAAATGGACCTCGTGCCCCAGGCGAGCGAGCTTGCCTCCATAGAAACTTCCAACCGCGCCGCAACCGACTACTGCGATTTTCATATTGAGCGGCGTTTAGACCAAACCTGGTCGCAACAGGTACTCCAACAAAAAAGGCACTCTGAAAAAATCAGAGTGCCTTGTGGGGAAGAGTAGTTTACTTGGCGCCCAGGATGGCGTCTTTCGCAGCTTTTGCGACGCGGAATTTCACGACACGCTTGGCGGGGATATTGATCTGTTCGCCGGTAGCGGGATTACGTCCAATGCGCGCTGCGCGATTGACCAAAACCAGTTTGCCGAGACCGGGCAGAGTGAAAGTGTTCCGAGCGTGTTTATAAGCGAGCTGGCTGATGCTATCAAGAATTTCAGCGGCTTGCTTTTTCGTCAGGCCATTCTTCTCGGCGATTGCGGCGGCAACCTGAGATTTGGAGAGTGCTTTTGCCATAGTGTTTAGTGTGTTGTTAATGTTTGGTCTTAAACTTAAAGTCGTATGACTTGGGCGTATTAAAGCGTGTCATCCCAGTGGCGCAAGCAGAAAAATGAAAAAATTTCCGAATAAAACCGCATATTTCTGCGTCCTAACCCAAGGCAGTACTTGACAACTGCGACAGTTGGCTCAACATCAGTTTGTGGCTCTCTTCACCATACAAAACGAGTTTCGGTATGAAATCGTCCGCAAAATTTTCGAGGGCGGGATGGGAGTGGTGTATGAGGCGGAGCAACAAGGCGCACAAGGGTTTGTCAAACGAATCGCGATCAAAGTGATTCGTCAGAATTACGCGAATCAAAAACAGTTCATCGATAATTTTATTGGCGAAGCCAAACTGGTAGCGGACCTCATCCACACGAACATTGTCCAGACTTACCATTTGGGTGAGACGCGTGGGATTTATTTTATCGCCATGGAGTTGATTCGAGGTGTGAACCTGGAACAATTCGCACAGCAATTGATCGATAAGAGCCGGGTGCTTCCGAAGGAACTGGCCGTGTTCATTGTTAGCCGGGTGGCTCGGGGTTTGGCATACGCCCATTCCAAGAGCGACAAAGACAACAAACCCCTCGGTATTGTTCATCGCGACGTGAGTTTTAAGAATATCATGATCGCTTTCGAGGGAGATGTGAAGCTAACCGATTTTGGCATTGCTAAAGCCCGAGGGTTTCTGGTCGATAATGAAGGGGAAGTGGTTGCGGGCAAGGCGGATTACATGAGTCCCGAGCAGGCGAATTTTCAGATTACCGACAAACGCTCGGATCTCTTTTCCGCAGGGGTGGTTCTTGGGCATTTGTTGTTGGGCCGAAATTTGTTCAAAGGAAACAGCGCTGAAGAATCACGACAGCGCATGATGAACCTGCCGATTCCTGATTTCAGAGCACTGGATCAAAGGATAGACGAGAGGCTCAATGAGATTTTGCATCGCGCACTCGCGCGCGACCTGGAAAAACGTTATGCGAGCGGTGATGAGCTGCTCTACGACCTGGAGCATTATATTTACCATTCCGGATACGGTCCCACCAACGAAACGTTGGGAAAATTCATGCGTGAACTTTTCGGTCAAACAGCTCCGGCGGCATCCCAGGCCAAAGGCGCTACGCAACTTATCGAGCGGACTGACCGGATGTACGCGGCCTGAGCGAAAGCGGCTTGTCCAACCGTCGGTTGCACTTCCTGGCACTATGAGTAATACCGCTTCAGCACGTATCGTTCAGATTGGCTTGATCCAAAGGCCGTGCTCTTCGGATCCGGAAATCAATCTGCAGAAAACCTTGCTCGCAATCGAAGAGGCAGCGAACCGTGGCGCTCAAATTATTTGCACACAAGAGTTATTCCGTTCTCAATATTTTTGCCAATCGGAAGATTATAAGTTTTTCGAACTGGCAGAACCGATTCCGGGAGCAACGACAGAAGCCCTCCAAAAGCTTGCCCAACGAAAGAAGATCGTGCTCATCGCATCCTTATTCGAAAAGCGGGCTCCTGGTCTTTATCACAATACCGCAGTGATCATGGACGTGGACGGTTCAGTGCTGGGCCGTTATCGAAAGATGCACATTCCCGATGATCCCCTTTATTATGAGAAGTTTTATTTCACACCAGGGGATCTCGGCTTCCGAGCCTGGCAAACTCAGTATGGGAAAGTAGGGGTGCTGGTTTGTTGGGATCAATGGTACCCTGAAGCGGCGCGTCTGACTGCGATGGCGGGGGCGGAGATTCTTTTTTATCCCACCGCTATCGGGTGGCATCCTGAGGAGAAAAATGAACACGGCAAGCGCCAGCACGATGCCTGGGAAACAATCCAACGCAGTCATGCGATTGCCAATGGCTGCTATGTGGCGGTACCGAATCGTATCGGCCATGAGAAACTGGCTGGAAAGGGTATAGAATTCTGGGGCCAAAGCTTTGTCGCGGGGACCTCAGGCGAGTTACTCGGAAAAGCCAGTGTCGACCAGGAAGAAGTACTGATTGTGCCGGTGGACTTGAGCAAAGTGGATCTGACACGAACGCATTGGCCGTTCCTACGAGATCGCCGTATTGACGCGTATGGCGAAATAACGAAACGGCTCGTGGATTGAACCTGGCGAAATAGCGTCTGCCCTCTCATGGCATACCGAGGCCGGCTAGCTCCCTCCCCGACAGGATTGTTGCATCTCGGACACGCCAGCACATTTTGGATCGCCCAGGGACGCGCACGCGAGCGAGGTGGCACTCTCATTTTGCGCAATGAGGATCTGGACCAGGCACGATGCAGAGGTGAATTTGTGCACGCGATGCTCGAAGATTTGCGCTGGTTCGGTCTTGAGTGGCAGGAAGGGCCGGATTGCGGCGGCTCCTTTGGTCCTTACAATCAGAGCGAGCGCCTGAACTATTATCAGAATGCCTTCGAGCAACTGCGCGCCAAAGGTTTTGTTTACCCTTGCCATTGTTCGCGTCGTGATGTCATGCGCGCTTTGCGGGCACCGCACAGTGGAGAAGAGGAGCCGATCTATCCCGGAACGTGTCGTCCGAACGAATCGCTCTCCCAGGGCAGGAGCGCAGAATCAAAAATTCGGAGCTGGCGTTTTCAAGTTCCTGACCGTGAAAAGTTCTCATTCGTTGATGGTTGTTTCGGGCTGCAGCAATTTGAAGGGGGCAAAGATTTTGGAGATTTTGTAATTTGGCGCGAAGAGGACGGTCCATCGTATCAACTCGCGGTCGTGGTTGACGACTCGGCGATGCAAATCAGTGAAGTGGTGCGAGGCGAGGACCTCTTGCTCTCAACGGTTCGTCAGTTATTGATTTATCGAGCGTTAAAGCTGCCCATACCTGCATTTTATCACTGTCCCCTGGTGACGGATCATTCCGGTAGGCGCCTGGCCAAGCGGCACGATGCATTGAGTCTTCGCGAGTTGAGGATGCGCAAATTTACTCCCGAAGAGCTACGCAAGTCAGGGACTTGCGTTGACTGGCATTTGAACCCAAAGTAAATGACTCATGCAAGGTCTGTTGGAAAAGATGGAAGCAGATGCCGCCGCCCGGCTTACGTTGCCGGCGGGCCATCAACCCGCGCAGGAGCTTCCTCGCTATAAAGGTTTCCTTAAAGTTGAAACCCTTCGGTTAAAAATTTTGCATCGTGGTGGCGCTGGAGGACTGGAAGTTTGTCGCGCTCGCGCCGAGATGCTTGATTTGATTCTGAAATATTTATGGCAAACGGCTAAACAGAACCTGTCCGCGCAGGCTCAAAAGGAATTTCCTGCTATTGCTTTGGTAGCCATCGGTGGTTATGGGCGAGCTGAACTGAATCCCCACAGCGACATCGATTTCATGTTTCTGCATAACCGCCAGGTTGCTGGAGGGATGCGTCCGCTCCCGTATTTATCCAAAATCCTCGACGGTTTACTCTACCCTCTTTGGGATATCGGGTTAAAAATTGGCCATTCAGTGCGCAGCATCGATGATTGCGTCAAGGTCGCCAACAGCGATATGCAATCCAAAACCTCGCTGATCGAGGCAAGGTTAATCACGGGAAATGAGGAATTATTCAAAAAATTCCAAAAGGCGGTTGTGAGCAAATGCGTGGTTAAACACGAGAAAGAGTATATCGCCATGCGGTTGAAGGATCAGGATGCGCGCCGGGCCAAATTCGGCAACTCCGCCTGCATGCAGGAGCCGAACGTTAAGAATGGCTGTGGCGGATTGCGCGATTACCAGAATCTGCTCTGGATGGCGTTTTTCAAATATCGCACTCGCTCGCTCAAAGATTTGCAGGCTCACAAATTGATCGGCGATTCCGAGCGCAAGCAGTTGGAAGCTGCGTACGATTTTCTGCTGCGCACTCGCACAGAAATGCATTACCACACCAATCGGGCTGTGGATGTGCTCAGCAAGAATCTTCAACCTGCAATCGCCTACAACCTGGTCTATCGTGACCGTTCTCCCAGCAAGCGTATCGAAAAATTTATGCGCGATCTGTACACTCATTCGCGCAGCATTTTTCTGATCACTCGGACCGTGGAACAGCGCCTGGCATTGTTGCCCGCGCCTCAGCCCCGCCTCTCCTTGCGCTCGTTTCTACCCAATGGGCGAAAGGCCGCCGTGATTGAACCGGTCGATGGCTTGAAGTTTATCGACGGCGAAATCCATGCAGTATCCGAACGTGTTTTTCGCGACCAGCCACGTCGCCTGATGCGCGTTTTTCTTCACGCCCAGCAGCGTGGTTTGCGCCTGCACGCCGACGTGGCTCAACTAATCCGCAATCAACTCTCGCTGGTAGACCGGGCTTTTCTTTCCGATGAGCACGTGCGCGAAACTTTCCTGACCATCCTGAACCAGCGTGGGAACGTCGCCCCGATTCTGCGAGCGATGCACGAAGTCGATTTCCTCGGAAAATATCTTCCGGAATTTGGCAAGCTCACCTGCCTGGTACAACACGAGTTCTATCATCAATACACGGCTGACGAGCATACGTTGATGTGCATCGAAGAACTCGACCGGATTTGGGAGGCTCAGTCGCCTCCTCGTCGTGCCTATGCACCATTATTCCAAAGCCTGGATCGACCTTTTGTCCTGTACTTGGCCTTGCTTCTACATGATGTGGGCAAACCTCAGGGACATGGGGATCACGCTACTGTCAGTGGTGAATTGGCGACGCGAGTGGCGCGACGCCTCGCCCTCGATAACACCGCGTCCCACGCTTTGTTGGTTGTCATTGAAAATCATCTGCTCATGGCCAGTCTTTCGCAACGACGCGATCTCGAGGATCCGGCAGTGATTCAGCAGTTTGCCAACCAGATGCAAAATCAGGAAACATTGGCCTTGCTGGCTTTGCACACTTTTGTCGATGCGCTGGCAACCAGCGATAAGCTCTGGAACGGTTTCAAAGATTCTCTGCTTTGGACGCTCTACCATAAAACCCTGCAGTCGTTGACCGGGACCACGGAGTTCATTCGTGCGGAGGAAAAACAACGCGAATTGCTAATGCAGGAGGTTCGAAAGCAAATGCCGGAAGAATTGTCTGAAGAAGAGTTGCTGGCTCATTTTGCAAATCTGCCTGGGCGCTATTTCCAGATTCATTCTGCTCGCGAAATTGTTGAGGAGCTTATTCTCACGCACCGGTTCATGCATCTACAGCTTCTTGAGGAAGAAAGCGCGCTGACCCCGGTGGTCACCTGGCGCAACGAACCGGACCGCGGCTGCAACGCGGTCAAGATATGCACCTGGGATCGGGCCGGATTGTTCAGCAAGATCGCCGGTTCATTCAGCGGCGCCGGCTTGAATATTTTGAGCGCGCAGATCTCCACGCGCCAGGATGGCATCGTCCTGGATACTTTTTTTGTTCACGATGGCCGAACCGGCAACCTGGCTGGATCGGAACAGCGTGACAAATTCGAGCATGTGCTGGTGAAATCCGGGAAAG
>JADMIO011020079.1_pt1 | contig 15243 bp, 11 predicted proteins | sample 8958161 | NCBI WGS metagenome assembly JADMIO01 (sample SAMN16585339, study PRJNA669376) | soil metagenome | isolation source: Crop rotation soil | place: USA: Cullars Rotation, Alabama | collected 2011 | reverse complement strand
GGGTATTTTCTTCGGCGAGATGGTTGAGCAAAACCGCCCGCGCGATGCCGCCGCCGCGATTGGTAAGATGCAGTTCCAGATCGGAGTTTCGAAGCGTATCGGTGACCTCCGCAAGAACCGCCGGAGTCGGCGAAGGGGTAGCTGACGGTGATGCTAACGGCACCGCCGCCGGTGTTGGCGACGTGGAAGTAATCGATGCCGGCGAAGGCGAAGAAGGGCTCGGCGAAACCGAATTAGCCGGTGTAGCCGCGGACGTCACCCCGGCCGGCTTCGGAATCTGTCTGAATGAATAAACCTCCCAAAGCACCAAACCGATGATGCAAAGCGAGACGGCAATCCATGCGGTTCGGTCCATAAAATCCGTCGTGGCTGCTATTCACAAGTGACCGGCGCAACCGTTCGTTGGATGCGCGGCGGCACGGGATCATGCCCTGATCCGCCCCAGGGATGACAACGGCCGAGTCGCTTCAGGGCCAACCACAGTCCCATGATCAGACCGTAAGTTTCTACCGCCTCGATGCAGTACTGCGAACAAGTCGGTTGAAAACGACAGCCAGTGCCGGGGCCACCGAGCCAGGAGAGAATCGGGGAAACCAGGATCTGATAAGAACGAATGAACAGGCGAAACAGCCGGAGCATCAGGGCGAAAGGATAGAAGCGCGTCCGGCCAGACGCAACCACTCATCTTCCAGTTGGGATTGCGACGCCCGAGCGGCGCGCGGCGAGACAATTACTACCATCCAAACACCTTTAGTGACCGCGTGTTGATGTTTTCTAAAAATCTCACGAACACGGCGGCGAGCTCGATTGCGAATCACGGCCGCGCCAACTTTTCGCGAAACAATAATTCCGACGCGGGCTGGATCGTTCTTCTTCTCGGACACAGCTATCGCCAAAGTAAGTAATCCACTACGCCACTTTTTTCCTTCACGCCGGACGAATTCAAATTCCGCGGTGCGAGTGAGCCTGCGGAATTTTTGGAATGACAGGTTCGGTGGCAAGATCACACAACCAACCGCACCTCGTCGTCGTACTCAAACACGACATTTTCCGGGTAGCGCACGCGTCTCGCGTGTTGGCGGAAAGCGTCTCGCTTTCGGAAACCTAATAAGATCGTTTCGGCGAGACGCCGAAACCAACACACGAGACGTGTGCGCTACCCGGAATGTGCGTTTTCTGTAGCGGCGGTCTATGACCGTCGCACTTTTTTCGAACCGAAATCCAAGCGACGCTCATAGAGCGCCGCTACAGAAAAACCTCGGTACAAAAGAAAAAATCTTCCCCACCGCGAAGGCGGGGAAGATCTTTTCGTTAACGTTAGTCTGATTAACCAGCGCCTACGGACTAGGAGCCGGTGAACTTGTGTTGATCGTTGTGTTAGTGGTGTTGGTCTCGCTTGAGGTCGCAGGCGCAGGCGATGATTTATCAATGACGGTAGTACTGCTCTCCGTCTTGTTCTCGCCCGGTGGATTGGTAACCGTGGTTTCTTTCTTCTCGCACGCGGCCATCATGACCAGTCCCAGTAGTATGCAAATGTACTTCATCATATCATCCTATTCGTAGAGAACTGCTTAAGTGCGCCTATGGAGTTGCAGAAGGTGATACGTCGGCAGCGGCAGCAGGAGCAGCAGCGTTCGTGGTGTCCGCAGCCGGGGCTGGGCTGGCTGCGTCTGGCACAACCGTTGTTTCTTTCTTTTCACACGCCGCGATAAGAGCGGCAGCAGCTAACAAGCAGAGGTATTTCTTCATATTCGTAGAGTTAAGCTGGTAGTATTCAGTTGTTGCTCAATCGGAGCAACCCCCTTTTTCTGCTCCGGTTTTTGCAAATCCCTAGAACGGTGGCTGATACGTGAGGCCGTGCGCCTCGGCCACCGCTTCACAGGTGAGCTTTCCACCAAGTGTGTTAATGCCTCCAGTGAGGGTGGGCTGCTTTTTACAGGCCCCCTCAACGCCGAGATCGGCGAGCAATTGCACGTAGCGGAAAGTGACGTTGGTGAGAGCCTGGGTTGCGGTCCGGGCATATGCGGCGGGCATGTTCGCCACGCAATAATGCGTAACGCCCTCCTCGACATAAACCGGATTCACATGCGTCGTCGGCTTCGAAGTTTCTGCGCAGCCACCCTGATCAATCGAAATATCCACCAGCACACTGCCGCGCTTCATTTTGCGCAACATTTCGCGCGTGATGAGTTTCGGCGCTTTCGCTCCCGGCAACAATACCGCGCCGATAAGCAAATCGGTTTCCGGCATCAGATGATGCAGATTCGCCTCGCTTGAATATAACGTGTGCAAATTTTCGATGGCGAGATCGAGAAAACGGAGCCGTTCGACGTCGATATCGAGAATGGTGACGTCAGCGCCGAGGCCCTTGGCCATGCGAAGCGCGTTTACGCCCGAAGTCCCGGCGCCGATAACAACGACCCGTCCCGGCAGCACACCCGGCACACCGCCGAGCAACACACCACTGCCGCCGTTATGCTTGGCCAGATAAGTTGCGCCCATAACGACGGACATTCGCCCCGCGACCTCACTCATTGGTTCGAGTAACGGTAAACGATTGTTCACCTGGATCGTTTCGTAAGCGATTCCAGTTACTCCGGATTTCAACAATGCTTCCGTTAGGCTTTTGCTCGCTGCCAAATGTAAATATGTGAACAGAATCTGATCTTTGCGCAGCATCGGATACTCCGCCGCCAGCGGTTCCTTCACCTTCACTATCATTTCCGCCCGACCGAACACATCGGCGGCCTTGTCGATGATCTCGGCACCGGCCGATTTATAATCTTCGTCCGGATAACCCGAACCCAGCCCGGCGCTCTTCTCGACCAGGACCGTATGGCCGCGTCGCCGCAATAATTCAGCCGCTGATGGCAAAAAAGCGACCCGTTGTTCCTGTTCTTTAATTTCCTTCGGAACGCCGATGATCATATTTTGAAACGAAAGTGAGTAGTGATTAGTGACTAGTGAGACCGGGGAAGCAAGCCGGAATTACGTCTCACCTTTCACTTATGACCTCGCACCGCTAATTAAGCGAGGGATCGTCCGGCGCAGCAGCCATCAGTTTATACCAAGGCCCGAGGCTGCCCATAATGTTGAACCAAAGTTTCGATAAACTTTCCGGTTTTAGCGCCGCGGCCGTTGGTTTGTGGATTAACCAGGCCTTTTGTTTCATTTCCTCCTCCAACTGCCCGACACCCCACCCTGCGTAACCGACAAACGCGCGAATCGCGTCCGGATCCTGGCCTATCAATTCAGTGGCTTCATCAAGACCTACGTTGTGATTGAGTTTTAGGCCGCTTCCTTTTTCCCACTCCAAAACAGCGAACATCAGCTGATTTTTTCCAACCGGGCCGCCGACATAAACCGGAACCTCGGCAAGACCCGCCGGAGCATCATCGGTAACAAGATCGCCTACGTGTTTGTCGAGCGGCCGATTAAGAATCACACCGAGCGCGCCGTCGTTCGGGTCATGCGCCGAAATAAAAAGCACAGTGCGCCGAAAATTTGGATCGTGCAGTGACGGATGCGCGACAAGCAAGGAACCGGTGAGATTTTTCGGCGTCTTGCCCCCTATACGCATGCAAAAATAAAATGCGGCTCCGAGGCTTTAGCAAGTTTGTGGCATGCCGCGCATCAGGCGCCTGCGATCAGTTGCCGCCCCGCTAATCGAAACGTCACACGCGCACCGAGCTCATCGGGCCATTTCGGCGACGTCGAAGTTACTAACGTTTGCGTTTTTGGCAGGGTCTCGAACAATCGACTGCGCCTGCCCTGATCCAATTCGCCGAAAATATCGTCGAGCAACAACATTAGGTTCCCGCCGGATTCACCGAACAACCGCGCCTGCGCGAGTTTCAACGCCAACGCAGTTGTTCGTTGCTGACCTTCCGAAGAAAATGTTTGTGCCGCCATTCCATCCATGAACAGATCGAGATCGTCGCGGTGCGGACCGACGACAGTCTGGCGCAACCGCATTTGCTCGGCGCGAGTGCGCGCCAAATCGGCGGCAAAATCTTCCTCGTTTCCCGGCGCATAATAAACATCCACCCGCTCTTTCGAATCGCTGATTTCGGAATACGCCGCACTCGTTAGGGGCGCAAGCCGGACAATCACCTTGCCTCGCATTTCCCGGAGCCGCGTCCCGTGTTCGATTAGCGGTTGATCGTAGGCCGCGATTTCGCGCACTCGAACCGGCGTGCTTTTCAGCAGCGCATTGCGCGAGCGCAACGCCTTTTCATACGCGCGCAGCGTCGATCGATATTTCGGATCCAGCTGCGATCCGACGAAATCGACGTAACGCCGGCGGGGTTCGGCGCTTCCGCGAATCAGTTCGATGTCGGTGTTGGCGAACGAAACAACCCGTCCGAGTCGCAAATATTCAGTGGAGGTTCGTTGTTCGACATCATCAAATTCCAGACGCCGTCGAAGCTGTCCGTAAGTGAATTTGAGCAAATGGCCATCGTAATTGCCCGATACGCAGAACGATTTTGTTCCGACTCTCGTTAGGGGAGCGAGGCTGGAGCTGCGTTGCGATTGCAATCGCAACAGGACACAGGCCGCTTCCAGGATCGATGTTTTGCCTTCGCCGTTAGGCCCGATGAAGAAATTGAAACCGTTATTCAATCGAACCGACAGCGCTTCGAAACACCGGAAATTCCTTAACTGCAGCTCGGTTAACATGCGAAACGACAACGTATGAGTGACAGCACCGTAACGCCACATGCGTTAAAGTGTTTCTGCAGCGATACCATGCGGCTCGACAGCACTCATTCCCGCATTCGCGTGATGGCACTCTACGTAAGTACCTCTTTCTCACGCTAATCGGTTGCAAAGTTGTTGCCACCGAGCTGCTTTTTCACGTAAATATTTGTTGCTACCGCCGCCAACCTCGTTTACTAGCTGCGCAGTTTTCCAGATTGTTCTGGGGGGAACAGCCGCCCTTCGCGTCCATCGGGCGCGGGGGGCGGTACTTTTTTGGGGGCATGACGATTTCACCGTCCAACGCTCAATGTTCAACGCTAAACGCTTCAATAAACCAGCCACCATTGGGCGTTGAGCGTTGGACGTTGGGCGTTGAGCGTTGAATACTCGAGCCCCAACACATGCGTCGTCGTCCCGAGTTATGCGCGAGGATCTCATGGCCCGCCGCCATTACCCTGGTGGCGCTCATTGCCGCTGCGGCAGCTCTACTAATCTTCTGGCGCGTGGAAACATGGCCCGGGCGAACCGCTCGTCAGACTTCGGAGGAATTGGAACGGCTCGGGCGCGAGCTTCGTTCCGCATTCATCGACATCGCGCACCTGCAGCCGAAGATCAAAATCAACGAGCGCGTCTATTTCCAACAGACCGTGCCGACCAGCGAACTGGCGGTTTTATCGCAAAGAGTCGAAGTTGAGCACGAGCTACAACATACTTGGGCTGGAAGCTCAAAACGGGTAAAACTACACGGAACCTTTCTGGTGAAAGCTGGCTTCGATCTTCGTCAGGAGCTTTCGATCGACATCCGACCGGACGTCGTTTCGATCCGGGTGCCGCATGCCCAAATCCTGGGGGTTGAACAGCAACAGGTCGATGTTTTGGAATTCGAGAATGGTTACTGGAATCGAATATCGGCCGAAGACATGCAAAGCCAGTTAGACGTTTTGCCACAACTTGCCCGGCGCAAAGCAGAAGAGGCCGGCTTGCCTGCGGCGGCGGAGAAATCTTTGCAGCAGCAATTGGAAGCGCGCCTTCATCCGGTCCAACCCTTTCAAATTTCGTTTACCAGTCCCACCGCTAAGGATTGATGCACTCGGAACAAACGGCTCAACCGGAAAGCGAAAAACGCGATCGCGGCGGCGCAACGAAAACGCGCGCGAGCATATCGTGGAGGAACCGCATTTTCATTATCGTAGCGTCGCTATTGCTCGCCGCGACGTTAGCCGTCGTTTGCTCGCCGTTTCTGATCGCGAAAGGCGTTCAATCCTGGTGCTGGTGGAAAACGCGCGGGACTAACTTCACCATCCGGTTCGATAAGATCGAAGCGCCGTTCTTGCAGCCGATCATTCTGCGCGGCGTTCGGTTACAAACCACGCCAACGTCTGCGGTTCGCATCGACGTGACCGCAGCGCGAGTGACATTCGGCCTAAACGTGAGGAGCATCCTGTGGCGAACCCGCGGACGAACATTGCGGAGTTTGCTCGTTCAGGGACTGCATGTGGAAGTGCAGCGAAAGAAAACCGGCGAACCAATTTCGGTTACGGCCTGGAATGTTGCGCAGCGATTACTTCCCGAGAGCTTCGACCTGCAGTCAGTCGACGTGCGCCTGGAAACGGAATCAGCTCTGGCATTGATGCGCGGAGTTAACCTGTCCGGAACGCCAGTCGCCGCGGGAAGATTCGAAGTGGCGGAGATCACCATTTCCTCGCCGATGTTTCGCCAGACTTTTTCGAAACTGGTTGGAGCCACCGACTGGCAATCGGAACGCCTAACGATCGCGGCTTTGACGCTGGCGCGCGGTCTCGACGTCCAATCGATTAACCTGGATCTATCGCATCTCGGCAAACGGCGCATGAGTTCGGATTTTGATCTCGATGCATTCGGTGGAAAACTCCGCGGCAGCGTAGCCAGCGAATGGCGTTCTCAGAAACCGAACTGGAATATGGCCGGTTCGGCTTCCGATATATCCCTTTCCCAGACCGCGGAAGCGTTGGGATTCACCGATCGCGTTGGCGGACTGCTGCACGCCGGAAAATTTACCTATCGCGGTCATCTGGGCGACGCCCTAACGGGCACTGCAGGACTTTGGGCGGAATTGACTGGCCCGGCCTGGCGCGATCGTGAGGCCGACGTAATCATGGTCGGCTTATCGCTCTACGGTCGGCAACTCGAGTTGCAGCAGCTCTACATCAAGCAACGGCGAAATCAGCTGACTCTGAACGGCGAAAGTTCATTTCCGACTACCGCCGCCGGCTGGTTGCAACCGGATCTGCGCGGAAACGTCTCCGCATCGATTGATGACCTGGGAGATTTTGCGAGCCTCTTCGGCGCGAATCGCGAAGATTTTGCCGGCCGCATCGAAGTTCAGGGAACTTTTAACGCGCGCGACCGAAAAGTAGGCGGCAATCTATTCGCCTCCGGCTCCGGCCTAACGATGTTCAAGGAATCAATCGATGAATTTCAAACCACGTTCAATCTGAACCGCGAAGCCATCGAGATCCTGCAAATGGAACTGAAGCGAAATAACGATTCGCTCTACGTTCAGGGAAAGATCGATATCTCGGCCGAACACAATTATTCCGGATCGATTGACGCGACCCTGGAAAATGTCGTGGAGTATTTCGGTGATCCTCACGCCAAAACACGACCAATTTCAGCCACGCTCCATTCCAATATTACCTCCAGCGTCTGGGAAGCTCACGCCGTTTTCGATCCGGCTGAATCAAAACCAATAGAGATCGCCGCTACTTTCCCGCTCCGCATTGGCCAGCCACTGAGCGCCCTTTGGACCTCTCCTCTCACCCTGACCGCGAGCATTCCCGCGCTTCAGCTGGTTGAGATTCCGATGCCCGAATCATTTTCTCGATTTCAAAGCGGTACGGCAAGCGGCCAGTTAACGATTACCGAAACACTTCGGCACCCGCGAGTGACCGGACAGCTCAACCTCATGAATGTGCGCTATGGCCTAACGGAATTTGATGGACGAGCACATTTCGAAGGAAATCACGCAACCATCGAAAGCCTTACTCTTGGCAATAAACAGCAGAACGCTTCATTCTTTGGCGAGATTGACTTGCAAGATACCCAGCAGCTCAGCGTGCAGTTACTGCCTAACCAACCCCTTTTGGATCTGACCGCCTCGATTCCACTGATGGATTGTGTAAACCGGATTGAGGTGAGGTCAGTGGAGCCGACCCCGGTTCAGCCATTGATGATGCCGGGGCCGCCGGCCGCAGTTCAGCCCTTCGTTAGCGCGCTCGAGTTAACCGGCAGCGCAATTAACGGCGCATGGCAGGCAAGAATTCAGGAGAACGATTCCGACAGGCTGCTCGGCAGCGCCGTTCCGCCTTCCACCGCCAAAACATTCCGATTCTGTCACGGAGTTACCGGTGCGGAGCCGAACCTAATTCTCGGAATCAGCGCAGCTGCATCGCCGACGCCAACGCCAACGCCGCAGCCCGTGAAAAAGCGCAAGCGGCGGGGTTGATCAAGTTTCGGCTGTAGCGGCTGACCAGAGACTCACGCTTCATATTTGCCGCTGAAGCAGCCCATCATCCCAAGCTATGTCATCCCGACCGAAGTGGAGGGACCTCTGATATGCGGAACGCGTCACGCAAGTAAGAGAGGTCTCTCGACTGCGCTCGAGATGACAATCCGGGCGGATGGCTCCCTCTGTGGCAAGAATGCCTATTCCCCCGCTGCCACACGCAACTCGGCTTTGTTTGTCACCAGCCAGCGCGAAAGTTTATCTCTGAGATCACTCGTTAGGCTAATCCGGCAATCCGGGCCGGCATCGACCCGAAGGGGAGATCCACTTAGCCGGTCAAACACCAACTGCACGCGTAGCACCCCGGGGGAACTAGCCAGCAACTGCCGGACCTCGTGCAGTTCATCCCGGGTCGCTGCCGGAGAAAATTGGAGCTGCACCGCCGGTTCATCAAAACCGTTTGGCTCTTCGCGGACGGCATTTCCGTTAGGCCTGACCTTACTGAGGAGGCGAACCCTCTGAGCCGTAATGCGAGGCAAATCACCGCGACTGTCCACGGCCCCGCGCACTTCCACGACTCGGCCAGTCGAAAGAATTTCGGAAACCTGAGTGTAAACGTCGTTCCAAATTACGACCTCAGTTGTTCCGCTCAGATCTTCTACCCACGTTACCGCAAATGGTTTGCCTTCGCGCTTGGTAAACTTCTTTTCTAATTGAACAATCGCGCCCGCGATCCTTACCTGCGATCGATCCGCCATTTCTTTCAGCGATGCGATGTTCGGATAATTGTTAGCGGCGAAAACCGCGGCATAGGCATCGAGCGGATGCCCGCTGACATAAAATCCCAGAAGCTCTTTTTCATACGACAGCTTCTCGTGTTCCGTCCAGGGTTGCACTTTCCTCGGCCTAACGGTTAGCGCCGGCGCCGAGGCTTCGTCGAACAACGATACTTGTCCGGCCGTCCGATCGCGGTGCGCCGCGGCCGCTGCGCCTAACGCTTCGTCGATGCAGGCAAACAGTTCGGCACGATCACGGCCGAGAAAATCGAAAGCCCCGGCTTTGATCAGGCTTTCCAGCATCTTTTTGTTGGCTATGCGGGTGCCGAGCCGGCCGCAAAAATCCTCGAGCGACTTGAATTCGCCCTCGCGGTCACGCTCGGCAATGGCGAGTTCCATCGCGCTTTCACCAACGTTTTTGATCGCGGCGAGACCATAGCGAATGGCGCCCAATGTGGGAGGGGCCTCAGTACCCCGACTCTCTTCCGGCGGTCCAATGTCGGGACGCTGAGGTCCCTCCCACGTTGTTTCCGGCGTAAACTTCAAACCGCTCTTGTTGATGTCCGGCGGCAGAATAGCGATGCCCATCCGTTTACATTCACCCACGAACACCGAGATCTTGTCGGTGTTATTGATTTCGTTGCTCAACAATCCGGCCATGAACTCGACCGGATAATGCGCCTTCAAATACGCGGTGTGATAACTAACGACTCCGTACGCCGCGCTGTGGCTCTTGTTAAATCCGTAGCCAGCGAACTTCTCCAGCAAATCAAAGACGGCGTTCGCTTTCTTTTCCGCGATGTTATTGGTTTGAGCGCAGCCGGCGATGAAGTTTTTGCGCTCGTTAGCCATCTTCTCCTTGTCCTTCTTGCCCATGGCGCGGCGAAGGAGATCGCCTTGCGCGAGCGAATAACCGGCGAGTTTGCTCGCGGCCGCCATGACCTGTTCCTGGTAAATCATCACGCCGTAGGTATCGGCGCAAATCTCCTCGAGAAGCGGATGTTCGTAACGAATCTTCGTTAGGCCTTTCTTGCGCTTGATGTAGTCACCAATCAGATCCATCGGGCCCGGCCGATACAACGCGATCAAGGCGATAATGTCGTCAATCTTGCGAACATCGAATTGCTTCGCGGTGCTGGTCATTCCACCCGATTCCATTTGGAACAGGCCGATCGTTTCGCCGCGGTTGTAGAGGTCGAATGCTAACTGATCGTCGAATGGAATCTCTCTGAGAGAAAAGTCCGGATGATTCTCTCGGATCAATTTGAGCGTGTCTTCGATGACGGTAAGGGTCTTGAGCCCAAGAAAATCCATCTTCAGCAGACCGAGGTCGTTCAACGGACCCATCGAATACTGCGTGATGACGTCGTTACCTTTGGTGTCGCGACAAAGCGGCACGTATTCGGTCAGGTCACGGTCGGAAATCACAACTCCGGCGGCATGAATTCCGGCGTTACGGGACAACCCTTCCAGCGTCCGGCCAAACTCGAACACCTGTTTCGTTTCCCGCTCGCTGGCGATGGCGCGCTTCAGATCCGAATTTTTCTCCACCGCCGACTCGAGCGTAATGCCGAGCTCGTTAGGAATCATTTTCGCGATTCGATCCGCCGCCGCGTAAGGCAAACCGATCACACGTCCCACGTCACGCACGACGCTCTTCGCTTTCAATTTACCAAACGTGATGATCTGGGCGACCCGACGTTCGCCATACTTTTTCCGAACGTATTCCAGCACTTCACCTCGACGCGCTTCGCAAAAATCGACGTCGATATCGGGCGGCGAAATACGATCTGGATTCAGGAAGCGTTCAAAAATCAAACCGTACTGCAGCGGATCGATGTCAGTAATGCCGACTGCGTAGGCGACTAACGACCCGGCTGCCGATCCGCGACCCGGGCCCACCGGTATCTTTCGTTCCTTGGCAAAGTGAATAAAATCCCAAACGATCAGGATGTAACTAACGAATCCGGTTTTCTCGAGAACGCCAAGCTCGTAATCCAGGCGCTGCAAAAGCTGGGCATCACTCGTGGCTCGTTCTCCATAACGGTCCTGTAAACCCTTACGACAAAGGTCACGCAGATATTGCTCGCGCGTCTGTCCTTCCGGCGCCGGATACTCCGGGAATTTATTTTTCCCGAACTCGAGATCGAGATTACAACGCTCGGCGATCGCCAGCGTGTTGGTAATCGCCTGCGGGAAATCGCGAAACAACTCGCGCATTTCCGCCGGTGATTTCATGTACAATTCCGGCGTGTAACGCATTCTTTGTTCATCCGACACCATCTTGCCGGTGCCGATACACAGCATCACATCATGCGCGTCATGATCGTTGCGTTGCAGAAAATGCACATCGTTCGCTGCTACGATCTCCACACCAAGATCCTGCGCGATCTTTGGCAGGTGACAGTTGCACTGCCGTTGCTCCTGCATCCCGTGATCGTGCAGTTCGATGAAGAAATTCTCGCGACCAAGAATATCGCGATATTCCGCCGCGATCTTCGTTGCCTGGTCGATACGGTTTGATTGAATCGCCGAATTGACTTCTCCGGCGAGGCAGCCGCTTAAGCCGATTAATCCGGCGGAATGTTCCGACAAAAGTTCCTTGTCGATTCTCGGCCGGTAATGAAACCCGTCGAGATGCGCCGTAGAGATTAACTTCACCAGGTTGCGATAACCGGTTTCGTTCTGCGACAGCAACGTGAAGTGGTACGCCGGGTCGCGCATTGAACTATTGCGATCCTTATGCGATCCCGCAGCGACGTAAGCTTCGCACCCGATAATCGGTTTGATTCCCGCCCGCTTTGCCTCCTGATAGAATTCGATCGCGCCAAACAGATTACCGTGATCGGTAATAGCGACGGCCGGCATATTGAACTCGGCCGCTTTCTTCATCAGATCTTTCATCCGAATCGCTCCGTCGAGGAGCGAGTATTCGGTGTGAAGATGAAGATGAACGAATGAGTCCTGGGGCATCCGCTGCGATTATAAGTGCGCAGAATTCATCAGCAAGATGAGACGCGACTTGATCGCAAGATTACGGCGCAAAAATTTTTGCGCGTCTTAGTTATTAACAGAAATCCTATCGCTTCGCGGTGCGATGAACGAGAAGAACGCAGAGGAGAGCGGCGCCCACAATCTGCAACGCCGTCGTCGCTGGTTCGGGGATCGGCGCGAAGTCGAAGGTAGCGTTGAAAGAACCGCCGTTATCGGTGTATCCCCCCGGAAAACCCAAGTAATTTGGCGCATCCGAGATTCCCAAAAATAATCTGGTAGCATTCGCCGGTATGATGAATTGCTGAAGGGTTCCAACTCCGTTTCCCGTTAGGCCATCTCCGATGAAGAACGTCTGATTAATCAGCGGCGAAAGGGTGGTGAAATCCGTTCCCGATTTGGTGAAATCGAGGATCGACGGAGGGGGGTCCGCCGGTTCGACATCTGTCACGAAAACTCCGACCAGATAACCGGCATGGGGGGCGCTGATCCCGGAAATGCCGTTAAACGAAGCGGTGCCGCTCATGACCGGTTGAGAGCCGATCCCGTCCGGATTGTTCAAATGGCCGAACCCATCCAGCGTTACGCTGCCCGTGACGCTCGAGAACGTAAGGGTCGAGAACGTTCCGGCGGCGAAAGTGACGAAGGGCGCTGATTGCCCCTGCCCTAAACCGCCCGGCGGACCGCCGTGGCCGGCGCTAAAGATGTTAGCGTCACCGGCGATGGACAGATTAGCCGCCGGCAAAGCCGTGGCAGCGACGGAAAACAACCCGACAACGACCCCTAGAAGCGAAAATTTCATTGGAAGAATTACGAATAGCCCGGCCTTCCAGCGTGCCCCAGTTACCCCGTGTACCCCAGCCATTTACAGCACATTTCCTACCATTTTTACGCCAAATACGTAGCCTGAAGGGCCTCCGGCCGGCACCCTGGTTACCTAAAATCGCCCACTTTGTAAACGATGCTTGCATCCCCTTTACACCATTGATATGAGACCCCGAACGCCTTCGGGGTCAGCTTCTCGATTTGCCAAAATCGCGCGTCCCGATTACATCGACACATCACATGAAAAAACTGGAAGCGATCATCAAACCCTTCAAGCTGGAAGAGGTCAAAGAGGCGCTCGCGGAACTTGGTATTGAGGGGATGACCGTGACGGAAGTTAAAGGGTTTGGCCGGCAAAAAGGCCACACCGAGATCTATCGAGGCAGCGAATATACGGTCGATTTTCTTCCCAAAGTGAAAGTGGAAGTGGTTCTCGCCGATGACATGGTGGAAAAAGCAGTGAGCGAAGTAGTGCGCGCCGCCAAAACGGGGAAGATCGGTGATGGCAAGGTGTTCGTGCTTCCAGTCGAACATGCCGTCCGAATTCGGACCGAAGAAATCGGCGAGAAAGCGGTATAGCACTAGCTAATGACGAAGCTCGAATGACGAATGTCGAATTAATGCTCGAACGGCGGCGTCGCATCCCGCCGATTCGGTGATTCGATAAATTCCTTCGTCATTCGTCATTCGGATTTCGTCATTCGTTCTTTCCACACTCCATAACACCCTAACCGTTTCAATCCATGGCTAAAGATAAGACCGCCTCCGACGTCACGAAGTTGATCAAGGATAACGACATCAAACTGATCGACTTCAAATTCACCGACCTGCCGGGCACGTGGCAGCATTTTACCACCACGTTGACTGAGTATAACGAGGAAATCTTCACCGAAGGCCTCGGTTTCGACGGCTCCAGTATTCGCGGTTGGAAAGTCATCAACGCGTCAGACATGCTGGTGATCCCCGATCCCAAAACAGCGTGGATCGACGTGTTCAACGCCGAACCGACGCTGAGCCTTATCTGCACAATCGTCGATCCGATCACGCGTGAACCGTACGATCGCGATCCGCGCGGCATCGCTGAAAAAGCGGAAGCTTATTTGAAGAGCACCGGCATCGCCGACACCGCCTTCTTCGGACCGGAAGCGGAGTTCTTTATTTTTGACGAAGTGCGTTATGCCTTCAACGGCAACTCGAGCTTCCACATCGTGGATAGCGCCGAGGGCCATTGGAATACCGGCCGCGAAGAAATACCTAACCTCGGTTACAAAATCCGCGCAAAGGAAGGCTATTTCCCGGTGGCACCGGCCGACACGCAGCAGGATATCCGCAATGAGATGTGCCTCGAGCTGGAAAAAGCCGGAATCGCAATTGAACGGCAGCACCATGAAGTCGCTACCGCCGGTCAGGCCGAAATCGATATTCGTTTCGCGCCGATGAAGATCATGGGGGACAGCATGATGTATTATAAATACATCATCCGGAACGTCGCCAAACGGCATAACAAGACCGTGACGTTCATGCCCAAACCATTGTTCGGGGATAACGGGTCCGGCATGCACACTCACATGTCGTTGTGGAAAGACGGAAAACCGTTGTTCGCCGGAAATGGTTATGCCGGTCTGAGCGAAATGGCGCTGTTTTTCATTGGCGGCATTCTGAAACACGCGCCCGCCCTAACGTGTATCACGAATCCGACGACCAATAGTTACAAGCGTCTCGTTCCCGGCTTCGAAGCACCGGTCAACCTCGCTTACTCCGCTCGCAATCGTTCGGCCGCGATTCGAATTCCGACTTACTCGGCAAATCCGAAAGCGAAACGAATCGAGTTCCGCACCCCGGACGCATCGGCCAATCCCTACATCGCGTTCTCGGCTCTGCTGTTGGCCGGTCTCGACGGAATTCAGAATCGAATTGATCCGGGCGATCCGCTCGATAAAAACCTTTACGAGCTTCCCCCGGAAGAATTGGCGCAGGTCCCCAGCGTGCCGGATTCCTTACTCGGCGCGATCGAAGCCCTGAAGGCCGATCATTCGTTCCTGTTGCGGGGCGATGTGTTCAATTCGGACTTCATCGCGAACTGGGTCGACATGAAGCAGAAGGATTACGACGCGTTGCGACTTCGTCCGCATCCGTACGAATTCGCGATGTATTACGACGTTTAGCATTTGCTAAACATCGTGACGTGATTCGTTAAAAGAGTTACATCCACGGCGAACGTTAACGCTCGACCCGCGGAAGAACGCTCATGCGTAAAGCAAATCTCAAAACCATTCCGGAAACGCCGTGGCGGCGGAATGGCCTAACCGAAAAGTTTGAGTGTCACGCGAAACATATTTCGGTCGCGCTCGGACGCGAACCGGACTCGTTTGATCTAAAGAAGCGTCATCCGTTCGATCTCGCTTTGGTCCCTTTCCAGCACAGTGGGATCCGAAGCTTGGAATTCACGTGACTTGAAGTCGCGGC
>JADMIO012727116.1_pt1 | contig 15245 bp, 12 predicted proteins | sample 8958161 | NCBI WGS metagenome assembly JADMIO01 (sample SAMN16585339, study PRJNA669376) | soil metagenome | isolation source: Crop rotation soil | place: USA: Cullars Rotation, Alabama | collected 2011 | reverse complement strand
CGACAACTTGTCCACGTGGAATTCTAAGCTTAGGATCCCAATGTGCTGGAAAGCGGAGGGCGGTGCCCGCTCGGTAGGGTCGGTCGCGTGACCGACGTCGACGACCAGGGCCGCCCCGAACCGCCGCTCGCGGGCGACGAGGTCGCGACGATCGTCGGATTCCTCGAGTTCCAGCGGGCGACGCTCGGCTGGAAGACCGACGGGCTCGACGCCGACGAGATGCGCTTCCGCACCGCGGCGTCGTCGATGACGCTCGGCGGGATCCTGAAGCACATGGCGGTGGTCGAGGACTGGTGGTGCTCCTGCCGGTTGCACGGCCGCGAAGAGGCGGCGCCGTGGGCGGCGGTCGACTGGGAGTCCGACCCGGACTGGGAGTGGAGGACGTCGCTCGACGACTCGCCCGCCGAGCTGCGCACGCTCTGGTACGACACGGTGTCACGGTCGCGGCGCGACGTCGCCGACGTTCTCGCGGCCGGTGGTCTCGACCAGCGCGCCGCGCCGGCCGGGCACGGGAGCGAGGAGGCGCCCTCGCTCCGTTGGATCCTCGTGCACATGATCGAGGAGTACGCGCGCCACAACGGCCATGCCGACATCCTCCGCGAAGCCGTGGACGGTCAGACCGGCGAGTAGCCCCGGCACCGGTCTCTCAACGGGCGGTCAATGTCGGCGGTCGCCGCATGGGTGACGGCAGCGTCAGGTATCTTCCGGCGCGATGCAGGTGGGCGACGCGTGTCCGGCATGCGCGAACGGCATCCTGAAGCACTCGGGTCACCCGGAGCGCGGCGAGGACACGCTCCGGTGCGAACCCGCGTTTGCGGGCGAGCGGTCGTGCGGGAGCGAGTGGTCGCAGGACGGCGAGGACTGGCACCGGGTCGACTCAGAGCCCTGACCACGCGCCGGTGGCGGCGCAGTGAACCGTCGGTGAACCTGCCGGCGGAAGTGTCGAGCCGCGGTGGAATCTCGGGCATGGTGTCGGTGCCCGGAGATCACACCCCGTCAGATCGCCGGTCCCGCCGGAGGCCTCGACTGCCGCCCACGCGTCGGTCCGGGCCTTCGGCGCGTCCGGACTCCTTGCGGTCGTCCCAGCTGCGCGCGTTCTGAACCACGAACCGCGTGCCGGACGCGCGTAGGGTGAAGCGCAAGCAGGAACGAGGCAGGGGGCGCACAATGGCGGATGCGGGCTGGAATGCGGACCCGTACGGGCGGCACGAGCTTCGGTACTTCGACGGCTCGGCCTGGACCGAGAACGTGTCGGACGCCGGTACACAGGGGACCGACCCGCTCGGTGGTGTGCCCGCGCCTCCCCGAGCCGCAGCGGCGCCCGTCTCCCCGGCTCAGATGCAACCGAGGAAGAAGGCGCGCTGGCCGTGGGTGTTGGTGGCGCTCTTCGTGGTGTTCGGCCTCGGGATCGTCGGTTGCGTTGCGCTCGTCGGGACCGCGGTGGACCACGCGGCCAAGGAGATCGGTCGCGAGCAAGAGAGGCACGCGATCAGTCAAGGGCAGTTCGACGCCATGCAGCTCGGGACGCCTCGAGCAAGCGTGCTCGCGACTCTCGGCAAGGAGCCCGAAGACACATCGAGCTTCCAGAGCCAGGCCGGCAACGCAACCGTGCAGAGTGACTGCATCTACTACTGGGAGTCCGGTCGCACGTTCGGCAGCTGGTACCAGTTCTGCTTCGATCCGGCCGGCAACCTGAGGACGAAGTCGCAGTCCTGATCGACGACCGCCACGACGCCCGCTCCTGATGTCCCTCACGGCAGTCCCGCGGTGATGACTGGGCGCGCGGCACCCCGGGAAGGACTGGAAGGCCTACGTCTTGAGGCTCCGACCCCTGGGTTCGGAGCCTCGGCGCATACCCCTTGCTGACGCCGACGGACGGTCAGCGTTGACTTGCATCATCCCGGCGGAGAAACCTCGAACCGTTCTGCGAAGCGTTCGCGTTCCGGTGCCGCAGCGAATGACTCGGTGATATAGACGATCTCCCGAGCAACCCTCTCGCCTCGGAACTCGAGCACGTTGATCGTGAGCTGGGGTGAGCCACCGGCGACGCGCATCAGGTTCTCAACGACCCAGACGTCGCCGGCCCCGACGATTCGCCAGGTCGTGAACGCGAGCGGTGGCGCACCTTCACGCATGGCCCGCAGGTTGTCCTTGCCGATGAAGCGCTCGCCGGACTGCGGCCATTCGAGCACGGCATCGTCGTGGTAGATCGCGTGCGAACGTTCGAAGTCCGCGGCGTTCGCGTGCTTCTCCCAGTGGTCCTGAAGCAGCCGACGCCTCGCCGCATCGTCCATTCGAAGATCATCGCGCCGAGCAACGCCCGAATTCCGCTGCTGGTCAGCGCGGTAGGAGGCCGATGCCTCCATCACTCGACATGCCGGGCGGAACCGCCGGTACCGGTCGACCCCCGGGGCCCCGTTCCCGCACGACCGCCGCCAGAGCGTAGAGGACCCCCCCCGGCGATAATCGCGACTCCGACAGCGTCGATCGCTTTTCCGACGGCGCCGGGAGACACGCCGCTTGGCGCCGGTGACGCCGAACTGGCGCTTCCAACTCCAGCCGCCGCGGTTCATATTGCTACAGCCACACCCTGACGCCACCGTGATGAGAGCACGTCCCTGAGCGGTGCTGGCTGTACGAAAGTGTGCCGTCGTTGCAAATTGCGGTCGGAGAACCAGCGGGCGGAGGAGGCGGTGGAGGCGGCGGTGGTGTCGCTCCTGCCAAGTTGAAGCAGCCGAGAGTCGTGTTGCTCCCGGGTCCGAAGTTGATTCCGTACGTGCAGACCTGGGCTCCCGGCTGAGCACCAGAAGGCACGATGAATGCGTAGCCATGGTTGTTGCCGTAGCCGGGGTACGCAGCACCGACATCAGGCCGCGACGTGTTCGCTGTTCCTGATCCGGCGTACACACCGTTGATGTAGACCTGCACCGCGATCGGCGCGGTCGTGTTCGGATCAAAAGTCCAGCCCGCGACCTGGACGCCGCCGTGGTTGTTGGTAGCCGCCGCCTCCAAGGTGCCGATCGGGCTGCGAGGGGGTGGCGTCAAGTTCACACAACCGAGGGTCGTGTTGCCCCCGGGTCCGAAGTTGATCCCGTACGCGCAGATGTTTCCAAGGCCACCAGGGACGATGAACGAGTACCCGTGGTTGTTGCCGTAGCCGGGGTACGCAGCACCGACATCAGGCCGCGACGTGTTCGCTGTTCCTGATCCGGCGTACACACCGTCGATGTAGACGCGCACCGCGATCGGGGCGGTCGTGTTGGGGTCGAACGCCCAGCCTGCGACGTGGATGCCTCCCTTGCCGTTGGAGGCCGCCGCATCCACGGTGCCGATCGGGCTGGGAGGCTGCCCCGCAGCCCCAGCGGTGAGGGGAGCGCATACAGCGATGAACATCGCTGCGCCCGCAGCCAACGCGATGATCTGCTTCCTCATGTCCCTGCCCCTTCTCATCGGAAGCCGCGGACCCTACGGGACCCGCCGAAGTAGCAACAAGATGGAGCACCCAGGAACATCAAGGAACGCCGCGGTGGGAGCGGGTGACCGCTCCAGGCGATGGGCGGGGCTGCGAAAGGTAGACGAGCCGACCTAGCCGCGGACCACCGAGCCGACCTCTCCGGGACGCCACGGGATCTGGCTCGACCCCCGACGCGAGACGTCGTGTCGGTCGCGCTTGTGTACCCATCGTGTGCCGACGGGGTGTGTCTCGCCCGACAGGCCCATCGTTGTTGTGCGTGGTGGTGAGGTGGCCTGTACGCCGGATTCTGTGCCGGCACCTTGCGGTGCCGGTGGCGGCCATCCATCTCGGCCGACGGTTGCCCGCCGGCTCCAGCGGCCTACCCGGGGGTGTGTGACCCGAGGGTCACGCAGACGAGCAGTCCTCCCCCTGTCTGGCCTTGCTCCCGATGGGGTTTACCGAGCCGTCCGGGTCACCCCGGACGCTGGTGCGCTCTTACCGCACCGTTGCACCCTTGCCTGTGCGGACCGGTCGCCCGACCCGCCATCGGCGGTCTGTTCTCTGTGGCACTGTCCTGCGGGTCGCCCCGACTGGGTGTTGCCCAGCACCGTGCCCTGTGGAGTCCGGACGTTCCTCGGACGGGTCGAGCCCGTACGCGGCCGCCCGGCCACCTCACCATCACGCCCGACCATTGTCGCATCCCGGCGCAGGCGGCCGGTCCGCTTCGGGTTTTGGGGTCGCCAGTCCACCTCCAGGGTGGAGGAGCGACGCCAAACGGTGAAGGGCGTTCCGCGGAACGTCGGGTGGTCACCGCGAGAACTGACCGTGGTCAACGGCGCGCTCGCTGTGTACTCTGCCGCTCGTCCAAGGAAGGACTGGAGGGGTGGGATGACCGGGGCATCTCCCGCGCGTCGCGCGGTGATTCTGGCGTGCGTCGTCGCGTTCGTCGTCGGCCTGCTGACCGCGGTCTCGCAGCCGGAGCCGGCCGATGCCGCGCTCCCGGCGGGCTTCACGTCGACGCCGGTGTTCAGCGGCCTGACCCTGCCGACGGCGATGGCGTTCTCGCCCGACGGCAAGGTCTACGTGGCCGAGAAGAGCGGCGTCATCAAGGTGTTCCCGAACGCGTCGTCGAACAACGGCGTCGTGTTCAAGGATCTCTCCCCGCGCGTCTTCAACTTCTGGGACCGCGGCCTGCTCGGCCTCGCGGTCGACCCGCGTCTCGGCAGCGGGACGGGGCACGACTTCGTCTACGCGCTCTACGCCAAGGACGCGCCTCCCGGTCAGAACCCACCGGTCTGGAACGACGACTGCCCGACCCCGCCGGGCGGGCTGACCGACGGCTGCGTCGTCTCGAGCACCCTCTCGCGCATCCCCGTCAACGCGAACGGCACCTCCGGCGCGGAGCAGATCCTCATCGACAACGAGTGGTGCCAGCAGTTCACCACCCACTCCGCCGGCCACCTCGCGTGGGGCTTCGACGGATCGCTGTACGTCACCGGCGGTGACGGCGCGAGCTACGAGAACGCGGACTGGGGCCAATTCGGCGGCAGCCTGGCCAACAGCCCGACGCCGAAGAACCCGTGCGGCGACCCGCCCGGCGGGAAGGGCGTCGCGAACACGTCGCCGACGGGTCGCGGCGGCGCGATGCGCTCGCAGAGCCCGCGCCGTCCGGCGGGGGAGCCCCGGGTGCTCGGCGGCGCGCTGCTGCGGGTGAACCCCGACACCGGCGCGGGCGTGCCCGGCAACCCGATGTACGACGCCTCGTCGCCGGCCTCGAACGCGTCGCGCATCCTCGCGTACGGGTTCCGCAACCCGTTCCGCTTCACCACGCGGCCCGGCACCAACGAGATCTGGGTGGCCGACGTCGGCTGGGGCATCTACGAGGAGATCGACCGCGTCATGACCCCGACGCCGACCGTCGCGCCGAACTACGGCTGGCCGTGCCTCGAGTGGGAGACGCACCTCTCGGGCTACCGCGACCTCGACATGTGCAAGGCGCTCTACGCCGACTCGGCCAACCCGCCGGTCAACCCGTACTTCGCGTACGAGCACGGTCAGGCGGTGCCGGGCAACGACACCTGCGGCAAGGGCGAGGACGGCTCGTCGATCACCGGCGCCGCGTTCTACAGCGGCAACAAGTACCCGGCGCAGTACCAGAACGCGCTGTTCTTCGCCGACAACGCCCGCAACTGCATCTGGGTGATGAGCGCGGGCGCGAACGGGCTGCCCGACACCTCGACTGCGAGGACGTTCATCGACAACGACGACAACCCGTTCCCCGTCGACCTCGAGACCGACCCGATCTCGAAGGACGTCTTCTACGTGAACATCGCGCAAGGGACGGTCAACCGCATCTCCTACGCGTCGTCGAACCGCGCGCCGGCTGCGGTCGCGTCGGCGACACCGACGTCCGGCACCGCGCCGCTCTCGGTGACGTTCAACGGCTCGGCCTCGACCGACCCGGACGGCGACACCCTCACGTACTCGTGGGACACCGACGGCAACGGCAGCTTCGGCGACGCGACGGGCAAGACGCCGACGGTCACCTACGCGAACGGCGGCACGTACCAGGCCCGGTTGCTCGTGACCGACCCCGGCGGGCTCACGGCGACGAGCAGCCAGGTGACGATCACGGTCACCAGCGCGAGCGGACCGTCGAACACGGCACCCCCCACGATCACCGGGACGCCGCAGGTCGGCGGCACGCTCACGTCGTCGACCGGGACCTGGAGCGGCACCGCACCGATCAGCTACGCGCGCCAGTGGCAGCGCTGCACGACCGGCTCGGGGACGGCCTACAAGGACGCCGTGCTCGCCAACGCGCCGATCGCCTACTGGCGGCTCGGCGAGACGACGGGTGCTACGGCCGCCGACGCGAGCGGCAACGCTCGTCCCGGCACCTACGTCGGCGGCGTCGCGCTGAACAAGGCGAGCGCGCTGAGCGGTGACGGCAACCCGTCGGTCCAGCTCGACGGCAACGACGACGACGTCATCCGGAACCCCTTCGCCGGGTTCCCGACCACCGCGATCACCGCGGAGCTCTGGGTGAAGTCGACCGACACCACCAAGGAAGCCGGGATCGTCTCGTACGCGGCGAGCTCTTCCGCCGACGAGTTCCAACTGCGCGACTACCGCGCGCTGCGCGTCTACGTGAAGGGCGCGCGGGTCGACACGGGGGTCGCGTTGAACGACGGCGCGTGGCACCACCTCGCGGTCACGTGGACGTCGACAGGGGGCGCGGTGCGCGTCTACAAGGACGGCGCCCTCGCGTTCTCGAACACGGTCCCCGTGCAGGACGGCACGACCATCACCGGGGGCGGCGCGCTCGTGCTCGGTCAGGAGCAGGACTCCATCGGCGGTGGCTTCGATCCCACCCAGGCCTACCTGGGCTCCATGGACGAGTTCGCGGTGTACCCGACCGCGCTCACCGCCGCCCAGATCCAGGCGCACAAGGCCGCCGCGACCAGCGGCGGGACGGGCACCAGCTGCGCCGACATCGCCACCGCGACCGCGACCACCTACTCGCCCCAGCTCGCCGACCAGGGCGCGACGATCCGCGTGCGGGTCTCGGCCACCAACAGCGGTGGGACCAGCTCGGCGAGCTCGGCCGCGGTCGGGCCGGTCACTGCGGGGTCCAACACGCCACCGGTGCCGACGATCACCGCGCCGGCGACGACCCTCACCTGGAAGGCCGGCGACACGGTCAGCTTCGCCGGGTTCGCGACCGACACCCAGGACGGGAGCGAGCCCGCGAGCCGGCTCTCGTGGTCGATCATCCTCGGTCACTGCACGACGACCGGGTGCCACACGCACCCGCTGGCGACGAGGTCCGGTGTGGCCGCCGGCACCATCGCGGCTCCGGACCACGAAGCGCCGTCGTACATCGAGCTCACGCTCACCGCGACGGACGCAAGTGGCGCCACAGCGAGCGTCGTGCGGCGGATCGATCCCAAGACGGTGAACCTCACGTTCCAGACCAGTCCTCCGGGTCTGTCGCTCGCGGTGGGTGCGGCGCAGAGCGCGCCTGCGCCCGTCACCCAGACCTGGGTCCAGAACTCCCAGGTCCAGGTGAACGCGCCCGCAACCCAGACCGTGAACGGCACCACCTACACGTTCACCGGCTGGTCGGACGGCGGCGCGGCCACGCACACGCTCAACGCGCCCGCCGCCGCGACGACCTACACCGCCACCTACAGCGGCGGGCAGTGCACCGGCACGTCGTACGCATCGGCCGTCGGAGCCGACGCGCCGTTCGTCTACTGGCGCCTGGGTGAGACCACCGGGACCGCGGCGGCCGACGCGAGCGGGAACGCCCGCCCGGGGACCTACGTGGGTGGCGTCGCCCTCGACCAGGCGGGCGCGCTGACCGGCGACAGCAACCGGTCGGTCCGGCTCGACGGAGCCAACGACAACGTCATCCGCAACCCGATCACCGGCGTCGGGTCCACGGCGATCAGCACCGACTTCTGGATGAAGTCGTCCGACGCCAAGGCCTCGGGCATCGTCTCGTACGCAGCCTCGTCGTCCGCGGACGAGTTCCAGCTCCGGGATGCGAACGCCTTGGCGATCTACGTCAAGGGCACCCGGTACAACACGAACGTGAAGCTGAACGACGGTGTGTGGCACCACGTGGCCGTGACCTGGGCGTCCGCGGCCGGAGCACTGCGCGTCTACAAGGACGGCGCGCTCGCGTTCTCCAACGCCTCGCCCGTGAAGCAGGGTGCGACCATCACCGGCGGCGGTGCCCTCGTGCTCGGTCAGGAGCAGGACACGGTCGGCGGCGGGTTCGAGACCAGCCAGGCGTTCCTCGGTCAGCTCGACGAGGTGGCGCTGTACCCGAGCGCGCTCAGTGCGACACGGGTGACCGCGCACCGCCAGGCCGGGATCACGTCCGGGTGTCCGACCGCGCTGCAGGCGAGCGCGACGAAGACCGCGGTCGAGACGGTGGCGCGGAGGACGGACCCGCTCGACGGCCCGCACATGTTCGAGGGCGCAGAGTTCCTACCCAACCTCGCGCCGGGGACGACGGAGGCGGTCGCCGACACCGTCGCGATCGCCGAGCACCGTCCCGCGTTCTGCCCGCTGGGGGAGGCCTAGGCCGCGGGCGAGCGGCGGTTCTAGGGCGCGCCGTCGGGGGAGACGCGGCGCGCCCGGACCGACCGCGCGCCGAGGATCCCGCCGATCAGCCCGAACACCGCGGCGAACAGCAGTGAGCCGAAGATCTGCCCGAAGGTGAAGACCGGGTCCGACCCGGAGAAGAGGCCGTCGGACTCGCTGCGCACGATCCAGATCAGCACGCGCAGGGGCAGCCAGAGCACGACTGCGCCGATGCCCGCGAGCAGGCCGTTCGACATCGGGGCGTCCTCGGTCCGCCGGCCGGCGACCGCGCCCGCCACCACGTAGGCGGCGAACAGCGCGAGCGCGAAGAGGGGGACCCAGCCAGTGCTGTCGAAGTCGTGGATCTCGCGGTCCAGGATCGCCCGCAGCGCGCTGAGCGGCACGATGAGCAGCAGCCCGGCGAGCGCGCCGCGCCCGACGGCCCGCAGATCGATCGACGACATCCCGCTCAGCCTCTCACGCGCGCTCGGCCGCGGGCGTCGGGCCGTCGCCGAGGGCGAGCTCGGCCACGGGCGTCCGGAACCCGTCGCGCAGCAGCGGGCCGAAGGCGCCGCGCTCACGGGCGATGATGAACGCGGCGAGGACCAGGTAGACGACGCCGACGATGATCCGCTCGAGCTCCCGGATCCCCTCAGGCAGGACGCCCCCGAGGACGAACTGCGCGAGGAACAGGCCGAGCAGCGCGTACGCCTCCTTCACGTTGATCGACCGGTTCGCGAGCACGGCCACCGCGAACGCCGACTGGGCCGCGGTCAGGAACAGCTCCTCGCGCTGCAGCGAGTCGAGCGGGAGACCGTGCAGCGAGCTCGACGAGATCGCGAAGACGATCGGGAGGCTGCCGACGAGCAGCGTCCACTGGTTCACCTTCGACGAGACGAGCGCCCCGAGCGCGGAGTTCGTGTTGAGCCGCCAGGCGAACAGGCCCGCGATGAGCAGCTCGGGTGCCTCCGACGCGAGCGGGGCGAGCCACTGGACGAGCAGGAACTCGTCGACGCCGAAGTGCGCGCCGGTCTCGACGAGCGCCTCCGCGAACCCCTCGGCGCTGGCGAGGATCACCCCCGCGGCGAAGAGCAGCATCACGACGACGACGATCCGGCGCGTCCGTTGGCTCAGGTTCCCGATGAGCTCCGACGGGCCGACGAGGTGCGGCTCCTCGGCCGGTGCCTTCATCAGCCGGAAGAGGTAGGCGACGAAGAGGCTGATCAGGACCGCCGAGTCGAAGAGGGTGAGCGACCGCTTCAGCGGCAGGGTCAGGGAGTAGACGGTGGCGACGAGGAGGAAGGCGATCTCGATGCTGTGGTCGCGGTCGAGCTTGATCTCGGTGTCGAGCGGCCCGGTGTACCCCTGCTTCTTCGCGATCGACTTCATGCGCCAGGCCGCCAGCAGCACCACCATCGACCAGCCGATGCCGATGAGCAGCCGGTTGCCGCCGGTCATGTTGGCGAGGGCGAGCGGTGCGTACTTCTCGGGGTTGGTCCCGGCCTTGGAGGTGAAGACGAAGTCGACGGCGTACTCGGGCAGGACCGCGATCAGGGCGAGGACGGCGAGGGCGAGCCCGGCCGAGACGTCGAGCTGGAGGACCTCGGCCGACCAGGCCAGGAGGAAGGCGGCCCCGACCACGGCCAGCCCGAAGACGACGGCGGCGATCCAGCTCTCGGGGTGGGTCCCGGTGGCCCGGAGGCCCAGGGCGGGCAGCGTGATCAGCACTGCCAGGCCGATGGCGAGGAGCTGGCGCCTCGGATGGCTGGGTGCGACCGGGGCCCGGAGCTGCATCCGGTCGATCCTAAGAGGCCCGCCCGGGGGAACCCGGGCCGACGGCGCTCAGGTCGGGCGGAATACGCGCCGAAACAACGCCGTTGGACGAGATCTGACGTGGAGAAGCAGTCGCAGATGATGGCACTACAGGGACTCCCCACCAGCACGGGTTGGCGCCAGAAGGCCGCGTGCCGCGGGGTGGACCCCGAGATCTTCCACCCGTCCGAGGAGGAGGATCCGACCCCGGCGAAGGCGATCTGCGCCGAGTGCCCGGTGCGCGAGGCGTGCCTCGAGCATGCGCTCGCCGTCCGCGAGAAGCACGGCGTCTGGGGTGGCCTCACCGAGCGCGAGCGCCGGCGGGTCATCCGCCAGCGGCGCCGCTCCGCCTGACCGGCACCTCGTCCCGCTTCGACCCCGCCGGTCGTCCTTCCTAGTTTCTCCCACGTGTTCCGGGGTCGCGCGCTGCGAGGACTCGTCGCCGGCGCGGCCGTCGCCGTGACCGCGGCGGCAGTGGCGCGGCTCGTGGCCCGCCGACGGGCACCGGTCGCCGGACCGGTCCGGGGCACCGGGTTCGTCTCCCGCAACCTTCGCCTCGCCCGCCTCGGTGCGAGGACGACGGGTGGGTACGCCGCCCACCGAGCCCGCCGGGTGTTCGCGTCCGCCGAGCGGCGCGAGGAGCTCGATCGGGAGCACGAGATCCGCTCGGCCGCGCAGGTGGCGGCGGAGCTCGGGAACATGAAGGGCGCGCTGATGAAGCTCGGCCAGATGGTGAGCTACCTCGACGAGGGGCTGCCCGAGAACGTGCGTGCCGCCCTCGCCCAGCTCCAGCACGACGCCCCGCCGATGAGCGGTGACCTCGCGGCCGAGGTGATCGCCACCGAGCTCGGCGACCCGCCCGAGAAGTTGTTCGCGGAGTGGGATCCGGTCCCGATCGCGGCCGCGTCCATCGGCCAGGTGCACCGGGCCATGACCCACGACGGCCTCGCGGTCGCGGTGAAGGTGCAGTACCCGGGCGTCGGCGACGCGATCGAGGCCGACCTCGGCAGCGTCGGTCTCGTGTTCGGCGGCCTCGGCCAGGTGTTCCCCGGGCTCGACTCGGGACCGCTGGTCCAGGAGCTGCGGGAGCGGCTGCGCGAGGAGCTCGACTACCGCCGCGAGGCCGGGCACCAGCAGGCGTTCGCCGACTACTACGACGGTCACCCGTTCATCCACGTCCCGGCCGTCGTCCCCGACCTCTCTGCGACGCGGGTGCTGACGACCGAGCTGGCCGAGGGGGTGCGCTTCGCCGAGGCGGAGACCTGGTCCCAGGAGGAGCGCGACCTGGCGGGGGAGACGATCTTCCGCTTCGTGTTCGGCAGCCTCTACCGGCTGCGCCTCTTCAACGGCGACCCGCACCCGGGCAACTACCTCTTCCGGCCCGGCGGCCGGGTGACGTTCCTGGACTTCGGGCTCGTCACGCCGTTCGACGACGGCCAGATCGCGCACATCCGGGGTCTGATCGACAGCATCGTGCTGCAGCCGGACCCGGCCGCGTTCCGCGCCGCCGTCGAGCGGGCCGGGTTCCTGAAGCCGGGTGCGCCGGTCAGCGACGCGGAGGTCGTCGACTACTTCGGCCACTTCTACGAGTACCTGCAGACCGACGCCCGCACGACGCTCGACCACGACATGGCGAGCGAGAACGTCCGCCGGGTGTTCGACGCGACGGGCCCGTACCGCGACGTCATGAAGCACGCGAACGTGCCGCGCGAGTTCGTCATCGTGCAGCGCATCAACCTGGGTCTGTTCGCGGTCATGGCCGCGCTCGGGGCGACCGCGAATTGGCGGCGGCTGGCGGAGGAGATGTGGCCGTGGGTGGAGGGGCCGCCGTCGACCCCGTTGGGAGAGCTGGAGCACGCCTGGCGGGCCCGCACCGGCCACTGATGGGCCCTTTGGAGCCATTGGGACGAGACGTCGGACCTGTAGGCTTCTCGGCACCATGGACTTCGACCTGCCGCCCGAGCTGGCGGAGCTCCAGGCCTCTGTTCGCAAGCTGGCCCAGGAGCGAGTCGCGCCCCGTGCGCGCGAGATCGACACCTCCGAGGAGTATCCGCAGGACCTCTTCGAGCTGTTCGTCGACACCGGCCTGACCGGCCTCTGCATCCCCGAGGAGTACGGCGGCTCGGGGGCGGGGATCCTGGGCCTCGCGATCGCCATCGAAGAGGTCTCGAAGTACTCGAACGCCGCCGCCCTGATGCTCCTCCTCACCCGGCTGCCCACCGGTCCGCTGATGATCGCGGGCAGCGAGGAGATGAAGCACAAGTACCTCGCGCCCCTGGCCACCGGCGAGCAGCGGGCCGCGTTCGGGCTCTCCGAGCCCCAGGCCGGCAGCGACGTGATGGGCATGCGCACCAAGGCCGTGCAGGACGGCGCCGACTGGGTCATCAGCGGCACGAAGTGCTGGATGTCCGGCGTCCGCCAGGCCGACTGGTACTGCGTGTTCGCCAAGACCTCGGCTGCCGACTCCCGGGCCCACGACAGCATCACCGCCTTCGTGGTGGAGCGTTCCTGGGACGGCGTGACGGTCGGCAACGTCGACAAGAAGATGGGCGTGAAGGGCGTCGACACCGGCGAGCTGCTGCTCGACGAGGTCCGGGTGCCCGCCGAGAACGTGGTGGGGGACATCGGCGGGTTCCGCCTGTGCATGCTCGGTCTCAACGCGATGCGACCGATCGTCGCAGCGCGGGGGATCGGGCTGGCCGAGGGCGCGCTGATGTACGCGGTCGAGTACGCGAAGCAGCGCGAGGCGTTCACGAAGACGATCGCCGACTTCCAGGGCATCCAGTGGAAGATCGCCGAGCTCGCAACCGAGATCGAGGCCGCTCGTCTCCTCACCTACCGCGCCGCGTGGATGGCGGACCGTGGTCAGTTCACCAAGGAGTACGTGCCGTACCTCTCGATGTGCAAGTACTACGCGACCGAGCTCGCAGTGAAGGTGAGCAACCACGCGCTGCAGATGCTCGGGGCCGCGGGGTACATGCAGGACCACCCGATGGAGCTGTACTACCGCGACGCGAAGCAGCTGACGATCGTCGAGGGCACCAGCCAGGTGCAGCTCGGCCTCATCGCGCGCGGCGTGCTCGACCACGACCTCTGGTGGGACTAGGTGTCGCCCGACACTGACTTCTCCTGGCCGGACGTCCTCGCGCCGTTGTCGCGCCGCGACGACGTGCCGATCCCGCTGATCGAGGCCGCGATGGCCACGATCCTCGCGGGCGACGCGACCGACGCCCAGATCGGTGCGTTCGCCACGTTGCTCCGCGCGAAGGGGGAGACGCCCGCGGAGCTCGCGGCGTTGGTGCGCACGATGCTGCAGTTCGCGGAGCCAGTCGGGATCGATCCGGAGAGTGAGGCCGGCCCGCTGGTCGACACCTGCGGCACCGGCGGCGACCGCTCGCACACGTTCAACATCTCGACGGTCGCCGCGCTCGTCATCGCGGGCGCCGGGGTGCGGGTCGCCAAGCACGGCAACCGGGCCGCGTCCTCCGCGTGCGGCTCCGCGGACCTGCTCGAGGAGCTCGGCGTCGTCATCGACCTCGGACCCGCCGGGGTCCTGCGCTGCATCGAGGACGCGGGGATCGCGTTCTGCTTCGCGCAGAAGTTCCACGCCGCGATGCGCCACGTCGGCCCGGTCCGCAAGGAGCTCGGGGTGCCGACGACGTTCAACTTCCTCGGCCCCCTCGCCAACCCGGCCCGGGTGACGCGCCAGGTCGTCGGGGTGTCGGACCCGGGCATGGCCGATCGCGTCATCGGCACGCTGCAGGCGCTCGGCGCGAAGCACGCGATGGTGTTCTTCGGCCACGACGGGCTCGACGAGCTCACGACGACCGACCTGTCGACGGTCCGCGAGCTGCGCGACGGCGAGATCCACCGCACCGTCCTCGACCCGCTCGACCTCGGCATCGAGCGCGCCGCGGCGGAGGATCTCCGCGGCGGCGCACCGGCGGACAACGCGAAGATCGCCCGGCGCGTGCTGGACGGCGAGAAGGGCGCGGTGCGTGACGTCGTGCTGCTGAACGCGGCGGCCGCGCTCGTGGTCGCGGACGTGTGCCCCGACTTCGCCGCCGGCTTCGAGCAGGCGGCGGCCGCGATCGATTCCGGTCGTGCCGCGGCCGCGCTCGAGAGGTTCGTCGCGGTCAGCCAGGCCGCGCGCAGCGAGGGCGTCGCCTGATGGCGAGCGCGCTCCAGTGCCCGGCTTGCGGCCACAAGCACCGCCTGTCCCAGCTGACCGGCGACCCGATCTTCTCCTGCGAGAGCTGCGGCCGGCTCCTGAAGACCCCGATGGAGTACCGGCGCCCCGAGCCGTCGGCCCCGGCGTCGCCGCCCCGTCCGGAGTCGCAGTCGCGCGCGCGGTCGAAGGTGCAGCGCGGCGGCTCGGCGGCCCGCGACCAGACGGCGGTGATCCCGGCCGCGGGCGGCGCGGCCGAGCCGGCCGCGAGCGCGCCCCGCGCGTCGAAGCCGCCGAAGGCTTCGAAGGCGCCGAAGGCCGCACCGGCGTCGCGCCCCGGCCGCGGCTCGACCCCGGCCGCGCTCGGGCTCCCGATCCTCGTTCTCGGCTGGGTCGCCGCGATCGTGATCGGCGGGATCATCGTCCGCTACGTCGCGAAGTGGACCGGTCTCCTGACCGGCGACTCGGTCATCGACCTCATCACCGGCAGCGGCTTCGGCCGCTACCTGCGGCTGTTCGCGGTCGTCCCGTTCTGGGCGCTCGCGTCGGCCGGGCTCATGACGCTCTTCATCGAGGGTGGCCGTCGGTGGCAGGCCCGCCAGCAGACCGGCCCGGTCCGGCCCGCGACGAAGCGGCCGAGCGCGGTGCCCGCGCAACCGAGGCGGGTCTCGCACGAGGTGCCCGTGGTGCGCGAGCCGGCCGCGCGGGGGAAAG
>JADMIO011778322.1_pt1 | contig 15245 bp, 10 predicted proteins | sample 8958161 | NCBI WGS metagenome assembly JADMIO01 (sample SAMN16585339, study PRJNA669376) | soil metagenome | isolation source: Crop rotation soil | place: USA: Cullars Rotation, Alabama | collected 2011 | reverse complement strand
CTTTCCCCGGTTCCTCCTGGGCGGCCGACGGCAGCGCGGTGAAGTCGGTCGCGCCGGTCCAGGCCGAGGGTCAGATCGTGCTCAGCTGGGCGCCACGGCCGGTCGTGGCCATCAGCGTCTCGCCGAACCCGGCCCTGGTGGGCAGCGACGTGCGGGTCACGGCGAACGTCGGCGTGCCGCTGGCCGGTGCGCCCATCTCGACCGGCAAGGTCACGTTCCAGTCCTTCGATCCCCTCACGGGGGACATCGAGGTCGTCGCGTCGAGCCCACTCGTCGACGGCACCACGTGGTTCCAGGCGAACGACTTCCCGCTGGGGCAGAACTTCCTCAGAGTCGTCTACTCCGGCGACTCGTACTACGAATCGGCGAGCAGCGGTTGGTACAACGAGCTCATCCAGGGCCCGCAGCCGGCGCTGTCGGCCGGCGTGACGAGCCTCGACTTCGGGACGCAGCAGGTCGGGGTCGCGAGCGAGCAGACCGTCACGATCACCAACTCGGGCAACGTGGGGATCGCGCCGAACGGCGTGAGCTCGTCCAACCCCAGGTTCGGGGTGACCGGCTGGACCTGCGGTGTGCACCTCGAGCCGGGCGCGAGCTGCGAGGTGCGGGTGTCCTACGGGTCGTCGACCGCGGAGACGGACACCGGCACCGTGAGCGTGCACGACGCCAACGGGACAACGGCCTCGGTAGCCGTCACCGGTCGATCGGTCACGCCGCACCTGTCGGTGTCGCCCGCCGCAGTCGACTTCGGCACGGTGACGATCGGGAAGACCGCCAAGCGAACGGTCACGATCACGGATCTGAGCGAGGCTCCTCTGACGCTCAACCCGCCGCTGGTCGTCGGCAACCGGGCGTTCTCGTCGTCCGGCACCTGCACCGGCTCGATCCAGCCGAACGCCTCGTGCGCCATCACCGTCACCTATGCACCGTCGGCGACCACGAAGCAGTCGGGCTACATGGTCGTCACCGATGCCAGCGGCATCGTGCGGTTCCCGATCACCTACACCGGCACGGGCAAGGTGCCCGCTCCTGCGGTGACGAAGATCACGCCGACGTCAGGGACGGCGGCGGGCGGTACCAAGGTCACGATCACCGGGACGAACCTCTCGGGCGCCACGGCGGTCCGCTTCGGGACCAAGGCGGCCCGGTCGTTCGGCTGCACGAGCTCGACCACCTGCACGGCGGTCAGCCCGGCCGGCACCCGCGGCGTCACCGTCGACCTCCGGGTCGTGACCGCCAGCGGGACGAGCACCGCGGTCACCGCCGACCACTTCCGCTACACCGCCTGACCCAGCCCACCGCCGATTCTGCGTGCACTTCTGTACAGATCTGTACAGAAGTGCACGCAGAAACGCGTCAGGGGGTGGTGTCACCGAGGGGGAGGGTGGCGGCGCACTCGAGGAGGGCGGCGTGGACGAAGGCCTGGGGGAAGTTGCCCCGCAGCTGGCGCTCGGTCACGTCGACCTCCTCGGTGAGGAGGCCGGGAGGTCCGCACGAGGCCCGGGTGCGTTCGAACCAGCGGGCGGCGGTCACATCGTGGCCGACGGCGTGCCAGGCCTGGCTCATCCAGAAGCCACAGAGCGCGAACGCGCCTTCCGCCTGGCCGAGCGGTCGCTCGCCGGCCCGGAAGCGGTAGACGTAGCCGTCCTCGGTCAGCTGGTCGGCCACCGCCTCGAGCGTGGCGATGCTCCGTCGATCGGTGGCCGGGATCGCGTTGCGGATCGCCCCGAGCAGCAGCGCCGCGTCGACGCGGCTGTCGTCCGCGCTCCGCTGCCACCGGCCCGACCGGTGGGTGCAGCGGCTCGTGGTCGCGTCGAGGATCGTGTCGGCGAGCGCGTCCGCGTGCCAGGCCCGGAGACCTGCGATGCAGATGAGGCGGCTGTGGGTCCACCAGTCGGCGTCGAGCTCCCAGATGCCGGCGTCGCGCTGATCCCAGCGGGCATCGACGGCGTCGATCGCGATCTTGGCGGCACGACGTCCGTCGTCGTCGAGGCGCCCGGCCTGATCCGCGGCGGACAGCAGGCGCAGCACCTCGCCGAAGGCGTCGAGCTGGAACTGCTCGTTGACGTGGTTGCCGATCCGGACGTCGGCCCCCGGGTAGCCGGGGAGCGGGAGGGTCCGCTGATCCGGCACCCGACCGCCGGTGACCGTGTATGCGGGGCTCAGCTCCGGGCCGTCCTCGAGCAGGCGGGCCGACACGAACTGCACCGCGTCGTCGAGCAGGTCCGGTGCGTTGGCGGCGGCGGCGGCGCAGCCTGCGTAGCACTGGTCGCGGATCCAGGCGTAGCGGTAGTCGTAGTTGCGTCCGGCCTCGGAGTGCTCGGGGAGCGAGGTGGTGGCCGCGGCCACCATCCCGTGCCCGCGGTTGTTCGTGAGCCCTCGCATCACTGCCCAGGCGTGGCGCGCGTCTCGATGCGCGCCGCTGACGGCGAGGTCCGGCGCGGCCGAGCGCCACGCCTGCTTCGTGTCTCGCCAGAGGCGGTCGGGGTCGGGCAGCTCGTCGGGCAGGTGCGGCCCCAGTTCGAGGACCAGGTCGAGCCGGTCGCCCTCGTGCAAGGTGACCTCGGCCTGGATCTGCTCGCCGTGGTGGTCGGCCGGACCGCCGAGCGCGTTCGGCGGCGCGGTCCACCGGACGTCGAGGTCGCCGGTGCGGCCGGTCCAGATGTGGGGGCGGCCGTCCACGCGACGGACCGAGGTGAACGGCGCCTGGTCGTGGTCGGCCCGGGGGCGGAGCAGCAGGTCGAGCCGTGCGTCGCCGTCGGTCACCTCCACCCGGTGCAGGAGCACGACCCGGTCGGCTGAACCGGGGAACGCGAGAGCCTGGTCGCACCGGATGACCCCATGGGTCGTGACCCAGCGGCTCCGCCACACGAGGCTGCCCGGCTCGTAGCTGCCGCCCCAGACGAAGCGATCGTGCGGCCGGACCAGGTACACGCCCGACCCGCCGACGAGCTCGCTGCACACGGATCCGTCGGCCCACCCGGGCGCGCACAGCCACGCCACCTCCCCGCTCGGGCCGACGACCGCGCCCCGCTCGCCGTCGGCCAGCAGCGCGTACTCGCGCAACACGTGGACCGGGGCGCTCATCGGCGGGGGCGGCGGTACCGGTCCACGGCGGTGCGCCCTGCGGCGCGGAAGACAGTCGCCGCGGTGTTCGGAAGCGACCGCAGGAAGCCCGGATCGGCCATGCCCTTCGCCGTCTTGCCGAACTCACCGTACGGGCCGTGGTCGGCGGTGTCGTCGACCGGCGCGCGGAGGTTGGATCGGCGGTCCGGTTGCAACGGCTGGTCGGTGAGCTGGCTCTCCCATGCCCCGAGCGCGGCGTACTGGTTCCCGTAGCCGGGCACGAGCTCGCCTGCGAACACGAGGATGCGGTTCCACGCGCCGAGCACGGAGGCCCGCCGGCCGTTCAGCGCGATCTTCACGATGCGCTCCGCGGCGACCTCGGGTTGATACGTCGGCGGAACGGGCTTCGGGTGCTTGTCGAGGGTCGTCTGGCACCAGTCGAACTGCGGGGTGTTCACCGCGGGCAGGTGGACCATGCTCAGCCGCACCGCGCTGCGTTCGTGGCTCAGCTCGGCCCGCACCGACTCGAAGTAGCCGCGGCACGCGAACTTCGACGCGCAGTAGGCGGACTGCAGCGGGATCCCGATGAAGGCGAGCGCAGAGCCGACGTTCACGATCGAGCCGCGGTCGCGTGGCTTCATGCGGGCGAGCGCGACCTGCGTGCCCCAGACCTGGCCGAGGAACGTGACCTCGACCGCCCGCTGGAAGTCGTCGGGCGTGACGTCCCAGCTCGGCGCGAAGACGGTGGTCATGGCGTCGTTGATCCAGAGGTCGATGGGTCCGAGCTCGGCCTCGATCGCCGCGGCCGCCCGCTCGACCTGGCCGAAGTCGGCGACGTCGGTCTCGACCGCCATTCCTCGCCGGCCGCACCGCTCGACGTCGGCGACGGCCCCGTCGAGGCCGGCCCGGCCCCGGGCGAGCACACCGACGTCCCATCCCTTGCCGGCGAGCTCTCGGACCACCGCCCGGCCCACGCCTGCTGAACCGCCCGTGACGACCGCGACGCTCATCGGCGCAACCGCCCGCTCCGCTGCAGCGCTCCCCGGACGATCTCCGCGAAGTGGTGGCTCTCGGTGCCGGCGAGGTCGGCCAGCTGCGTGCGGCAGCTGAACCCGTCGGTCATCACCATCGTGTCGCTCCCCGCTTCCTTGATCTTGGGCAGGAACTTGCGCTCGGCCACCGCGACCGAGACGTCGTACTTATCCGCTTCGAACCCGAAGGAACCGGCGAGGCCGCAGCACCCGGCCTCGGTCTGCTCGACCTGGATGCCGAGCGCGCCGAGCACCTTCCGCTCGCAGTCGGTCCCGATCACCGCGCTCTGGTGGCAGTGCGGGTGCAGCAGCACCTTGCCATCCGTCTGCGGAAGGTCGAGATCGTCGATGTGGTGGGCGAGGAGCTCACCGAGGCTGAAGCACTGGTCCGCCACCCGTTGCGCGTCCATGTCGTGGGGGAACATCGCGAGGAGCTCGTCCCGGAAGACCGCCAGGCAGCTCGGCTCGAGCACCACGATCGGCGTGCCCGCCCGAGCCTCCTCGCGCAGGTAGTCCAGGATCGCGTGCAGCCAGCGCCTGGCCAGGTGCAGCATCCCGTAGTCGTAGAGCGGCCGTCCGCAGCAGCGCGGCCGCGATGGGAGCGCCACCTCCCATCCGAGCGTCTGCAGGATCTCCGACGCGGCCACCCCGACATCGGGATGGAAGTGGTTGGTGAACGTGTCGGGCCACAGGATCACCCGGCCTCGTGGGCTCGGCGCATCGCTGGACGGGCCGGTCAGCTGCTCGACCAAGGTCTGGCCGGCGAAGCGGGGGACCGGGCGCTCGTGTGCAAGCCCGGCGACTCCCATCAGTGGCCGGTGCAGCAGCCGGTTCGACCCGAGCGCGTTGACGAGCCGCGGAGCCTTCGACGCGGCCCGCGCCCACCATGCGATCAGCCCCATCGCGTAGGCGGGCCGCGGCCGCATCCGACCTTTGTAGTGGTGCGACATGAACTCGGCCTTGTAGGTCGCCATGTCCACGTTGACCGGGCAGTCGCTCTTGCACCCCTTGCAGGCGAGGCACAGGTCGAGCGACTCCTTGACGCCTTCGGAGCGCCAGCCGTCGATCTCCTCGCCGTTCATCATCTCGAACAGAAGCCGCGCCCGGCCCCGGGTCGAGTGCTCCTCCTCGAGCGTGACCATGTAGCTCGGGCACATCGTCCCGCCGTCGGTCCGCCGGCACTTGCCGACGCCGACGCAGCGGTTGGTGGCCCGCGCGAACGACCCGTCGTCCTCGGGCCACGAGAAGGTCGTCTTCACCGGTCGCGGCTGGTGGTCGACACCCAGCCGCAGGTGCTGGTCCGGTCGGGCCGCGTGGACGACCTTGCCGGGGTTCATGCGGTTGCCGGGGTCCCAGGCGTGCTTGAACTCGCCGAAGGCCTGCACGAGATCCTCGCCGAACATCTTCGGGAGGTACGCGGCCCGTTGCTGCCCGTCGCCGTGCTCGCCCGACAGGGAGCCGCCGTAGGAGATGACGAGGTCGGCGGCTTCCTCCAGGAAGGCCTTGTAGTTGGCGACGCCACCCGCGCTCGTGAGGTCGAAGCTGATGCGCGAGTGCACGCAGCCCTGGCCGAAGTGGCCGTACAGCGCGCCGTCCACGTCGTGGCTCTTGTACAGCTGCTTGAGGTCCCGCAGGTAGGCGCCGAGCTTCTCGGGCGGCACCGCCGAGTCCTCCCACCCGGGCCCCCCGTCGGGCTTGGCCGGGATGCGCGCCGTCGCGCCGAGCCCGGACTCGCGGATCTCCCACACCCGGTGGGACTGCTCCTCGTCGTCGTACAGGCGGCTCGTCGGGCCGTCGTCGCCGAGCCGCTCGATCAGCGCCTTGGCCTTCGCGTCGGCTTCCTCCTTGGTGTCGCCGCCGTACTCGACCAGCAGCCACCCCTGCCCCTTGGGGAGCAGCTCGAGGTCGGCCGGGTGCATCCGCTTCTCCTGGATGTCGGTGACCAGCTGCTCGTCGAACCCCTCGAGACCGATCGGGCCGCTTTCCATCACCTCCGTGATGTGGTCGGCCGCCTGGTAGACGTCGGGGTAGCCGAGCACGAGCGTCGTGCGCTCCGGAGGGTCGGGCACGAGCCGGACGGTCGCGGTGAGCACGGTCGCGCACGTGCCCTCGGTGCCGACGACTGCGCGCGCGACGTGGAAGCCGTTCTCGGGCAGCAGCTCGTCGAGGTTGTAGCCAGACACGCGACGCGGGATGTCCGGGTAGCGCTCACGGACGCGGTCGCCGTAGCGGTCGCGGATCGAGCGGAGGTCGGCGTAGATCTGGCCGCGGCGCCCGCCGTCGGCGATCACCGACGCGAGCTCCTCGTCGGACGTCGGGCCCACCCGCATCCGCACGCCGTCGTAGGTGACGATGTCGAGCTCCTCGACGTTGTCCGATGTGCGTCCGGCCATCACCGAGTGGACGCCGCAGGAGTTGTTGCCGATCATCCCGCCGAGCGTGCAGTGATCGTGGGTCGAGGGATCGGGCCCGAAGGTCAGGCCCAGTGGCCGAACTGCGTCCCGCAGCTGGTCGAGGACGACACCGGGCTCGACGACCGCGATGCGCCGGTCCGGGTCGACCTCCACGATCTTCCGGAGGTACTTCGAGCAGTCGAGGATGACCGCGACGTTGCAGGTCTGGCCGGCCAGGCTCGTGCCGCCGCCCCGGTTGGTGATCGGGACGTCGTGGCGTGCGCACACCTCGACCGCCTTGGCGAGGGCATCGGTCGTCCGCGGCACCACCACGCCGATGGGTACCCGGCGGAAGTTCGAGGCGTCGGTGCTGTAGGCACCCCGACTTCCGGCGTCGAAGCGGATCTCGGCGTCGACCTCCCGTTCGAGGTCGGCCTGGAGCTCGAGGTGGGCGGGACCCGGACGTCGGGTGATCGTGGGGACGAGGACGTCGGTCATGGCTCCTTCCAGCGGTTCGCAGTCGTGCGCAGCGCGATGCCGTGACCGTCGGTCGTCCGGTCCACGGCGATGGATCCGCCGGCCGCGCTCGGCGCGCCCTCGAAGAGCAGGCTCTCGATGCGAACGTGGTCGTGGAACCACTCGAGGTGCCGCAGGTTGGGACAAGCGGAGGCCACCGCGGTGTGGGCGGCCGGCGCACAGTGGGCGGAGACGTCCACGTGGTGCGCCCGCGCGAGTGCTGCTGCTGCGAGGAACCCGGTGATCCCGCCGCAGCGGGTGGCGTCGAGCTGGAGCACGTCGACCGCCTCGGCGGCGAGCATGCGTCGTGCGGCGTCGAGCCGGTCGATGTACTCGCCGGCCGCGATGGCGAGCCCGCCGGGTGCGCGCCCGCGCAGCAAGCGCAGACCGTCGAGATCCTCGGAGGTGAGCGGTTCCTCGAACCAGGTGATGCCAGCGCGCGCGTACTCCTCAGCCCACGCGGCGGCCTCGGCGCGCTGGTAGCCGCCGTTGGCGTCGACGTAGAGCGCGACGTCGCTGCCGGCAACCTCGCGCACGAGCTCGAGGCGGTGGCGGTCGGCGCGGGGATCGCGGCCGACCTTGATCTTGATCTGCGTCATCCCCTCCTTGACCCACCCGCGGGTCTGCTCCGCCAGGCGCGCGTCGCTCAGCGAGGTGAACCCGCCGCTGCCGTACACGGGGACCTCGTCGCGCACCGCACCGAGGAGGTCGACCAGCGAGCAACCGGCGACGCGAGCCTTCAGATCCCAGAGCGCGAGGTCGACCGCGCTGACCGCGTGCATCGCGATGCCGCCCGGCCCGACGTTGCGGCAGGCGAGCCCCATCTGCACCGCGGACCGCTCGACGTCGGCCACCGCGGTGCCGACGACCACGGGCGCCAGCATGTCCTCGACGACCCCGGCCACCGCTGCGGCCGAGTACGTCCACCCGAGGCCGGTGTGCCCTGCGCCGGAGGCCTGCACGACCACCGCGGTCGTCTTCGACCAGGTGAAGGTGCCGTCCTGCTCGGGGTCGTCGTCGGTGGGGACGACGTAGGCAGCGGCGGTGACGGACTCGACCGGAGCCGAGAGGGAGGCCCGCCGCCCGTTCAACGGTGGAGGAGCTCCTTCACCTTGCCCGCGAAGCCCTGCTGCACGATCTCGGCGGAGGCGGGGTCGCCGTGCGCGATCGCCTTCGCGAGCGCGAGCGCCTGCTTCAGCTCGACATGGGGTGGAAGGGGCGGCACCTCGGGATCGGTCACGACGTCGAGCACGAAGGGCCGGGTCGCGATGAGCGCCTCGTCCCACGCGGCGCCGACCTCGTCGGGCTGGTCGACGCGGCGGCCGCCGAGCCCGATGCTGCGCGCGTAGTCGGCGTAGGGGAACTCGGGGAGGTCCTGTGACGCCTCGAACTTCGGGTCGCCCGACATCGCCCGCTGCTCCCACGTGACCTGGTTGAGGTCGTTGTTGTGGACCACGAGCACCACCAGGCGCGGGTCGGGCCACTCCTGCCAGTACTTGGCCACCGTGATGAGCTCGTTGATGCCGTTCATCTGCATCGCGCCGTCACCGACGAGCGCGACGACCGGACGATTGGGGTTGGCCATCTTGGCGCCGAAGGCGTAGGGGAGGCCGGGGCCCATCGTGGCGAGCGTGCCGGACAGCGATCCGCGCATGCCGGGGCGCATCTTGATGTCGCGCGCGTACCAGTTGGCGGAGGAGCCGGAGTCCGACGTGATGATCACGTCGTCGGGCAGCCGAGGGGAGAGCTCCGAGAAGACGTGCTGCGGGTTGATCGGGTTCGCCGAGGTCGTGGCGCGGTCCTCGACGATCGCCCACCAACGCCGGACGTTGTCCTCGATCTCCTCACGCCAGGACCGGTCGTCCTTGCGCTGCAGGTGCGGGATGAGGGCGGCGAGCGTCGCCTTGCTGTCGCCCACCAGGCCGACCTCGATCGGGAACCGGAGACCGATCAGGCGGGGGTCGATGTCGATCTGCACCCCGCGGGCCTGGTCGTACGGCGGCATGAACTGCGAGTAGGGGAGGTTCGACCCGATCTGCAGGAACGTGTCGCAGCCCATCATCAGATCCCAGCTGGCCTTGGTGCCGAGCAGACCGATGCTGCCGGTGACCCACGGGAGATCGTCGGGCAGCACGTCCTTGCCGAGCAGCGCCTTCGCGACACCGGCGCCGAGGAGGTCGGCCACCTCGGCGACCTCGTCGGCCGCGTGACGAGCGCCCTGGCCGACCAGGATCGCCACCTTCGAGCCTGCATTCAGGATGTCCGCAGCGCGGCGGACCTCGGCGTCGTTCGCGACGAGCTCCGGCGGTGTCCAGCCGATGCTGCTCGGGACCATCTTGAACTCGTGGCCCGGCGGTGTGTACTCGAGCTCCTGCACGTCCGACGGGACGATGATGCAGGTGGGCGTGCGCTCGGACATCGCGGTGCGGATGGCCCGGTCGATGAGCATCGGGAACTGCTCGGGGACGGTCGCCATGTGCACGTACTCGTGCGCGACGTCCTTGAAGAGGGAGAGCAGGTCGATCTCCTGCTGGTAGTTGCCACCGATCGCGCTGCGCGCGGTCTGGCCGACGATCGCCAGCACCGGGACGTGGTCGAGCTTGGCGTCGTAGAGCCCGTTGAGGAGGTGGACCGCGCCCGGACCCGACGTCGCCATGCACACGCCGAGCCGACCGCTGAACTTCGAGTAGCCGACCGCCTCGAACGCGGCGAGCTCCTCGTGGCGGGCCTGCAGGAAGCGGGGGGTGTTGTCCGCTCTCCCGAAGGCGCCGATCAGGCCGTTGATCCCATCGCCCGGATAGCCGAAGACGACATCGATCCCCCAATCTCGCAACCGCTCGAGGATCTGATCGCTGACCATCTGAGCTGCCATGGGGCTCCTTCCCGATCGTCTGTCCGCCCTCTACCCAGGCGGGTGTCCGCACGTGCAGACGGGGTAGACCTGACGCCTACGATTCCCGCGGGGGCGACGGAGAAGAGGAACCATGGCCATTGACTCGCTCGAGGTCTGGGACGCCGACAACCACCTGTGCGAGCCGATCGACGCGTTCACCCGGCACCTGCCCGAGAAGTACCGGAACGCGATCCGCTACGTGGACGTGGACGGCCGGACGAAGATCGCCATCCGCGGGAAGATCAGCGAGTACGTCCCCAACCCGACCTTCGAGGTCATCGTGTCGCCCGGGGCGTGGGAGGGCTACTTCCGGGGTCGCAACCCCGAGGGCAAGACCATGCGCGAGCTGGCCAACCCGATCCGGTGCCCCGTGGAGTTCCGCGAGCCCGAGAAGCGGGTGCGGCTCCTCGACGAGCAGGGGCTGGCGGCAGCGATGATCTTCCCGTCGCTCGCGAGCCTGCTCGAGCAGCGGATGACCGACGACATCGAGCTCACCCACGCCGCCATCCACTCGTACAACCAGTGGATGCTCGACGACTGGACCTTCGACTACCAGGGCCGCCTGTTCCCGATCCCGATCGTCACGCTGCCCGACGTCGACAAGGCCGTGGCCGAGCTGGACTGGTGCGTCGAGCACGGCGCGAAGGCGGTGCTGGTCCGCCCGGCGCCGGTGCCGATGGCCAACGGCCGGACCACCTCGCCCGGCATCCCGCACTTCGACCCGTTCTGGCGGCGCACGCAGGAGCTCGGGATCCCCGTGATGATGCACGCGTCCGATTCGGGCTACGACCAGATCGCCGGCTGGTGGGCTGGTGACCAGGACGAGTACCTGCCGTTCGTGCCGTCCGCCTTCCGCAACGCGGTCAGCGACAGCCGGGCGATCCACGACACGATCTGCGCGCTGATCTGCCACGGGATGTGCACCCGCAACCCGGGCGTGCGCATCGGGCTCATCGAGAACGGCGCCTCGTGGCTCGGGCGGCTCTTCGACAACCTGTCGAACACGTACAAGAAGATGCCGGCGGAGTTCGCCGAGGATCCGATCGAGACGTTCCGACGGAGCTTCTGGGTGCACCCGTTCTACGAGGACGAGATCAAGATCGTCCGCGACCTCGTGCCGCAGGATCACATCCTCTTCGGCTCCGACTTCCCGCACGGCGAAGGGCTGGCGGTCCCGCTGTCGTTCCTCGACGACCTCGAGGGTTTCGATCAGGAGGCGGTCGACCGCATCATGGGCGGCAACCTGCGGGCGCTGCTCACCCCCCAGCCGGCGTAGCCGCCGTCAGGGGCGGCTGCGGGGGAGACCCAGGCGGCGCTCGGCGACGATGTCGCGGAGGATCTCGCTCGCGCCGCCGCGGATCGTCTCGACGATCGACTCCCGGTACTCCTGCTCGAGCTCACCGTCGAGCGCGACGCCGTCCGCGCCGCGCTGCAGCACACCGGACGGACCGAGCATGTCGATGACGTCGGCGCGGTTGCGCTTGTAGGCCTCCGTCGCGAAGAGCTTCGCCATCGAGCCCTCGACGCCCGGCACGCCACCGGTCTGGTACATCCACGTGACCCGAAGCGCGAGCAGGCGGGACACCTCCTCGTCGATGGCGATGCGGGCCAGGCGCTCCGGGACCGTCGGGTCGAAGGCACGGCCGGCGGCCCGCTGCTCGTTGACGAAGCCGGCGACGCGGTGGGCGAGCGTCGCGCTGCCCTGGCCCCGCAGGGTGTTGCCGCCCCGCTCGTGGACGAGCGCGACCCGCATGACCGACCAGCCCTCGTCCACGCCGCCGATGCGGGCCGAGTCGGACACCCGCACGTCGGAGTAGTAGGTGAAGTTGGTGCGCTGGCCGCCCAGCGTCTCGATCGGCTGCAGGTCGTACCCGTCGACTTCGGTCGGCACGAGGAAGAGCGTGAGCCCCCGGTGCTTCGGCTTGTCGGGGTCGGTCCGTGTGAGCAGGAACACGTGGGTGGAGGACTGGGCCGTGCTGGTGAAGGCCTTCTGGCCGTTGATCACCCACTCGTCGCCGTCGCGGATGGCCCGGGTCCTCGCGGCGGCGACGTCCGAACCCGAGTCGGGCTCGGTGTAGCCGAGGGCGATGATCACGTTGCCGGCGAGCGCGGCGGGCACGATCGCCTGCTTCTGCTCCTCGGTGGCCACCTCGAGGATCACCCGCAGGACGATGTGGGTGCTGCCCCAACCGTCGAGGAGGAGGCCCCTCGTCGACAGCGCGGCGACGACCGCTTCGCGGAACGCGACGGGGACGTCCGTCCCTCCGTACTCCCGCGGGTAGCCGGCACCGAGGATGCCGTCGCGGGCCATCAGCGCGTGCAGCTCCGGCTCGTGGTGGGTGCCGGTCGCCCGCTGCGCCTCGATCCACTCCTCGCGGAAGTTGGTCTCGACCCACTCGGCGGCCGCCTTGCGGTGCTCGGCGAAGTCGTCGGTGAAGGTGAAGTCCACGGCTAGCTCTCGACCCCGAGCAGGAGCGACGCCACCCGGCGGCGTTCAGCGTGCGGATCGCCGAGCGCGAGCGACCACGCCTTGGCCCGACGGAGGTAGAGCTGGATGTCGTACTCGAGGGTGAACCCGTAGCCCCCGTGGAACTGGAGGCTCTCCGAGCACGCCTGGTAGGCGGTCTCCGAGGCGAAGACGAAGGCCATCGACGCGAGCGCCGCGGCGTCGGGGTGATCCCCGTCGAGCGCCCACAGCGCCTCGTGCGCGAGGAGCTGGGCGCCTTCGATCCTGGTCGCGACCTCGGCCAGGCGGTGCTGCACCGACTGGAACCAGCCGACCAGCACCCCGAACGCCCGCCGCTGCTTGACGTAGTCGACGCCGAGCTCGAGCGCGCGCTGCGCGATGCCGATCTGGGCCATGGCCTGCAGTGCCCGCCACTCGTCGACCGCCCGGGCAAAGGACGTTGTGGCGGACTCGCCGGATGCGAGGACGGTCGCGTCGCAGGCGGCGAGGTCCCAGTCGGCTATCGGCGCGGTGCCGAGGTTGCTCGGCGACGGTCGGTCGTGGCGGCCGTCCCGCAGCGCGACGAACTCGTCGTCGCGGAGGGTCAGGACGACGTCGGCGACCGCGCCGGCCGGTACGAGGCGGGCGACGCCGTTCTCGGCAGGCATGAGGGTGATCGTCGGAACCGCGCCCTCGACGACGTCGCGGAGCAGATCGGTCGCGCCGCACCGGGCCAGCAGGTTCGTGGCCACGCTGGCCTCGACGAGCGGCACCGGGGCGACCGATCGGCCGACCTCGAGCGCACTGAGCCCGAGCTCCTCGAGCGATGCGCCCCCGCCACCGAGCTCAGCCGGAACCGCGATCGCCGGAAGACCCATTGCAACGACCTCGCGCCACAGCTCGGCGTCGAAGCCGAGCGGTTCGGCGGCCCGCACCCGCGCCGGTGGGCACTCCTTCTCCATGAACGAGCGCAGATGGTCGGCGAGCGCCTGCTGCTCGTCGGCCAGTGCGAGATCCACGTCCTGACCTTACGGGTGGGCGCCGATCCGGGCTGTCACGATGAACCGATGGCTCTCACCGAAGCGCAGCTCAACCGGGCGACGCTCGCCCGCCAGGTGCTGCTCGGGCGCGAGCAGCTGAGCGTGACCGAGGCGGTCGCGCGGGTCGTCGCGCTGCAGGCGCAGGAGCCGCCGTCGCCGTACGTCGCGCTGTGGAACCGACTCGAGGGGTTCGACGGTGGCGGGCTCGACGAGGCCTTCGCGACTCGGTCGGTCGTGAAGGCGACGAGCATCCGGATCACGCTCCACGCGGTCACGGCGGGCGACTACCCGGCGTTCCACTCGGCGATGGTCCCGTACCTCCGGGCGGCGCGCCTGCACGACAAGCGCTACACGTCCGAGGGGCTGACCGTCGACGACGCGGACGCGCTCCTGTCGCAGCTGCTCGACCTGTTGGCCGAGCCGCGCGACAAGCCGGAGATCGAGGCGTTCTGCGGCCCGTCGCGGATGTGGTGGGCACTGCGCACGTTCGCGCCCCTGTGGCACGTGCCGACCGGCGGGCCGTGGTCGTTCGGCCCGAAGGCGTCGTACGTCGCGTCCGGCGCCGTGCCGAACGGCGACGTCGATGCGGGTCGAGCCACCCTCGTCCACCGCTACCTGGAGGGCTTCGGACCGGCGAGCGCCGCCGACATCGGCACGTTCACGATGCTGCGCCAGCCCCCGGTGCAGCAGGCGCTGCAGGACCTCGAGGGGCGGATCGTCGAGCTCGAAGGGCCGGCCGGGGTGGTGCTGTACGACGTGCCGGGCGGTGTGGTGCCGCCGGCCCGGACGAAGGCGCCACCGCGACTGCTCGGCATGTGGGACAACGTGCTCCTGGCCTACGCGGACCGCAGCCGGATCATCCCCGACGACTACCGCCCGCTCGTCATCCGTCGCAACGGCGACGTGCTCCCGACCCTCCTCGTGGACGGGCACGTCGCCGGCGTGTGGCGGGCCGTCGCCGACGTGGTCGAGGTGAGCGCCTTCCACGACCTGCCCGCGGCGACGTGGACGGCGATCGGGAAGGAGGCGCGGGCGCTCGCCACCTTCCTGGCTGCCCGCGACCCCTCGCCCTACAAGCGCTACGCCCACTGGTGGGAGGGTCTGCTCGCTGCACAGGTCCGCCGCTTCGGTTGAGCCGGTTCTATGCGGTCCAGTCGTTCGGCCGGGCCATGATCATCCAGAGGTGCCCGTCGGGGTCGACGACTTGGGCGGCGAAGGCGTTCCACTCCTGCTGCGAGGGCTCGTAGACGGGGTTGCTCCGGTGGCGGGGCAGCGGGCCGAGGCTGAGCGAGGCATCATCGGTTGTGGCTTCGCCGGCCCGATACGACGACATCGCGGAGTGGTACGAGGGGTGGGTCCGTGATCAGGGCGAAGGGCTGATCGCCGACGTCATCGGGGACCTGGGACTGCGGCTGCCGGGATCCCGGGTACTCGATGTCGCTTGTGGTCACGGCCGTGCCTCGAGGGCTCTCGCCCGGCGCGGTGGGCACGTTGTGGGCGTCGATCTCTCGAGCCGGCTGATCGAAGCGGCGAAGAAGGTTGCCGCTGCCGACCGCGAGCCGATCCGCTTCGAGGTCGCCGATGTGGCCGACGTCGACCGATGGTGGGACGGCGTGGCCTTCGACGGTGCCGTGTGCGAGATGGCCGTCATGGACATCGACAACCTCACAGCTGTCGTCACCGGCGGCGCCTCAGTCGTCCGTCCTGGCGGCTGGCTGGTGATCTCGATGGTTCATCCGTGCTTCCGCGGAGGCGAGTCGGGCCTCTCGAGCTGGCCGGCGGATCGGTCCTACTTCGACGAGGGGCTTTCCAGCACAGTGGGATCCGAAGCTTGGAATTCACGTGACTTGAAGTCGCGGC
>JADMIO011430616.1_pt1 | contig 15246 bp, 10 predicted proteins | sample 8958161 | NCBI WGS metagenome assembly JADMIO01 (sample SAMN16585339, study PRJNA669376) | soil metagenome | isolation source: Crop rotation soil | place: USA: Cullars Rotation, Alabama | collected 2011 | reverse complement strand
CCCCGCCGCCCTCGGCGGTGTCGGGCACACCGGCGGTTCGACGATCGTGGACGTCAAAGTCGATCCGGCGGGCTCGCTGTATTTCCTGCAGCGCAGCGGTTCACAGGGTGTTCGCGTGATCCGCACCGTCAATCCGCAGGTGATTTCCAATGACTTCTTCTACGACGGCGTGAACCTGCCGAACGCGCCGCATCGCGTGCAGTTCAAGTTCACCAACAACGTCGGCGCGAGCCTGCAGCCGGGCGATCTGACGCTGCTGAAAAATGGTGTGGCGGTTGATTCGTCGAACATCGCCGTGTCATTCAACACCGCGACGAACACCGCGACGTTTACGTTCCCCGGCTTCCCCAACGGCGTGCTGCCGGACGGGCAATACACCGCGACGCTCAACGGCACGTCCGTGAGCGATCCGGAAGGCGATCCGCTGCTGAGCAGCAGCACCGCGACGTTCTTCGTCTACGCCGGCGATGCCGACCACAACGGCGTGATCAACTTCGACGACTACGCGCTCATCGACAACGGCTTCAACAACGGCTTCAGCGGCTTCAGCAACGGCGACTTCGATTACAACGGCGTGGTGAACTTCGACGACTACTCGATCATCGACAACGCGTTCAACACGCAGGATCGTCACAGCGGTGATGATCGCGACGGAGGTTTCCAGCTTCCGACGGATTAGGCGGAGTTCGCGCGATGCGATCGTTCGCGACGGCGCGCGCACACACACCAGAACATTGGGCAGCACGACGCGTCACACGCGCGTCGTGCTGCTTGCCATTCTCATCGCACGCTCATTTATTGAATTCCGCTTGGTAATCAGGCAAGTAACCATTAAGTTACCGCCATGCGTCGCGCGCAACGCGCGGGCTGCGGCGCAACCGGGTTAATCCGCTATTCCTTCGATTCGGGAGTTTCATGTCACGATCTTCTCGTCGTCGCGACGTCGTACGGTCTCAGTCCACCCATGCGAAATTCGAAGCGCTTGAATCGCGCCGACTGCTTTGCGCCGAGCACCTGTTCATGGACGACCCGATCGAACTGCGACCCGATTTGATCGGCGCGCCGCCCCAATCGCGCGCTGCAGCGGACCCCGCTGACATCGTTTGGGTGAACCGCGGAACCGCCACCGCGGCCGGTGCGGGTGATACCGATCTGTTCGGCGCGCGCTTCGGCACGAGCGCGCCGCTGGCGCGCGCGGTCGTCGATGCGGTCATCGTCGCGTTCGAACGCATGGTCGGCAGCTTCAACTATTCGCTGGCCGGGCAGACGTACAGCATGTCGCTGTCGATGAACACGTCCGGCAGCGGCTTCGGCGCCAGCGCCGGCATCAGCACGACGCTCAGCGGCAAGCCGAAATCCGGTTCGGTCACCATGGGCGGCGGCAACGGCAGCGCGGACGCCAACGACGACAACGGCTGGTTCCTCGACCCCACGCCATTCGACTCCAGCGAATTTCTCGGCAACATCGTCAATGCGTTCAGCGCCGACGCGCACGCGGGCAGCCCCGCGTCCGGCAAGCGCGACTTCTACACGGTCGTTGCAGCCGAGATGACGCATTGCATGGGCATGAGCAGCTTCAACCCGCCGGGATGGTCCACCTGGCTGACGAACACCGGTGTGCCCGACACCGCCGAGGGCGGCGGGGTCGGCAAATTCTGGGTCTTCAACGGCCCGAGCATCAAGCATCTGCTGACGAGCAACAACGGCGGACCCGGTGGACAGGAACGACCCATCGCCGTTCACGGCGCCGGCCCAAACGTCGCCGTTCCATTCGGCGGCGAGACGTACTTCGGTGCGCAGGATCACGGCAACGCCGTTTATGAGATTTCGCGCCGCTATAACGTCAACAAGGTGTTCTCGCTGATGTACAAGGACGCGTTCGATTACTCGACCGTCAACCCGGCCAAGTGGGGCACGTATTACAGCGTGCTGAACGAGACGAGCAAGCTCGTCACCGTGCGCGGTGGGACGGGCACGAACGACGACACCATCAGCATCTCGCGCAGCGGCAACACGATCTCGGTCAGCGTCGATCCCACGGTCGATGTGGCCGGCACGGGCGAACTCGCCGGCAACGGCAATCTGCCTGCGTGGGTGACGGAGTACGACATCAGCCAGATCAGCTCGATTACGATTGATGCGGGTGCCGGCAATGACTCGGTCACGATCGCCAGCGACATCGGCGTGCCCATTTCGATCAACGGCAACACCGGCACAGACACGATCACCGTCAACGAGGCCGCCGCACCCGCGACGATCGTCAATAGCGCCGGCGACGACATCGTTAACGTCAACATCGACAACGTCGGCGCAGCCGAGGTGCGATTCAACAGCACGATGACGCTCGGCGCGCTGAACGTCGGCAACGGCGGGCTCGCGAATATGCTCGTCGATGGGACGCGCGCGCTCATCACGAAAGCGGTCAGCGTGAACGGCACGGGCAAGATCGACCTGAACAACAACGACATGATCGTCGATTACAGCGGCGCGACCGCGCTCCCGCTGGTCCAGCAGCTCATCCAGGTCGCCCGTGCCGGCGGCGCGTGGTCGGCCGGCGGGATCACGTCCACCAGCGCGAGGAACGCCAACCCGCAGAACACGACGCTCGGCGCGCTCGAAGCGGCCGATTTCAAGTCGATCTACGGCGCCGGCGCGACGTTTGCGAACCAGACGATCGACACGACGGCCGTGCTCGTGAAATACACCTACTACGGCGACGCCGACTACAACGGCGTGGTGAACTTCGACGACTACAGCCGAACCGATGCGGGCTTCAACCAAGGCAAGTCCGGTTGGATCAACGGCGACTTCGACCTCAACGGCGTCGTGAATTTCGACGATTACTCGCTCATCGACTTGGCGTTCAACACGCAAGGTGCGGCGTTGCGGCCAGGCGTGCTCGCGGCGCCGGGCAAGTCGCTGCGCAGCGGGTTGCGGATCTGATCCGTTGGTCGCGTGATCGACCGCTTCAAGCAGAAGCCGCCCGCGCCCGCGCGGCGATCTGCGCGACCGTCAGCCACAGTGCGATCGCCAACGCTGCGGACCACTTCGTCAACTCCATCAAGTCGCCGATGGCGATGATCGGCGGCAGCATCGGGCGCGGCAGGTTCACGATCGCGCTCACCAGCGCTGGCGGCCAGAAGTACCACTGGTATTGAAAAAGGCCCGGGTTCGACACGGGAAAAGTAATGCCTGGAACGCCGAGGAAATATCGGGCGACCTGCGACAGGTGCATGATCGCGAACAACGCCAGCGGCGCAAGCACGATCACCGTATAGCGCTTTGGTCCACTGCGTTGCAGCGCGTCGAATAAGCGCACACAGCCCAGCAATATTGCGATCGAAGAAGACGCCACCAGAATGGCGCCGGCACGTTCCATCGGCTGCGGTCCGTACTGAAGGTAACTCGAGCCGAGCTGGACCAAGAGTCGTGTCACGCCCGGCTGATATCCACGCGGCATCGAGTGGAATACCGCGGCGATGCCGACCATCACCAGCGCAATGATGAAGAAGACTTGCGCCGCGCTGAGGAACATCACGACGTACGTGCACAGCACGCCCCAGCGCCGCGTCCAGTCGAGCTTGTGCGGCCGACGTTCGCGCTCGCGCGCGAACAGCAGCACGATACCGATGCAGAACACGATCGGCTGATAGACGCGCACCTGGCGTTCGGCCAACAGCGTCTCGTCCAGCGTGCGCACGGTTGCGGGGAAATGAAACACGTTCGGTACGCTTACGCGTGCATCCCAGCCGAACGTCTGCAGCACATCGACCAGCGGCACGAGCAGCAGCACCCACACGCCGATCAGCATGCGCCGACGCCAGTCACGCCAGGGCCGCTCGCGCGGGATGGCCGCCATCCGTCGCGCTTCGGCGACCGATGCGCCGCACTCCGGGCACGTCCCGTCCGGCGGGTGTGCGCGCAGGTCGTAGCCACAGCAGTGGCAGGGGAGATCAGCGGTCGCGGCGTCATCGATCATTGCGTATCGACTCATCGACGCACACGGGCGGAAGCGGACACTTCAATCGATCCAACCAGCGTTCCGGCCGGTGGTTGGGCCGACCGCGCTCGGGCGGAGCAGATTCCGGCCGACAGGTGCGATTTGCTCGCATAAAATGATCGGGGCGCCATGCGCGGCGGCGGTTGAAAACGAACCCAATCCGGACGAGGGCAACGTCGGTCGGGTGGCTCGAACATCGTTCCTGTCATTTGACGGGGCATCAGAGACAATTCGAAATTGAGCAAAACGAACCCACCGAAGGCTGGCATGGATCAAACAAGCAAAACACAAAACGAACCCAATCCACCTCAATGAACATCAGAAAACGCGAGGCCGATGGTAGAAGGCGCTGCCCAGCCAAGTCCGTACAATGAAGCGAAGTGCTGCAAAACGCCGTCAAAAACCCGCTTTGAAATTTCAGAAATTATTCTTGAGTTCCTTCCCGAGATTGCTACCTTGCTCGCATGGCCGCTCGACGCACGGCGAAATCTGATGGCAGTGGCGCGACGCTGGTCACGGCGTCCGTGCCGTCGCGGCAGTTTCGCGGCGAGGTGGGCATCGGTATCGTCAATGTCCGGCGACGATTGGGAGCGATCGTCGAATCGGTCTGCGGCGGCACACCGCGGGCGCAGGACATCACCGATCGCTTCGGCGTCTATCGCAAGCTCGGGTGGCAGATCTGGAACGTCGTCTACGCCGACGACGCGCTGGCGGCGATCAAGCATCTGCCAAACCCGCGCACCTTGAAGGTGTGGCACGAGGCCGCCCGAAAGAAGGGCGTTCGCGAGGATCTGCTCGACAAGCTCGACGATGCGATCGCGCAGTTCCGCAAGTCGGCCGACGAGCATGCGGGCGACCGCGAGATGCTCGAACTGCTCGTCGAGAGCAACAACGAAAACCTCGACGAGGCTTCGACGATCCGCTGGCGAAAGCAGTCGTTCGCGGGCAACAGCTTCACGTGGGGCGTGCGCGCCAAGTGCATGCTCGCGAGCGCGTTCATCTTTCCGTCCGACGGGCGCGAGGGATATTTCGACATGGTGCGCATCCAGGGTCTGATGGGCCTGATGCGCACGCGGCCGAACGTGCGTTGGCCGTTCGCGCAACTGTTGATTCGGGATGGCGAAGGCAAAAAGCACTCGTTTGCGCGCGTGCCGCTCGTCGAGAGCGCGGCTGTTCGTGAGACGGGTGTGCCGCTGGTCGAAGAGTTCTGCTCGAAGCCGTTGCCGCGCGTGCAGCGTCGGCCGGGCAACATGGGGATGGTCGAAGACGAATTGCTGGCCGGTGAAGTCGGGCAGGTCGGCGCGATCGACTTGATCACCGCGGAAGTCCTGCGCAACGTCGCGCCCGCATGGCCGCAAAATCCCGGCGAGATGGCGACGTTCGGTACCGGCGTTCGCACGCCGACCGAATTGTTGATCAGCGATCAGCTCGTTCACAAAGATTTGTTTCCGAACGTCGAACGTGAGCTGTGCGTGTTCGGCGAACTGATGACGCAACTCAGCCGCGATGAGCGCGATCGCATTCCGGTCCCGGAAAAGGTTCAACATCTCGGCAACGCCGCCGATGGGATCGCGACGGCGGAGATCGCGCGCTACAACGATTTGCTCGATCTGGTCTTCGAGAAGACCGGATTGAAGGCACAGGATTTCGAAGCGTACCGCGTGCGGATGCGATATCCGCCGCTGCCGGTTTCGGTGCTCGTGCGGCATCCGATGCCGATGAAAACGACCTGACGGTTCAGACGTGTTCTGCATGATCGAGGTGGCTACTTCGATCGACTTACTGCTATGGGAGAGTTTGCGATGTATATCAAAGTGATTCGCGGCCTCGCGTTGGCTGCTACGGTTTCGGTTGCGTCTGTCGCCTCGGTGTCGAGCGCGGCGGTGCAGTACAACATCACGGCTTTGGACTCGCCCGCGGGGACAACCGACGTGTACGTGACCGGCGTGAACAATGCCGGCCAGATGGTGGGATATACCGTTGATGGCGGCGGCGTCTCGCACGCCGCGCTGTGGGCGCCGAACGGCACGCACACGCCGCTGCAGGAATTGACGAACGCGGCCGGTCAATCCAGCGAAGCGTACCGCATCAACAACAACGGCCAGATCGTCGGCAAGAGCAAGTTCGATGCGAACTTCGTGCACGCCACGATTTGGAACGCGGGCGTGATTCAGGATATCGGCGTGCTGCCCGGCGCGGCCGGCGGTAGCTTCGCGCAGGACATCAACGATCAAGGCGTTGTCGCCGGATCATCCAACGCAACCCACGGCCAGCACGCGTTCACGTGGACGCCCGGCGGCGGGATGCGCGACTGGGGCAGCTTCAATCCGAATTCGAACACGAACTACGCCGGCTGGAACGCGATTAGCAACACCGGCGTGATGGCGGGAACGGCGTACGTGCTGTTCAGCCCGTTCAAGGCGTCGATGGCGCGGCCGGGCGATACGACGATCACCAACATCTCGCCGCAGGCGCAGTTCTCCACCGGCATGGCGCTGGCGATCAACAATCACGACGTCATCGTCGGATATCAGAATCCGAATTCCGGTAGCCCGCACCCGGCGATCTTCAACGGCGACGGCACGTGGCAGGACCTCGGCACGCTCGGGCTCGGCGAAGGCTGGGCGGAAGACATCAACGACAACGGCGTGATCGTCGGCCGAGTCATGGGCGAAGACGAAAATCAGAACTTCGTTCAGCGCGCGTTCGTCTACCAAAACGGCCAGCAGTACGAGTTGCTGTCGCTGTTGAACAACAACACGCCCGGCACCGGCGGCGGCTGGACGACGTTGTTCAGCGCATCGGGCCTGAACGACAACGGCGTGATCGTCGGCTCCGGCATGTACAACGGCGAGATTCGCGGCTTCATGGTCACGCCGACGCCAGAGCCGACGACGATCGGCGCGATCGGGCTGATCGGCGCGATGATGGCTGCTCGACGACGTCGAGCGTGAGACTCCGGGTTTCCCTTCCCAACTGCGCGACCGCGCGACTATCACTCGAGTCGCGCGGTCGCCTTATGCGCGAACTCACCGCGCGACAGGGTAGAGCGGCACGTTGGGTCCGTCCCGATTCTTTCGGGCACTACTCCAATGCAGCCGAATGTGCGATCCCTTGCTGCGATGCTCACTTGTGTATCTGATGATCCATCAGATGACACTGAAACTGAAGGTTCCGCCGCCGATCATCGCGGTCGTGACGGGCGTCGTGATGTGGGTGCTCGCGCGATTCTCGCCAAGCTTTACGCTCGCAGTTCCGGGATCGCACATAGCGGCCGGCGCGGTGCTGTTGATCGGGTTGATCGTCGCGATCAGCGGGGTGCTGGCGTTTCGAAAAGCGCAGACGACCATCAACCCGCTCAATCCATCAGCCGCTTCCGCGCTGGTCGATTTCGGGATCTATCGGCGGACACGCAATCCGATGTATCTCGGGCTGCTGTGCCTATTGGTTGCGTGGACGATCTGGCTGTCGAACCCGCTTGCCCTGCTGGGGCCGATCGCGTTCGTGCTGTACATGAACGCGTTCCAGATCGCGCCCGAGGAAACGGCGCTCTCCACGTTATTCGGCGAGCGATACGCCGAATACCAATCGCGCGTGCGACGATGGATCTGAGAGCAGAGCGAGGAAATGAAGGGGACGGGAGATAATATTTTCTCGGAGAAAATATTATCTCCCGTCCCCTTTATTTTCCTCATCGCGGGCCTTGGAGGAGGGGGACGACGGAGTCGTGCTTCTCACGTTGGGCCAACTCGAGAGGTGTCAGGCCATCGATGTCGCGGGCGGTGCGATCGGCGCCATGCTGTAGCAGAAGTAGAACCGCGCGAGCCTGGCCGGCGCGGGCGGCTTCGTGTAGCGGCGTGCCGCGACCTTCGGAAATGTTGACCAGCGTTGGATCCGCCTGCAGCTGTTTCTCGATCACGTGCACGATGCCCCAACTCGCGGCCACGCAGATGCCGAACGCTCGCGCGGTGCACTGGTAGATCGGATCGCGCCACTGCGGGTCGGCACCGGCGGCGATCAGTAGCTCGGCGACTTTCGGTTCATAACCGAAGTACGACCAGTGCAGCGGCGGGGCGCCCAGGAACGCCTTGAACATCACATCCACATCGTGCGACAACAATTCCCGCACCGCTGCGACGTGGCCGTTCCTGCTTGCGAGGTACAGCGCATCGGACGTGATTTCCCGAGCCGTTGCCGGTGGGACTGGCATTCGCTGCCCGGCAGAGTTCCATCGGCTGCTGCCGGTCTTGCTCGCGTTCGGCTTCAGATTGCCGGCGTCGTCGAAGAACGCGCGGATGCGCGCGACGTCGCCCAGCCCTGCGGCGCAGAACAGATCCGGCTCGACACCGCCGCGCACGAGCGCGTCGGCGGCGTGGAACGATCTGACGGTCAGCGCCCACGAGAGCGACGTGTGCCCACTCTCGCCATACCGCTCATCGATCCGCGAGCCGCGTTCCATCAGGATCCGCGTCATCGCCCGATCGTCATTCTCAACGGCGAGGTTGAGCGCGGTTTGGCCGTGCTCGTTTTTCAGGAGGACCAGTTGCGGAAATTCGGCGAGCAATCGTTCGAACCGTTCGCGATCACCCGCGCGGATCGATTCGAAGAAGGCCGGCACCTGCGCAGCCGCGCTGCTGACGTGCTTGTTCAACGCTCGCCAACTGCTGAAACCGTGCTCGCGCGCGATCGTCAATTGCGCGTCAGCCAGCTTCGCGTTTGGATCGGTTTTCCGCAGCGCGTCGAGCCGTCGCTTGGCGGCTTTGCGATACCACTCGAGGTGAGGACGTTGCGGACCACGCGCGGATTGCGCTTCAGACATGGCGGACCTTCCTTCCGTTGGGCCCGAATGTCCGCGTGCTCGGGCAGAAAGAAGGCTGTGTTGTTCGATCGACGAAGCAGGCGGGAAAATCCCTTCACGCGGACCGTCGGCCACCTGATTTGGCCAACGGAAGGCTAATGGCTTCGAAGGCGCGATGCAATTTCAATTTTGGTTCGCTTCAGATACGGCCGAACTTGGGCAACTTGTGCCGCGTATCACCGTTCGTCCATTTGGTGCGCGCGCCCCGGCTGCGCAAACAATGAGAGTATGATGAAACCCCGCAATCTTGCGGCCGCCCATTGCAAATCAGGGCCGTTTTGTGGTACTTCTCGGTCATTCGGGGTGAGGGAGAAACCAGTTCGCCATTGGCATCCCGCAGGCTGCCTCAGGCATCTCCAAGTTAATCGTCGCATCGGTTGTCGGTTCCGCGCGCATCCGGTTTCCCGCGTGCGCGCCTGTCCTCACTATCTCCGCCTCGCGACTCGTGCGATGGCCGGCGATAGTCGAATCACGTTCGGAGGAACGCAATGCATCGTCGAGCTGCTGCCCGTCGCCAAGTCAATCGGTCGTCTTCACAGTCTTCACTGCTCACCGCGATCGAATCGCTGGAACAGCGTCAACTGCTTGCGGCAACGCCGACGATTGGCAAGGGTGGCAAGACTACCGCGCCCAGAGCGGACAACCCGCAGATCATCGACCACGGCGGGCTGGCGGATCCGATGTTCTATCAAATCGGCAATCGCTGGTCGTCCACCGCGAGTGGCGGCACCGGTACGACCGGCAGCGGCATCACGCTCACGTGGAGCTTCGTCCCAGACGGCACGACGTTAACCAACGGCAACGGCGAAGGCGCGACGCCCAGCATTCTCCAGGCGCAGCTCAACGCGAAGTATGGCAACCAAACCGTTTGGCAGCCGCTGTTCCAGGCGGCGTTTGATTCCTGGAGCGCGGTCAGCGGCATCACCTACGTCTACGAACCGAACGACGACGGCTTGATCATGAACAACGGCGTGCCCGGTGTCCTGGGCACGCGGGGTGACGTGCGCATCGGCGGGCACCACATCGACGGCACGTCAAACGTGCTGGCGTACAACTATTTCCCGAACTTCGGTGACATGACGCTGGACACCGACGAGTTCCTGCCCGGCGGATTCTTCACGAGCACCGCGAACAACTCGCGCGGGCTGCGAAACGTCACCGCGCACGAGCACGGTCACGGCTTGGGCTTTAATCACGTTGATCCGACGAACGGCACGAAGCTGATGGAAGCGTTCGCGAACAACGGCTTCGACATGGTGCAGTTCGACGACATGCTCGCCGTCCAGCGAAACTACGGCGACTTCTACGAGAAGGGCGCCGGCAACAACATCCCGGCCAACGCGGTCAATCGTGGCACGCTGAACAACGGCTCGCAGTTGCTCGAGAAGCTGGCCGTCTCGACGACCAGCGATCAGGACTGGTTCAAGTTCCACTTCGATTCCTCGCACAACCTGAGCGTCAACGTTCAACCGTTCGGGCCGACGTACCAGCAAGGCCCGCAGGGCGGCTCGGTCAGCTTGTTCAACGCGAGCGCGCAGTCGAACCTGCAGGTCGCACTGTTCGCGTCCGATGGCACGACTCAGCTTGCCCTGGTGAACACGAACGGCGTCGGTTTCGGCGAAATCATCAACGGCTTGAACCTCACGTCCGGCGATTACTTCATTCGAGTCAATGACGCGCCCGGCTCGACGAACGCCGTGCAGTCATACACGCTGACGACGACCGTCGGCGACCCGCAGGCGACGGCGCTGATCACCGCGGTTTCTCCCGATCCGCGCACGACGACCGTGTCGTCGATCGCGATTAACTTCAACGAGCCGGTCGATGGGTTTGACCTTGCTGACCTCACGCTCTCGCGCGACGGCTTCGCCGAATCGCTCGCGGGCGCCACGCTCACGACCGGCAACAACCAGAACTTCACGCTCGGCAACCTCGATGACCTGACGGGACACATCGGGCAGTACACGTTGACGCTCAACGCGACCGGCAGCGGCATCACGACGCAGGGCGGCGGCAACCCGTTCCTCACCAACGCCGTCGAATCGTGGATGATGCAGGCGCACGTCGGCACGGCCGCGGATGAAGTCATCCGCCTGGCGCCCAACGGCACCTTGACCGACGTGTTCGTCAACAACGACACCGCCACTCCGACTTATTCGTTCAACACGTCTGACGTGTCGATATGGAACGTCAACGGTGGGGCCGGCGATGACACCTTCGTCGTCGATTTCACCAACGGTTCGCCGCTGCCCAACGGGATCCCGGCTGGCGGCGCGAACTGGAACGGCGGCGCCGACGTGAACGGCGACTCCATCCGGGTGATCGGCGAACTGACGACCGACACGTTCCAGATGAGCGCCACCGCGATCACGCGATCCTCGCCGTTCGCACCGACCATCAACCTGGCCGCGAACGAGATTTTCGACGTGCGCAAGGGCGTGTACTCCGCGTTCAGCGATATCAACTCCGGCTTGATCGTCGGTGCGCAAACGACTGTCACGCTCAGTTCCAATCAGCACATGCGGTTCACCACGATCAACACGGGTGGCCTGGTGCGCTTGCCGTCGTCCGGATCGCGCCTGCTGGTGACCAACGCGCTGTCGATCAGCGGCACCGGCCGGCTCGATATCTTCAATAATCAGATGATCGTGAACTACAGCGGCGCCAGCCCGATGAATGCCGTTGAGGCCATGATCACCTCGGCGCGCAACGGCGGTTCGTGGACGGGAAGCGGCCTGATCTCGAGCAACGCGCGCAACGATGACCCGAAGAACACCGGCATCGGCGCGATCGAATCAACCGACTACTTCAGCGTCTACGGCGCAGGCGCCCCGTTCGCCGGCGAGAACATCGACGATACGGCGATCCTCCTGAAGTACACTTACTATGGTGACACCGACTTCAACGGCATCGTGAACTTCGACGACTACTCGCGCACCGATGCCGGATTTAACGGCAACAAGTCCGGTTGGTTTAACGGCGACTTCGATCTGAATGACACCGTCAACTTCGACGACTACAGCCTGATCGACCTGGCGTTCAACACGCAGGCCGAGTGACGCGCACGCGGGCCGCATATGATGACGGTGGAATGACGCGCGTCGATCGGTTGGGCGTGCCGAGCGCGGCTTGCTACGATGGATGACGTGAACGTTCGTCCGTGTCGTTCGCAGGAGTGTGTTCTTCCGATGACTCGCTCAAGCAAACTAGCCGTCGCATCGACCTTCGTGGCCGTGACCATCGTCGTGGCGGGCGTGGTGATCTGGCGGAGCTATTTCTACACGCCGCCGACGACGTTATCGTCGATGATCGCGCCGGCGGCGGCGTCAACGGTCGCGCAGTCGCGCGCGGCGCCGCCGGTCATGTTCAGCGCGCCGCCGTTTAAGGAATTCACTGATCAGACCGGCAAGCCGACCGGAAGCGATCATCTGAACGGCCGCGTGTGGATCGGCGATTTCATCTTCACGCACTGTGCCGGCAGTTGCCCGGCGGTGACGGCGAAGTTCGTCGAGTTGCAGAAGTCGCTGGTCGATCCCGATATCCGGTTCGTCTCGTTCAGCGTCGATCCCGAGCGCGATGACCCGAAGACGCTCAAAGCGTACGGCGATGAGCACAACAACGGCGACGCGCGTTGGATGCTGCTGCGTCCGCCGGATCGCAAGGCCGTCTTCAACGTCGCGCAGCGCATGGCGGCGATCGCGAAATCGACCGATGCGCACGACTCGATCCTGCACACCGACTTCTTCATCCTGATCGACCCGCAAGGCAAGGTGCGCGGCCTGTACGATAGCAAGAACGCCGACCAGGTCGAACGCTTGAAAGAAGACGCCCGCGTCCTCGTCCGCCAGCGCGCCGCGGACCAGGCGAAGTCGCAAGTCCCGCCGGAAAAGCCCAAGACGGCGAGCGCGAACTGAGCCCCGCGATTGTCACGCTGAGCGGCACTCGCGAAGCGGTTCGCTAGTTCGGATTCGCGTAGAACCAGTAGATCACTTGCTCGAAGCTCGTGCCCCAGATCTGCCAGCGGTTCTCGCTCTTGCGCCATTCGACGTGGCCGTCGCCGCAAAGGACGTTCATGCCGCGTGGTGAACCGTCAGGCAGTCGCTCGTGGTTCCACGCGACGATGTGAATCACGCCTTCGAAGTCGAGCGTCGCGCCCATGTAGTCGGTCGCGAGGATGCGGTCGCTGGTCAGCTTGCGATAGTCCGGCTTCGGGATCATCCACATCTGCTCGTCGAGCCAGAAGGGGTATTGGTAGTTGCCGCAGATCGTTCCGCTGTCGCGGTTCGGCCACCAATTTTCCGGATCGCGGCCAAGGGTGTTCGACGGGCAGTACAGGACGGTGCGATTACCCGAGCCGGCGTACTTCTCCATGAGCTCCGGCACGTTGGTCGGCATTTCCCACGAGCGGAAAACGTGCGGGTTGGTCATCGCGAGGAAGGTCCCGCCGAACTCATCAACGCGGATGGGCAGATGTTTGTAGTCGTTCACGTAGCGCGTGAGGCCGATGCCGATCTGACGAAGGTTCGATCCGCACTGGACGATCTTGGCGGCGGATCGCGCGCGCAAGACGGCCGGGATGAGAATGGAAATCAGGATCGCGATGATCCCAATCACGACGAGGAGTTCAACAAGCGTGAATGCGCGGCGACGGCGAAGCATGTGCGTTGGAATGGTAGGTGCGCGCGACTGAAGCAACGCGCGTCAAAGGCCCGGACGATGGCCGACGTGCATTCGCGCGTCTCGCTCGCGCGAGCGCGACGCTGCGCGGATCAACCGAACCCGGGCAGCTCGCTCACGCCGTCGGTGTGATCAGACGCCTGCATGCTGTCGCTAGGCGGCAGGCACGCGAGCATCGAACCGAGCACGCTTGCGCCGGCGGGCGTGGCGACAAATCCGAGAACGAGCGCGAACAGCCCGAGCGACAGGCGTCGTCCGAAGGTCATCTTCATGTGTAGCTCCGATTCGAGGGTTCCCGATGCCACCAGTACCCGCACCACTCTATAGAGATCGGCTCGACCTCACAAGCGCGGTGAGTCCAGAGAATCCGAATGGCAATCGAAAGCGCCAATATGGTCATCCACGTCGTATTCATCGAATTCTCATGAGAAGATAGACATCTGCCCGTCAGTTTCGGTGCGATGTGCGCGCTGGTATTCACCCCTGATTACCGGGCTCATGCGCGGCGCAACTGGGCAAATCCGAAAACTCGGAAAGTTCGGTTGCGACGCGACGTGCAGATTTGTAAAGTCTTTCCAATCGCGCGGGTTGGTGGGCTATGCATCTCTTTCGCGTATCCGGGCCGCGCGATCAGTGACCACACTCTACTTCCTACCCTCTTGGAGAGGAGCATCGTTCAATGTCTCGCAATCGCTGCACCCGCCGTCCGATCATGTCGTTCCAACAACAACTCGAATCGCTTGAATCGCGACGCCTATTGAGCGTTGGTGGCGGACCGATCCGCATCGATGTCGATACCAGCAAGCCAGTCATCGAGCTCGCGCCGGAGACGGTTGATCCGCGCACGGGCATCAGCCCACCGCACATGAGCGGTCGCGTTGCCGATCCGGCGGACATCATCTGGATCAACCGCGGCGCGGCCGACGGCTTCGACACGGTGTTCGGCACGCTCGCGGCAACTGCGCGCGGCGTGGTCGATGCGGTGATCCAGCGATACGAACAGATGATCGGCAGCTTCGATTATCCGAGCGCCGGGCAAACGTACAGCCTGACGCTCTCGATGGCGGGCGGCGGCGGCTTCGGCGCGTCGGCAAGCCTCGGCACGCAGCTCGGCGGCAAGCCGAAGAGCGGTTCGATCAGCATGCTGCGCGGCAACAGTCCCGCGAGCACGAACATCGATCACGGCTGGTTCCTCGATCCGACGCCGAACGATACCTCGGAGTTCAACGGCAACGCCACCAACGCGTTCATGCCGACCGCGTCGTCGGGCCCGGCGTTCAACAAGGGCGACTTCTACGGCGTCGTCGCATCGGAAATGACTCACTGCATGGGCCTGTTCGGCGCGTCGCTCGCGGGCTGGAGCGCACGCACGACCAACACCGGCATCAACGATACAGTGACCGGCGTCGGCCGCTACTGGGTCTTCCAAGGCCCGAGCATCAAGCACCTGGGCACCAGCGACAACGCCGGATCGCAGGACTTCGGCGCGTACATCCACTCGGCCGAAGGTCAGAGCAACATCAACTTCGGCGGCTTCTTCTGGCGCGGCGCCCAGGATCAAGGTAATGCGTTCTTCGACTTCAACGAACGCGCGATGATCAACAACACGTTCGCGCTGATGTTCAAGGATGCGTACGGATATCTCAGCGTCAACCCGGACCGGTTCGGCACGGCGTATTCGCAGTACAACGAGACCGCCGACACGCTGCTC
>JADMIO010846057.1_pt1 | contig 15247 bp, 12 predicted proteins | sample 8958161 | NCBI WGS metagenome assembly JADMIO01 (sample SAMN16585339, study PRJNA669376) | soil metagenome | isolation source: Crop rotation soil | place: USA: Cullars Rotation, Alabama | collected 2011 | reverse complement strand
CTTTCCCCTATGAGAGCTGGTTCGGCGCCGGCTCGCCGGTCGGGCTGGCCGCGGAAAGGGAATCGGCGCTGCGCATCGCAGCGCGCGACGGCACCGCGCGCCTGAGCCTCGGCGCCGCCGAAGCCGAGATCGTTGCCGCCGGCAGCCACTTCCGCTGGCTTTTCTCCCGCCCCCCCTCGGACGGGCTGGACGCGGAGGCGAAAAGGCTGATCACCGGCGGCGCGGGCGACCGGCTCGGCCAGGCGGGCGTGATGGCGGCGCTCGCCGATGCGGAGGGGAGGCTGATCGCCGCCAACCGCGCCTTCCTCGTTCGAGCGCTGGGCGAGGCGAGCGAGCCCGCGGGCGCCCTGCTCGGCGACCTGATCGGCGTCGGCGAGGACAATCGCTTCCACTTCCTGCACGAGGGCAAGGACGGCGGCGCGCTCCGCATCGTCCAGGTGCCGGTGACCGATTCCGACGCGCCGATCCTCTTCCTGCTGCTCGACGAGCAGGGCAGTGCGGGCGCGGGCGGCAGCAGCCTCAACGGGCTGCTCGACATCCTGCCGCTCGGCCTCGCGCTCGCCGACCGCGACGGCCGCTTCGTCTATCTGAACGCCGCCTTCCGCCGCGCCGCGGGCCTGTCGCAAAGCGCGACGCCGGCCTGGCCCAGCGACCTCGTCGTCGACGAGGACAAGGCGCCGGTCGCCGATTCGGTCCGCCGCTTCGCCCGCGGCCCCTCCATGTCGGGCGACATCGCGGTGCGCCTCAAGGCGCGGCCCGACGAGCCGGTCGCGCTCACCGTCGCCGGCGCGCGCGGGCTCGGCGACGCCGCCGTCCTCCTGTCGCTCAAGGACAATAGCGAGGAGGACCGGCTCAAGCGGCAGATCGCGCAGGCGACCAAGATGCAGGCGGTCGGCCAGCTCGCCGGCGGCGTCGCCCACGATTTCAACAATATCCTGACCGCGATCCTCGGCTATTGCGACCTCATGCTGATGCGCCACACGCCCGGCGACAGCGATTATGACGACATCCAGCAGATCCGCTCCAACTCGAACCGCGCCGCGAGCCTGACGCGGCAATTGCTCGCTTTCTCGCGCCAGCAGACGCTGCGGCCGCAAGTCCTCCAGCTTCCCGACATCATCGCCGAGGTCTCGACCCTGCTGAAGCGGCTGCTCGGCGAGACGGTGACGCTGCAGGTCAAGCACGGCCGTAATTTGGGCGCGGTGCGCGCGGATCCAGGCCAGCTCGAGCAGGTGATCGTCAACCTCGCCGTCAACGGCCGCGACGCGATGCTCGCCAAGGACCCCAATGCCGCCGGCACGCTGACCCTCCAGACCTATCCGGTCTCGGCGGACGACGTCCGGCGGATGGGGAGCGAGATATTGCCGATCGCCGATTATACGGCGCTGCGCGTCACCGACACCGGCACCGGCATCCCGCCGCACCTCCTGCCCAAGATCTTCGAGCCCTTCTTCACCACCAAGGAGGTGGGCAAGGGGACCGGCCTCGGCCTCTCCACCGTCTACGGCATCGTCAAGCAATCGGGCGGCTTCATCTTCGCCGAATCGAAGGAGGGGGAGGGGACGAGCTTCGTCATCTACCTCCCCGTCCACCGCACCGAGGCCGGCGCAGCGCCGCGCAAGGTCAAGGAGAAAGCCGGCGAGCTGTGGGGCTCGGGCACGATCCTGCTCGTCGAGGACGAGAGCACCGTCCGCGCGGTGGCGGAGCGGGCGCTGACCCGCCACGGCTATACCGTCCTCATCGCCGAGCACGGCGAGGCGGCGCTCGAGATCCTCGCCCGCGAGCCCGACATCGACCTGATGATCTCGGACGTGGTGATGCCGACCATGGACGGCCCCACCACCGCCCGCGAGGCGCGCAAGACCCACCCCGACCTGCCGATCCTGTTCATCTCAGGATATGCCGAGGAGCAGCTCCGCCAGTCGATCGACCTCGACCGGGTTCACTTCCTCGCCAAGCCCTTCTCGGTGCAGAAGCTGGCCGAGGCGGCAAGGGACGCGCTGCAGGGGAAGTAATTTTCCTCTTACGTCATCCCGGCGAATGCCGGGATCTCAGCTCGCTAAAGGCGCCGCGGCCAATCCGTACCAGATCCGGCGTTCGCCGGGATGACGGTAGGCGGCGGCGGTTCCCGAAGGTTCTCAATCCGCCGCCTGCCTCTCCAACACCTCGGCGTTGCTCGCGAGGCTGTGCAGATAGGCGTGCCGTTCGTCGCTGCCGGGCGGCAGCTTCGCCAGCCTGTGGCGCTGCGCCGAGGTCAGCTTGAACTTCGTGTAGCCGCGAGCCTTCAGGCAATGTTCGAGCGCGCTCTCCATGATGTCCCCGGCCTTGGCGAGCTGGCGCTGGGGCCCGATCAGCCGCATCACGCCCGGGCTCGCTCCGGCGCCGCCGACCGCGTCCGCGGCGGCGGCGGGATCGGCGGTGGGATCGACGAGCCCGCTGGGACCGGTGGTCGGGTCGTTCTCCATCATGCGCGAGCCGATGACGAAGGCCTTGGCGGGATCGGTGCCCGCAAGGTCGGTCGCGGCGGCGCTGTGGCCGCATTCGATCGCATCCTTGCGATACTCGACGAGCGAGACGCCCGCTTTCCCCCAGCTGATGCCGGCGCCGGGATTGACCAGCCTCGCGGCGGCGGCGGGGAAGGCGAGGGCGGTGACCAGGCAGGCGATGGGCAGGCAGGTGAGGGGGATCGAACGGCGCATGCTTGCTCCTTTCGTCCCCCGATAGCACAGCCTTTGCCGCCGCCGGAATATCCGCCGGCGCCGACCCCAAATAAGTGTTTCGGATCGCCGCTTCAGGCCTTAAGCGATCGCTCGTGACCGAAGCCCGCTCCGTCCTGATCGTCGAAGACGAACCGCTCATCTCGATGATGCTCGAGGATTTTCTCGATTCGCTCGGCCACGAGATCGCCGGCACGTGCGACAATCTTCGCGATGCCCTGGGACGGGTCGAGCAGGGCGGGTTCGACGTCGCGATTATCGACGTCAATCTGAACGGCCAGCAGGTCTGGCCGGTCGCGGACCGGCTGGCGGAGAAGGGCATACCCTATGTCCTCGCCACCGGCGGCCATATCGAGCCGCCGCCCGCCGCCCATGCCTCGGTGCCCGTGCTCTCCAAGCCCTATACGCTCGATGCGATCGAGCCGGTCCTCGCCGAGGCTTGCCGCGCCTGACGCGCCCTCCCGCGGCCGGCGCCCGGGGCGCCGGCTGGTGACGGCCCTGCTCATTCTCCTCGCAATCTATGCGCTGGTCGTTCTCGCCTTCTTCCTGCTCCAGACGAAATTGCTCTTCCCCGGCACCGCCGGCGGAGTGAAGCTGCCGCCGGCGGCGGAGCGGCTGCAGATCGAAACGCCCGATCATATCGTCCTGCGGGGCGTGCACCTGAAGCCCGCGGAAGGAACGGGAGACGGCCCGGTGATCCTCGGATTCGGCGGCAATGCCGCCGATGCCGACGGGACGGCGTTGCTGCTTCACGACCTCTATCCCGCGGCGGACGTCCTGACTTTCCACTATCGCGGCTATGGCGGCAGCGGCGGCCGGCCGAGCGCCGCGGCGCTGACGGCCGACTCCCTCCTCGCCCACGATCTCGCGGCAAAACGCTTCCCGGACCGGCCGATGATCGTCGCCGGGCTCAGCATCGGCAGCGGCGTCGCCGCGATGCTCGCGGGGCGAAGGCAGGTCGCCGGCCTGATCCTGGTGACGCCGTTCGATTCGCTCACCGCCGTCGCCGCCGGCCACTATCCCTGGCTGCCGGTGCGCCTTCTCTTCCGCAATCCGCTCGAGCCGGCCGAGGCGCTGAGGACCGTGCGCGTGCCGGCGGCGATCGTCGCCGCGGGCGCCGACATTTTGGTCGTCAAGGCGCGGACGGACGCGCTGCGGGCGGCGGTGCCGCGCCTCGTCTACGACCGCACCATCCCCGGCGCCGATCACAACAGCATCTATTCCCATCCCGCTTTCGCTTCGGCGATGCACGAGGCGATGGCCGCGGTCAGGGCAGCAGCGGAGCCGCCGACCCTTCCGCATCCTCTGGCAAGTTCGCGGGGCAAACTCTAGTCTTGCTCCGCCGAGCGAGGGGGAGACGGGATGGCGGGGGCGTTTTGCACGAAGTGCGGCGGGCCGATCGGCCCTTCCGATCGTTTCTGCGCGGCCTGCGGCGCGAATATCGGCGAGGCGCCGATCGAGACGGCCTCATCGGGGCCGCCGCTCCCTGCCGCGGCTGCATCCCCTCCGAGCCTGTCCGACACGGCCGCGCTGACGCGTTTCGGCCGTATCGCCAGGTCCGTCGCTTTGCTCGCCTTCCTGCTTCCCTGGGTGACCGTCTCCTGCGCGGGACAGACGATCGCGTCGGTCAGCGGGGTCCGTCTCGCGACCGGCGTCGTGACGATCCGCAATCCGATGAGCGGCGCGATCGAGACCCATGCGGGGACCGCGAATTGGGCGGTGCTCCTGGCCGCGCTGGCGATCGTCCTGGCGCTGCTGGCCGGCTTCGCGCCTGCCAGACGGATGGCCGCCCTGCTCGGCCTTGCGCTCTCGGCCACCGCCGCGATCCTCGCCGTCTATGCCGTGATGATCGACATCCCGCAGCAGCTGGCCGCCGGCCTTCGCGAACGGCCGGACGGCAGCGACTTCGGCAGTTCCCTGACGCACTCGGTCGAGCACGCGATCCGGGTGGATTCGGGGATCGGCTTCTGGATCACCCTCCTGGCGCTGGCCGTCGCCTGCGCGCTGGACTGGCGCCTCCAGAAGCGTGTCCCGCCGCCCCCGACCTGACATCCAGCCCGCCGGCGGCGCGCGAATGTTTCTCTCTTGTTCTCATGGAACGGATGCGGTACACGCCCATTCACGCGTTGAATGGGCGGCGCGGAGCGAATAGGCAGGGAGCGAGGCCATGGTGGCATCTCTGAAAGTCGTAACCGACGGGAATTCCGGCAATATGGACAAGCAGAAGGCCCTCGAGGCCGCCCTCGCGCAGATCGACCGCGCCTTCGGCAAGGGCTCGGCGATGAAGCTCGGATCGCGCGAGGCGGTCGAGATCGAGACCATCTCCACCGGCTCGCTCGGCCTCGACATCGCGCTTGGGATCGGCGGCCTGCCGCGCGGCCGCGTCATCGAAGTCTACGGACCGGAAAGCTCGGGCAAGACCACGCTCGCCCTCCACGTCATCGCCGAGGCGCAGCGCAACGGCGGCACCGCCGCCTTCGTCGACGCCGAGCATGCGCTCGATCCGGTCTATGCGAAGAAGCTCGGCGTCGACGTCGACGAATTGATCGTCTCCCAGCCCGACACGGGCGAGCAGGCGCTCGAGATCACCGACACGCTCGTCCGCTCGAACGCGATCGACGTCCTCGTCGTCGATTCGGTCGCCGCCCTCGTTCCCCGCGCCGAGATCGAGGGCGAGATGGGCGACAGCCATGTCGGCCTCCAGGCCCGCCTGATGAGCCAGTCGCTGCGCAAGCTCACCGGCTCGATCTCCAAGTCGAAATGCCTCGTCATCTTCATCAACCAGCTCCGGATGAAGATCGGCGTCATGTACGGCAATCCGGAGACGACGACCGGCGGCAACGCGCTCAAATTCTACGCCTCGGTCCGCCTCGACATCCGCCGCACCGGCCAGATCAAGGACCGCGACGACATCGTCGGCAACACGACCCGGGTGAAGGTGGTCAAGAACAAGGTCGCGCCGCCGTTCAAGCAGGTCGAGTTCGACATCATGTACGGCGAGGGCATCTCCAAGGTCGGCGAGATCCTCGATCTCGGCGTCAAGGCCGGCATCGTCGAGAAATCCGGCGCCTGGTTCAGCCACGATTCGGTACGGATCGGCCAGGGCCGCGAGAATGCCAAGCTCTACCTCAGGGAGAATCCCGACATCGCCGCCCGCATCGAGCGCGCGATCCGCGGCAAGACCGACGAGGTGGCCGAGGCCCTGATGACCGGCCCGAGCGCCGAGGACGATATCTAACCCTCCTCGTCATTGCGAGGAGCCCCTTAATTCGTCACCCCGGCGAATGCGGGACCTTTGCGCAAGTGGGCGGGTCCGCGGTGAGGAGCAGCGAAGCGGTGCAATGGCGGGGACGCCGGGGTTGGGTGCTCGGCTTTTGGAGGGTGGCTGCTTTGGCTCCTGGGTCTTCGGCTCAGGCGAGCCGGTCGGCGGCGCGGGCGAGGTTCCAGGCGATGAGCGTCATCAGCGTGGCCGCGGTGTTGCGGCGCAAGCCCATGAACCGCATGCGCGATAGGCCGTAGGAGCGCTTCAAGGCGCCGAACACGCCCTCGATCCGTCCTCGGATGCGGCCGATCAGCTGGTTGCGAAGGTGCTGGCGGGCGGTGAGCGGCCGGTTCTTCTGTGCCCGATGCTGCACCCGGTCGCGGATGCCGTCCGCACGGAGCCGTTCACGCATTCTGGGTCCCACATAGGCCTTGTCGGCATAGACGCTCCGCTCGTCTCCGATCACCAGCTCATGGCCCTTCTCGACCTCGGGCGTGCTGGCAGGCGTGAGGATCGCGCGCCGGACAATGCCCGTGCCCCAGTCGACCGCGGCATGCAGCTTGTAGCCGAACCGCGCCTGGCCATTGCTGTATTTCTGCCAGTTGGCATCCGGATCGGCAGCCGATCGGCCACCCCCTTTCTGCCGGGCCGGTTCGGCAGCGGCAGCGTCGATCAACGTCGCGTCGATCAAGGTACCAGCCTTCACCACCAGCCCGCCCGCCTCGATCTGACCGGTCACCTCGCTAAACAACGTCTCCGCAAGGCCTCGGTCCGAGAGCAGAGTGCGAAAGCGGCTGATCGTCGAATGGTCCGGAACCGGCTCGTCCAGCCCAAGGCCCGCGAAGCGGCGGAAAGACAGCCGATCGCCAAGCGCCTCCTCCATCGCCGGATCCGAAAGGCCGTACCAGCCCTGGAGCAGCAACACCTTCAGCAGCACCAGCGGCGGATAAGAGGGCCGGCCCGTCGATGACGAATAAATGCCCTCCAGCAACCGACCCACGCGCGACCAGTCAATGAACTCGGCTATCCGATCCAGCCGCGCATTCGCCCCGCCCCGCACCAGCGCCTCAGCTAGCGACCTCTGCCCCACATCGCGATGCATCGAACCCTCCCGAAACTCAAAACGAGAGAATCACATCCCAAGCCTTATGCAAAGGTCCCGCGAAAGCCGGGGTCTCGGCACGGACTCCGCGCCTTTCCGGCCAGAGATCCCGGCGTTCGTCGGGATGACGGGCGGGGGGCGTCGCTCGCAATGACGAAAGTGTTTTTTCGTCACCCCCGCGCGAACAGTCGCCCGCGTTCCGTCGCGAGCAGGGTCAGCAGGGCCGCGCCGCCGAACAGGACGTCGCCGCCGACCATCGGCAGCACGGTGCCGTTGAAGACCTGGCCGATGGCGAGGCCGAGGAGCGCCCCGACGATGGTGCCGATCGTCCCCTGGACCGAAGAGGCGGTGCCGGCGACGTGGCCCATCGGCTGCATCGCCAGCGCGCCGAGATTGGCCGAGGAGAGGCCGAAGCAGGCCATGGTCGCCGCCTGCAGCGCGATGAACAGGCCGAGGCTCTCGCCGCGCAGCGCGCTCAGCAAATGCACGAGCGACACGAGGGTGAAGGCGCTGAGGCCGAAATGGGCGATGCGCCGGGTCCCGAGCCGCTCGACCAGCCGCGAATTGGCATAGAAGGTGATCGCCATCGGCCCGGCGATCCCGGCGAAGGTGATCGCGATCAGCTTGGGCTGGTGGAAGACGTCGAAGACGATCTGCTGGATGGACAGGATATAGCCCATCAAAGCGCCCATCAGCAGGGTGAAGGCGAGAGTATAGCCGACCGACTGGCGGTTGGTGAGCGTCTCGCGGGCGCCGGACAGGATCGCCGCCACCGAGAAGGGCCGGCGATATTCGGGATGGAGCGTCTCGGGCAGCCGCGCGAGCGACCATGCCAGCATGATCGCGGCGAAGCCGGCAAGACCGAAGAAGATCGCCCGCCACGAGGCGACGAGTAAAGTCAGCTGGCCGAAGCTCGGCGCAAGCACCGGCATCAGCAGGAAGACCATGAAAGCGAGGCTCATCAGCCGCGCCATCCGCGCGCCTTCGAACCGGTCGCGGACGATCGAGATGGTGAGCACCCGGCTCGACGCCGCCGCCGCGCCCTGCAGCAGCCGCGCTGCAAGCAGCAGGACGAAGCTCCCCGCCGCCGCGCACAGGAGAGCGAAGGCGACGTAGAGGACCAGGCTGACGATCAGCACCGGCTTGCGCCCATAGCGGTCGGACAGCGGCCCGTAGAGGATCTGCGTGGTGCCGAAGCCGAACATGTAGAAGGAGACGATGAGTTGCCGCTCATTCTCGGTGAGCACGTGGAGCGAGCGGCCGATCGCCGGCAGCGCTGGCACCATCGCGTCGATCGCGAGCGCGTTGATCGCCATCAGCCCCGCGATCAGGGCGACGAACTCGCGAAAGCCGGGGCGCATCGCGTCCGATCGTATCGGGGTTCCGGCGTCGGCCATGTCGTTCCTTCTGTGCGGCGGGCTTGCCTGCGCGACGAAGAGGCGCAAGACAAGTTCCTCCCGGCCGCCGCCGCGAGCACGAAGGAAGAAGGATGACGCCCCGGGTCCGCCTGATCGGCCTGCCGACCGACAGCCATTCCTCCTTCCTGCGCGGCGCCGCGGCGGCGCCGCCGCTGATCCGGGCCGCGCTCGCATCCCCGCATGGCAACCAAGCGACCGAGCAAGGCGCCGAGATCGGCACCGACATCATGATCGAGGATGGCGGCGACCTGCCGCTGACCGAGGGGCCGGACGATTTCGTTTCGATCCGCGAGGCCGTCGCCGCGGCGGCGGCCGACGGCGCGGTGCCGCTCTGCCTCGGCGGCGATCATATGATCAGCTTCCCCGCCGTCGCGGCGCTCGCCGCGCGCCACGGGCCGCTCAACATCCTCCACTTCGACGCGCATCCGGACCTTTACGACGATTATGAGGGCGATCCGCTCTCCCACGCCTCGCCCTTCGCGCGGATCATGGAGAGCGGCCTTGCCCGGCGGCTGGTCCAGGTCGGGATCCGCACCCTCAACCGTCATTGCCGCGCCCAAGCCGAACGATTCGGCGTCGAGATGATCGAGATGAAGGATTTCGCGCCCGGCAAGGTGCCGATCCCGGAGCCGCCGCTCTATGTCAGCATCGACCTCGACGGCTTCGATCCGGCCTTCGCGCCCGGCGTCGCGCATCCCGAGCCGGGCGGGCTTTCGGCGCGCGACGTGCTGGCGGTGCTCCACCGCATCGAGACGCCGATCGTCGGCGCCGACATCGTCGAATATAATCCATCGCGCGATGCCGGCGGCATCACCGCCATCCTCGCCGCCAAGCTGGCCAAGGAGCTGGCGGCGCTCGCCGGAGGGAAGCCGTCATGATCCTCGTCCACCATCTCGAGAACAGCCGCTCGCAACGCATCCTCTGGCTGCTCGAGGAACTGGGCCTGCCCTACGAGGTGCGCCGCTACGAGCGGAATCCGAAGACGATGCTCGCGCCGCCCGAGCTTCGCCGCGTCCACCCCCTCGGCAAGTCGCCGATCATCGAGGATCCCGGATCGGAGTCCGGGACAGGTGACGGACGGGTGATCGCCGAGACCGGCGCGATCGTCGACTATCTGGTCGAGAGGGAAGGGGGCCGCCTCGGCCCGCCCGCGGACGTCGAGGGGACGCTGCGTTACCGGCACTTCCTCCATTATGCCGAGGGCTCGATGATGCCGCCTTTGCTCGCCATGCTGATCGTGCGGCGCCTCGGCCTGCTCGGCCGCCCGGCGCGAAAGCCCCTGCAAAAGATGTTCGACCAGCATCTCGACTGGCTCGAGAGCGAGCTTGCCGGCCGCCCCTGGTTCGCCGGTGACGATTTCACCGCCGCGGACGTGATGATGAGCTTCCCGCTCGAGGCCGCGCGCCACCGCGCCGGTCTCGACGCCGCGCGCCCCAATCTGATCGACTGGCTCCAACGAATCCACGCCCGCCCCGCTTATGGCGCGGCGCTCCGCAGGGGAGGAAATTATGCCTATGCCTGATCTGCGCCGCCGCGACTTCGCGCTCGGCGCGCTTGCCGCGAGCGGAGCCCTTTTGCTCGCCCCGAAGCTGCGCGCCGCCGCGCCACCTGACACGCCGCTGCGCCCGATGACGGGCGATGTCGTGCCGATCAGCGCGGCGGAGCGGCTCGCCCGTGTCGCCAAGGCGCAGAGGCTGATGCAGAGGCTCGGCTTCGGCTCGATCCTGATCGAGCCCGGCGCCTCGCTCACCTACTTCACCGGCGTCGAGTGGCACCGCAGCGAGCGGCTCACCGCCGCGATCCTGCCGGCCGAGGGCGAGGCGGTGGTCGTCACGCCTTTCTTCGAGGCGCCGTCGGTGCGCGAGAGCCTTTCCATCCCCGCCGAGGTGCGCACCTGGGAGGAGGATGAGGACCCGCTGAAGCTGGTCGCCGGCGTGCTTCAGGGCCGCCGGCTCGCCGCCCGTCCCGTCGGCATCGAGGAGACGGTGCGCTTCTTCGCGGTCGACGGCCTCCGCAAGGCGCTGCCGAGGATCGAGATCCGCAACGCCGCGCCGGTCGTGCGGCCGTGCCGCATGGTGAAGTCGGAGCACGAGATCGCCCTGATGCAGAAGGCGACCGACATCACCATCGCAGCCTATCGTTACACCTGGCCGCGGATCGAGCGCGGGATACGGCCGTCGGACATCGGCAAGATCATGAACGGCGCCACCGTCGCGCTCGGCGGCAGCCCCGAATTCGCCTTGATCCTGCTCGGCGAGGCCGCCGCCTATCCGCACGGCAGCGGCAAGCCGCAGGCGGTGCACGACGGCGAGGTGGTGCTGATGGACTGCGGCTGCACGGTCGAGGGCTATCAGTCCGACATCTCGCGCACCTTCGTCTTCGGCGAGGCCAATGCCGAGCAGCGCAAGGTCTGGGACCAGGTCCATCGCGGCCAGCAGATCGCCTTCGAGGCGGCGCGGGTCGGCGCCCCCGCCGGCAGCGTCGACGACGCGGTGCGGCGCCAGTACGAAGCCTGGGGCTACGGCCCGCGCTACAAATTGCCCGGCACCTCGCACCGCACCGGCCACGGCATCGGCCTCGACGGGCACGAGCCGGTCAACCTCGTCCACGGCGAGACGACCCCGCTTGCGCCGGGCATGTGCTTCTCCGACGAGCCCGGTATTTACATCCCCGGCAAGTTCGGCATCCGCCTCGAGGATTGCTTCCACATGACGCCAAGCGGCCCCCGCTGGTTCTCGACTCCGCCGCCGTCGATCGACAAGCCGTTCGGCTGAAGGTTCCGTAGAGTGCTCCCCGGCGAAAGCCGGGGCCCAGAGCTGAGTCCGTGCTGGACCCCGGCCTTCGCCGGGGAACATCGAGTCTTACGTCCAGCTAAGGCGCGTGCGGCGGCTCGATATCCGCCGGCTCGGGACGGTCGAGCTGTCCCTCCCAGCGCGCGACGACGGTGCAGGCCACCGCGTTGCCGACGACGTTGGTCGCCGAGCGGCCCATGTCGAGGAAATGGTCGACGGCGAGGACCAGCAGGATGCCGGCCTCCGGGATCCTGAACTGCGACAAGGTTGCCGTGATGACCACCAGGCTGGCGCGCGGTACGCCCGCGATACCTTTCGACGTGATCATCAAGGTCAGGAGCATCAATATCTCCTGCGTCAGCGTCAGGTGGATCCCATAGGCCTCGGCGATGAAGATCGACGCGAAGGTCATGTACATCATCGAGCCGTCGAGGTTGAACGAATAGCCGAGCGGCAGGACGAAGGCGGCAATGCGCGGCGGCACGCCGAACCTTTCGACCGCCTCGAGCGTCCGCGGGAAGGCGGCTTCGGACGAGGCGGTCGAGAAAGCGAGCACGATCGGATCGCGGATGTAGCGGACGAGCAATCGGGTGCGGCTGCCCGCGATCAGGAAGCAGATGCCGATGAGCAGCGCCCAGAGGACGATCAGCCCCGCATAGAAGCTGCCCATGAAATAGCCGTAGGTGGCGAGGATCGACGGGCCGCGCTCGGCGATGCTCGCGGTCACAGCGGCGAAGACGGCGACCGGGGCGAAGCGCATCACATAATCGGTGACCTGCAGCATCACCTTGGCGAGACCGTCGAGCGCCTTCACCAGAGGCCGCGCCGGCTCCCCGACGGCGGTGATGGCGACGCCGAGGAAGAGCGAGAAGATGACGATCTGGAGGATATCGTTCGATGCCATCGCGCTGATCATCGATTCCGGGAAGATATGGGCGATGAACTTGGCGAGATCGAAGGCCGAGCGGTCGACGCCGCTCGCCGCATCGGCGGGCGGGATTGGGAGGGCGAGGCCGGTGCCGGGATGGAAGGCGGTCACCAGGATCAGGCCGAGCGTCAGCGAGACGAGGCTCGCGCAGACGAACCATCCGAACGCCTTGAACCCGACCCGGCCCAGTGCCGCCGTGTCGCCCATATGGGCGATGCCCGACACCATGGTCGACAGGACCAGGGGCGCGATGATCATCTTGATCAGGTGCAGGAAGACGGTGGTGAGGATCGAGAAATAGCCCGCCACCGTCTTGAGCCGCTCGGCGGAAGCGGGCGTGCCGTCGTCGATCCCGGCGTTGATCGCCCAGCCGGTGAGGATGCCGAGCACGAGGCCGATCAGGATGAAATAGGTCAGACGTCTGGCCACGTGCGGCTCCCCCGGTTGCGGAGACGCAGGGAAAGGCGATCAGGCGGCGGCGGTCAAGTGGCGGCGAGGCCGCCCCTCACCGTCATTGCGAGCGGAGCGAAGCAATCCAGTGCAGCGTCGTCGCAGACGCAGCGCTGGATTGCCGCGTCGCTGCGCTCCTCGCAATGACGGCCCTTGTTGGCCTCAAGCCGGCTCGAGCACCTGGTGCACCACCTCATCCGCCAGCTTGCCGTTCAGCTCGGCGAGATGGTCGAACTCCGCCTCGTAGGTGGCGAGGCCCTGGCTGACCGAGCGGAGCTCGGCATCGAGGCCCTGCAGCTCGGCTTCGGGCACCAAAGCCTCGACCACGTCCCAGCGGGACCAGCCGGGGCGGCTGTCCATGCCGAGCATCTGGCCGCGGCGGCTGGCGATGGCCGAGGTGACGCGCGACGTCGCATAGCCCGGGGTCACCACCCGCACCTTGTGGACCGGCTCGAGCAGATGCGGCGAGGCCTGCGCCAGCGCCTCGCTCATTCCGATCCGCCCCGCGGTGCGGAAGGCGAGCTCGGAGCTGTCGACCGTGTGATAGCTGCCGTCGACGAGGGTCACGGCGACGTCGACGACGGGAAAGCCGAGCGGCCCCTTCATCAACGCGTCGCGCACGCCGGCCTCGACGGCGGGGATATATTGCTTGGGCACCGCGCCGCCGTGGATCTTCTCGTCGAAGCGGAAGCCTTCGCCGCGGCCGAGCGGCTTCACCTCGATCACCGCGTCGCCGAACTGGCCGTGGCCGCCCGACTGCTTCTTGTGCCGGCCTCGCTGGGTCACCGGCTTGCGGATCGATTCCTTGAAGCCGACGATCGGCGGCTTGGCGTTGACCGCGACTCCGTAGCGCCGCTTGAGCTTGGCGAGCGTGACCTTGAGATGCTCGTCGCTGATCCCCTTCAGCCGCGTCTCGTGCAGCGCCTCGTCCTGCTCCCAGCTGAGCGAGGGATCCTCCTCGCACAATTTCTGGAGCGCGGTGGAGAGACGGACGTCGTCCTTGCGGTCCTGGGTGGTGATGGCGAGCGCGTAATTGGAGGCGGGGAGGGCGAGATCGGGCGCCTTGCCCGCGCCGCCGAGCCACTCGCCCGCCCCGACTCCTTCCGCCTTGGCGATGGCGATGACGTCGCCGGTATCGGCCTTGGCGACCTTGGCCGTCTTCTCGCCCTGCACCGAGAAGAGGGTGCCGACGCGCACGGCGTTGCCGTCGCTTGCCTTGAGCTCCGCGCCCTCGCTCAGCGCGCCGCCGAAGACGCGCGCCAGCGCCAGCCGGCCCATCGAGCCGCCATGCGAGATCTTGAACACGAAGGCGCAGCCCTCCTTCGCACCGAGCCGCTCGGCGGCTGCGTCGGGCGCGGGCGCGTCGTGGCGCAGGGCCTTCATCAGCCGGCGGACTCCGAAGCCGTTCAGCGCCGAGCCGAACAGGACCGGCACGACGAGATTCTCGCGAGTCTCGCGGGCGATGTCGGCGAAGATGGTGGCGCGGTCGGGCTGCTCGTCCATCAGCAATTGCTCGAGCAAAGCGTCGTCATGGTCGGCGAGCTGCTCGAGCATGTGGAAGCGGTCCTGCTTCTCGCGATCGGCGAGGTCGCCCGGAATGTCGATCTGCTGCGAGGGCTTGCCGGGCACGTAGCGGAAGGCCCGCTCGAGCCCGAGGTCGACGAAGCCGGTGATCTTCTCGCCCTCGCGGATCGGGATCTGGCGGCCGACGAGGGGAGAGCTGCTCATCGGCTGCAGCGCTTCGAGCAGGCCGCGGATCGAGCCGCGCGCCTGGTCGATCTTGTTGACGAAGATGAGATGGGGGACGCCGAGCGCCTCGAGCTGGCGGAGCGCCGGCTCCGCGAGGATGGCGCGGTCGGTCTCGGGATCGACGACGACGATGGCGAGGTCGGCGGCGGCCACGGCGAGCGCGCCGTCGGCGGAGAAGCCGACCGAGCCCGGCGAATCGGCGAGCACGAAACGGTCGCCCATGAAGGCGAAGTTCATCAGGTTGAGCTCGGTCGAGCCGCCGCGCGACCGCGCCTCGGGGCTGGCATCGCCGATGCTGGTGCCGGCGTCGACCGAGCCCTGCCGGTCCGCCGCGCCGGCGGCGAAGAGCAGGGCTTCGGCAAGGCTGGTCTTGCCCGCTCCGCCGGGGCCGACGAGCGCGATCGTCCTGGTGCCAACCGATCTTTCGGGCATGAATCTCTCCTCCGTCCGCATCGCGATCGCGAGAAGCGCGTTCGCGCCGAGCCGTCAGCCTTCCTCCCTTTGCGGGCGGAGCGCAAGGGGGGTGGACTTGCCGCGCGCACCAATCCGGGAACGCGGGCGGCGGCCCGGTTGTTTATCACGGCGGCGGACTCGTTCCGCCCTGTACGGGAGGATGAAGTGCCGCATCCGACGACCTTGGGCATCGCCGCTCTGCTCTCGATCGCGGGCGCCGCGTTCGGCGTCCATCTCGGCCGCGCCACGGTCGGCGAGATCAACCCCGCTTATCTCCAGGACCCTGAAGTTCCCTTCTATTCGGACCTCGTTCCCGGCGGCCGTCCGCGCGCCGACTGGGCGCAGGTCCAGGCACAGGAATATCAGGCCGGGAAAG